>Ga0209839_10000946_pt1 | contig 14820 bp, 14 predicted proteins | sample OrgsoiDNA2013050_FD_185800 | JGI IMG/M metagenome (GOLD analysis project Ga0209839, IMG submission 185800) | Permafrost soil microbial communities from the Arctic, to analyse light accelerated degradation of dissolved organic matter (DOM) -... | ecosystem: Environmental > Terrestrial > Soil >... | reverse complement strand
AAGGCCGGCAAGGACGGAGTGATCACGGTCGAAGAATCCAAAACCATGACCACCGAACTGCAGACCGTGGATGGGATGCAATTCGACCGCGGTTACCTATCGCCCTATTTTGTGACCGATTCCGAGCGTATGGAATGCGTGTTCGAGGATCCCTACATCCTGATTCACGATAAGAAGATCGGCAATATGAATGAACTGCTGCCGATTCTGGAGCAGATCGCACGAGCGGGTAAACCGCTGCTGGTGATTGCCGAGGATGTGGAAGGCGAGGCATTGGCCGCGCTGGTGGTCAATAAGCTGCGTGGCACGCTCAGTGCTTGCGCCGTGAAGTCGCCCGGTTTTGGCGACCGCCGCAAGGCCATGCTGGAAGACATCTCCATCCTGACTGGCGGCAAAGCCATCATGGAAGAGACCGGCATCAAGCTCGAAAATATCAAACTGGAAGATTTAGGCCGCGCCAAGCGCGTAACCGTGGATAAAGACACCACCACGATTATCGATGGCGCCGGCGCGCGTAAAGGTATCGAAGGCCGCATCAAACAATTGCGGACACAGATCGATGAGACTACCTCGGATTACGATCGCGAGAAACTGCAGGAGCGGTTGGCGAAGATGGCGGGAGGCGTGGCCATCATCAAAGTAGGCGCCGCCACCGAGACAGAGATGAAGGAGAAAAAGGCCCGCGTCGAGGATGCTTTACATGCCACTCGCGCGGCGGTCGAGGAAGGCATCGTACCGGGTGGAGGCGTGGCCCTGCTGCGGGCCGCGATGGCACTCGAGAAGCTGAAGTTGGAAGGCGACGAGCAGTTCGGCGTGACCATCGTGCGCCGCGCTTGCGAAGAGCCGGTTCGGCAGATCGTGCTGAACTGCGGCACCGAGGGCGCGTTGGTAACCGAAAAGATCAAGAATCACAAGGATCCCCATTTCGGATTCAACGCCTCCACCGGAGAGTACGAAGACCTGGTGAAGTCGGGTGTCATCGATCCCGCCAAAGTGACTCGCACCGCTTTACAGAACGCAGCTTCCATCGCGTCTCTGATGCTTACCACCGAGGCTACTATCTGCGCGATCGTAGATGAAGTAGACGGATGAACAAAAGATTGCTCAAGCGGCACAAACGTCAGGTCTCCCGCGCGAAAGAGCGGGTTAGACTTTCGGAGCCCGACGTGAGAACGCCGGAGCAATTGAGGGCGGCTCGGGAGGCGAGCCGCCCCGCTGGGGGCAGGCACAACGCTCCCCAGCCGCTCTACGTAACACCCCCCAGCCACCCCTAGCTTTCAGTTCCAGTCTGGGCCGCCATGCGCTTCGCTAGGATCTGCGGCATCACCCTGAAAGAGGTCGCTGTCGATCGGATCCCACGCTACAATAGTCACCGTGAAAGCATTGTCAATACTGCCGCTTCTGGCCGCCGCCGCGCTGGCCCAGCAGCCTCCGGCGCACAAGATCGAGTTGCTGTGGCCCAGCGGCGCCCCAGGTTCGGTGGGCTCTGAAGATTCCGATAAGCCCAGCCTCACCGTCTACCCCGCCCCCGAAAAGTCCGCCGTTCAGACCGCTGTCATCGTCTGCCCCGGCGGCGGATACGGCTTCCTGGCCAAGGATCACGAAGGCGACCAAATCGCGCGCTGGCTGAACTCCGTGGGTATTCAGGCCTTCGTGCTGCAATACCGCATCGCGCCCCGTTATCGCTATCCCGCGCCGCTCCTCGATGCCCAACGCGCCATCCGCTTCGTGCGCACGCATGCCGCCGATTACCGCATCGCGCCCGCCCGCATCGGTATCTGGGGATTCTCCGCCGGCGGCCACCTCGCATCCACTACCGGCACTCATTTCGATGCCGGCGATGCGCATGCAGCCGACCCTATCGACCGCACCAGTTCCCGGCCGGATTTTATGATCCTGGCCTACCCGGTAATCTCTTTCACTACCCCCTACACCCATACCGGCTCAATGCATAATCTGCTGGGCGACAATCCCGATCCCAAGCTGGTCCAAAGCCTCTCCAATGAAATCCAGGTGACGGCCAAAACCCCGCCCGCGTTCCTGTTTCACACCAACGAAGACGACGGCGTGCCCGCCGAGAACAGCGTGCTGTTTTATATGGCGCTGCGCAAGGCGGGCGTACCCGCTGAACTGCATATTTATGAGCGGGGCCCCCACGGGGTCGGCCTCGCGCCCACCGACGCCGTCCTGGCCACATGGGCCGCGCGGCTAAAGGATTGGCTTGAGATTCGCGGCTTACTTCAATAGCGCGCCTGCTGCCCTGGTCTCGCTGCCCAGCCTGACGCCCCGCGGCGTCGTCGACATTTTAGTGGTCGCATTCCTGATTTATCAGGCCCTCATGATCGTCAGGGGCACCCGCGCCGGCCACATTTTGATCGGCATCCTGATAATGGTCGCGCTGTACGTGGTCGCGCTCTATACCGGCCTGGAAGCTCTCCGTTCGGTGCTCTCGTTGATCGTGCCGTATCTCGCTATCGCCGTTATCGTATTGTTTCAGTCCGAGATCCGCCGCACCCTCGCCCGCCTTGGACGCAAGCGCTGGTTCGGGCACGGCTACCACCGGCCGGAGTTCACCGAAGACATCCTGATCGCGGTGCGCCGCCTAGCGGCCGACAAGACTGGCGCGCTCATCGTCGTAGAGCGCGACATTGGACTCCGTACCTTTATCGAAAGCGGCGTGCGCCTCGATGCCCGCCTCTCGAGCGATCTGCTGCTCGCCATCTTCCATCCCGGCGCCGCTCTCCACGACGGCGCCGTCATCGTTCAGAAAGATAGAATCGCCGCCGCCAACTGTTTTCTCCCGCTGGCCGTCAGTCCCGCCGTGGCCTCCAGTTTTGGTACACGACATCGCGCCGCCATAGGCATCACCGAGGAGACCGACTGCCTGTCCGTAGTAGTTTCCGAAGATAGCGGCCGCATCTCCGTGGCCGCCTTCGGCGAACTCACTGCCGGCCTCAACCTGCGCGAAGTGGATGAGCGCATCTGCGCCCACTTCGGCGTCCTTCGAACCTCGCAGCACCTGGTCGACGAGTTCGCCGCCGACATCCCCATGGAAAATGATGCCGTTGAAAGGGCTGGGCCGAAATGAAGTTTTTCACCCACAACATCGGCTGGAAAATCCTATCGCTCGCGTCCGCCGTGCTCCTTTGGATTTCCGTCGCCACCGAACCGGAACTGGCGGCCTTCATTTCAGTTCCCATCCAATATAAGAACCTTGCCCCGGGCGTGGAGATCAATTCCGATATCGTCGAAACCGAGTATTTGGAAGTCCGGGGCCCTTCCGAGTCTCTCCGCCTGCCCGATGCACGATTGCATTCCGCGGTGATCCTCGATATGGCCGACGTCGAGCCCGGCCAACACACCTTCACCATCGACAGCGGCGACGTCCGCCTGCCGCGCGGCGTCCAACTGCTGCGCGCCATCCCCGCCCAAATCCGCATGGATTTCGAGCCCGGCGCCACGCGCAGTGTGCCCGTCCAAGTACGCTTTGCGGATTCCTTGCCGCCCGATATGCAAGTGCTCGAGGCCACCGCGGAACCTTCCGCCCTGGCCATCACCGGTCCGGCCAGCCGCGTCGCGCGCGTGGCATCCGTTGAGACCGATCCGCTCGCCGTGAAGCCCGAACCCGGTACGAACCGCTACCGCCTGGAAGCTTACGTCGAAGATCCCCGGGTGCGCTTTCAAGACTCGCCGCGGGTTACAGTCAAAGTTACCGTTGGAAAAAAGTAGATGGCCAAACAACTATTCGGAACGGACGGCATCCGCGGCGTTGCCGGAGAGTACCCGCTGGACCCGCCAACCGTACACGCGTTCGGCGTGGCCCTGGGCAGCGACCTCCGCCGCGCCTCGCCCGACGCCGCCGTCCTCATCGGCATGGACACCCGCGAATCCGGACCGTGGATCGCCGCCCAAGTGGCCTCAGGCCTGGCGCAGCAGGACGTGCGCGCCGTATCCGCCGGCATCATCACCACCCCCGGCGTAGCTTGGCTTACGCGCTCCGACTCCTTCACCGCCGGCGTGATGATCTCCGCCTCGCACAACCCCTACCAGGATAACGGCATCAAAGTTTTTGGCCATTCCGGCTACAAACTTCCCGATGCGGAAGAACACGCCGTCGAACAGGAAATTTTCCGCCACGCCGGAGAAGCCCCGGGCGCTCCCCTGCCCCTTGCGGCAGACCCCGGCCTTGCGGAACGATATTTGAGTTACCTGGAGTCCGCCGTCTCGGGCTCTTTCGAAGGCATGCGCATGGTGCTCGATTGCGGCAACGGCGCAGCCTCCCAATTGGGGCCCGCGCTCTTCCGCCGCCTGGGCGCGGAGGTGCTCCCCATCGGCTGCCGGCCCGACGGACGCAATATCAATCTGAACTGCGGCGCGCTGCACGTAGAGCCCTTGCGGGCGGCCGTATTGGAATCGGGCGCCGCCCTGGGTGTGGCCTTCGACGGCGACGCCGATCGCGCCATCTTTGTCGCCGCCTCAGGGCATATTGTGGATGGCGATGCGGTCCTGCTCATCGCCGCCCGCGCGCTGAAGGCCGCCGGTAAGTTGGATGGCGATCTAGTGGTGGCCACCGTAATGTCCAATCTGGGCCTGGAACGCGCACTCGAACGCGACGGCATCCGTCTTCTGCGCACGCCTGTCGGCGATAAGTACGTGCTGGAGGAGATGGTGCGCGCAGGCGCGGTCCTGGGGGGCGAACAGTCCGGCCACGTTATCTTCCGCCAGTTCGCCACCACCGGCGACGGCCTGCTTACCGCCATGCGCATTCTGGAGATCTCGCGCAATGCCCACGCCGGCCTCGACCAGTTGACGGCCGGCCTCGACATCTATCCGCAGCGTTTGCAGAACGTGCGCATCCGCGAACGGCGCGCACTCCACGAGCTTGCGGAAGTAGCCCGCGAAATCGAGGAATGCCAGCAGGCCTTGGGTTCTTCGGGACGCGTGCTGGTGCGCTTCTCCGGCACCGAACCACTCGCCCGCGTCATGGTGGAAGGGCCGGACCTTGCGCGCGTAGACGAATTCACCGATCGCATCGCCACCGCGATTCGCAACGAGATTGGAGCATAATCGTGCGTACTTTGATTCTGACCCTGGCCCTGGCATGCGTCTCCGCGGCCCAGCAACCCCGCCTGAAAGACTCTCAGGAAGGATGGACTTCGCTCTTTAACGGCAAAGACCTCACCGGATGGGTGAAGGTGGGCGGCGAGCAATGGACTGTCGAGGACGGCGCCATTCATGGCGTAGGCCTTACCAAGGGCTACGGCTACCTGATGACCGAAAAGCATTACAAGGATTTCGAACTCGCCATCCGCTTCCAATGCGTGACCGGCGGCAACAGCGGCGTCTTCTACCGCACCAGTTTTAAACCCGGTACGGCCGATGTCGCCGAGGGATACCAGTTCGAGATCGACCGTAACCTGAACCATCACACCGGTGGCATCTACACTGCCCGCCGCGGCTGGATCGTGTGGCCTTCGCCCGAGAACGAATTCGTCATCAAGCCAACGGAGTGGAACGATTATGTTCTGACTGTCATTGGCAACCACCATCGCGCGCGCCTGAACGGGGTGCAGGTGATCGACTTTACCGACCCTGTGAATGAGGTGGACGACGGCGCCATCGCCCTGCAGCTACACGCCGGCGGGGAAGCCAACATGCGCTTCAAAGACATCTTCATTCGCGTTCCATGACGTGGCGGAGCCGCGCATGCCGCGTCGCCTCACCCTCCCACTGCCATCGCGCGCGAAGGCGTCACAAACTCGACCAGCGCCCGCTTGATCTCTGGCGGAATGCTGAACCGCTCAATCTCATTTAGATCCCCTGCCGCGTACTTCACGCCGTCCCCATGCATCGCGACTGCTATAAAAAGGTGACGCGTGACTTCCTGGAACAGGCCAAGCGGCTCCTGCTTCTCCGCTTGAAAAGTAAGTGCCCGCACCGGCATCTCCTCATCCGCCAGGCTGGTCTCATACGCCATCGCGACCTCGGTCGATAGGCGCTTCTCGTAATCGGCTTGGATGCGCCGCGCTTTGTCTCTCCAAGAAACCTCCTGGTAGACTAGCGCGGCGACCGCCAATAGCAACAGTATCTCCATGGACGTCATGGATTGCACTCCTCCGGCGGCCATCGCCACAGCGGGCCGCGCAAATTATTAGCTCCGCTTCGCCTTCATCTCCGCCAGCATCTTCTCGATCTGATCCTGCTTATCGAGCGCCGCCAGTTGCTCCTCCACATCGTCCTTGAATAACTCAGCCTTCGCCTGGCTCAACGCTTCGCTGTGCCGGACCTTGTCCTTCATCCGGTCGAAGGTCGCTTCCGTCGAATGGCTGCTGGTAGCGAACTGCGCGTCACTGGTCTTGCTGGCGGCCCGCGCGCGCCGATGCTGTGCAATGAGCACATCCTTCTTAGCCTGCGCCTCCGCCAGTTTCTGCTCCAGCTTATGCAATGCGGCTTTCAGATTCTCCACCTGCTGCTTCTGATCCGCTACCTGCTGACGGAAATTCTCCGACATCTTGCGGTAACTCACCGACCGCTCCAACGCCACGCGCGCCAGGTCGTCCTGCTTCTTGTCCACCGCCATCTCCGCCTTGCGCACCCACTCCGCCGTCTTCTCTTCGTCTTCCTGATGCTTTTTCTCCAACACGTGCTGGTCGGCGATGGCGATGGCCACCTGTGTTTTCACCTGCAACAGTTGATTCTGCATATCCAGAATCACCTGTTTGATCAACTTTTCCGGGTCTTCGGCCTTGTCGATAAGGTCGTTCAAGTTCGCGCGAACCAGTGTGGATACTCGTTCCAGTAATGCCATAATATTTCTCCTTACTTGACTTCTGTCTCTCTCGAACTAAACCGCCGCTCCTTTGACCTTGTCTTCGGGCGGCTTCGGCTTATTCTCCCCGATCTGTTTCACCTTCGAGAACAGCTCGGCCATGTTCATACCGGAGAGTGTTTCAAATAACGCGGGGATCTGGGCCGCCATGGCCGCCATGTCGCCCGTAATCTTATTCATACCCGCCGAATGGCCATCGCCAGTGGACACGATGGTGATCTTGTCTACGTTAGCCAGCGGCGCGGCCAGCGCACGCACGATCTCAGGCAAAGACGTAATCAGCTTGTCCACCACCGCGGCCTGATTGTATTCCTGATAGGCTGCGGCCTTCACGTTCATCGCCCGGGCTTCGGCATCGCCCTTCTTGAAAATGATTTCCGCTTCCGCCTCGCCCTGCGCCCGAATGGCCGCCGCGTGACCATCGGCTTCCATCACCAGCTTGGATTTCTCGGCCTCCGCCAACGTCTCAATGCGCCGGCGCTCCACCTCCGCGGGCTTCAATACCGTGGCGACCAACTCGCGCTCGCGGCGCTGGATCTCAGCGTCCTGCACGGCAATTTCGTGCTCTTTCTGTATCTGCTGGATCTTTACCTGCTCCGCAATTACCTGCTGCTGCATTACGTTGGCCTGGATCTCATAAGCCTTGTCCGCCGACGCCTGCTGCTTCTTGATCATCTCGTTGTAATTCGCCTTCTTGATCTCCAGGTCGCGGGTGGCTTCCGCCTGCTTGGCTTGCGACAGCGTCTCCGCCAGCACCCGCTCCTGATCGGCCTGCGCCCTGGCAACCGCGGCGGCGCGCGTAGCTTCGGCGCGTTTGATGGCCGTGTCGCGTTCGGCTTCCGCGGCCGCCACATCCGCGTCGCGCTTGATGCGCGCCACGTCCGGACGCCCCATGTTGGAAATGTACTCGTTCTTGTCGCGTACTTCTTTAATGGTGAACGAGATTACTTCCAGGCCCATCTTGTTCATATCGTCGGCGCAGGTGGACCGCATGCGGTCGCCCACCATCTCCGGCTGCTTCACGATCTCTTCCACCGTCAACTGCCCGATGATGCCTCGTAAGTGGCCTTCCATAACCAGCCGGATCAGCCCCTCGCGCTCTTGATCGGTCTTGGTCAGAAACTGCTCGGCGGCAGTGGTGATCGATTCGGGATCGGACTTCACCTTGATCTGCGCCACGGCTTCTACCGTGACCGCTACACCTTGACGGGTGTATAGATCCTGCTGCGGCGCCACGTCAAACGACATCAGTTCCAGCGACAGGCTCTTGTAACTCTCAACTACCGGCCAAATTACCGTGCCGCGCCCCTTGACGATTCGCGTACCCTTGCGACCGTAAACAATCAGGGCTTCATGCGGACCCGCCTTGCGGTATAGCCGCGCCAGCATGGACCCGATCAACACGATCGCCAGAAACATCAGCAACACAACCACCACAACCATATCCTTCTCCATACTTCTCCTTTTCAAACCTCCTTACTATCGCGCTCAGCCCCGCTGCCGCTCATTTTCTTTAGCCGCCAGGTCCTCGGTGCTCCCCGTCAGGTCCTCCCAGCGCCGCACATAGGCAATGCCTTTCTCATACCGCTCCACGACTACCTCCGCACCCTTGGCGATAGGTATTCCATCCTCGCTGCGAGCCCCGGAAACCCGGCGCACGCCCTCCTGCGAGAAAATAAGTTCACCGGTGCCCCCCTGGCGAATCGGCATGCTCAACTTCCCGAGCACTCCGATCATGTCGTAGTCCGCGGGATCCAGGGCCTGCTCATCGCCGGCCAACTTCGCCAGGAACCAGAACACAATGGCCGCTCCCCCCATCCCGCTCAAAATGGCGATCGCCAGCGCTACCAAAAACCAAACCGCGTAATACCGCTCCAGCAAGTAGCCCGTCCCGCCGAACCAAGCTAGAAACGCGGTCATCGTGCCGAAGTTCAACCATGGGACGCCTTCCCCCTGCCCGCCACCCGCATGCACATGCGGTGCGTGAATGTGTGGAATATGGACATGCGGCAGGTGCAGATGCGCGCTACCGGTAAGCACCGATAACAGGCTCAGCGCCAGTCCCAACAAGAAACAAATCAGATAAAAATCCGCCCACGTCATTGCGATCGCCTCTTCGATTTGAGCGAAGCCTCCGCCGGGCCTAACGCCGGAGAGGGCTTCAATACTTGTAACAATCTCTCGGCCAGCCCCGGATTATCGAGGATCGCCCCCAGCAACACCACGCACATGCGCGAATCGTCGTGCCGCGCCACCCGCAGCAGCGCCTGGCTCATTTCCGTGTCTCCGCGAAAACGCTCCGCGCCGTTGATCAGCCACAAATCCAGCTTGTTCTCCAGCGCGCCCACGTCGGATATCAGCTCTTCCTGATAACCCTCCGGATCGTCCACCAGATAACCCGGATGCACTTTATAAAACTTCGCCAGCAGCATCCGGCTCGAGTTGGTCAGGTGCGGCCGCGCGCCGCTCTCGATCTGCGATAAATACGCCTGGCTGATGCTGGCGCGCAATTCCTTCTTGATCAGCCGTACCATTTCCGCCTGCGTCAGCGCGCCCTCGTGGCCGCGCAGCGTGCCTTCGATTTCCCGCAGGTACCGGAGTTTTTCGCCGAGTCTCATATTGCAGATTGTAATTATCATATAGCAATATGCGATATCGTGTCAAGAAGTCTATTTGCCGTGTTTTCAGCCATTGTGGGGGCGCGCATCCAGACATTGACGGCGATGCCGTCTTGCCAATCAGTTTGGGTAAGCGTCCCCTGGACGCACGATCCGGATCTGGTGATCCGTAAACACCGCGTGGCCGTCCGACAAAGTTACTTTGGGCATATGACAACTCACGCAGTCCTTCTTGGAAACTGGACAGGGCTTTTGCGGCTGCAACGCATGGCAGGACAGGCAAACGCGGTCATAGCCGGCCTCGTCATGAGCCAGACTGGCGTGGGGATCGTGGCAGGCACTGCAACGGATACGCTTGTCCGCGCCGAGGAAGCACTTACTATTCGCCAGCCGGTAAGGCGCAAACCGGACATTCACCTCGCCCCACTCGCGCGCCCTCACGATGAACTCCCACGTGCGGTGGCATTGACCGCAATAGGCCGACATGTCTTCCGCGCCCATCTCGCCTAGTTTGGCGGGAAGCGCCGCCACCTTTCCCTGCGTCTTGTTGGACATGTTAGACACATTAGACATGTGCTCCGCCGCGCCGGCGTGGCAGTGCTCGCAAGTCACTCCCGGTTTCAGCGACTCCAGAGTCACCCGGCCCTCGGTGACGCCGCCCGTGCCGTGACAATCGAAGCACACCGTGATCTCCCGATTGGAAGTCTCGCGCCCCATGGCTTCCACCAGATTGCGGGGGCGCAACTGCTCGTCGCCTAACGTGATCGCGAGCGCGCTCAGCTTCGGGTAATAGCTCACCATGCTCTCATAGAAGCGGACCTTATATTGAAAGACAAACGTCTGCATGTGCACGCCGAACGCATATCGGATGGGCAGCGATAGTTCGCCAGCGGCGTCGCGCACGGTGTAGATGCTCTGCTCGCCCTTTCTTTCGATGGTGTAGCTATAGCCATTCTTTTCAAAAGCCAGCTTGGGATGTGCCTTCAAGTTTTCCTGCTCCGGCGGCAGTTCGATGGCTTTTCCCATGCCGGACTTGGGCTGCGACTGCGCCTGCGCGGGATGGCATGTGGCACATGCGGCGGGGCCTGCATATGGCTTGGCGCCGTGTGCCACCGCCGTAACGGCCAGCCATATTCCCAGGGCGAGGCTAACGCGCGCCACGGGGATCGTTCTCCCGGGCCAACTGGATCGAGGCTTTCCGTTCGCGGCGCGCATCGTCGTTCCGGCCCAATCTTGAGTAGGCATGGGCCAACGCCACATGATACTCAAAATTGAAGGGATCCAGCCGTTCGGCTATTTCCAGATGCTCGGCCGCCTCATGCGAATCCGCCAGGATCAATCCATAGGCATACTGCGCCAGGGGACAGGAGGGCTGATCCGCCGCCGCCTTTTTCGCGTAGGCCGCCGCGTCGTCCGGGTGGCCGTCCTGCAGCAGCAAAAGCGCCAGCATGGCGCGCGCCTCCACGCTCCCTGGATTTACTTCCAACTCGCTGCGCAACTCCGGCATCGCGTCTTCCGGATGAGTACCCAACAAGTAAGTCGCATACAGATTGTGAATGCCGGGAGCGTTTGGGTAAGTCGCCATGAGCGTATGGAAATCCGCCTCGGTCTTGCGATCGCCGGACAACCAGGTGAAGACCGTGCGGCCCACGGAGTCGATGAATTCGCGCTGATCGGGCGGCGCTTCCTTGGGCAGCATCGGCTTATCCAGCGAGTTCAGACCCAAGCCCGCCATCAACGTAGGGTCGTGGATGCCGCTGCGAACGATCGCCTGATACCAGTGCAAAGCCTGGTCAAACAGGCCGAGCCGCGTGAGCAGTAGCGCCTGGTGAAAGCGGACCACGCCTTCAATTTCGGGCGCCAAGCCGCCGTCGAGCGCCTTTTGCAGATGCTCGTGCGCCTGCGCGTAGCCGCCGGTCTCGAACTCGCACAGGCCCAGAAAAGCCCACCCTGCGGGCTTATCCGCGAGATTGACGAATTGCGCGAACGCCGGCTGCGCCTCCGCGTAACGGTCGGAATCGTAAAAGAGAGTGCCAAGATAGAACCAGCCTTCCGGCCAATCGGGCTTCAGTTGCAGCGCTTGCCGGTAAAGATCGATGGCTTCGGGTACGTGGTCGGCGTCGCGCGCGGCGGCGGCTTGCCGGGCGATTTCTTCGAAGGTGGCAGCGCGGCAGGCAGGCACAACTATGACGAGGCATCCAAGCAGCCAGACCAGTCCCTTCCCCGCCCCGCGCATCATCCTGTTGATATCGACGATGGCTGCCTGACACAGGTTACCGGCTGGACCGCGGAGTAGTTGCGCGGCGGGCCCGGACACGGTAAATTAAAAAGGTAAACTTCCATGCGCCCGTAGCTCAGTTGGATAGAGCGTCTGGCTACGAACCAGAAGGTCGCCTGTTCGAGTCAGGCCGGGCGCACCAAGTCAAACGCGTTTACAAAATCTCTTCAATTTAAAAAGTACGTCCGATAGAGCGTGTCCCGCTGCCTGGGGACGAAGCCCGCATCGCGTATCATGCGGCGCAGTTCTTCCTCGCTGGCATGGTGGTGCGCGCCGGCCGCCGACACTACGTTCTCTTCGATCATGATGCTGCCCACGTCGTTGCCGCCGAAACGCAATCCAAGCTGGCAGGTCTTCAACCCTTGCGTCACCCAGGACGACTGGATGTTCTCGATATTATCCAGGTAGATGCGCGAGATCGCCAGGTTTTGCAGGTACTCGACCGCGGTGGCTTCTTCGTGCACGAAGCGGCCCAGCGAAGTATTCTCGCGCTGGAAAGTCCACGGGATAAAGGCCGTGAAACCGCCCGTGTCTTCCTGAATCCGGCGCACGATCTGCAAATGATTCATGCGCTGCTCCAGCGTCTCGCCGCAGCCGAACATCATTGTGGCGGTCGTGCGCATGCCCAGCGCGTGGGCCGTGCGATGCACGTCGATCCACTCGGAAGTGTTGCACTTCAGCCGGCTGATCCGGCGCCGCACCCCATCGTCTAGAATCTCCGCGCCGCCGCCTGGGATCGAATCGAGACCCGCATCGCGCAGGCGGGTGATGGTTTCGCGCAAGTCCAACCCGCTGACTTCCGCGATGTTGGTAATCTCTGGCGCCGAGAAACAATGCAGGTGAATGGTGAAGCGCTGCTTGATCGCGCGCAGCAAGTCTTCATACCACTCGATTTTCAGGTCTGGATGCAGGCCGCCCTGCATCAGCACGCCCGTGCCGCCCAGGTCGAGAGTTTCCTGGATTTTCGCGAAAATAGTCTGGTGGTCGTGCACGTAGCCTTCGGCATGGCCCATCGGCCGGTAGAAGGCGCAAAAGCTGCAATATTCCGTGCAGAAATTGGTGTAGTTAATGTTGCGGTCGATGATATACGAGACCACACCCTGCGGATGAAACCGCTTGCGAAGAGTATCGGCGGCCATGCCGATACCGATCAGGTCGCTGGAGCGGAACAGTTCGAGAGCTTCGTTGTAAGATATCATTTGAAAAAATTGGGTCAGGCGGACATGGTCAGGGCTTCTGGCACTCCCTGCCCGAAGACATACGCGCCGAACAGAGGTTTGGGCTCGCCCTTGCCCCAGCGTTGAGCATGATATTTCGCGCGCACGAACTTCACATCCGGATGTGCCTTAAGGTCGACTAGTATTTGGTAAGTGCCGCAATAGAATTTTTGCGGAAAGGAGATGATGGGTTTGGCGCCCCACTCCACATTATCCACGGAACCCCAGATCGAAATATCCAGGCTTTCCTGTTCAATAATGCGAGTGATGCCGAGAGTGAGAAGAATCAAACCGCCCCGGGCATCGCCCAGGTCCACCTGCGGGCCTGTGCCGGCCTCGCGGATGGTCGTTTCCGGAAGTAGGAAACCTGGTAGCATACACACTCCTGTCCTTGCGTCCTGTGCTTGGCTCCCTTGTATAATAGAGACTCTAGATTAAGATTCGCACATTTTTTTTCAAATGGGAAGGCCATTTACGTGAATAGACGATTACGCCGGCTTCCGTACCGCCATGGCAGCCCGCTTTCTCCGTGCGACTGGCTCTGGGCTGGCGGAAGACTTACCCGCATACAGTTGCCGATAAACCGTGGCATTTCTAAGCACGGCCTGGACATATTCGCGGGTTTCCGTGAAAGGAATGGATTCCACAAATTCGGCCGGTTCCCGGTATTGGTTCCAGGTGATCCAATCGTCCACGCGGGACTTACCCGCGTTGTAGGACGCCAGCGCCTGCTCCCATTTGCCGCCCCACTGGTCAAGCAGCCCCCGCAAATAGTACGACCCGAGCTTCAGATTGACCGCCGGTAGAAACAAGGAGCGATTGCTGAAACGCTTCACCCCGGCGCGGCGGGCCAGTGAACGCCCTGTAGCCGGCTCCACCTGCGTCAGGCCGTAGGCGTTTTTGGGCGAGAGCGCTTCCGGATTGAATTCCGATTCCTGCCGGATCAGCGCCGCCATCATGTAAGGATCCAGATTCTGCTGCGTCGCATTGCTCACCAGATCCTTCTTATAAGGAAGAGGAAACAGCATTTGCCAGAAGGCCGGCGGCGCATCTTTGAGCGACATCGACAGGTAATCCGGCGCGGCGCTCTTCATATTGTGCAGCCGTTCGTGTGGCGTACTAGCGGTGCGCGCCAGTTCCATCGCCAACAGATAAGGTTGGCCGCCGTGGCGCGCTCCAAAGCGCAGTTCGCCTTGGGCCAGGTCCGCCAGTCCGGCGGATGCCAGCAAACGGGCGCGCGCGATGCGCATGGCGGTTTCCGGGTCCGGCTCGCTGGGAATGGCAGGCTTATGCGGCTCAAAGGCGATAGTCCGCAGGAACTGGACAGTCTTTTCCGACATTCCAGCCGCCGCGATATGGGGCTCGGTGGCGCGCTCGCGCCCTAGAATTCCGTAGTAGTAGTTCGGAAACTGCGCCGCGAGTCTCGTATAGAGCGTACGTGCCCCGGAGTAATCCTCATTCATCTCAGCCAGGCGGCCCAGGAAATACAGCGCGGCGCCAGCAGTAGGATGCGAAGGATACCTCTCCAGATGCTCCCGCAGGAGCTCGCGCGCGTCGTGCTTGCGCCTGATATAGGCCGCCCACGTAACGTGCCAGTGGCTGGATGCCGCCATCGGCTGATCCGGAAACGACTCGTAAATGGCTTTATAAAGCGGCGTGTATTTATCGGGCTGATTAGTGATCAGGAACCGATTCGCCGCCGCCAGCAGCGCCTTATAGCGCCACTGCGATTCCGCATCGTGTTTGCCCAGCTTCTTGATGCCCTCCATCATCTGGTCTTCATCGTTCAGCTTACGCGCGCACTCGACCAAATAGTAGAGGCGCTCGGCGCCCGCCTCCGCATCGGAGACTTCCAGGGAACGCAAGAACGAATACGCG
>Ga0209839_10000943_pt1 | contig 14832 bp, 12 predicted proteins | sample OrgsoiDNA2013050_FD_185800 | JGI IMG/M metagenome (GOLD analysis project Ga0209839, IMG submission 185800) | Permafrost soil microbial communities from the Arctic, to analyse light accelerated degradation of dissolved organic matter (DOM) -... | ecosystem: Environmental > Terrestrial > Soil >... | reverse complement strand
TGGAGAACGACGGATATTATTGGAGCGGCGAGAGCACCTGAATCACCCGCGCACTCCGGCAACATTACGCGCGAAATACAATTCTTTATGACTGGGATCGACGCCGATACGGCGCAAGAGGAATGCATCTTGGTGGACCTGGTTCAGGCCCGGCTCGGCGGTCACGGCGGTTTGCATACCCGCGGTCTGCACGGCCTTCGCCGCAGCCTGGCCGATGTCCCGCATCTTGCCGTTGGGATAGCAGAAATGCAACACGGGCCGATCCAGTTGGGCTTCGATGCGGGCCTTGGAGCCGGCGATCTCAGTGCGCAACTCCTGGGGGTCGGTGAGCGCCGACAGGATGGGGTGAGTCTTGGTATGCGCGCCGAATTCCACACCGGATACGGCGAGCGAGCGGACTTCATCCCAGGATAGCGGCCGGTATTCGGGCGGCGCCTGGACCGGCATGTCCGCTTTCAGTAAGCGAGGAAGGGAATCGACCAGATCGCGGCGGTCGGCGGCACTGAAGGCGACGGCCAGATCCGCTAGATTTTGTCCCGCGGCGCGGCGGGAAACTTCCGAATCCAGGGTAGCGCGAAACACATTTCCATCGGGCATTTCGATGGATGCTTCGGAAACGTTGGCGTGCCGGAAGGCGTACAAGACGCGATCGAACCACAGCCACGACTTGCCGTCCAGGAAATCGGTCACCAGGAAAACGGTAACTGGAATTCCAAACTCGGCAAAGACGGGATAGCCGGCTTCCAGGAAATCTCTATAGCCGTCATCGACCGTGACTGCCAGGGCATAGGGGGGCAAGCGATGACCGCCGCGCAGCCACTCGGAGACGGCAGCCATCGACACGGGACGATAGTGGCGGCGAAGGTGAGCGCACTGGCGAGCGAGCGCGGCGCGATCGGCAAAGCGATGGTACATCAGAATACGGAGGCCATGGCGATGGAGCCATCGCACCGCCGCGAGGCCGCCGGCATGATGGAAGGCGGCGGCGGCGGCGGACTTCACCAGGTTCGACACGGTCCTCTCATTGTGGACCAATGTAGCGGTTTGGCCGGGGCGCGCGCAAACCTCGTCGCCGCGGATTGCTACATTGGGTTCACTGAATATGCCTATTCATCAGCGCATTCTGGTTACGGGGGGCGCCGGTTTCGTCGGATCGAATGTCGCGCTAGCTCTTAAGAAAAAAGATCCACAGGCGCAGGTGACCGCATTCGACAACCTACACCGCCGCGGATCGGAGCTGAATCTGGGCCGGCTGCGCGATGCGGGCGTGGCGTTTACGCATGGCGATATTCGCTCGCTGGCCGATTTACTTGGCCTGCCGGCGCCGCCGGATTTGATCGTGGAGTGCTCGGCGGAGCCATCGGCGCAGGCGGGGTACGGCGGCTCGCCGGAATATTTGATCGACACCAATCTGATCGGCTGTTACCACTGCCTGGAGTTGGCGCGGCGGGTGCACGCCGATTTTGTTTTCATTTCGACGAGCCGGGTGTATCCTTACCGGCGATTGAACGAGCTGGCTTATGAGGAAGGGCCGGAGCGATTCCACCTTTCGGCCAAGCAGAATGTGGCGGGGGCTTCGGGTTTAGGCGTAAGTGAGGAGTTCCCGCTGGATGGCGCGCGGTCGCTCTACGGGATGACCAAGCTTGCCGGAGAATTGATGGTAGCCGAGTATGCCGATGCCTATGGGATTCGCTACCTGATCGACCGTTGCGGGGTGCTGACGGGGCCGTGGCAGATGGCCAAAGCCGACCAAGGCGTGATGGCGCTATGGGTGGCCGCGCACTACTTCCGCCGGAATCTCTCCTACATCGGTTTCGACGGTAGCGGGCGGCAGGTGCGCGATTTCCTGCATGTGGAAGATTTCTGCGAGCTGCTGTTGGAACAGATCGGCAACTTCGACACCTATCAAGGGCGGCTGTGGAATGTAGGCGGCGGCCTGCCTTTCAGCTTGTCGCTACTGGAGACGACGCGGTTATGCGAGGAGATCACGGGCAACCGGCTGCAGATTGCGCCGGTGGCCGAGACGCGTCCCGCCGATGTGCGCATTTATCTGACCGATCACCGGCGGTTAACCTCGGTGGCGGGCTGGAAGCCGCGGCGCGATGCGCGCACCACGCTGTCCGACATTTTAACGTGGATTCGCGGGGCTGAAGAGCAAGTGCGTTATGCGTTGGGATAGAGCAGCGATCGCTTTTACGCTCAAGCGCTCAATCGCCGCTTAAAAACATCGGCCAAATGTTCGGTATTGCGCTGCAGGTCGAATTTCTCCCTGACTTTCAGCCGCGCTTTTTGTCCCAGGGCGCGCCGCAGTTCGGCATCGTCCATTAGCCTGGCGATGGCGCGCGCCAATGCTTCGGCATCACCGGGCGGCACCAGCAGTCCATCGGCTTCATGGGTGATGATTTCCGGAATTCCGTTCACCCACGGCGCCACGCAGGGGATCTCCATGGCCATGGCTTCCATGAGAACTACCGGCAAACCTTCGGCAAAACTGGAGAGCGCCTGAGCATCGGATTCCCGATAGAGGCCGAGCATCTGGTCTTGATTTAGATTGCCTTCAAAGGAGACACAATCGGACAGCCCGCGCGCCTCCACGTCCTGCCGCAGGGCATCGCGGCTGGGCCCGTCTCCGGCAAACCGCAGCCGCACATCGCGGCGCTCGTCGACCAGCGCCGCCATCGCCGCGATCAGCAGGTGCTGCCCTTTCACGGGCGCCAGCCGTCCGACGCAAACGATTTGGAAAGGCGAGGGATTGGGCCGGAAGGGCCTCGGCAGGAAACTGTTGGTATCCACCCCTAAGCAGGTGAGTTCGAGCTTGGGCCACTCGGGGTGGCCGCACGCATACATCAGTTGACCGACACCATACTGGCTGATGGCGCAACAGAACTTCGACGCATGGACTCTCTCGGCAAGGCGCCACCCGGCCGGGTCCTGAAACTCTACGGGACCGTGAAAGGTGACCGACAGCGTAACCGGGAAAATGCGCGCCACGATTACGCCGACGGTCGAGGCATAGTGAGTATGGACGTGAGTCAATCCGAGACGCTGCATCCAATAACCCACGGCCACCGCTTCGGTGAAATAGAACAGCCCGTAGAGCGCCCGGGGGCCGTATTGCAGCGCGACGGCCAGTCCGCGGATATAGCGCCCCGGCCGCGAAATGAGGGTGTGCGCGTGAGCCATCAGAAGACGCAGCAAGCCGGAGCTTTTCACGTAGTAAGTGGACCGCGCCTCTTCCTGTTCGGCGGCGGTCATGGCGCCTAGCTCTCTATCCGGGTTACGGATGGAAGCGACTCGAATGTCCAGTCCAAGCTGGCGCAGGAAACAGACTTCGCGCAGCATGAAAACGTGGTTGACGGCGGGATACTGGCTCAGTAAATATGCGATCCTGAGTGGGCCACGCTGCGATTCCACGATCTGAGTCTAGCAGCATGCCCGTGCCCCGGCCGACGCATGCAGCTACGCTCATTTGGCCGATGTGCGCTTCTCGAAAGCCTCATAATCATTGGCTATGGCCTGGGCCAAGGCGAAGAGTTTGCTGAGCAACTCTTCGGAAGACTGAAACTGGATGTGCAGCGCGCCGGCGCTCAGCCCTACGCCCTCGGGCAGATCCGGCAATCGCCGACTGAGCGTCTCCGGTTCGGTGGCGATGGCCACACGGGCACCGGCTTGCAGCTTGCGGAGGGCATCCAGGCGGTCGGCCAGACGCTCTTTTCGGCGCCACTCCGATTGGAAGACGTCCGTATCGCGGATCTGTTCCAACTGCGCTACCAGCATGGGCCGGTCGAGCAGAAACGTGCGGCCGGCCTGATAACCGCCGAAGGAGCGTATCAGGTCGATGGCGCGCCGGCGGCGAAGACGGAACAAGCGCTCACAGACGGCGCGATCCACTACGGGCACGTCCAGGGCCGACAATTCCGCCAGGATCTCGGGGACGCGCAGCAGCCACTGTGCTTTGGCCGGCATAGGCGGGCCTATCCGCGCTGCCAGCCATTTTTCTGCCAGGTTTGGGCTCCGATGTCGAGCACCATGTGATGGATTTCCAGCCAAAACCCTCCAGGCTCGCTGGTGAGCACCTGACCTAGCAGCAGTTGCCCGTCCGATTCGAGGCGCACGGCGACGCCGCCTTTTATTTTCAGGTCCGAGGCGAGGCGCATGCGTTTACCGGACAATTCCAGAATACGGGCGGGTCCGGAACACGCCGCATCGCCCAACACGCTTAGTTGCGCGGATTGCCCGGGCTGCCACTTAAGTTCGCGCATAGTCTCCGCTGCCAGTGTACTATGCGTACAGGGTAATGTTTTCCTTTCTCAGAAACGTCTTCTCGGCCAGCATTCTCAGCCTGCTGATTCCGGAGACGATTCTCGTTTTTTCCTGCTATATTCTGGCGGCGTTCTGGTTGGGTGGCGCGGACCCCTCGGTGTATCTGCTGTATGACAACGGCCTGTTACAGATTGCAGTGGTTGTAGCAGGGGTGCTGGTGGGGCTGCAACTCAATAAGTTATATGTGCAGGTGGCCGTGCGGTCCAAGATTCTGCTGGCTCAGCAACTGTGCCTGACACTGGGCGTAACCTTCCTATTGGAATCGCTACTGAGTTATTTGCGCGTTCTGGAATTAATGCTGGCGCCCGCCATTATGGTGATGGGCAGCGCGTTGACGCTAGTGGTCCTGATGATGTGGCGTATGTTCTACAGTGCGGTGCTATTGAAGAGCTTGGGCGCGCAACGAATCCTCTTCTATGGCGCCAACGCGGCGGCCCTGGAAGCTGGAAGAAGCCTGGCGGCGCATCCGGAGTTCGGCCTTTCGGCGGCGGGATACATTGACGATGCTCAGCCGCCCGGCACGTGGTTTGACGGGGCGAGGATTCTGGGCTCGTCGGCGGAATTGGCGCGCGTGGTGGGAGAAGTCCGCCCGGATCGCATCGTGGTCGGGATGACGGAACGACGCCGCAACATGCCGTTCGGAGAATTGCTTGATATGCAGTTCGAAGGTCTTGAAATCCAGCCCGTCGCGGAGTTGTACGAAGTGGCTTGCGAGCGGGTGTGCGTAGCTGAATTACTACCCTCGCAATTGATCTTTTCCGATGAGCTGGGGGCGCGCCGCGGCGCCGTGGCGTTGCAGGCGATCTACTCCAATATCGTGGCGCTGGCGGGTTTAGGGTTACTGGCTATATTGCTGCTCCCCATTGCGGCGGCCATTAAGTTATCGTCGCCGGGTCCGGTGATAGAAGGGCACTCACGGTGGGGGCTGAATATGGTTCCATTCACGCTGTGCCGATTTCGCTGCAGGCGCGCCGACGGCCAAGCCACGTGGATAGGAACCTGGCTGCGCCGTTTGCATTGGGACGCGCTACCGCAACTGTTTAATCTGATCCGCGGCGAAATGGCGCTGGTAGGGCCGCGGCCGCATCGTCCGGAGTTCATAGCGGTTTTGATGGAGCAGATGCCTTTCTATGGCCAACGGCATGCGGTACGTCCAGGTATTTTCGGTTGGGGCCAGTTGAACTGCGATTACGCAGTGGGGCTGCGCGATGCGCGGCTATCGCTCGAATACGACCTGTACTATATCAAGCACATGTCTCCGGCGCTGGATGCCTATATCATCCTGCACACCTTGATAGAGTTGCCGTTCCGGGAGGGATAGGAAAGGGCGGCCGCTACAGTTCTGCCCAAACGTCGGCCAGGAGTAATACAAACCCGGCCACGGGACCTTCGCCGGCGACGCGCTCCGGGTTGACGAGTCGCTCTGGCTCGCGGTCGGCGCGATAGATATATATGGTGCGGCGATCAGGGTCCAGCAGCCATCCCAATTGAGCGCCGTTCTCGATCCATGCGCGCATTTTGGCTTTCAGCTTGATAAGCCGGTCGGAAGGGGACATCAGCTCGACAACAAAATCCGGGCAGAGCCGAAGGAATCTACGTTTTTCGTCCCTGGTTAACTGATCGAGCCGCGAACGCAGAACCCAGGAAGCGTCCGGCGAATATGCAGCCCCGCTCGGAAGGAAGTATTCCACGCTGGAATCAAAGGCCCGGCCGCGGCCGTCCTGGCGCGCCCAGATTCTGAACTCGGCGCTCAGTTCGCTGTTCCGAAAGCTGCTTTCACCACCGGCGGGGGACATGATCAGGATGTCTCCTGCCGCCGAGCGCTCAATGCGCAAATCCGGATTGGCGGCACAAAACTGGACGTACTCGTCGTCGGTCATCCGGCGTTCCCACTGGATGACCATCGGCCGCTCCAATTCTTCGACCAGGATTTGCATGATTCCAAGAATGCCGGTTATTGTCCGGCTAAAGATACGGCAGCCGGGCCATCGGCCTCTTCCGGCGCAATTTCGGGAAATTTTTGGACCAGTGTCTCCCGCAAGCAGTCGAGGAAAGGAGCCACTACCATGGGCAGCACATCGGAGGCGAAGGGCCGCACCAGTTCGGCATAGCCGCCGTTGGTTAGCGGCACGCGCACGGTCCAGCCGGAGGCGGCGGATGGGTGGAGGGCGCCGTCAAATACTTCACCAGCCAGGCTGAGCCGCACCTGTTCGAATCCAAACTTGCCGCAAGCTTCGCGGATAACTTCCCAGCAATCGGCCGGAGTTCCGGCGGCAACCATGGCGGCGCGGAATTTCCGCAAATCCAGTTGAGCGCCCACGGTACGCTGGAACACGCCGCTAAACAGCAACCGGCCGGCCAAGTCGAATTCGGCATAGCCCAGATACTGAATCCCCAGCAAAACAAAGAGGCCGAACAGCACCAGCAAAGCGACGGAGAAACTGTGGAGCATGCCTTGCAACAGGGAGAAAGCGGCAGCCAGGCCGCAGAGACCGTAGAGCACCAGAACGACGCGGCGCGGGGTCAAGCCGCGATCCAGCAGACGATGGTGGATATGGCCGCGGTCGGGGGCGAAAATCGGCTGACGGCGCAAGAATCGCCTAACAATAGCGAGGGCGACATCGAGCAAAGGAATCGAGAGCGCCATAAAGGGGGCGATCATGCCCAAGAAGGTGGCCGATTTATTACTCCAGATGGCGGCATAGCATCCCAACAGAAAACCGATCAGTAAGCTACCGGAATCGCCCAGGAAAATAGTCGCGGGATTGAAGTTGTAGCACAAGAAAGCCAGGATGGCGCCGGCCAGCGGAAAGGTGGCCACGGCCAAAACCATGTTGTGCTGCATCATGGCCGCGGCGAAAACGGTTAAGGTGGCAAACAGGCCCACACCCGCCGCCAGACCATCCAGGCCGTCCACCAGATTGAAAGCGTTCATGCAGGCAAGCAGCCACAGAATAGTAAGGGGAACGTTCCACCAGGCGTCGGTGGACGCGCCGCCGATCGACAGGATCCGGACGCCGCCCAGGCAGGCCAAGCCGGCCGCGCCGAGCTGTCCGGCGAGCTTGATCCAGGCACGCAGATCGAACAAGTCGTCCAGCAATCCGATTCCAAAAGCCAGCGCCGCGCCAGGAAGCAGTCTCCAGACCAGCGAGAGTTGCTGGGCGAGCGGGCTACCATCGTCCGGACGCACCAATACATAAGCCACCAGATAGGAAACGGCAATAGCCAAGCCGCCCACCCGAGGGATGGGATAGCGATGGACCTTGCGCGCGCCATCGGGTTGGTCGACCATTCCGTAAGAGCGGAATACGTCGCGGCAAATAGGGGTCAGGACCAGGGAGATAATAAATGCTCTGAATCCTAACCAGAGCAAGGAATGCACAGGAAGACCTCCGGCTACTCATCCTGATGTTGGCGCACCCCACTAGGTTGTGTCAAGCCACGTGATTTCAATCGCTTCCGGTTTGTACCAGTACCGGCGTGACAGGCGTTCACAGGAATACATTTAGAAAGGTTTAGGGGGCGCGGCCACCTTGACACCACCGCTTCCGGCGCGTCAGAGTGAAAGGGGTTGGACCCTGGTTGGCTGCAATCATCGACCAAAATCAGGGAATCCCGGAGGCCCTTTGCTGCTTTTTCGAACGACCCTGTTTTTAGGTTGCGCGCTGGCTTTGATGGCGCAGTCCGACGCACAGTCCGATGGCTCGCAGGCGGGCTCCGATGCGGAGTACAGTGGACCGGCAATTTTGAGCCGGGGCCAAAATCCCACGGCACAGGTAGTTGCCCCCATCGCCTTCCGCCCCTACATTGGACTGAACGGCATCTACGACGCGGGCCTGATCGGTGTCGGGGTGACGCCGACCGGCGGAATTCCTACCACGGATCTATATGGATTGGAGTTGAATCTGGGCGCATACACTTATCACGTGTGGAAGCAGACCACGCTGGCGCTCGATTATCGCGGTGATTTCCGGCACTATTCCAACAGCTCCTTTGATGGCACCGATCAATTTTTGTCGCTCATACTAACCCACAAGCCCACCAAGCGTGTGACGTTTACGGTGCGTGAGCAAGGCGGAGTCTATTCGCGCAACTATTTTCTGACATCCACGCTGGGCGCCCTGGATCCGAACTATCTGCAGGCACCCCAAAACGATATTTACAATAATCGGGTGATCTTCGCGGGCGCTTCGGCGGACCTGACTTACCAGTTATCGCACCGGCTGTCGTTCAGTATCGGGGGGGAAGGCTCTTTGGTGCGGCGGCAATCGAGCGCACTATACGGCGTTACGGGGGCAGTGGCGAGGGGCGATTTAGAGTACCGCATCAGCCGGCATTCCACGCTGGGAGCGGACTATCGCTACACTTTCTATACCTACACCAGGGGCTTCGGTAACACGGATATACACTCGGTGGGCCTCAATTACAGCACGCAGTTGTCGCAGAGTGTGCAATTCTCGGCGCGGGCCGGCGGGGCGCGGGTAGAGAGTCTGAGCCTGGCTGTAGTTCCCCTGGACCCGGCTATCGCGGCTCTGCTCGGCGAAACATTTGGCATTCAGGCCACTCACCGTCTCAACTATGTACCGGACGTACAGGTCCGGCTGACAGACACGTTCCGCCGGTCGCAGTTTACCGCGGCCTACGCGAACCAGGTGATTCCGGGCAATGGAGTTTATCTCACGTCGAAAAACAATTCCGTAACCGCCGGCGGCAGCTACACAGGTGTACGTTACTGGAATTTCGGCGTGGATGCTACGTACAGCCGGATGACGGCGCTGGTCCAAACGGTGGGGGCGTTCACAGCCTACGGTGTGGGCACGGGCGCCACGCGCGATTTGGGAAGAGGCCTGCACGCCGTATTGCGGGCGGACGCGCGCCACTACAATATCGCGAGTGGATCGCTATTCACGCATAACGAGCTCCGGTTCATGCTGGGGGTGAGCTTCAGCCCAGGGGACAGGCCGCTGAGCTTGTGGTAGGCTACCAAACCGGCCTGGCAAGAATTCTAAGACAGGAACGCGGAATAGATCTCGCCCATTCTGCGGGCGGCGGCCGGGAGTGAAAACCGGCTGTGAATGAGGGTGACGGCATTGGATGCCATGTTACGCCGGCGTACGGGATCGCGCACCAACAGCCGCAGGACCTCGGCCAGTTGGGAGCTATCGCGGGGTTCGAAGAGCATACCGGTTTCGCCGTGAGTAACCAGTTCCGGATTGCCGCCGACGCGAGACGCAGCCACGCAACAGCCGCAAGCCATGGCTTCCATGAGCGAATTTGAGAATGCTTCGGAAAGCGACGGCAGCACGAATATATCGATGGCGTGCAGCCATTCCGATACCTGCGATGTAGCCGGTTCGAAGACGCAGGCTGGGAGAATACCCAAGGCCTGGGCCCGCTCCCGCAGGCTGGCCAGGCAGGTTCCACTGCCTACGATAGCCAACTTCATGCCTGGAACGAGGCCGTGCACCATGGCAAAGGCGTCGAGCAAAGTCTCGAGCCCCTTCTCAGGCCGCAGGCCACAAACCACCCCTACCACCAAGGGTGCGCCGCGCAGGGCTTCGGGCGGGGCGCCGCGTTGCGGCTGGAACGTGCCGGTGTCGATGCCGTTGTAGCAGAGATGGATGAGTCCGGCGGGAACCTTCTCCTGATCGCGCAGATGGCGGCGCAGGAACTCGCAATTGACTACGATGCCGTCGACCAGGCGATCGGTGATGCGCATGGCGTGCCGTTGCAGGGGCGGCCACAGGGCGCGATCCACGCGCTGGCTGGAAAGCACTACGGCAGAGCCGGCCATACGGGCCGCGGGCACGCCATAGATATTGGCAGGCGTATCGAAGGTATGGACCAGCCGTATGCCTTGCTCACGGACATACCCGGCGATACGCAGAGCACCCTTGACGCTGGCGATGGAGGGTACCGGGAAATGCACGATGGGGACGCCGGCCGCCCTAAGATCGTCGGCACGCAGGCCGGCCGGACGGAAGCAGCCGACGCGCGGATCGAAGCGCGAACGGTCCAGCGATTTGGCGATCTCGGCCATCTGCCGTTCGCTGCCGCCCAGGTTTAACTCGCGCACCATGAGCAGAACGGGGACAGGAGCCATTGAACCCTCAATGTAACGCATGCCCCGGGGGATGCGAAGGGGTGAGATGCGGAGCGGTCGAATGCTACAGTAATGGCAAGGTAAGCGGAACGCATGTGTGGCATTGCCGGATTCTATTTACGCGAGAAAAAGGCGAGTCTTTCCACAGTGCGGGCGATGTGCGACCCGATACGGCACCGCGGGCCCGACGATGAAGGCTACCACGTGGAAGGCGGCTGCGCCATCGGCATGCGGCGCCTCAGCATCATCGATCTCAGCACCGGCCATCAGCCCATCGCCAATGAAGACGAATCGGTGTGGGTAGTTTTCAACGGGGAGATTTATAACTATCGGGAACTCCGCCGCGACCTGATATCGCGCGGGCACCATTTCGCTACCAACAGCGACACGGAAACACTGATTCATCTGTACGAAGAATACGGCGCAGAGGGTTTGCGGCAGTTGCGCGGCATGTTCGCATACGCTATTTGGGATGCGGCGCGGGGGCGCCTATTCCTGGCGCGCGACCGGTTTGGGAAAAAGCCGCTTTACTATGCCGTATTGCCGGAAGGGATCTACTTCGGCAGCGAGCTGAAGTGCCTGCGCGCGGCGGGGGTTCCCTGCGAGGTGGATGCCGAAGCCCTGCGGCTTTTCTTTCACTTTACCTACATTCCCGAGCCACTGAGCTGTTTCCGTGCGATCCGGAAGCTTCCGGCCGGCTCGTGGCTGACTTACGACGCAAACGGGAGCGTGCGGCAGGGCCGTTATTGGCAGTTCCCGCGACCGGCAGTGGAGACGCCGGCGGACTTTTCGGAAGCCGATACATGCGCACGGTTGCGGGAGAAGTTCGACGAGTCCGTGCGGATCCGGATGATCGCGGACGTGCCGCTGGGCGCTTTTTTGAGTGGGGGTATCGATTCGAGTTCGGTGGTGGCGTCGATGGCTCTGGCATCGCCTGAACCGGTGCGCACATTCTCGATCGGCTTTGAAGAAAGCGCTTTCAATGAGCTGGAATTTGCCGCTATGGTGGCGCGCCAGTACCACACCGACCATCACGAAATCGTGGTAAGGCCGGACGCGGTAGACCTGGTTTCCCGCCTGGTTCAGCACTTTGACGAGCCCTTCGGCGATTCATCGGCGATCCCCACATTCATTGTTTCCGAGTTCGCGGTGCGTCACGTGAAGGTGGCGTTAAGCGGCGACGGCGGCGACGAGTTATTCGCGGGTTATGACCGCTTCCAAACGCTGGAGAAATTGAGGAGGCTGGATGGTGTGCCGCAGGGATTGCGGACGTTCGTCTCATGGGCGGCCGACCGCTTGCCGTATTCGGCGTACGGCAAGAATTATCTGCATATGCTGAGCCGCTCGACGGCGCTGGAACGTTACTTTGAGAGCAATTTCGCGCCCTGGTTTCTTCGTCAGGAACTGCTGCAACCGGACTGGATGCTGCCGGCAGACGGCGCTTATCTAACGCGGTCGCTGGCGGAATTCTTGCTCCCTGGCGATGCGGATCTGCTCTCGCAGGCGCTGTACTTCGAAACGACCCAGAATCTACCAGGCGACATGCTGGTAAAAGTGGACCGCATGTCGATGGCAAACTCGCTTGAAGTGCGCTGCCCCATGCTGGATCATGAGTTTGGCGAGTTGGCCGCTTCTATACCGCACGGCTGGAAGATCCGGGAAGGCAAAGGCAAATACATTTTAGTGCGCGCGCTGGGAGACCGGCTACCAGCGCCATTATTGACGCGCGGCAAGATGGGCTTCGGTGTACCGCTTTCCTTGTGGTTCCGGGGCGCCTTGCGGGCCTTCCTTTGGGATCACTTGACCAGCGCATCGTTTATGAGCCGCGGCATCGTATCCTCCGGCTTTGTGCAGCAGATGCTACGCGAACACGATTCGGGGCGCCGCGACAACTCGCACTGGTTATGGTCTTTACTCATGCTGGAGCTGTGGTTTCGGCAGATGGATACAAAATCGGAGCCCGCCCTCTCTTGTTATGATTAAACCCACGGTTTGGGCCTTAGGGCGTGAGTTTAATCATAAGCGGCACCCTCCGGATGCGTGCTCGGGCGTAAAGAGTACCCGCGCCGCATGTGGCTGGGCGTAACGCATAGTGCCCGTTTGTGTGTTTAACCGTAAAGCAGGCTTCCAGAAACCAGTGGCGGCCCCGCCAAATACATGAAAGTATTGAGTTTAGGGTATTACGATCAGATACATACGCGGATGTGGTTTGTTTTGATAGGTTTACGGCCGCCTTACGGAGAGGCACATAAAATTTACGATCAAACCCATGGCTTTTACGGTGAAGCACATGGGAGGTAAATCGAATTATAAGCTATTAAGTATCTGACTGGTAATGACTTATCAATATCGGACGATCCGGGGGGAGCTGTTATATGGAATGGTTTATGGTTGGTAAAAAATATAACCAAAGTGCAGCATCGAAAGGGGTATAGGGCTAAGTTCTGGTTGGTTTGGTGTGTGCTTCCCAATAAAAACAGTCACACTCCACGGGCTTCATCGTAAATCGCTAGAACAAAATGGCGGACTAATGTTACAAACACAATGGATGCACTTCGTGTTCTAAAGGCGCCATCACGTGACCAAACACAATCCGAAGCCCGCCCTTGTCAACCTGTCCGTCGAGGAAGAGAATCTTGCCGCCATCCCTTTCGCCGTGCTCGAGCGCAGGGTGGGCAAGCGCATTGGGAAGATCGAGATCAAGGGTACCAAGATACTTCCCAACGGCAGTGAGATGGAGGTTGTGTGGCAGATCCAAGGTAATAATGAACTGGGCCTGCCCACCGAGCAGGATCTCGATATTTTCGTAGTGCTCGGGGTTCTTACCTTCCGCAACAATTTCGCTAAGACCGTGACATTTACAGGGCGGGAAATCGCCCGTATGTTGAATATCAACTCGGTCCACGGCAAGTTCTATCAACGTTTAAAGCTGGCCATGGATCGCTTTATTCCATTACGTTTTCGTGCTCTGACGGCGACCGACCAACAGGAAGAAGTAAAGTGGAGCAATGTGTTCCAGGAGGCCAGTTTTCTTTTGGACCGCGAAACCGGGCGGTGTACCGGGAGCATAACCTGGACCGACAAACTCATTCAATCGATCAATAACGGTTTCTTCCGCGTACTAGACGCGGGCCGGTATATGGAACTCGACGGAATCACAGCCAAACACTTATACAGGTTCTTCGCCGTGGCCTTCGAGAAGACGGATCTGATTGTCATGGATGCACGCAAGCTAGCCATGGAGCATGTGGGGATTTTGAATCCGCCACATTACTTTTCACGTCTGATGCAGACTCTGGAGCCGGCCTTCGATCAGTTAGTCAAGATACAAGTGCTCGGATCATATAACGTAATTTCAGCAGAAGAATGGCGTATCGCCATGCACCGGCATCCCTCGTACGTGCCTGAGCGTAAAAGTTTGATGTTACAGAGCAGAACTTGTCCGGAACTAAGCCGGGCACACTGTCAGAGCGTTCTGGAGAAGGCCGGCTTCACTTATAAACCGGCCACTGTATGGACCGCGGCGGCCGAGACGCCGGAACAGTTATACGCATTGGAGCGGGCCGCGCAGCTAGTGCTTGCCATGAAACAAGAAGGGGTACTTCCGCATGTAGCGGCGAGTTATGTATCTCGCGCGCTGGATATGGGGGCATCCACCGGAGAAGGCCAGGAGTTACTCGATTGGTGCGAAATGGCACTGGACATATGCAGGCAGAAACAGCGTAGCGGACAGAGCTTAAAGAACGCAGCCGGCCTGGTAGTCAAGATTGTTAAAGACCCGGCGTCCCGGCGCCGCTTCCTGGATGAACATATGGAAGCCGCCGCGAAGGAGCGTTACCGGCAGCGCGAGCGTTCCGTACTGCGCCAAAACGAGGAAGTGGAAGAGCGCGAATTGATTCTCGAATATGAGCAGTTCCGTCAAGGCAAGGCCCAGGACCTATTCGAACAACTCAGCGATTCCTCCAAGCAAGCGCTTTCGAAAGAGAAGTCGGAGTGGCTGCGCCGCGAGGGACGGCTGGAGAAAATGGCGCCGGACGTTCGCGATCGCGAAGTGACTGAACTCATACTGCAAGATCTCGCCAGGAACGATGTGCCGGCGTATAGTAAGTGGCTCTTGCGCAAACGCGCGGGCCAAGCGGTGCTGCCGTTCGCGGCGTTCGATAACATAGCCTGAAGCGCTGCGCTACAGTGAGGTTGATGGCCGCCACCTCGCAGGAAGAGATCGCCGCTCACGAACGCTTCGCTTTCGGGGAAAACTGGCGGCGGTTTCTTGCAATCCTCGACGAACCCCGTATTGCGAAGGCGGAAGAATCGCTGCGGGGCATGCTGGACGTCGCTAATTTAACCGGCAAGACATTTCTCGATATTGGTTGCGGCAGCGGTTTATTCAGTCTGGCGGCGCGACG
>Ga0209839_10000942_pt1 | contig 14838 bp, 11 predicted proteins | sample OrgsoiDNA2013050_FD_185800 | JGI IMG/M metagenome (GOLD analysis project Ga0209839, IMG submission 185800) | Permafrost soil microbial communities from the Arctic, to analyse light accelerated degradation of dissolved organic matter (DOM) -... | ecosystem: Environmental > Terrestrial > Soil >... | reverse complement strand
CGGAGCCCGGGCCCGGCGGTTCAGGGAGTGACTGATACGGAAATCCGCTTTGGCATGGCGGCGCCCTTCGCCGGCCCGGCCAAGGAGATGGGCCGCCAGCTCAAGCTCGGCATCGAGACGGCGTTTGCCGCGGCCAACGACAATGGCGGCGTCGATGGTCGGCAGCTCAAGCTGGTCACGGCGGACGACGGCTACGAGCCCACGCGGACCCTCAACGCGATGAAGGAACTTTACGAGAAGGACCAGGTCTTCGGATTCATCGACAACTACGGCAGTCCGACCGCTCTGATCTCGATTCCCTATGCCCTCGAGCACCGTGCGCTTTACTTCGGAGCGTTCACCGGCGCGAACTCGCTCAGGCACGATCCGCCGGACCGCTACGTTTTCAACTTCCGTGCCGGCTACGCCGAGGAAGCCGATGCCATTGTGCGTTACCTGGTGAAGGTGCGGCGGTTGCGTCCGGAGGAGATCGCGGTCCTCACCCAGCAGGACGCCTACGGCGAGGCGGGCATGGACGGCGTTACGAAGGCGATGCGCGCGCTGCGCAACGGCAATGCGAGCCCGATCCTGCGAATGACCTACAATCGCAATACGGTGAACGTCGACGACGCGGTCGCGCTGCTGCGCCGACAGAAATTCCCCATCAAGGCGGTCGTGCTCGTGGCCACCTTCAGGCCGGCGGCAAAATTCATCGAGAAGACCCGTGATATCTATCCGGAAATGGTCTACGCCACGATCTCGGGCGTCGGCAGCACCGGCTTGGCCGATGAACTGAAGCTGCTCGGCCCGCGGTTTGTGGACGGCGTCATCGTGACCCAGGTCGTGCCGGCGGTGGACAGCTATGCGTCAGTGAGCCTCGTCTACAAGAGGGCGCTCGCCAATTACTTTCCCGGCGAGGCCCCGGACTACGTGTCGCTCGAAAGCTATCTCACCGCCAACGTTCTGATCGAGGGGCTGCGGCGTGTTGGGCCGCAACTGGACACCGAGACGCTGGTGGACAGGCTGGAGAGCCTGCATGATTTCGACATGGGGCTTGGACCGCGGGTGAACTTCGGGCCTGCCGAGCACCAGGCGGTGCACAAGGTCTGGGGCACACAGCTCGACAACACTGGCCAATACCACGCCATCGATCTGGAATAAGCCGATTCGTCGATAGGTGATTTTCTGTATTCATCCGGTGCAGGCCGCCTTGCCGAATTGGGCGGACTGCTGGATTGTAGAGCGGCCGCGCCGTCGTTGCCCGGATGCTGGGCAGCGCCATCAGCGCGTTTACGCGCGTCTTCGAGGCGAAGCGTTTTATGCAAACCTCGGGCGCATCGTGCCGCGGGGCGCCAACGAGTGTCTGGAATTAGAGCAACGACGGGTCTACGGCCATTGACTCGCCTTGACGTCCGGAAAACTTGGGTCGCAAATGGCGCAGCCATGAACGCACCCGACCTGCAGAAACTCACCGACTGGCTGATCGATGGCGCGAGGTCCGCGCCAAGTCCGACCCAGATGATGTCGGAAACCTGCGAGCGGCTGGTTAAGGCCGGCTTGCCGCTCTGGCGCGTCAACGTCTTCATTCGGACCCTGCACCCGGATATCTTCGGCCTCAGCTTCGTCTGGCGGCCGGGCGAAGAGGTGAAGGTCACGTCGGCATCGTTCGACGCGCCGGATTCGCAGGAGTTCAAGGCAAGCCCGCTGGCGATCCTGTACGAAACCGCATCGGAAGTCAGATTTCGACTGGACGATCCGCAAGCCGCAAAATTTCCCTTTCTGGACGACATGCGCGCCGAAGGCGTCACCGATTATTACGCGGTGCCGCTGCTGTTTGCCGACGGTTCGATCCATTCCTCGAGTTGGACCACCAAGCAACCGGGCGGATTTAGCAACGCGCAACTGGACGGTCTTCGCTTAACGGTGATTCCGCTGGCGCGGCTGATCGAGATCATCCATTTACGCCGCAGGGCCTCGACCCTGCTCGACACCTATGTCGGCAACCGCGCCGGCGAGCGGATTCTCGGCGGCCAGATCAGGCGCGGCCACACCGAGACGATGCATGCCGCGATCTGGCTGTCGGATCTGCGCGGCTTCACCGCGTTGTCCGACCGGCTGCCGGCCGAGACCGTGGTGGAGATTCTCAATCGCTATTTCGATTGCCAGGTGTCGTCGATCAGAAGCCAGGGCGGGGAAGTCCTGAAGTTCATGGGCGACGGGCTGCTGGCGGTGTTTCCGATTGACGAGTATGTCGGCGATATCCATCAGGTCTGCAGCCGCGTGCTGGAGGCGGCGCGCGAATCCCGCGCCAGCGTCGAAGCGATGCATTTCCAGGTTGGCGAGACTGTCGAGCGCTTCCGCTTCGGCGTCGCCTTGCATGTCGGAAAAATCCTCTACGGCAATATCGGCGGCGGCAACCGGCTCGACTTCACCTGCATCGGTCCTGCGGTGAACCTCGCCGCAAGGCTGGAAAAAATCGCCGGCCGCCTCCACCGCACCATCGTGGCCTCCGAAGGCTTCGCCGGCATCTGCGCCGGCGGCTGGACCGAGCTTGGCGAGTTTCCGATCGCAGGCTTTTCAAAGGCGGAGCGCGTCTACGGGTTGATGGACGAAACGCCTGGCGGTTGAAAATGGCGGCCGGCGCTGATGCGCTATTCCTCCGGCTCGGTGGTGAACAGCAGCGGATAACCCTTGGCGCGGCCGGCGTCGGTGGCGCGGGTCGCCTTGGTCTCGGCCACGTCCTTGGTGAAGACCGCGACCACGCATACGCCACGCCGGTGCGCGGTGATCATGACCTTGTGGGCCTGGTCCTCGGTCATGCGGAATTCCGCTTTCAGGACGGTCACGACAAATTCGCGGGGCGTGAAGTCGTCGTTGACCAGGATGACCTTGTGCAAGCGCGGCCGTTCGGTCTTGGTCTTGACCTTGGTTTTCGGCTTGGTGACGCTATCGATCATTCCGGCGGCGCCTCCTGACGTTACGGGCCGTCGCGACCAGTTTACAACGTCTCGATCTGTCGCGAAACTGCAGTTCCGCGATGGCTTCATTGCAGCGCGGCAAGGTTTGCGTGTCGTCGGTCCGCCTGCCGGTTCATTCGAGGCAAAGCGATCGGCGAAACGGAAGGCGGGTGAAATTAAGGCAACCGGGCTAACTTGAATGTGAAGCGCAATCCATGTTCGCACTTTTCGAAGTCGGGTTTGCGTGTCACCATCGCGCCATACGACGTGAGGGCCGCTATGCGCTGGTGTGTCTCGATCGGGGTGCTGCTTGTCGCGGGGGCGATGGCCGGAGGTGACGTCGCGGGTATCGCCGCGCCGAGCACCAGGAATCAGCTGACCGATCAGCTCGGCCCGCAACCCGGCCTCGAATTGGCCGCGCCGAAGGACTCTGCGCCGTCGGTCGATATCGAACTGATCCTGGCCGTTGATGTCTCCTATTCGATGGACATGGACGAACTCGCGATCCAGCGCGAGGGCTACGCCCAGGCCATTGTCTCGAAGGAATTCCTGCAGGCGCTGAAGACCGGTCCGACCGGCAAGATTTCGATAACCTATTTCGAGTGGGCGGCCTCGAGCGACCAGAAGATCATCATTCCCTGGCGGGTGATTGACGGCCCGGAAACGGCGGACGCGGTCGCCAACGAGATCATGAAAACGCCGATCCGAAGGGCGTCGCGCACCTCGATCTCCGGCGCGATCAATTTCGCGATGCCACTGTTCGACGAGGACCCGTATCGCGGCCTGAGGCGCGTCATCGATATTTCCGGCGACGGCCCCAACAACAACGGCACGCCGGTCACCGGCGCGCGCGACGCGGCGCTGGAGAAGGGCATCATCATCAACGGCCTGCCGATCATGGTGAAGGAACCGTCCTATTCGACGATGGACATCGATAACCTCGATTTCTACTACGAGGATTGCGTCATCGGCGGCCCGGGCTCCTTCGTGGTTTCGATCAAGGACCGCGACAAGTTCAAGGAGGCGATCCGGACCAAGCTGCTGCTCGAAGTCGCCGGCCGGACGCCCGAGCGCCGGATCGTGCCGGTCGCCGACAAGGAACCGCGCGTCTCCTGCCTGATCGGCGAGAAGATCTGGCAGGACCGCTGGGGAAGGTGAACCGGTCCGACGGCCCTGGTTAGGCCCGCGCCTCCAGAATCAGATTGAACGGCGTTTCTGCTGCGCGTCGGAATCGCGTCAGGCCGCCTTTATTGGCCACGTCGCGAAGTCGCGCTTCACCGGCCTGCGCGCCGAGCGCAAGACCGACCTCCTGCGCCATCGAGGCTGGCGTGCAGATCATTGTGGACGCAGCATAGAAAAGACTTCCGACCGGATTGAGATTTTGTTCGAGCTTGTCGTTGGCGAACGGCTCGACCAGCATGCAAGTGCCATCTTCCGCCATCGTGGTGACGACATGCTTCAAAGCGCCGACCGGATCGCCCATGTCATGCAGGCAATCGAAGAAGCAGACAAGGTCATAACCATTGGAAGGAAATGTCTTGGCTGTCGCAGTCGCAAACGACAGACGATCGCCGAGCCCTTCTTCCTTTGCCGCCTTCCGCGCGGCATCGATTGAGCCCGGATGCGCATCGAAGCCGAAGAACCGGGAATTTGGAAATGCTTTGGCCATTAGCTTGGTCGAGATGCCATGGCCACAGCCAACATCGGCGACTTTGGCGCCGCGCTTGAGTTTCTCGACCACACCATCCAGCGCGGGCAGCCACTCCTGCACCAGGTGATGCTGGTAGGATGCACGGAAGAAACGCGCGGTGCCGCAGAACAGGCATTCAGCGCGATCGTTCCAGCCGACGCCCTTGCCGGTCTTGAATGCCTCTGAAATTTTAGGCTCATCAAGCACGATCGCTGACATGACGTCACCGATGGCACCGATAAAAACCGGGCTGTCCTCGTCGGCAAAGGCCATTTTCTGTTCGGGCTGCATATAGAATTTGCCGGTAGTGGCGTCGTAGTCAACGTAGCCGGCTGCCGCCTGTGCGGACAGCCACTCGCGGACATAACGCTCGGTCGTGCCGGTGGCTTTCGCAAGGTCTGCCGGTGTCATCGGACCGTTAGCGGCCAGCGTCTTATAAAGCCCGAGACGGTCGCCGACCTTGACGAGCGCCGCGTTGGCGGCAGCGCCCATGTCGCCCAGCATCTTGCCCATGAATGCATTCAGTTTTTCGGGATTGACGTCCATGATGGTCTCCCTTGAATGTCAGACATCTCCAATGAGGTGGCTTGGTCCGCGTCGTGCGGACGACCGGCAAGGCGGTCGCTCGACCGGAGACAGATCGCCTCTGTCAGTCCCTCACTCACGTATGTCATCCGTCTGCGAGGGAGGTTCAACGTCTGAGCACAAACCGCGCCACCAGCTCGACATGCGGGGTGTGGCGGAATTGGTCGACCGGCGTGACGCCCTCGATTTTGTAGCCGCCATCGATCAGGATTTTGGCGTCGCGGGCAAACGTCGCGACGTTGCATGACACCGCGACCACCACGGGAATCTTGCTGGCCGCGAGCTGGAGGACTTGCGCCTGCGCGCCCTGGCGCGGCGGATCGAACACGACGGCGTCAAAGTCGCGCAGCTCCTGGGGCATCAGCGGACGCCGGAACAGGTCGCGGGCCTCGGCCTTGACCGGCTTCAGTCCGGACGTCGATGTCGCGGCCTTCTGCAGCGCCGCCACCGCGCCGGCATCGCTGTCGAACGCCGAAATCCGCGATTTTTCCGCAAGACGCAGCGCGAACGGTCCGACCCCGCAAAACAGGTCGGCGACGTGCTTGGCGCGCCTGCAATGCTCCGATACCAGCGCCGCCAGCGCTTCCTCGCCGGCAACGGTTGCCTGCAGGAACGAACCCGGCGGCAGGGTTACCTGCGCGGTGCCGATCCGAATCGTCGGCGGTGTCCGCATCAGCACCAGTTCGCCATGGCGCGTCAGTCGCGCCAGGCGATGTTGTTCGGCAACGCGCGACAGCGTTGCGATCATTGCTGCCGGCAGCGGCCCCGAGCCGCGCACGTCGACATCGAGGCCGTTGTCCGTCGAGGTGATCTGGATGTCGAGTGGCTTTCCGGTGGCTATCAGCGGCTCGGCCACGGCCCACCCCGCGTCGAGCGCGCCGCTCAAGCCGGGTTCGAGAATGGGACAGCGATCCACGGGAATAATGTCGTGCGAATTTGCCGCGGCGAACCCTACCTTGAGCACATCGTGCGTGCCGATCCGGGCGTGCAGGGTAATCCGCCGGCGCCCGAGGCCATGGGCATCGATCAGCGGACCCGCTTCGCAGGCGAGTTTTGCTTGTGCCAGCGTCTCGACGACGATGTCGCGCTTCCAGGCGCGGTAGCGTTCGCTTTCCCAGTGCTGGATCGCGCATCCCCCGCAAGTTGCAAAATGCGGGCAGAATGGCGCGATCCGCTCCGGGCTGGCGCGCTCGACCTGCAGCAGACGCCGGCGATCGGGATGATGACCCGGCACGGGCGCAACCTCGACGGTCTCGCCGCCGAGCGTGTAGGGCACATACACGGTCTCGCCGCCGGCAAGCGCGACGCCGTCGCCGCGATGACCGACGTGATCGATGACGAGATGTTCAACCACGGCGCGCGCCGATGAAGAATTCGATGTTGCCGTCGCCGCCTGTGATCGAGGACGGAAATACCTGGATGCCGGTGCATCCGAGCGAAGCGACGAAGCCTGCGATGTCGTCGCAGATTTCCTGGTGCACCATCGCATTGCGGATGATGCCGCGCTTGGAATGCTTTCGCGCCGCCTCGAATTGCGGCTTTATCAATGCCAGCAGATGCATCGGCGCTGCCGCCAGCGACAGCGCCACCGGCAGCACGGCTTTCAACGAAATGAAACTGACGTCGATGACGACGACGTCCGGCCGCATCGGCAGACGCTTGCCTTCGAAGTTCCGGATATCGGTTTCCTCCATGGAAACGATTTTGGGATGGCCGCGCAGCGAGGGATGCAGTTGCCCGCGCCCGACATCGATCGAAAACACCAGGCTGGCGCCGTCGGCAAGCAATACCTCGGTGAAGCCGCCGGTCGATGCGCCGACGTCGAGACAGACATGATCCTCGATGTCGATCGGATACTGCTGCAGCGCCCCCGCCAGCTTGACGCCGCCCCGCGAGACAAAGGGGTGCGCAGGCTGCGCCTGCAGCAAGGCATCGGCGGGAATGGCTTCGGATGGTTTTGTGACCGGCTTGTCATTGGCGGTGACCAGGCCCGCCTCGATCGCGGCCTGGGCGCGGGCCCGGCTTTCGAACAGACCGCGCTCGACCAGCAACAGGTCCGCGCGTTTGCGGGGAGGGGGCATATTCGCCTCGCGGCTGGGCAAGTTCAATTCGATGCACGCGGGTGCGGCGGCAAGGCTTGCCGCTCGGCCGCCATGCGCACGCAAGTCTCGAACGCGGTCAAATCGTGCCAGATGTCGGCCGGTATTTGCCGAGGCGTTACCAGTGCGCAGCCATGCAGCTCGAGCGCGTGAATCATCATCAGATTATCGGTCAACCCGAAATCCTCGACGGTTAACCCCAGCGCATCGACCAGGCGTCCATCGCGTGAACTCACGTCAGTGAATTCACGGACACGCTCGGCATACGCCGAGGGATGGTTGGAGTAGCCGAGACAGAGCTTGCCGCATCCTGCCATATAGCCGAGTTCGTAGATGGTCCCGGGGTCCGCGCCCGGGCCACGAAACGGCGTGAGGTTGGCGATAACGGCATCTGCTTCCATCATCATGGCTTCGTTGCCGCGAAATATCTGCAAAGACACGTCCTGGGCCGCAGGATCGATGGCATTGTCCAGCGGATACAGTCCGATCAGTCCATGACGCCTGCATAATTCGACCTTGCGCCGCCCGATATCGATGGCGTCGTGCAGGAAAACGTCGGGGCCTGCCAGGTAAATCTTCATCTTTAATTGCGCGGATTCTGCGCACGATTCAAGGTCTTGCGACGGCAAGCTGACAAAACGGAGCAGGAATGCGCCGCCCGCCAAGCAGCGGCTGGCGCCGGTTCAGACAAGGGCCGCCGGCGCAGCCGGGTCGTCAGGCCAGCTTCACCGTCTCGGTCTTGAAATCCTTGCCCAGCGCGTCGAACACCTTGGCGACGATGCCCTTGGCGTCGAGACCGGCGCGGGCGTACATCGCGTTCGGCGAGTCGTGGTCGAGGAACTGGTCGGGCAGCACCATCGACCGCATCCTCAAACCGCCGTCGAGCATGCCGTGATCCGACAGCGTCTGCATGACATGGGAGCCGAAGCCGCCGATCGAACCTTCCTCGATGGTGAGGAGGATTTCGTGGTCACGCGCAAGCTGCAGCACCAGGTCGACGTCGAGCGGCTTCATGAAGCGCGCGTCGGCGATGGTGGTGGACAGTCCATGCGCCGCCAGTTCGTCCGCGGCCTTCTCGCATTCGGCAAGACGGGTGCCGAACGACAGCAACGCGATCTTGGTGCCCTCGCGAACGATGCGTCCTTTTCCGATCTCAAGCGGTACGCCGAATTCGGGCATCTCGATGCCGCGGCCTTCGCCGCGCGGATAGCGGACCGCGCTCGGACGGTCGTTGATCGCGACCTGGGTCGCAACCATGTGCACCAGTTCGGCCTCATCAGAGGCCGCCATGATGACGAAATTGGGCAGGCAGCCGAGATAGGCGTTGTCGAACGAGCCGGCATGGGTGGCGCCGTCAGCACCGACAAGCCCGGCACGATCGATCGCGAAACGCACCGGCAGGCTCTGGATCGCGACGTCATGGACGATCTGGTCATAGCCGCGCTGCAGGAAGGTCGAATAGATCGCGCAGAACGGCTTGTAGCCTTCGGTCGCAAGACCCGCGGCAAAGGTCACCGCATGCTGCTCGGCGATGCCGACGTCGAAGGTGCGGTCGGGGAAAGCCTTGTTGAAAATGTCGATCCCGGTTCCCGACGGCATCGCCGCGGTGATGCCGACGATCTTCTCGTCCTTTTCGGCTTCCTTGACGAGGCTTTGGCCGAACACGTTCTGATACGAGGGGGCATTCGGCTTGGCTTTCGCCTGCGCGCCGGTGGCAATGTCGAACTTGACCACCGCATGATACTTGTCGGCGGACGCTTCCGCCGGGCCGTAACCCTTGCCCTTTTGCGTGACGACATGAACCAGGATCGGGCCGGTCTCCATGTCGCGGACGTTCTTCAAGACCGGCAGCAAATGGTCGAGGTTGTGGCCGTCGATCGGACCGACATAATAGAAGCCGAGTTCCTCGAACAGCGTGCCGCCGTCCATCATGAAGCCGCGGGAATATTCTTCGACACGGTTGGCGCGGTTGGCGAGGATTTTCGGCAGACGCTTGTTGATCTGCTTCGCCGCCTCGCGCAGCGTGCGGTAGGTCTTGCCGGAGTAAAGCCGCGACAGGTAAGCCGACATCGCTCCGACCGGAGGCGCGATCGACATGTCGTTGTCGTTGAGAATGACGATCAGGCGGGAGTTCATCGCGCCGGCATTGTTCATGGCTTCATAGGCCATGCCGGCCGACATCGCGCCGTCACCGATCACGGCGATGACATTATTCTTGCCGCCGGAGAGGTCGCGCGCCACGGCCATGCCGAGCGCCGCGGAGATCGAGGTTGAGGAGTGCGCCGCACCGAACGGATCGTAATCGCTTTCGGTCCGCTTGGTGAAGCCGGACAGCCCGCCGCCGGTGCGCAGGGTGCGAATGCGATCGCGGCGGCCGGTCAGGATCTTGTGCGGATAGGCCTGATGGCCGACGTCCCAGATCAAGCGATCGCGCGGGGTGTCGAACACGTAGTGCAACGCCGTCGTCAATTCGACAACGCCGAGGCCGGCGCCGAAATGCCCGCCCGTGACGGAGACCGCATCGATGGTCTCCAGGCGCAGTTCATCGGCGACTTGCCGGATTTGGTCCACTTTGAGCCGGCGCAGATCGTCGGGAGTGCGGATTGTGTCGAGAAGCGGCGTTTTACTAAATACTGTCACGGCGATATTCCAATTTTGCAGGTCGGGACAAGGCGTCCGACGTGAGATGGGTTGCGCAATATCAGCGCAGCGAAAACCCAGACGCCAGATGCCAGCTTGGCAGCCGTAGCCAGAGTTGAATGCCTAGATGCGCTCCAGATCGTTCACTGTGATACGTATCACTCTTGGCGGCGTCACCCTTCTCAAGAAATTTAACAAGCTATTACAAGCGCTTACAACCGTACGAGACCGGTGACAGGCCTCTTTCAACACCCCATAGCCGCCAAACCTCTACACCAAAGCTGCGGTCAAAGCCAATCCGCCGGAACCCACAGCGCGCGATGGATAAGGGTGGCAGAACGACGGATTTCAACCCCTGCGCCACGCCGTTGGTTCCATCTCGGGTTCTATCTGGTCCAAATCGGCGGCATCTGCCTGATCGGCGGTCGCGGTTTCCAGCCTTTTCCAGGCCCATTCGCGAGCGGCGGCGTCGCCCGTCGCAATCGACAGCGCCGCCTCGGGACGAGCCATGCGTTCGATCAGCAGGATCGGCCCGCAGACGATCATGAAAAAATCGTAGGCGTGAGGCCGTTCGTTGGCCATGACGAACTGGAAATGGACCCGAAAGAATTTCCAGCGGAACAGGTTATAGTGCTCGGGCTTGATGATTTCGCGGAATCGGACCGATACGATGGTGGGGTTGCGTCTCAAGGCGCCGACGTCGATGCCGTGGCCTTTTATCGGATCGAACGGGTAGAAATTCATAACATCCTTGCGCGACTGGCAGTCGATCCAGTCGATCGAAGGCTCAACCGCCAGCAGGCGGAGGTGATCCCGGAAATCCTTCGACGCGGCATGAAAGCCGACAATCGGGAAATTGCCGCCGATCGTGAGCAGGACGACGCGCGGACCGTGTCGACCGAGAGCCGGATCGAGCTTGAGCGCGCGCGCCAGAATCTCGGCGCCCAAAAACGATCCCGAACTGTGGCCGACGACCACGATTTCCTCGGCGTCGCTGGTCCGTGCGACGTTGGCGAGATATTGTGCAAACCGGTCGATGCGCTGGTCCCATTCCGGCCGCTGGCGGTGCGAGAATTCCCAGGTCCAGATCGTGTCGGACAGCAGATAGAGCAGATAGGTCGAGTTTTCCGTGTATTTCAGCATGGTGCCGACCACGGCGACGAACACCGCCGCCGACGCGGCCATGCTGAACAGGCCGGGAATGCCGAGCGCTTCCAAACCTTTCCCGAAGCCGAACGCAATGCCCAGCGACAGCAGGGCTTCATTGAACAGCAGGTAATGCGGGTAACTGATGAAGGTCGCGAACCGCCAATGCGCTCTCCAGAACCGCGCAATCGTGCCGCCGAACACCAGCCGCCAATAGATCCACATCGCATGGAAAACCGTGCGCCAGATCGGCGAGGCAAGGTCGCGCTGGATCAGGTCTTCCCATCGCAGAAAATCGTAATTGGTGCGGGTCTGCCAGTCGCCTGCCTTGGTCTCGATGGTCCAGGATGCGGTCTCGCCGTCGGGCGCCACTTGCGGACGGCTGATGGTGGCGGTGAGCGCATACAGCCGGCCAAACTTCCGCAGTTCGGTTCGAAACATGCGGTAATACTGCGCAAGGCCGCGCGGATCGTATCCCTGCACATAGATGATATGGCGGTGCTGAACGCGCACTTACTGCTGATCCCCGGACGAGTGCCGCCGATTTGAAATTCCTGCACCAGTTGCCGCACGATCAGGAACTTCAAATCGGCTGTGACCGCGGGGACTATAACAGGCCGTGTAACGCGCCAAGAGCTATTTCAGCCCTCGTCCAGGTCGCTTGGCGTCGAATTCGGCCAATTTCGTCAAATATTCTCTAATGTTAGCGGCGGGGCGACGTGCATCGGCACCCAAATGGTCGCGGGCTTCATTGAACGTCGAGCGGTTCCGCACCGGTCACCTGGCCATTGGCGTCGGTGGTGATCTTGTCGACCCGCGCCTCCGCCTGCCGCAGCAATTCCTCGCACCGCCGTTTCAGGGACTCACCCCGCTCGTAGATGGCCACCGATTCCTCCAGCGGAACCTTGCCGCCTTCGAGCCGCGTGACGATGGTTTCAAGCTCTTCCATCGCGCGTTCGAAGCTCAGCTTCTTGACGTCCACTTGGGTGTTTTCAGCCATATCGTTTTCCCGGGATGCGCCCGCCGGCGCCGATTCAGAGACAATTTTGCGGAGGTATTGTGGCGGGCATTCACCCGCCCATCAATGCCGTGACGTGTGCCGCAGCCGACTCCTTGAGGCCTTGCAAGTCATAGCCGCCCTCAAGCACCGAGACAATTCGGCCGCCGGCGCAGGAATCGGCGATGTCCATCAGCTTGCGCGTGACCCAGCCGAAATCTTCCGATTTGAGATTGAGCGACGCCAGCGGATCGCGGTAGTGCGCGTCGAAGCCGGCGGAGATGATGATCAGCTCAGGCGCAAATTTCTGCAATTGCGGCAGGATTACGTTTTCGAAGGCGGCGCGGAATTTGGCGCTGCCGTCTTCGGAGGCCAGCGGCGCGTTGACGATATTGTCGTGTTCGCCGCGCTCGCCGCTGGCGCCGGTGCCGGGAAACAGCGGCATCTGGTGCGTCGAGCAATACATCACCGTCGGATCGGCCCAGAAAATATCCTGGGTGCCGTTGCCGTGATGCACGTCGAAATCGACCACGGCGGCCCGGGCTATGCCGTATTTTCGCTGGGCGTGGCGCGCGGCGATGGCGGCGTTGTCGAAGAAACAAAAGCCCATCGGCTTGTTGATCTCGGCGTGATGGCCCGGCGGGCGGATCGCGACGAACGCATTTTGGTGGGCGCCTGACATCACCGCCTCGGTGGCGGCGACCGCGCCGCCGACGCCGCGCATCACCGCTTCCCAGGTCCCCGGAGACATCGACGTGTCGCCGTCGAGATAGATCAGGCCGCTCACTGGGGCGATGTGCCGGAGTTCCTCGACGTAATGCTCGTTGTGGCAGAGCGTGACCGCATCCAGACTGCCTTCCGGTGCTTCGCCGCGCACGAGCTTGCCGAAGCGGTCCTCCGCGAGCACCTCGGCGACCGCGCGAATCCGATCGGGTCGTTCGGGATGTCCCGGCGGGGTCAAGTGGTCGAGGCTCGCCCGATGAGTGAGAAGAAGCGTAGTCATACAATACCCTGGCGCATCGAACGCGCTTGTGAGGACCAGCTAATCTAGGCGGTCGACGCGGGCTCGGGAAGAGCCGAGCCCGCCGATATGGCTTTGCAATTCAGTTCATTCGCGCGATGCGATCGGCCGGCGCGGGCCCGATCGGGCTGTTTGCCCGGAAAAAGGCGAAGAGAGCATCGACATCGTAGACGCCAAAACGCGGCGCGGTGCCTTCCTTCAGCACGGTAAAGCCGTCGCCCCCGACCGATAGATAATTGTTCACGGTCACGCGATAGCTCGTCGCGGGTCCGATGCGTTGACCGTTGAGTGACATGCGATCGGCGGCCACGCGGTCGCCATACGGCCGGGCGCCGTCCCATGTGTAGCTGAAGCCCTTCGAGACCTGCAGAATCCGCGGCCGTTTCGGATCGAGCCATTGCTGCTCGAGCATGTTCTTGATCTGCATTCCGGTCAGCGTCAGCGTCACCAGCTGATTGCGGAACGGCTGGCTGGCGAATACATCGCCGTAGCTCACCGCACCCGCATCTTTGTTCGGAATGTCGGTGCGGATGCCGCCCGGATTGGTGACGGCGATCACGGCGCCGCCGTTTGCCTCGGCGCTGGTCGCGGCCAGCTGGGCATCGGCGACGATATCACCGAGCGGGCTCTCGCCGGCATCGTTGGGCGTGCGCGACAGCGTGTCGGTGACCGACCCCGCCGCGCGGTTGGCGATCGGCGCGGCAACTTTATCGTACGACGCGAGCAGCGCGGTCTGTTCCGGATCCTTGGCATAGACGCCGGTGCGGACGATGACGTTGTCGGCCTTGGCGCTGACGACGTCGCGGGTCAAGGGATCGAGCTTCAGATCGATGGATGTGACGATCGTGCCGAACTTGTCACCACTGGTGACAAGCCGGCCGTCGATGTCGCAGACATAGGCCTGATGGGTGTGGCCGCTGATCACCACGTCGACGGCGTGGTCGAATTTCCTGACGATGTCGACGATCGGACCGGATATGCCCGGGCATTCGTTATAATCGCCGGCCGGAAAGCCGCCTTCATGGATCAGCACGACGATGGCCTCGACGCCCTGTGCCTTCAGTTCCGGCACCAGCGCATTCACCGTGTCGGCCTCGTCCTTGAACTCGAGACCTGCGACGCCCGCCGGTGAGACGATGTCAGGCGTTCCCTTCAAGGTCAGGCCGATGAAGGCAACGGGAATGCCGTCGAATTGCTTGATCTCGTAGGGCGGGAACACGGTCTTGCCGGTGCTCTTCTCGATCGTGCTGGCCGCGAGGTAGTGAAACCTGGCGCCGAGGAACGGGTGCGGCCCCAGACACGTGTCGACGGGATGGCAGCCGCCATTCTGCATGCGAAGCAGTTCATCCTTGCCCTCGTCGAATTCGTGATTGCCGACCGAGGCAACCTCCAGCCCCATCATCGACAGGGATTCGATCGAAGGCTCGTCGTGGAACATCGCCGACAGGAACGGACTGGCCCCGATCAGGTCTCCGGCCGCGACAAAGATGGTGTTTTTGGTGCCTTGGCGGAGTTGCTTGACCAGCGTCGCCATATGTTCGGCGCCGCCGGCCGGGACAACGATCTTTTTGGTCTTGTCGTCGGGATCGGCGATTCTGATCCCGCCGGTCGGCGGCAGCAGGTTGCCGTGAAAGTCGTTGATGGCGAGAATTTTTAGCTCGACCGGCGCGGCCTGAGCTGACGCGCGCGAGGCCGGACCAGCTGCAAGCGCGAGCATCACAGCC
>Ga0209839_10000941_pt1 | contig 14843 bp, 8 predicted proteins | sample OrgsoiDNA2013050_FD_185800 | JGI IMG/M metagenome (GOLD analysis project Ga0209839, IMG submission 185800) | Permafrost soil microbial communities from the Arctic, to analyse light accelerated degradation of dissolved organic matter (DOM) -... | ecosystem: Environmental > Terrestrial > Soil >... | reverse complement strand
GGTAGCGCCGCTTCCCTGACACCGGTCGCGCTGTCATTCACACTGCCTTCCGCGATTCAGTCGCCCAATTTTGCTGCACTGGCGGCGACGCCGACTGTTCTTCCGAAGAATGGAATCACCGGCCAGAATTCAGTTTGCTCCGATGTAGGGAACAGTCCGCCGACCTCCGAGTATTTGTACTTGGTTGATTCAGTAAATAACGAGATCGTTGAATTTTCAGTCGAAACATCAACCGGAGCTCTGACGATCGCAGGGCCGCTAGCTCCGGTTTCCACTGGTTCCGTCCCCTCGGGAATAGCGGTCGATCCCTGCGACCGCTTCGTGTACGCGGCTAACAATCAGTCGAACAATATCAGCGCGTACTCCATCTGCAACGGATTGGCGACGCAATCGACAACACTGTGTCCATCCGTTCCCGACGGAAGGTTGGTGGCGATCGCAGGCTCGCCGTTCCCCCTGAGCGGGGGCGGCGCGAACGAACCGCGACCGATAGTGGTCGATCCTTTCGGAGCCGCCCTCTACGTGGTGGGCACGGGCTCAGGCACAGTCTCAATATTCGGCATCGCTCAGGTCTCGGGAAGTTTGGCGCCAGGGAACCCGGCCACCGTGGCTACAGGCTCGAAGCCAACCTCAATTGCGATCCGCTCCGATGACAGCTGGCTGTTTGTGACCAACTACGATTCGCAATCCTTGTCGCAATATTCCGTCACGCCTTCCACCGGCAATCTAACGCCCCAAACCGCGACGACCACGGACAACCATCCGTGGGGCGTGGCGGTGAAGTAAAAATCGCGTAGCGGCGGACGCATTCGTCCGCCCGCGTAAGCGAGTAGCTGCAGGCCGGACAATAAAACACAGGACATTCCATTTGAGCCAAACGAAAACCTCCCGGACGAATGCGTCCGGGTCTCCGTGATTCGTTTCACCACTCGCCTAAGTTGGTACCTTCAGAATTAAGTATCCGCCGACCAGAATGAAGATCAGGTCCGGCGACCATGCAGCCAGAGCCGGCGGCAACTGGCTCACGTCCCCCATCGCCTCAAACCAGTTCGATACCACGAAATAGAAGACCGCGATGCCTACCGCGAAGGCGACGCCGGTAATTGCGCCCCTCTTCGCCGTCGATAGCGCAAATGGCACAGCCAGCACCGCCATAATCAGCGTGATCAGTGGGTAGGATAACTTTTTGTACAGTTGTACCCGCAGCCGCACCACGTCGAATCCGCTCTGCTGCAGGTCGCGGATGTAGCGGCGCAGTTCCTCGTAGTTCATCTCGTTATACTGTTTCACTTCCTTCTTGAAATACGTCGGTGTCTCTGGAAGTTCCGGAAAGGTCGCGACCTCAAAGGGCTTGTAGTTCGCGATTGCCGAAGCATTCAGCGAGCGGTCCCAGCCTTGTTCATAGATCCAGCGCTGCAGATTGTTGGCCCAGTGGGCGCGATCGGCATGGATACGGCGCGTGATGGCGAAGCTGGCGCGGTCGAGTTGAAACACGGTGACGTTGCCGAACTGATCGCGATCCGTGTCGAAGAACTGGTAGTAGTAAATGTCATTGTGCAGGCCGAAGATCCATTTGCGGTCAGGGCGCAGATAAGTCTGCGCAGGCTTGCCCTTGATCTGGTTGTGCAACGCCTCCTGCCGCTTGTTGGTGTGCGGCAGATAGAACTGGTCGGCGAGGAACAGCCCCACGGCTAAGAGCGCGGCCGCGACAATCACGGGCGTGACGATGCGGTAGATGCTGGTCCCGGCCGCCTTGATCGCCGTAATTTCGTTGGACCGCTGCATCAGGCCGAAGGTGATCAGCACCGCCAGCAGCATGACCAGGGGCGCCACGTTGTAGAGCAGATACGGCGCAACGTTCAGCAGGTACGCCGCAACCACAGTGGTGGGGACCTGGTTTCGCAGAATGTCACCCAGCAACTCGAACAGCGTGAAGACGATCACGAGCACCAGGAATGTGGAGAGAATCATCCCCAGATAAAGAAAGAAGTCGCGCAGTACGTAGTCGTCGATCAGGGTAGGGAAGCTGGCGCTGAAAACGCGTCGCCGGGTGGAAGCGCGTTCAAACGCATTCTCGCGGCGTCCGCGCACGCTTGCCGCCTGCGTCCCGCCATTGTTCTTCTTCGACGACCAGCGCAGCGAAGACAAGTCAAGCGGACGCTTCTCAGCCCGCAAGAGCAGGAATATCCCCAGAGCGAGAAAGACCAGATCAGCCAGCCACGCGCCAAACCACGGCGAAACCCTGCCCTGCCGTGCCAGAGAAACGCCGACCAGAGAAATCACGTAGTAGACAAAGACGAGCAAAATGGTCAGCACGAACCCGCCCGACTTCCCGCTCTTCTTCGACGACAGCCCCAGCGGAATCCCGACCAGCGCCAGCACCAGGCACGCTGTGGGCAGCGAGAAGCGGCGATGAAATTCGATGAGATACCAGCGCGCAGAAACCGGGTCGACGCGGCTAGCCTTGTCCTGCAGCAGCCAGGTATTCATGACGCCGGCGGGAAGCGATTCGTCCGGCTTGTTCTCGGCGGAGGGCAGGTCGATCGGAATATCAGTCTGCTGAAACGACGAAATCTGATAGCGTCCGGGATCTTTAGGATCGGTCTCGTGCGCGGAGCCGTCAACCAGGTGCAGATGAAGCCGGTCGGGCGCCTCGCTGACCACGATGCCCTCCTTCGCCAGCGTGATCTTCGGGTTGGTGGCGTCGGTCAAATCGGCGAGGAATACGCCCTTCCACAGTGCCGCGCCCTGGGCGCTCTTCACGTCCTGCACATAGAGCACATATTTAGGAAAGCCCTCGAAGAAGACTCGCGGCTGAATCTCGAACGAAACCTGCGAACCTTTCAGCCGGTCCTCCAGATGCCCGAGAGCGGCCTGCGAGCGCGGGGCGATATAGAGCCCGTTGGCCAGCGCCATGAGCCAGGCGGCGATCACAAAGATCGAGAGTACGCGCAGGAAGCTCCATACACCCATGCCGCTGGCGCGCATTGCGGTGATCTCGCTGTCGGCGGCGAGGCGGCTCAGGCCGATCAGGATTCCGACCAGCACGCTCATGGGCAGCGTGTAGGTGAGCGCCAGCGGAACCGTGAAAAAGAAAATTTCGGCTACGCTGGGCAGCGGAGCGCTGGCGCGGACCACCAACTCGAGGATGCGTCCCAGGTCGCGGGTGAACAGGACGAAGGTAAAGATCGCCGCCCCGATCAAGGCGTGCGCCGTCACTTCGCGAAGAATATAGCGGGTAAGAATCCGCATGAGAGACGACAGACGAACGCCTCAGCCGAGCATAGCACGCGGTGGGGTGGACAATGAACAAAGCTCACCACAGAGAACACAGGGGACACAGGGCTTGCGGCGGCAAGGGTGAACGGGGCACAATGCCAAGCTCTGGCATACGAAGCGAAGGGAACCGAACCCAGTCGCCGTGCGTACTGCTGAAAGAACGGGCGAGGCCACATGACCATGGAGCGGGAAGAATGACGTCTGCAAATCCGGAGCAGGTCATGGGCGATGGCGATTCTCGCGCCAATACGATGATCCTGGTCGCCATCGCGGCTAGTATCGCGCTGCTGCATGTTCTCACCAACAATCGCTACGGATTTCATCGCGACGAACTGCAATTCCTGAGCGACGCTTGCCACATGGACTGGGGATTCGTACCCTACCCCCCGTTCACGGCGTTCGTAGAGCGCATCAGCCTGTCCATCTTCGGCATTTCGATGGTGGGGCTGCGGCTTGCCTCGGTTATGGCGCAAGGAGTCGTCATCGTTGTCTCGGGACTGATGGCGCGAGAACTTGGCGGAGGCCGTCTGGCCCAGGCGACTGCGGCTCTCGCGGTCGCGCTCTCGACCCTGTCGTTATTCGAAGGAACGGAGTTTCAATACACGACGTTCGATTATTTGTGGTGGGTGCTGATCGCCTACTTCGTGATTCGTCTGCTGAAGTCGGAGAATGCGCACTGGTGGCTGGCGATTGGCGCGGTCATGGGCATCGGATTCGAGACCAAATACACGATGGGCTTTTACGCCTGCGGAATCATGGGCGGAGTGCTTCTGACTCGCGTCCGGCGTTATCTGCTAAGCGGATGGTTCTGGGCCGGCATGTCGCTGGCTCTCGCGATCTTTCTGCCGAATTTGATCTGGCAGGCCCGCCACGATTTCATCTCGCTGCATTTCCTGCAATACATACACAAACGAGACGTAGGCCAGGGACGCGCCAACGGATTCTTCTTCGATCAATTCTGGATTTGCACCAATCTCGTCGCCGCGCCCCTGTGGATTGCCGGACTACTGGGCTACCTGCGCGATCGGCGCTATCGCATGCTGGCTTGGATGTATCTAATCCCGCTGGCTCTTTTTGTAGTCGGCAAAGGCCGTGGCTACTACCTGGGTGCGGCCTATGCCATGCTTCTGGCCATGGGCGCGGTCATGGGTGAACGCTGGGTGGCCGGCCTATCGAAATTGTGGCGGCGCACAGTTGAAGGAGTGTTCTTCACAGGGGCTATCGGATGGGGACTCGTTATGATCGCGGTCGTAATTCCGCTGGCAACCAGCGGTCCGCTGATGAAGTTTGCCCTCGAAAATGACGGGGATCTCCGCGAGGAAATCGGATGGGATGAACTGGTGAGGACGACTGCGCAGATTCGCGACTCCTTGCCCCCCGAGCAGCAGCAGAATCTCGGCATCGCGGTAAGGAACTACGGGGAACAAGGCGCGATCGAGATCCTGGGCCAGCCTTATCACTTGCCGCCGCCCATCAGTGGAGTCAATTCATCCTGGCTGCGCGGATATCCCACGCCCGTGCCTTCGACCATCATTGTGATGGGACAGTCTCACGAGGAAGCCGACCGTCTCTTCACCTCGTGTCGGCTGGCGGGACACAACGGCAACAGCCTGGGCGTCAAGAACGAAGAGAGCGAAGATCATCCGGACATTTTCGTGTGTGGATCGCCACGCCTTCCGTGGCCCGAGTTCTGGAAGGAATATCAAGGCTACGGATAGAACTCCCGTCCTCAGGGCAAATGATCCAGATAACAGGCGCCGCTCGTATTCTGAACTGGCGGTGTCGGCGCTGTCTTCCAGGGCGGAAAATTGAAGTTGAAGAACTCCGTCATGCTCTTCTGCGCGGCATCGCGCTTCGTCAGAGCCGGCAAATTGAAGCGCGTTTCGATCAGCTTAAGGATCGCGGTTAAGTCCATCACCGTGTGCGATACGTAATGCTTCTTCGCATACGGGGACACAACGATCAGCGGCATCCGGTAGCCGGTGTAGGTAAAATGGCAATCCGGAGCGGTGGCCTTGGTGCAGATGTCGCCGGTCATCAGATCCTTGGGCGCTATGCCGTCGGGGCTCACTGCCGGCCGCGGAGCCACGTGATCGTAAAGCCCTCCGAACTCGTCATAGGTCAGGATGAATGCGGAATCCTTCCACGAGACGCTGGTCATCAGCGCGTTGATCAGCGACGAAACATACTTCGCGCCCTGTTGAATGTTGACGCCATACTGATCCGTGTCGGAGCCGTGCTCATCGAGCCCCGCGTTCGATGCCGGTTCAATGATCGCCACCTGCGGCAGCGTGCCGTTCTGCACGTCAGTGAAATACTGCGACATCGTGGCGAGTTGTTGCGGATAGGCCGCCGGAATGGTTTGTCCCCACTGAAAATTCTGAATGTAACTCAATGTCAGCAGGCACTGCGGCGTGGGATTGCTCGAGCACGGAGTGCTGTCGGTGTTGATATAAATCTTCCAAGTGATGCCGGCGTTCTGCAACTCTTCAAAAATTGGCGTCGCCGTCAGCAACGACTGGTCTTTGCTATCGGCGCCCAGCGGATATACGTCACCCTGCGACGTGGCGGCCAGCAGATACTCGCGATTCGGTCCGGTCCGCGACATCAGGGGAGAAAACCACCGGTCCGATGTGCTGAACTGCGAGGCCATGTAGTAGTAATAGTTCAGATCGCCGCCGTCGTAGTATCCCATGCCACGAATGCCGTCGGTGTCGTGATAGGGCGGCTTGATCGCGCGGGCGTCCTGCCCATTGGTCCAGACAAATCCATCGAGAGTCGCTGTCGTGGAATAGGGATTCAACAGATTCCAGTCTTCGTGGCTCTCGTTCCACGACGGGCTGGGATTTTCAATGCACTCCGTGATCAGATGGTACGAAGAGACCTGAGGGCTCGCGCTGTCGATCGTACAGTTGCTGGGCGGCGGAAAAGCGGGATCGCAGCCGGGATTGGCTGGCGGCGGTCCATAGAGCGGGGCGATGCCGGACGTGGGATTGAACTGCGGCAGCCCGTCGAACGAGCGATCCGCAAAGCCATTCGCCTTCCAATACTCCCGCATCGCGCCGAAGTAGTGATCGAAAGATCGATTCTCCTGCGCCATGAAGATAATGTGATTGAGAACGTTGACCGTCTGATTAAGATTGAACGTCGCAGTTACCGATTGGTTCGCGCTCATGGTCACGGTGCAGGTTGCAAATCCTTTGCACGCGCCGGTCCAGCCGGCAAAGTAGGCTCCAGTTGCGGGAGCGGCCGTGAGTTGAACGACGGTGCCGGCAGTGAAAGATGCAGTGCAGGTTGAGGGGCAATTGATGCCTGCAGGGCTGCTGGTGACCGTCCCGGTAGACGTTCCGGCTATATGTGCGGTGAGCTGAAAAAAAGTAGCGGGTGCGGAGCCGTCCTGTGATGAGTTGGCGTTCGTTCTGATCGACTGGCCCGCGGCACCCAGAATAGTGGCAAGCACTACCGTTGTAACTGCCGCGAGTTTCCGGCAAATCAGGTTGCAGCAAATTACGTTCCGGCAAGTCAAAGATTGCTCCCTGGCAGAATAGGGGGACGGCTAGTCTTTGATGGCGACAATCGGGGGTCTGGTTGGCAGGGAAAATCAGATATTGCCGGGTTATTCCGCCTTGAAAAACAGGGCCGCCAGCGGGGGTAACGTCAGTTTCACGGAGAACGGCCGACCGTGGGTCTCGATCTCTTCGGCTTGCACTCCGCCCAGATTTCCCAGTCCGCTCCCGGCGTACTCGCGAGCATCGCTGTTGAGCATTTCACGCCAGAAGCCGCCGTGTGGCAGGCCGACGCGATATTCCGTGCGCGGCACAGGAGTGAAATTGCAGACGATCAGCACCGTATCCTTCGGCGTCTCGCTCTTGCGCAGCAGCGAGATCGTGCTGGCCCCATTGTCGTTGCAGTCTACCCACTCAAATCCCGCAGGATCATTGTCGAACACGTGCATGGCCGGCTCGCTGCGGTAGAAACGGTTGAGTTGTTCCATCCACGCCTGCACCCCGCGATGCACCGGATACTGCACCACATCCCAATCCAGGCTGGAATCGTGCGCCCACTCGCGCACCTGGCCAAACTCGCCGCCCATAAAAATCAGCTTCTTCCCAGGCTGGGCATACATGTAGGCAAAGAGCAGTCGCAGGTTGGCGAATTTCTGCCATTCGTCCCCCGGCATCTTGCCGATGAGCGATCCCTTGCCGTGCACGACTTCATCGTGCGACAGCGGCAGAACGAAATTTTCGTGGAACGAATACAGCATGCGGAAGGTCAGCATGTTGTGGTGATATTTTCGATGAATGGGATCGTTCTGAAAATATTTGAGCGTGTCGTGCATCCATCCCATGTCCCACTTCAAACCAAAGCCAAGGCCACCAAGGTAGATCGGCTTCGATACCATCGGCCACGACGTCGATTCCTCGGCGCAAGTCTGAATATCGGGATGCTCCTTGTAGCTCTCCTGATTGAAGCGGCGCAGGAAATCGATCGCCTCAAGATTCTCCCGCCCGCCGAATTTGTTGGGAATCCATTCGCCTTGCTTGCGCGAGTAATCGAGATACAGCATCGAGGCGACCGCATCCACGCGCAGGCCATCGATGTGATATTTGTCCAGCCAGAACATCGCGCTCGACATCAGGAAGCTGCGCACTTCGCTCCGGCCGTAGTTGAAGATGTAAGTTTTCCAGTCGGGATGGAAGCCCTGGCGTGAGTCGGCATGCTCGTAAAGATGCGTGCCGTCGAAATAGGCCAGACCGTGCTCATCGGAAGGGAAGTGCGAGGGCACCCAGTCCAGAATCACCGCAATGCCATGCTGGTGTAGATAGTCGACCAGATACATGAAATCCTGCGGCGTTCCGAATCGAGACGTCGGCGCGAAGTACCCGGTAGTCTGATATCCCCACGAACCGTAGAACGGGTGCTCCATCACCGGCAGGAACTCGACGTGGGTGAACCCCATCTGCACGACATATTCGGCGAGTCGCGGCGCCGTCTCGCGATAGGTGAGCGAGCGGTTATGATCTTCAGGGACGCGCATCCACGAACCCAGATGCACTTCATAAATCGAGTGCGGCGCGCGCAGCGAGTTGCGCTCCCCGCGCTTCTTCATCCAGTCGGCATCGCCCCACTGGTAGTCGAGGTCCCACACCACCGACGCGGTCCGGGGAGGCTTCTCATGCAGCAGTCCGACCGGATCAGCTTTATCGACGTGGAATCCGGCGTTCCGCGACTCGATGTGAAACTTGTACAGCGCCCCTTTGGTCACGCCGGGAATGAACCCTTCCCAAATGCCGGAAGATCCGCGCGGGCTGAGTTGGTGCGACTTGGCGTCCCACTCATTGAAGCTGCCTACGACCGACAGCGAGCGCGCATTTGGCGCCCACACGCTGAAGACGCAGCCCGCCACGCCATTGTGCGTGACCAGATGCGCCCCCATCTTTTCGTGGATGCGGTAGTTGCTGCCCTCGTTGAAAAGGTAAAGATCCTGGTCGGTGAGAAGCTGGGGGGCGGCGGAAGTTAATTCAGGGCTCATACGTAGGAACAGAATGTCTACGCGCCTTAGTGTACAGAAACGAAGCATCGTTTCGCACGCAATTGTGGAATCACGCCGAACCGGCCTAAACTCGGCGCTCTAACGTTTGCCGCCGCCGCTCCGATGTATCCTGTAAGGAGGGCTAAGAACGTGGCTGACGCGAGAAAGCGGACACGCAAGCACTTCGTGTTGGATGCAGCCAAGCTTAAGCGTGCTCAGAAAATTCTGCGAGCCGCGACAGAGACCGAAACGATCGAGCTTGCGCTAGACCTCGTGATTGAGGAACATCGGAGAAAACCGCATGGCCGCTGAAGCCTCGGAACGCTTCGTCCGAAGCGGCGTCGAAATTAAGGACGTATACGGAAGACTTGCAGAGTGAGAGGTAAGTGAACCATGACGGCCTGTCCTTGCCGTTCGCCTTTCGTGTCCGCGATCGCAAAACTCCCATGCTAGACTAACTCCCTCACTCATGCCGTCTCTCCGCGTCATCCTCCTGTGGCACCAGCACCAGCCGTTCTACAAGGATCTGGTCACGGGCGAATATCGCCTGCCGTGGACACGCCTGCACGCGCTGAAGGACTACTACGGCATGGTCAAGCTGCTGGACGAGTTTCCCAACGTTCACCAGAACTTCAACCTCGTCCCGTCGCTGATGGTGCAGATTCAGGACTACGCCGACGGTACGGCTCAGGATCCATTTCTGAGAGTGGCCTCAAAGCCAGCCAAGGACTTGTCGCTCGATGAACGCCGGTTCGCCTTGCAATATCTTTTCCAGGCTAATCCGCAGAACGTAATCGGGCGCTATCCGCGCTATCGGGAACTGTTTGAGCGCTTCCGCGAGCACGGCGATCATCCCGAGCGCGCGGAGCGTTATTTTCAGCCGCAGGATTTCACCGACCTGCAAGTCTTATCGCAACTTTCCTGGTTCGATGAATTCTTTCTCGAAGAAAAGGACATCGCGGCCCTGATCGTGAAAGGCCGCAACTATTCTCTCGACGATCAGAATTTGGTCATCGCCCGCGAACGAGAGTTTGTGGGCCGAGTTCTGCCGGCTCATGCCGAAGCGGCAAAAAAAGGATCGATCGAGCTCTCCGCCACTCCCTTCTATCACCCCATCCTGCCGCTGGTCTGTGACACGCATGCCGGAGCGACCTCCACTCCCGGCCTGCCCCTGCCGCAGAGCCGCTTTCGCCATCCCGAGGACGCCCGCGAGCAACTCATTCGCGGCCTCGATCTCCACGAGAAAGTCTTCGGCATCCGTCCCAAGGGCGTGTGGCCGTCGGAAGGCAGCGTGTCCGAGGAAACTTTGGCCATCGCCCACAGCCTCGGCATTCAGTGGATGGCCACCGACGAAGGCGTGCTAGGGCGAAGCTCGGGCGCATTTTTTGGGCGCGACAATACAGGCCGCCTGCCCGCTCATCTCGGCGATAAGCTCTATAACATCCACCGTTACGAGAACGGCTCGGCGACGATGAACCTGGTCTTTCGGGACCACACCATTTCCGATCTGATCGGATTCGTCTATTCCGGCATGCCCCCTGCCGATGCCGCACGGCATCTGATCGGCAACATCAAGGAAGCGGGCAAGCCCTTGCTGGCCAAGGGCCGCGACGCAGTAGTCTCGATCATTCTCGACGGCGAAAATGCCTGGGAATATTATCCGCAGTCCGGGCGCGAATTTCTGCGTCGGTTTTATGACGGCCTGCAGCGCGAGCCCGGCGTCGAAGCAGTGACCATCTCGGAAGCGATTGCCCGCCACAAAGATTTCGGCAGTTTGACCTCGCTGGTCCCCGGTTCGTGGATCAATTCCAACTTCAATGTCTGGATCGGCGCTCCCGAAGACAATCGCTCCTGGGATTATCTGCACCAGGCGCGCGAGTTCTACGCGCAGAATGCCGCTCGCGCGACCGAGTCTCAACGCAAGCTCGCCTTTGACGAGATTCTGATCGCCGAAGGCAGCGACTGGAACTGGTGGTACGGGCCGGAGCACCACTCGGCCAACGACCGCGACTTCGACGAACTCTATCGCAAGCACCTGTCGAACGTGTACCAGGCACTGGGCGCCGTTCCGCCCGATTATCTATCGCAGCCCATCGCCGGTGGGGAAGTTCGTCCGTCGTTTACGCCACAGACCGCCTACATTCATCCTCGAATCGCTGGCGACAAGGTCCGCTACTTCGAATGGATGGGTGCCGCCGCCTACACTGCCGATCATCGCGCTGGCGCCATGCACGGCAAGCAGTTCCTGCTCGACTCCGTGTATGCCGGCATCGATTCAACGCATCTCTATGGCCGGCTCGACTTCAAAGACAAAGTTCCCGAGGCGGATTTCGAACTCGTGGTCAATGTGGAATCCTGGGCGCGGGAAGAGCAGGGTCCGCGGCGGGCCTTGCGCGTCGAAGCGTCGGTGCACGAGTGCCGGCTCAAGGAATGGAAGATTGAGAACGGTGGGGAAGGGAACGCGCTGGCGTCGTCAACTCAGTCGGACGAGCATGTGAAGTTGGCGCTATTGCGCAACTTCGAATTCAAACTGCCGCTGGCCTGGCTGCTGGCCATTCCTTCGGAAAACTCGGCGACGGCCGGGCGCAACACGCGCGCAACCGCCATCGCCGCCACCAGCAAGCTCCGCCTGCGTTTTAGCCTCTGGGAGAACCGTCTCCCGGTGGACTCGCTGCCGATGGAAGGGTGGATCGAACTGCAAGTAGTCAGTGAAGGGGATTTGTTGTTCGGGGCGTGAGAGGTGAGATCTCATCTCTACGGGAAATCAATAATCTCGAAGATTTTCGCATTGTCGAGATATAAAGACCCCGGCCGATCCGAGTCGATGACGGGCGCCTTCCGCCGCGCCGCTAACTTCGTCATTAGCATCCGCTCCACCGAGCGAATGATCAGCTCGTTAATATCTATGCCATCCTTCCGCGCCCGCTTGGCGAGAGCCCTGTAAATCTTGTCGGGGATGTCGAGTCTGACCTTCACAAACTCATTCTTTCATGACGCAAGCAAAATAAAACGCCGGACTTATAGCAGTCCGGCGTCGATTAGAAAGTTTTAATCTTGCTCTACTTGCCGCCGCCGCTCGTCGCCACCGCCGCACCCATTGCCATCGGACGATTCAACTCCAGAGTAAGCTGCGTGCCTGCCGGAAGAGTCGCAGAGCGGTGCTTGCTGAGCCAGTGCACCGTAGTCGAGCCCGCACCCACTGCGCCGCCGATCAGCACACCGGGGCCTCCGCCAATCAGTCCGCCGATCAACATGCCGCCCGCCGTGCCGCCGCCGACCTCAAGTTGATCGCGGCGTTCATGGCCAGTGCCTTTGAACTGGCCTTCACTGGTCACGTCGGTGCCGGGGATGTTCGTGTCGGTCAGGGTCGCATCCAGATAGTAGCGTTCGCCCGTCGGCATAATCACCGCTTCCGGCAGCAGGCCAATGCACGGCTTGCCCGAAATGCGTCGCGGCTCGGTCACCTTGGTTACGCGGCCTTCCACAGTCGCGCCCACCGGAATCAGCGTGCTGCCGTTGATGACGACCGACTGAGTGAGTTTGGCCTGGAATGGATCTCCCACCTTGTTGCTGAAGGTTGCGAGGGTCGTATCAAGCCGGACCATCAGCGCCGTTCCTGCGGGCACGGGCGTATTGGTCTGGGCCGCCAGTAGGACGGAAAGAAGCAGGCAGGGCAATAGCATCCATTTCTTCATGGGGAACCTCCGAAAATCGTATCGCTCTCTTAACTTTAGATCACGGCTGACCCCTCCACAATACTCTGACGGTCAAGGGAACCACCAGCGATAAGAGGCACTGTGCACTGGCCAGATGGCCGACACGGTGCGCGCAATTGGCTCCCACAAAAGCTCGTCGAGCGGCGGACGCCCTCGTCCGCCGCGGGGCAGAGTCACAAAGCCATGCGCTCGTGGCGCTGTCCAGACGGACGAGGCGTTCCCGGCTGGACAGGAGTTGTGCCCACGCCATCCGATATAATCGTGGGTTTCATACCGTCCAACAAATCGAAAGAGTGAGATTCCTATGTCAAATATTGCAGCCATTCATGCCCGCGAAGTTCTGGATTCCCGCGGCAATCCTACGGTAGAAGCGGAAGTATTCCTGGCCGACGGCGCCATGGGACGAGCCATCGTCCCCAGCGGCGCGTCCACCGGCGAGCACGAAGCGGTCGAGTTGCGCGATGGAGACAATAACCGATTCCTCGGCAAGGGCGTGACCAAGGCCGTCGAGAACGTGAATGGCGAAATCGCCGAAGCCCTTGCCAACTGGGATGGCTTCGACCAGCGCGGCCTCGACGCTAGGATGATCGAACTCGACGGCACCAACAACAAGGGCCGCCTGGGTGCAAACGCAATCCTGGCAGTGTCGATGGCCGCGGCCCGCGCGTCATCGGCGTCTCTGGATATCCCGCTCTATCGCTATCTCGGTGGCCCCGGCGCCAACACGCTGCCCACGCCGATGATGAACATCCTCAACGGCGGCGCGCACGCCGATAACAACGTCGACTTCCAGGAATTCATGGTGATGCCCGTGGGCGCACCAACGTTTTCAGAAGCCTTGCGCTGGGGCGTCGAAGTTTTCCATACGCTGAAAGGCGTACTGAAAAAGCGCGGCTACAACACCGCCGTTGGCGACGAAGGCGGATTCGCTCCATCGGTCAAATCGAACGTGGAAGCGATCGAGGTCGTGCTGGAAGCGATCGAGAAAGCCGGTTACAAGCCCGGAGAAGAAATTTCCATCGCGCTCGACCCCGCCGCGAGTGAGTTCTTTCAGGACGGCAAATACGTCTTCAAGAAGTCCGACAAGTCCGCCAAGACTTCCGACGAAATGGTCGCGTTCTGGGCGAAGTGGGCAAAGGACTATCCCATCGTCTCGCTCGAAGACGGCCTCGCCGAGAACGACTGGGACGGCTGGAGCAAGCTGACCAAAGAAATCGGCGGCAAGATTCAACTCGTCGGCGACGATCTTTTCGTCACCAACGTCGAATTTCTGCAAGAGGGAATCGATAAGGGTGTCGCGAATTCAATTCTGGTAAAAGTGAATCAGATCGGCACCATCAGTGAGACGCTCGACGCCATCGACCTGGCGCGGCGCAACGGATATACGTCCGTGATTTCGCACCGCTCGGGCGAGAGCGAAGACACGTTCATCGCCGATCTGGCCGTCGCAACGGGCGCGGGCCAGATCAAAACCGGCTCTGCCTCGCGCACCGACCGCGTCGCCAAGTACAACCAACTGCTGCGGATCGAAGAGGAGTTGGCGGGGACATCGCGGTTCCTGGGGCTGAAGGCGCTGAATTACAAGGGGTGAGGCAAAACGAGTTGCGTGTGGCGCGGGCGTCCTCGCCCGCGTAGCCTTTATTCGTGCTGCTAGCACGCGGGCGAGGGCGCCCGCGCCACATTTCTTAACTGCGAAGGCCGCGGAGGCCCCGAAGAAAAGCACATGGGACTTTCTCTGCGTGCTTCGGGGCTTTTCTCTGCGAACTTCGCGGTTAAAAGCTTTGCTCTCGCTCAGAACCCCATCTTGTCATCCGCCGACGGTCCATAAGTCGCGGGCACAAGGATGTCAGTCAGCCGCAGATACACGCCCAACTGCGCCCGATGATGCACCAGATGATTCAGAAACATTTCCCGATACGCTAGAAATTTCGTGCCCTCGAAAATAGTCTTGCCCTGAAAACTCAGCTTCCAGCTGTCTTTCCATGCGCTCTCCGGCAGAGCTTGCAGCGCAGCGCGAACCTCGGCCGCACCACTATCAAGAACCTTTACAAGCTGAGCCGCTGATTCAAACGGTACAGGCTTGATGCTGCCCGTCGAAAAGTCATAAGCGGGCGTGGTGAGAATCGTGAGGCCGAAGCCCGCCAACTGCGCCACATGCGGCGCCAACTTGCCCAGCGGCATCGACTTGGGATGCGGCGCGAAATCTCCCTTGCCGGCGGGCACACGCTCCAGCGCAGTGCGCGTTTTCTTAATTTCTACATCGAATTCATCCAGCAGCATTTCGTTTATCGGCATGATTATCTCCGTCAACCAGT
>Ga0209839_10000940_pt1 | contig 14844 bp, 12 predicted proteins | sample OrgsoiDNA2013050_FD_185800 | JGI IMG/M metagenome (GOLD analysis project Ga0209839, IMG submission 185800) | Permafrost soil microbial communities from the Arctic, to analyse light accelerated degradation of dissolved organic matter (DOM) -... | ecosystem: Environmental > Terrestrial > Soil >... | reverse complement strand
CCCCGACTCTAATATACTGGGAGTACTTTCTTTGAGAAAGTACAGGTTAGCCAGAGGAGCAGCATTGAATGTCGGAACAGTCAGAATTTGAAGAAATGCCCGTATCGCCAGAAACATTGGAACAAGCACAGGGAGAAGATACACAGGCGACCTCTCCTACAGAAAAGGAGAGCGACGCACAGAAGGCAACAAACAACGCGCCACCCAGCGAGGATTTTGAAGCGGGCGTGCTGGCACAGCTGGACAGCCTGTATCGCACAGCGCTACGCATGACCAATAATCCACAAGAGGCTGAAGACCTGGTACAAGAGACGATGTTGAAGGCATTTCGCTTCGCCCATACGTACCAGCCCGGCACGAATCTGCGCGCATGGCTCTTCCGCATTCTGAACACCTCGGCCATCAACCGCTATAGGAGAAATGCAGCCCATCCTACGCCCGCGAGCTTGCCTGAAGGCGAGGAGTTTTATCTCTACAACCAGATCAGAGACTTCAGTGGACAGGAGCTATCACAGGGGGCGGAGGAGGAGGTCTTAAATAAGTATCTCGATGAAGATGTGTACAAAGCCCTGAACGATCTGCCCCCCAATTTCCGTATGGCCGTCGTCCTGGCCGATATTGAGGGGCTCTCATACAAGGAGATCGCCGAGGCGCTCCAGATACCGATCGGTACCGTCATGAGCCGCATCTCCCGCGCGCGACGACAGCTGCAAAAATCGCTGTGGCAGTACGCGAAGGAACGTGGCTATGTAAGATCCGAGGCATCATAGGAGAGATTGCTCGCTCGCTCTACACAGTCACACAGACAAAAAACACCTTCATCGAGCAATAAAAGATGAGGGAAAGCGCAAGCATTACGCTTCCTTTTTTCCAGGAGCCTGCTAGCTTGCGCATCCATTTAGACCAACTTTGGGACCTGGCGCAGCGCATCGGACCCTGAGCGGGTGAGGCGCACATTGACGCAGCGACGATCCATAATATCAACGGTGCGCGTCACCAACCCCTTTCGCTCAAGACGAGCTATCGCCTTTGTGGCGGCAGCTGAACTCACTCCAAGGGTAGAGGCAACCTCACCGACAGACCAGTGTTCGCGTTTAGCTAGATACCCAAGTACTTCAAATTGACGCGGCGTAATACTCGTGGCTATCCGGCGTAAAGTAGTCATGCACTTTTTCTCCTGCAACTGTAGTCATCTATACACATACTATGGATATGTATCCGTAGAAATGACGCGCCGCAGAAAAAAATCGGGTACCAGAATTTTTTTTAGGGAAAGTCGTTAGCAATCTACCGACCTATTATAGTGGCAGGGATACATCCGGATGCGAACCTGAAGCTCCGGTTAGCTTCTGCTGTTCTACACGCCGCAGCGTAAAGGCAAACACACTACCATCGCCCTCGCGCCCACTACTCTCCACCCAGATGCGGCCCCCCATCGCCTCGACCAGTTGCTTGCAGATGTACAGACCTAAGCCAGCACCGCGTGCAGGGCTGTTCATATCGCGTTCAAGGCGCATGAAGCGCTCGAAGAGGCGCTGCTGATCTCCGCGTGGCACTCCCAGGCCATGGTCGCGCAGACGCACCGTTACATAGGCAGGAGAAGCCTCGGTCGTCAACTCGATAGTTGAGCCGGGCGGAGAATACTTCAATGCATTACTGATGAGGTTCAGCAAGACCTGGCGCAAGCGCAGGTCATCGGCCATCACCTGCAAGGTGGGGGAAATATCGACCTGCAGCGAACGCTGTTCACGCCGCGTCACCCCTTCAAGAATTTCCGCGACGTGTATAGCCGACTCATGCAGCGAGATAGCCTGTAATTGCACGTTCTCTGCATCGATCCTTACCCGGCTGGCATCCATAATATTGCCCACCAGCAAAGCAAGCTCATCGCAGCCGAGGCGGGCCTTCGTGATAAAATCGGCGCGCCTGCTCTCAGTAAGGATGGGATTATATTCACCGAGCAGCTCAATATAGCCCTGGACGGCGGTCAGCGGCGTGCGCAACTCGTGGGACGCGGTACTGATAAACTCATCCTTCAGGTGATCCAGCTCCTTCTGGCGCTCGTATGCCTGGCGCAGCTCCATCGTCATCTTCGCATTGGCCAGGGCCGACGCGCACTGCACGGCAAACATTTCCAGCACATGCATCTCTTCCTTCAAAAAGAAGTGCGACTGCGCATAGGTCAAGGTAAGCAGCCCCACGCGCTGCTCCGTGTCCTGCAAAGGGAGCCACGCGTAGGGGAGGTCCGACATCTTCTGCAAGAGACAGGGAGGATCGGTAGAACGGGCGTTTTGCTCGGTCTGTCCAGTATTGCACCCTTCGTAAAACCACGAATGCCAATCAAGCTCCTGCACCGGTTTAAGCGTATCCAGGTTTGTCAGATACGGACCGGACCCCACAACGGTAATAGAGCTTAGCACGTTTTTCTTCTTATCATACAGCCAGAGCTCCGCACTGGCCAGCGTAGCAGACGAGGCAACGCTCGCATAGATACTCGCGACCTCTTCAACCGACTGGAACGTTGTTCCCGACATAGCGCTGGCACGGTACAATTTGTTGAGCAGTTCCGCGTGCTCGTTGGCACGTGCATACAGGCGGGCTGTTTCTAAGAGCGTCGAGAAGCGAGCAAGGAGCAACCATATCACGTCGAAATCCGGACCAGCATAGGGCTGCTGATCTTCGCGCTCGCCCAGTACCAGTAGTCCTATCATCCTCCCCTGGACCCGCACAGGCACCAGGAGCGGATCGTTGTCGCCTGGAGCTGAAGTGACGAAGTAGCTATCTAATCCCCTGGGTACCCTTTTTGTCTCTGCCGCCTCACTCAGCAACAAGGGACGCTGCGCCGCGGCAATCCTTTCGATGGCAAGCTGCTGCTTAGGCAGGGCAGTGCGATACTCCTGATTGGACGATTTTAACGTTTGCAACAGGGTGTGCAGCATCTGCCGTCGACCTTCGTCCTCCAGGTCCGGACGCAGAGGCGGAGCAATATCAAAAGCACCAGCCCCTTCATTCAGCACGAAGAGGCAGACATGGGAGACCTCGAACGTCTGGGTAACTGCCAACGTAAACAAGCGAGCTGCCTCTGCGACATTCATTGCCCTATCGAGCGGCAAATTAGCCGCGTCGATAATCCGGCGGTAGTGCCGCAATTCATCAAAGAAGAGGCGATCCGTGCTTATTTTTGCCGCCCACCAGGCACACGGTGCCAGGATAGCGCTGAAGGCCGCTACGACAATAACGGTCTGCGTAATGGTACCCTTGAGCAAAAAGTTACTGAACGTAACGATCAGGTAGCTGAGTACAGCCAGAAAGACGATCCCCATCAACCAGGCTATCGCGCGACGAACGTAGGCATCAAGGACGAGAAGCTGGTAGCGTAGGATAGAATAGCCTAACGATAAGGGTAAAAGTAACACAGAAAGCGTACTCAATTGTGGATCTACAAGGGAGGCATTCGGATTGATAATCTCTGGCAATACGGTCAAGAACAGGAATGGTACAATTGCAAGCACCACACCGATCGCGAAGAGACGGAGCTGTTGTCGCTCACGTAATGATGATTGGTAGTATGAAACTAATATGGTTACCAGGATACCTACTAATACAACTATATAGTAAATTGACTTAAGTTCACCTTGCCAGGTTAGCAGACTCTGCGCTTCTGAAATCAGAGCAGAGAAAAAGCTTGTCAGTACTCCGTAAGTAAAAATGAATAATGCATAAGAACGTACTATCAATAAAGGTCGGCGTAAGCCAGAAACTTCAGATGGGCGTTCTATGTTTGCAGAGGTAGAGACTACAAGATAGTTCCGAGGAAAAAGCAGCAACAAGAGTGCACAAAGCATCAACGCTAGCGAGGCACATATGCTGGAAATCTTAGCAAAGAACTGATTGTTTAACACAGCCGCCGTCTCTGTAGCAAAAGGGACCATTGCGGTAGAAGAAAAGCAGAGTAGCAGGAACGCAACCACGCGGTTCCGAGCGTATAACCAGACAAAAGCTCCCACAGCAAGGAATGCTAGAGCAATAAAGGCGGAAAACCCGTAGGAAAGTGACAAAAGGAAAGTCATATGTGACAGGTGCAACGCATCTGTGATAAGCAATAAAGCACAGATGGCTACAACAACCAGAATTGTCAGAAGTCGCTTCCCCTTCACCCGCAACCAGTAGGTACCTCTTCTCATCAAATATTCCCTCTCATCAATTGCGCCATAAAATACTTGAAGGATACGCTTATGCGAAACCCAACAAGAGGCGAAGTGCATGAGAAACAGGTTGCTGGGCTTCAATTTTATTCAATTGGTCGCGAGCACGTTCACGGTAAAGCAGAGAGATGCCCCACCCGGCCATAATGCCTTCTTGTAACCCTTTCTGGTCATAAGAGCCATTCTCTATAGGAGAATCTTCAGAATGAAAAGCGCGCTGAGATTCCGCTGCCAGGACGATTGGCAATGTTTTCTTGCTGCGAATGAGATCTGTCTTACTATGTTTTGAAATAGTAAATACGCCTTCGCCCATAGACTGAGTAACTGACTCATCTTGTAGAAGATAATACAAGTCATGACAATCATTGTCAAGTTGGTGAGCAATGCCCAAGAGTTGACCCAGCAATGTGTAATGCTCGCAGACCTCATCATCTGCGCCAGCGCAAAGAGCGCCCATACGACAAGCCAGGCTCATCAAAGCTCCGGCCTTCTCCGCTGCAATTCCGATACACTCTTCAACCGTCATCTGTTCTACAGTCCTTTGTTCCGCCAGCAGATCGCGCTGTTGACCTGTAGTAGCGACTAGGAGCAACTCCTGCATGGCATCAAGTAGATATAGAATGTGGGCAGCAGGAAATTCAGGCCGAGCAATAGAGAGGATCATACGCTGAGCCAGCATCAAAAGAGCAGTTGAGACATTGAGTACGCGTGCAGGTCCTAGCTCTTTAATTAAGGAGGTCTGATCACCGTCTTCCACATCATCAAGCAAATCCAGTGCACAGATCAAACATTCAACCGCTATGGCAGCGCTACTCACATGAAGCAGATCTATTTCAGGAGCGATATGCAAGGCGATAAGCAGGGTCAGGAGCGACCAGGAACCTGCTGGCACAGATCCACGCGCGCCAGTTTGCGTTATATCGAAGAGTTTTCCAGTTTCCTGTAAAGCGCGTGCTACATCTGATCGTAGCATAGGATGTAAAGGGTCTAAAAAGGATTGAAGCCGCTCTCGTAACATACGTTGGTATACTTCGAACGGCTCCTTAGACCCCTGAGTATCATCCATTACAGAGGTCATAAACTATCTTCCATGTGAGGGTTAGCTATAATATCCACTGACATAAAGCCTATTACGAGAACCACCATGACATTGGTAACGCACCTAATGCTCCCAGAGACAAATGTGGGACCAGTTTCATTAAAATACGTGCTACAGAGGGTGAAAAGTCTTCTCGCGCAATCACCTGCTCAGGATCGCTTATTAGCTCCTTGCGTAGTGCTTCGTCGTTAGAGATACGGTGAACAAATTCTTGAATCTGGCGCTCTTCCATAAAAATGGAATCCTTTCTTGGATACTTTTGCCCTTGCAAAAGCTTTGTATGTGACCACGATCACAGACACGTAAAGAGGGTATCAGGTAAAATACAAATTGGAGAGCACTACGGCGGTTGGCACTGTTACGGTAATGTTCAAGCTTACCTACAATATAGCATACGTCAGAACTTCATAAAATGCAAGTGATACTACAAGTATTGGATACTTTTTATATGCATTTGTTACAAATCAGTTTTCTCTGTATGCTTGTTCAGGTCAGGATGATGTACGTAATTGACCATCAATGGTACACTATCGAAGAACTGAATAATACGGGGTTATTCCCAACCCGCTAAAATTACATGTACTTACCTGCATTATCCATACATGTTGAAAGGCTTTTTGTCAACAACCCCTGGCTCTGCGCCGAGGGGCTTGCGCCTGACTCCGAAGAGTCGACACGATAGGCACGTTGACGGGTACCCACCGACAAAGGTGTACCGATGTCGGCAAGAGACGAGAGGTGTTTCTCTCGAATGTTGTAACTAGCATTGAGATCAGCGTTGAGGGTGTAGCCACACGCTCGACACTTGAAGAGCGATTGAGAGCGACGATTGGAGCGATGTTGAAAACGACAAAACGAACAGGTTTGCGACGTGTGCCGTGGGTCTACTTTGACCACGCTGATACCATGCCCCTCAGCTTTGTACTCCACAAAAGAGTACAGTTGAGCGAACGACCAACTATGCAACCGCCGTTTATTGTCTCTCTTCTTGCTGTCGTGTTTGCCGCGTCCCATCTGAGAGGTCTCTCGAATGTTCTTCAGGTTTTCCAAGGCGATGGTCGCACCTATGGGCGTGTTCTGGACAATGCGTTTACTCAAGACGTGATCGTGATCTTTGCGTCGCCGAAACTGTTTGCCGCTCAATTTCTTGAGGTGTCTCCTGGCGGAGCGGCTGCCTTTGGCTTGCAGCTTTCTTTTCAAACGGAAGGTACGCCGTTCTTGTTCTTTCCATCGCCTCTCCCCCAGGAAGTGGCGGTGGGAGGTCACGGCTGGATGGTTCAACCCCAGGTCCACACCGATCACCTCTTGAGATGGTTCGACGGTGGGCGCAGGGATGGATACCACGATATGCAAGGTATATCGTCCTTTGCGGTTGCACAGATCTGCACCACAGGTCTTGTAGCCGATATATGGCATAAGGTGAGCGGGAACCGTGAAAGGCATCTCAACGCGCCCATTGACGGTTGCGAGGCTGCATGTGCTCGTATCCCACTTGACCCAGTAGGAGCGTTGGTCATAGCGGATACATGCACACGTACTCTGTGGCGTGCTCACAGGCTTGAAAGGTGCAATGGGCTTCCCTTGCTTCCTGGCGTTCTCAACCTTTTGAGCATATGCCTTTTCCTTCTTGGACTTCCAGGTGAGCGCCGATTTCACCGCCTCCGTCGCCTTGACACGAGCAGCGCAGACCAGCTGTGCAGGCAGATCGGGGTACTCTGCTCGCAAGGGATAGTATGTCCGTTTGTGCAACTCGACACCATTGCTACAGGAGGTGGTGAACCCCTCAGCGGCTACGGCATTAAAGCACGCTGTATGCTGCTCAAGCGTGCGATGCAACGCCTGTGCCTGCTCTGGCGTCGGAGTAAGTTGTACGATCACGGTTCTATCCATACAGAAATTATATCATATATACTCCTATATTGTTAATTGGCAAGGGGAGACCCTCCCCAAGCCACCTGAAAAGGAACGCCTCTTTCCTCCCTCACGCAGATCAGATGGGGGTATCCAGAGGCGGAGGTTCTATGAGCAAACACCTGTACCTGTATGAAGATGAAGATCTCTACGCGCTGCCCACTCCCGATACGCTCGGTATCCTGAGCAGCACACGCGAGGTGGTGGAACAGGGCGAATATGTCTGGATCGATACGGAGCGCATCAATGCTCTGGCCGAGCAGTGGGCACAGGAAATACCCGCGCATATACGCAACGATGGGCAGAGCGAGCAGCCTGTATGGGACGATCGCTATCACTTCCACGATGGCACAGAACGGACGGTCAACTGGCTCCTTGTCCTCGATGCCCTGAACTTCTGCTTCTGGGCCGAGAAGAAGCAGCCGCGCTGGTCCATCGACTACAAAGGCGAGACGCTAAACGGCTACTGGGCGGAGGCCGCTGCGCTGACCCGCGCCGTCGAAGAGGGTCTGCCGCTCTGGGACGCGCAGTACTTGAGCACGATTAGCGCCGAGGCTATCGCACATATTTTTCGCGGTGCACAGACTATCCCTCTGTTACAGCGACGCGTCGAGAACGCGCAGGAGGTCGGACGCGTCCTTCTACAAATGTATGATGGTCAATTTGTGTATGCCCTTGAGCAAGCGAAAGGAAGCGCTATCCAGCTCGTGCAGCAACTGGTAGCCCATTTTCCTTCGTTCCGCGACGTTGCCACCTATCACGGTCGCGAGGTACGCTTTTTCAAGCGCGCACAGATCTGCGCCGCAGACATCGCCGCGTCATTTCACGGGAAACAATGGGGCACGTTTACAGATCTCGACCAGCTCACTATTTATGCTGATTATAAATTGCCCCAGGTATTGCGTCATTATAACGTGTTAGAATATCATGCGGGACTGGCCGAACGCGTCGATGCGGGAAGCGAGCTGGCGGCAGGCAGCGTAGAGGAGATAGAGATACGGGCGTGCACGATCTGGGCCTGCGAACTGCTACGACGCGCGCTACTCCAACATGGCTGTTCCATGACCAATGTCGATATCGACCAACGCCTCTGGCTGCTCGGTCAAAATGGAGCCGCGATGCAACCATACCATCGCACACGCACTATCTACTATTAGAGTCTAATACGAAAGAAACCTTAAAGTCATGCATCTAGATACATTACTGGCGGCATTAGAGCAGCCACCAACATCGCCCTATCAAGCTCTACCACAAAGGATCGAGATCACGATGCTGGCCTATGACTCGCGTAAGATAGCCGACGGGGGACTCTTTATCGCGGTGCCCGGTACGTACACCGATGGACGCCGCTTTTTGAGCGAGGCGGCGCGCCATGGCGCAGTTGTCGCGCTCGGCGAGCCGTTGGAGGAAGCACTCGATACGCCCATTCCTTATATTGAAGTCCCCGATGTACGTACCGCCCTCGCCAACCTCGCCTGCGCCTTTTACGGCTATCCCGCGCAGCAACTCTGCACCATTGGCGTCACCGGCACCGATGGCAAGACGACCACGGCGAATCTCATTAGCACGCTCCTGGAGACCGCCGGGCGGCGCACAGGGCTCATGACGACCGCGAACTTTAAGATCAGTGGGCAGGAATGGGAGAACGCCACGCGCCAGAGCACGCTAGAGGCGCTGGAGATTCAGGAGTTTCTCCAGCGTATGCTTGCTGAGGGCGTCACGCACGCGGTGATCGAGGCGACCTCGCACGGACTGGAACTCAGGCGCGTCTATGGCTGCGCCTTCGATGTTGGCGTGGTCACCAATATCACCTCCGAGCACCTGGATTTTCACAAGACGCTGGACGGTTACCGCCGCGCCAAGGCGCGCCTCTTCGAGATGCTCGATACCGGGCGCGATAAGGGGTTCGGCCTGCATCCCGTCGCCATTCTCAATCGTGACGATAGTAGCTACGAGATTTTGAAGCCCTATTGTCATGTGCCCATTCTCGACTACGGCATCGATACGCCTGCCGCTGTACGCGCAGTTGACCTCCATCTCGATCCGTACAGCACCAGCTTTCGCGTCATCTTACCAGGCGCGGAAACACAGATCGAGACGCAGCTCGTTGGACGCTTCAACATCAGCAACTGCCTGGCAGCGATTGCTACAGCCTACAGTCAGGGGGTTGGCATAGCGGATATCGCCCGTGGGCTGGCGACAGTGAAAGGCGTCACGGGACGCATGGAGCGCATCGATGAAGGGCAATCGTTCGCCGTAATCGTTGACTACGCCCACACGCCCGATAGTCTACAAAAAGTACTGGCGACGCTGCGACCCCTGACGCGGGGCAACCTTCTGGTCGTCTTCGGCTCGGCAGGCGAGCGCGATGTCCAGAAGCGCCCGGTGATGGGACGCATTGCCGCACAAATGAGCGATTTCTTCGTTATTACAGATGAAGACCCACGCGACGAGGATCGCGAGGCTATTCTGCGCGAGATCGCAGTCGGCGCGGAGGCATGCGGAAAGCGCCAGGGAACCGACTTTCTCTGTATCGCGGATCGTAGCGAGGCTATCGCCACCGCATTCGCGCACGCACACCCCGGCGATACGGTACTATTGGCAGGCAAAGGCCATGAGCAAAGTATTATCATAGGGAGAGAAAAGCTGCCCTGGGATGATCGCAGGGTAGCACGCGTACAATTGCAAAAAATCACACGCTTATAGGAATCTCTCTTACTTTAGGACGCGGAAGTTACTCTGTATACTGCTATCACGTCTGAATACATGGCATCATGAAGCCTGGGAGTATATATACTATGATTCCGATCTGGTTACTATTTATCTTTATCACCTGCGCGGCTACAAGCCTTCTACTCTGCTTTGTAGCGAAGACGCTGTTTCCAAAATTTCGTAGTGGCGAACATAAACCCGGTACGCATCGTCCCGACCTGCCCTCGGGCGGACGCACCGATCAGCCAGCCGGTGGGCGCGAGATCAAGACGATAGAACTGCCCCTGGTGGGCGGTCCGGCATTTACATTGGCGATCGTGTGCACTGGCATCGGGGCTGGCTATTTCCTGAAGTTCAATTATAATCAATGGATCGTCCTGCTCATCAGTCTAGGTGCCGTTTGTGGCTATATGACGGTCGGCTTCCTCGACGACTGGCACAAGGTGTACCGCAACGAAGGGATCAGGGAGCGCACCAAGTTCATCGGCGTCTTTCTCGTCTCGGTGATTGCCGCCGTGTGCTACTTCTTCTTGCTCCCGGCTGGCCGCGAGGCGTATGGTCCCTATAAAGACCTCCCACTGATCGGTAGCCTCGTCTGTTCGACGCCACCGAAGAATCCAGACGCTGTCTGTCCGGTGTACTTCCACCAGGTTGCTTACTTTGGCTGGCTCATTTTCTTGATGCTTATGTCGGGCTGTATCGGGAGCCTGACTTCGCTCTCCGTGGACTTTAGCGATGGCTTCGATGGACTGGCGGGTGGCCTGGTGTTCAGCGCGTCGCTGGCGTTTGGCATCGTGGTCACCGGCATTATCAATCCCCAGCATCCCGAAGGGATTGTGCTGGAGGTATTGGCACTGCTCTGCGCGGCGAGTATTCTTGGCTATCTGCCGTGGAACTGGCCCTCTTCCTGGGCGGCCCGGCGCGGCTCGGCGAAAAGACGAGCAAGAATCTATATGGGTGATAGCGGCGCGCTGGCCCTCGGTGGCATGCTGGCAATGATCGCCATCTTTTCGCGCAACGAGTGGTCGCTGCTCCTCATTGGCGGTGCTTTTGTGCTGGAGGGAGCCTCGGCGCTGATCCAGTCGCGTATCCTGACGCGCTTCTATCGCGATAAACTACAGATGCTGCGCTTCACAAGTCTGCACGAGCGCGTGCCGCACACGGAGTTTCCACTGCCTTTCCTGGCGACGCCACTGCACCATCACTTCGACCTGCTTGGATGGAACCGCCGCCGCCTCGTCTACGGCGCGTGGGCGCTGGGTGCTTGCTTCGCCATTCTGGGCGTGATGGCGGGCCTGTCGCCTCAGACCTGGCAGCGCTACCTGGGCCGTATTCTGGCGCTGATCCTGATGGTGATCATCTGGTTCACCGGCTCGTGGACAAAATGCTACTTCGTAGGTAAGCATCCCGCTGAGCGCACGCGAAGACGGCGTCTGGCACTCTATTATGGCTATCCCTATACCTTAATGGGCATCAAGCTGCATCACCTGGTCGAGGTGATCGAGGCCAGCGAGGATGTGATCGAGACACCTGCCGAGGAAGAGGCTCTGTGGCAACGCACGAATATCTTCGATGCACGCGCCGTACTGGGCCTGTACTGCTATCGCGCGGGCTACTATCCTGCCGCTCTGGCACAGTGGACACGTATTCCCGAGCGCAACCGCATTCTGCGTCCGGAGATCGCGCGCCTGTTGACAGAGGTCGATAATCGCCTGGCATTGGAGAAACAAGAAACGCAGCCGATGCGCCGCGACCAGCTCGTGTCAAAAGAAGAGCCTATTCTCACAGGCAATCTGCCACCCGCCGATCTGCCCAATCCCTTCGAACCTATCCGCAGCGAGGAGACCGGCGGCGACACGCACCAGCCACCCGCGTTCCCTCTTGACGATGAGGATGAAGAGGAGCACAAGGTCACGCTCCCGCTGCATAATGACATCGTGACTATCTCGGCGACCAACGGTCACGAAAACGGGCAAACGGGCAAACACGCGCAGGAGATGCATGTCCTTAGCACGTCTCCCGTACCCTCGTCGGTTCAGCCACACCAGAACTGGTTTGCACGCCTGTTGCATATTGGGGAGAATAAGCAGAATTGACTCTGTTTCGGTAGGGGTCTGCGCGAAGCAGACCCCCGAGAGCCAACCCACGCAAGGCACACCCTACAACAAACGCGTACCACGATCATGCAGCCTCTTCCATTCCTGCATCACTTATCGTACACTTATGTCGATATAATAAAGTAGAAACGCTGCATTCATGCTACCACATGCTACGGATTTCTTACAGCAAAAGAAAGAGGTGTAGCTCATAATGGGTCTTATAGTTGAACACGTCAATAAATCTTTTGGCAACTTTCAGGCGATCAAAAACCTCTCAATGGAAGTGCGCGAAGGAGCTATGTTCGGTTTTCTGGGAGCGAACGGAGCGGGCAAGACTACCACAATGCGTATGATCCTCGACATTATTCGGCCCGATACAGGACGCATTACCTGGAATGGCAAGGACGTGCGCGAGGTGCCGCGCCACAACTGGGGCTACCTGCCCGAGGAGCGCGGCCTCTACCCCAAGATGGTCGTCGAGGACCAGTTGCTATTTCTGGCTCGTCTGAATGGCTTATCAAAGCAGGCGGCGATCCGCGAACTGGATGAATGGCTGGAGCGCTTTCAGATACAGGCGAACCGCAAACGCAAGGTCGAGGATCTTTCGAAGGGAAATCAGCAAAAGATACAATTCCTGGCAACAATTATGCACGATCCCGCCATTCTTATCATGGATGAGCCGTTCAGCGGACTGGACCCCGTGAACGCGAATGTTCTCAAAGAGGCATTTTTAGAGATGCATCGGCGCGGCAAGACGATTGTCTTCTCGACGCACCAGTTGGAGCAGGTCGAGGAGATGTGCGAGGATATTGTGATTATCAACAAAGGCCAGGCGATCGTGCAGGGCAATGTGCGCGATATCAAACGCCAACACGGGCGCAACGTGGTGATCCTGAAGCTCGACAATGATCCAGAGGCTCCTTGGCTGGATACGCTGGCAGGGATACAGGTGACGAAACGACGCCAGGACTACATTGAGATGCAGATCCAGGCGAACCTCAATCCCAATGGAATCGTAGAGGCGGCGCTTAGCCACGGCGGCATCATCAGTCGCTTCGAGATCGCCGAACCATCGCTGACCGATATCTTCATTGAACAGGTTGGCAAGATTGCCTTGCCCGACGCCCCATCAACCGCCAACGTCTAGCAAAAGAGGGACAAAGCAATGCCAAAAAACACGCCAGTCATACAGGAACTCACCGAACAGGAGAAGAACCAGAGCAGCGTCGCCGTACGAGTAGGTGGTGCCGCCGCACAAAATACCATGCGTAACATCGGTTTGATTGTCGGACGCGAATATAAGAATCGACTGAGCCAGCGCAGTTTTATCATCAGTACCATTGTTATCCTGGTCCTGGTCCTCATCGGCGCGTGCGTCCCCACTGTCTTCCAATACTTCGCGGCCAAGACAAGTTCGCAGACAAAACTGGCCGTCGTCAATAATGCGGGCGCAGTCGGAGGAATGAGCAGCACTACCCTGCCCGGCTATATTGGAACGCAACTCAATGGCAATGCCCAGGCGACGGCGGCGAGCGTCTCTGGACAGAGTAACAGTGGGCAGCCTCGTTTCGCCGTCACAACGGGAGACGATAGCACTGGCTTGCAACAAAAGGTCAGGAATGGCAGCCTCGATATGCTGCTGATCATCGACCGCGCCGCTGATAGGAGCCTGCACTTTACCTATTACACCAGTAGCGCAGACGACAGCAACCTCCCACAGGTACAGACAGTCGCGGGCCAGTTGAGCTTTCTCGATCGGGCACATAACCTGGGCCTGACATCCGCCCAGACCAGTAGCCTGTTCACACAACCCGCATTCACTGTCGTCAATACCAAGCAGAACCAGGATACGCGCTCGACCGCCGATATCGTTGCGGGCTACATCATCGCCTATGCCGGAATTATTCTGATCCTTATGTCGGTGTTCCTCTACGGCATCGGAGTGGCGATGGGAGTGGCGGAGGAGAAGGGGAGCCGCATCATGGAGATCCTTGTCAACGCGGCAACACCTTTCCAGTTGCTGGCGGGTAAAATCATTGGTATAGGCGCGGCGGGCCTGACGCAGATGGCCTCTATCGTTGTAGTGGGAATTCTCGCCATCCTGTTGCAGACACCCCTGCAACACGCGCTGCTGGGCACGAGTAACAGCGGCCTCAGTATTAATATCACCGGCACATCCATTACCCTGCTTGTTCTGCTGCTTGTCTACTTCATCCTTGGCTTCACGCTGTACGCGACACTGTTCGCCGCCATGGGCGCGCTGGTTAAGCGGCAGGACGAGGTGCAGAACACGATTCAGCCGGTCACATGGCTCTTTATGATTGGCTACATCGTCAGCTTCATCGGTGCCTCAAATCCCAACGCGACATGGATAAGAATCATCTCCTACATTCCTTTCTGGACGCCCACGACGATGCTTATGCGCATAGGCACCGGCTCGGTTGCTCCGTGGGAGATCGCTTTGACGATTGGACTGATGCTTGTTGCCATTTTCATCTGCGCCGTAATTTCAGCTCGCATCTATCGCTTCGGTATTCTGATGTATGGGCAGAGGCCAGGACTGGGACAGCTGATTAAAGTGGTCAGCTCAAAATAGCGTCTGCATACGTTGCAAGGCCCACACAGTTGAGTGCGTGGGCCTTCCTCATCGGTAGGGCTTCTTTGTTACCTTCATTGCTAACACCATGCGTCTTCTGACATACTAATGAAAACAGTGCAAATTCACTATCATAGATAGGATAACACTACGAATGTCCACGACTCCCGTACCCGAAACAACAGCATCGAATAGGCGCTTCCAGACGTTTCGCGCCCTGCA
>Ga0209839_10000939_pt1 | contig 14845 bp, 13 predicted proteins | sample OrgsoiDNA2013050_FD_185800 | JGI IMG/M metagenome (GOLD analysis project Ga0209839, IMG submission 185800) | Permafrost soil microbial communities from the Arctic, to analyse light accelerated degradation of dissolved organic matter (DOM) -... | ecosystem: Environmental > Terrestrial > Soil >... | reverse complement strand
CCGCGCTGGCGCACCGCCTGGTGCTGCGCCCGGACATGTGGGTCAGGCAAGTGACCGGCGAGGACGTGGCCGGCCAGATCCTGGCCGAGGTCCCCGTGCCGAGAAGCAGCATCCCGTGAAAAAACCATTTTCCGGCCGAACGGACTCCGCTGCGTCCCCCGGCCCACCGCCCGCGGTGGGGCCCGGGCCGGCCCGCTGGTCGGCGTCCGCGCGGAGCAGGAGCCTGGCCACGGCGGCGCTGCTGGCGCTGGTCGCCGCGGTCCTGGTGTCCGGACGGGCCGGCCTGGGCGGTTTCCAGGCGTCCGTGCGGGTCGAGCTGGACCCGCTGGAGATCTTCCCCCGGGCGGCGCGGATGCGGTCCCGGCTGGTGCCCGCCGAGCTGCTGCGCCGGATCGGCGAGCACACCGGCCGCGCCGTCGGCGAGGGCGTCGAGTTCGCCGGCCTGCGCCCGTACGTGCCCGGTGATCAGCTCAGGGACGTGAACCGGGCGGTGAGCATCCGCCGTGGTCAGCTGCACGTCAACCAGCGGGCCGCGGCGCGCGCGGCGGACCTGGTGGTGATGATCGACTCGCTGGGCGGGCCGGGCCCGGTCGCGGACCGGACCCTGGACGCGGCGGTGCACGGGGCGGCCGCGCTGGTGACCGCCTACCTGCGGCTCGCCGACCGGGCCGGGATCGTGGTGCTCGGCGGCGCGCTGCGCTGGCTCGGGCCGGCCCACGGGATGCGGCAGTTCTACCGCATCGCCGAGCTGATGCTGCGCGCCCGCTACGACAGTTTCGTCACCCCGGACGTCGGCCGGATCCCGCGGACCGCGCTGCCGCCGGACACGCTGGTGGTGGTGTTCTCGCCGCTGCTCGACCCGCGCGCCTTCGGTGCCCTCACCGACCTGCGGCAGCGCGGGTTCCCGCTGATCGTGGTGGACACGCTGCGGGACGAGCCGCCGGTCAGCCCGCGTGCGGCCCAGGGCCGCCGGGACGGCTTGGCGCTGCGGCTGTGGCGGCTCGACCGGGCCGCGACCCGGGCCGCGCTGCGGGACCTGGGCGTGCCGGTGCTGCGCTGGGACGCCGACGCCGAACTCGACAGCGTGCTCGCCCCGCTCCGCCAGCCCCCGGCGGTCCGGCGATGACCGCCATGCGTCTGGTAAACATCGCGACCGTGGCGCTCGGCTTGCTGACCGTCGCCTGGCCGGTGGCGTGGGCGCCGTCCTGGACCTACCCCTTGGCCGGCCTGGGCGGACTCGCGGTGCTCGCCGCGGCCCGCTGGCGGCGGGGACCTGCGCTCGCCGTGACCGCGGCGATCATCTCCTGCGCCGCCTCCGCCGCGGGGATCGCCGTGCTGGCGGCCGAAGGACTGTTCATTCTCGGCTACCTGCTTGTCGCCGGCCTGCCCGCGGGCCTGCCGCGACCGGGCCGGTGGCTGCGCGGCCAGCTACCGCTGCTGGTGGCCGGCCTGATCGCCGCCGGTGCGGTGCTGGCCGCGTTCGCCGTGCAGCAGGCGAGCACCGCGTGGCTGACCGTCGCGGGCCTGGCCGCCGCGGTCGCCGCCTACCTGATCGCCCGGCCGGTCCTGCGACGTCGCGAGCCACCATGAGGTCCAGCCACCGGGCCGCCGAAGGCGCGATGACCACGCACGCCAACATCGTGTTCAACGCCCAGACCTACCGCGACTGGATCTACGGCCTGAGGATGGCCACGACCTCCCGGCGGGCGAGATCGGGGAGCTGGTCACCCGCGGCCCGCAGGTGGTGCCGGGCTACTGGAACAAACCCGAGGAGACCGCCCGGGCCCTGCCCGGCGGCGCGCTGCACACCGGGGACGTCGGTTACATGGATCGCGACGGCTGGTTCTACCTCGTCGACCGGAAGAAAGACCAGATCAACGTCAGCGGTTACAAGGTCTGGCCGCGTGAGGTCGAAGACGTGCTCTATGAGCACGACGCGGTCCGGGAAGCGGCGGTGGTCGGCGTGCCCGACCCGTACCGCGGGGAGATGGCGTGAGCTCCGCGCTCGGGCCGTTGACACAGCCCCAGCCACGACGGAGTCTCGGGGTAGAACCGATTCAAAGGGGAGTCGAGATGACTAGTGGTACCACCGTTACCGTGATTCCGTGCGGAGCCATGACCGCCGACCTCACCTGGCTGCTGCTCGCGCCGGGCCGGGCGATCCGGTCCCGCCAGAACAAGCACCTGCCCGCCGAGTGGGTCGACGTGCCCACCCACTGCGTCCTCGTCGACACGCCCGACGGCAGGCTGCTGTGGGACACGAGCTGCCCGCGGGACTGGGAGCAGCGATGGGCCCCGACCGGGCTGCAGGACTTCTTTCCTTACGAGAAGGTCTCCGAGGAGGAGTACCTCGACTCGCGGCTGAAGCAGCTCGGCATCACCCCGGGCGACATCGATTATGTGGTCTTCTCCCACCTGCATTTCGATCACGCGGGCAACGCTCAGCTGTTCAAGGACACGAACGCGCGGCTGGTCTGCAGCGAGGCGGAGAAGGAGTGGGCCTTCGGCTTCGAGGGCGCCTTCAACGGCGCGCACCTGAAAGCCGACTACCAAGGGCTGGACTTCGAGACGGTTTCCGGGGACGCGGAGTTCCTGCCTGGCGTCAGCTTCATCCAGACGCCTGGGCACACCCCTGGCAGCATGTCCATGCAGGTTGACCTGCCGGAGACCGGCACGATGATCTTCACCGCCGACGCGGTGTATATGGGCGCCAGCTACGGGCCGCCCGCCGTGCCCGCGGCGATCGTCAACAACCTGGAGCAGTTCTACGCCTCGGTCGAGAAGCTGCGCGGGATCGCGGCCAGATCCGACGCCACCCTGGTGTTCGGGCACGACCCCGACCAGATTCATCAGCTGCGCGTCGCGCCGGCCGGCAGCTACCGATGAGCGCCGGGGCCGGCCTCGACCTGACCGAGGAGACCATCTTCACCTGGGGCGCGCCGCCGCTGAAGTTCGGCGCGGGCGCCGTGGATGAGATCGGTTTCGAGATGGCCCAGTACGGCGCCAGGCGGGTCCTGATCCTCACCGATCCCAGGGTTAACGAACTCGGCATCCCTGCGCGCATCGCCGAGTCGCTGACCAGGCACGGGATCACGTCGGAGATCTTTGACGGATGTCACGTCGAGCCCACCGACGACAGCATGGACAAAGCCGCCGGTTACGCCAGGGAGCAGGGCCCCTGGGACGGGTTCGTCGCGGTGGGCGGCGGCTCGTCCATCGACACCGCCAAAGCGGTGAACCTGCTGACCACCGACGAGGGCGACTTGATGGACTACATCAACGCGCCGATCGGAGGGGGGCGTGCCCCCCGGGGGCCGCTCAAGCCCCTGATCGCGGTGCCGACCACGGCCGGGACCGGCTCGGAGAGCACGGCGATGTGCGTGCTTGACGTGCTCTCCATGCGGGTCAAGACCGGCATCAGCCACTGGCGGCTGCGTCCCACCCTGGCCGTGATCGACCCGCTCGTCTCGCTTACGCTGCCGCCGGAGGTCACCGCCTCGGCCGGCATGGACATCGTGTGCCACGCGCTGGAGTCCTACACCGCGCGCTGGTACAACACGTTCGAGCGTAAGCAGCCTGAGCAGCGGGTCACCTACTGCGGGTCGAACCCGGTCTCGGACCTGTGGTGCGAGAAGGCCCTCGCGCTGCTCGCCGCCTCGTTCCGGACGGCCTTCCTGCACGGCTCCGACCTGGAGGCGCGGAGCAGCATGATGCTCGCGGCGACCTTCGCCGGGATGGGGTTCGGCAACTCCGGCGTGCACATCCCGCACGCCAACGCCTACCCGATCGCGGGCATGGTGAAGGACTACAGGCCCCCGGGTTACCCGCAGGCCGAGCCCATGGTGCCACACGGGATGTCGGTGTCACTGACGGCGCCTGAGGCCTTCCGGTTCAGTTTCCCCAGCGCGCCGGAACGGCATCTGCGCGCCGCGGCTCTGCTCGCGCCGGACTCCGAGAAGCTGAACGATCCAGGTGAGCAGCTTCCTTCCGCCGTCATCGACCTGATGCGGGACATCGGCATTCCGAATGGGATCGGAGCCGTCGGTTACACCGAAGCCGATATCGGCGACCTGGTGCCCGGCACGATGAAGCAGCAGCGTCTGCTGGCTACCTGCCCCCGTTCGGTCAGCGAGGACGACATCGCCGGTATCTTCGCCCGATCCATCCAGAACTGGTGAGCAGATGCCGCTCTACGACTACCGGTGTCCGGACGGACATCTGTTCGAGCAGGTGGCGCCGATCGCCGCGCGGGACCGGCAGGACTGCCCGGTCTGCGGGCAGGCCAGCGGGAAGATCCCGTCGCGGATTACGCTCGGCGGGCACGCCAGTCCGGGGCTGTCGATCGAGCAGATGCCGCAGACCTGGCGCGGCACCTACGAGGGGAACCCGGAATACCTGGGCCAGCTGCGCCGGCAGTGGAATGACCGGCAAAAACTCGAGGAGAAGTACGACGAGCTGCGCGGCGACCAGCGGCCCGTTCTCGCGCACGAGGGCCGGTACCACGCCGCGCCGCTGCGCGGCGGCGACCCGGCCGCCACCCCGCCGACCCCATCGGCCCCGCCATCCCCGCCTACTCGGTCATCCCCGCCTGCTTCCCCGTGACCGACTCAGGCGTCGATGTCCAGCGACGCCTCGTCCAGGTCCGCCATCATGTCGGGGACGGTGATGCCCAGGCGTTCGGCTAGGGCGCGGGCGCGGGCCAGCAGCGGGTGGGCCTCACCAAGCGCGGGCCGTCCGTGCGCCAGCAGGGTCCGGTCGAGCACGGGCGCGAGGAGCTTGGCCGCCTGGCTGGCTTCGCCGAGCGCGGTACAGCGCACCGCCTCGTCATAGTGGGCGGTCAGGATCACCGGGTGGCACGGATCGATCCCGGCCGCCGCCAGGGCGGTGACCGAACGGAAGCAGTCGGCGGCGCGCCCGGCGTCGCCGAGCCGGCCCGCAGCCCGGCCGAGCAGGACGAGCGTCCAGCCATGCGCGGGCCACGGCGGCCCCGTCTCGGTACCGGCTTCGGTGGCCGTTTCTGCGGCGTCGAGCCGGGTCAGCCCGGCCGCCGCGACGGCGGCTTCGCCCCGCAGCAGCGCGATCTCGCCGAGGGTGCGGTCGAAGTCCGCGGCCAGCGGGTCCAGGCCGGGGTCCAGCGGCCAGTCCGCGAGCTGCTCCCGGGCGGCCAGCAGGGCGGGCATGGCCTCCTCGGGCTGGCCCAGCTGGCCGTGGGCCAGCGCGAGCAGGCGCCGGGCGGTATAGCCGAGCCGGAACGAGACCCGGTCACGGAACCAGTCGGTTTCCGCGACCTGGTCGCCGAGCAGCTCAAGCACGGCGCGGGGGCGCTCGATCACGAGCGCCGCCTTGGCCAGCCAGATGGAATCCTCCTGAACCCGGTAGGAGGTGGGCAGGAACCGGCCGCGGCGCGTGGCGGCGGCCTCTTCGAGGTGACGCCGGGCCACAGTGGGATGCCCGGCGGACAGCAGGGCCTGGCCCAAGATGGTGCGGGCCTCGGCGGTATCGGCGTGGGCGAGGTGGCCGAGCCGGGCCCGCCGGTCCGCCAGCAGGTCCGAGGCCAGCTTGACGCTGCCGATCACGCTGCCGTTGATCCGGGCGATGTCCGTCCTGGTGCGTTCGGTGACGGTCAGGCGCCGCCAGGCGGCCGGGTCCTGCGGCTGGCGTTCCAGCAGCCCCAGCCGGGTGTGCCGGACGCCGGTGATGACGTTCGCGGCGTGCTCGCCGTGTCCGGTCTCGGCGGCCAGCCCGGCCAGGTTGTTGTCCGCCCGCGCGATCCTGGACCGGTCGTGGCCCAGGGGTTGCCCGGCGACCCGCCGGGACAATTCCCACGCCGCCGCGGCCGACCGCCGGTCGCCGTACCTGGCCGCGGCCATCCCCAGATGGCTCGCGGCGTCGCTGAGCCGCTGCAGGTCATGGCCGGCGGCGTCGGGAACCGGCGCCGCCCGGCCGTCCAGGTCGGCGATGAGGGCCTGCCAGAGCGACACCGTCCGCCGCGCCTCCTCGACGCACCGCGCGTGCAGGGTGCCTGCCTCGAGCAGTACCCGGACCACGACGGCGCTGGCGTTCGCCTCAGCCCGGGGATCGGTACGCCGCCTGGCCACCGCGGCCAGTGCGGTCTCGCCGCTTTCCAGGTCCCGCGGCAAGGCCCCCGCGACCCTGGTCAGGTCACGCTCGAACCACAGCGCCGCCAGCCCCCGCGCGACGAGCTCGACGGGCCCTTCGCGATCGGCCAGGCAGGTCCGGAAGGTGACGTCGGACAGCCGGGAGGCGCTCTCCGCGACGTTCGGCTCAGCCAGGTAGGTGACCGATTCCGCGCAGGCCCGCAGCACCGGGCGCAGGAAATCGGAGAAGACGTCGCACCGGCTGTGCCAAGCCGCCGCGGCGACCCGGCCCCACCGGCTGTCCGGCCAGTCGGGCGGAGCCAGGTCCGTGCCCGCGGCGAGCTGCCGCTTCTCCGCGGTGGAGATGTCGCCGATCCCGTAGCCGACCTGGGTCATCAGCTGGTGCTCGGTTCGGTGGAACGCGACGATCGTGCTCAGCGCGGCGACCACGGCCGACCGGGCGGCGGTCACCGACTCGATGGGCCCAGGCAGTGACCAGTTCGCCTGGCCGGCGAACTCACGCCAGGCGTGCGCCGCGGCCAGCGCGACCAGCACCCGGCGGTTGTGCACCTCGTTGTACAGCCATACGGCGGAACGCCCGGTCTGGCCGGGCAACTGTACGGCCGCGGCCACGTCGCCGGCCCGGACGACGTGATAAGACGTCTGCCGGAGTATGGCGGCGGCGGCCGCCGCGATGGCCGCCAGCCTCTCTTCCTGCGCTGCCACCGTGGGCCTCCTCTCTCTGCTCACCAGGCTGGGCTGACCTGGTCCGTTTCGCCGGACCAAGATCGTCATCATAGGCGGAACCTTGGGCCAGGCCTGCCCAGATTTTTCCTCACTAAAGGCAATATGATTTTTCTGGGTTGATTCAGGTATTAACTTTGGCTCGCGGGCGTACGCCCGCGCAGGCTTACCGGTGTTAAACGAGAGTCTGTCCCAGTTCGTTTCGGAGCCATGTAAATGCCGGATGGGTAGTGAGGTGCTCGGCCCGGGGGCTCAGGCTCCCGGGCCGATGCAGGTCACAGCGGTAGCCGCCTGCACCTGGGCGGTGGCCGCGGGGGATGCGGCCGCCCGCGTGCCGGCCAGCCACGCGGAAGCTGACGCGTGGATCGTCCGGGGCTGGGCCGACGTGGCGGTCGGCTGCCTCGCCCTTGATGGCCTCGGGCGTCGCCTGGCCAAACCGGACGAGGCGGGTGCCTTCGGCGGCCTGGATGAAGTCGTGCGGGGCCTGCGTATCGCCTCGGGCGGTCAGCATGCCGACCGGCTCAGCCGGCTGCGGCGGTTCGCCGGACCTGTGCCGTCGTGGTATCCGGACGCCCGTCCCGTCAGCGGGCCGGTCCGCCGGGTCCGCGTGATCGCGTGGCGAGCCGCGAGGCTCCTCTCGTGGTTCGGTGAGCTGCTGCTGACCAGCGCGACCACGCTCCCGCACCCTCCGCCCAGCCCGCTGATCAGCGCGCGGCAGCTGGCCTGGGGCGTCCGCTACCGGCCCACACCCAGCGATGCGCACGTCACGCTGAGCCTGCCGGTGAACCGCCGGCTGGCCCGGCGGACCTGGATGTGCCTGCCCGGGCTGCCCGGCGCGGGCACCGTGATCGCCGAGGTCCCGTCCACCGCCACCCCGATCGAGCAGCAGATCTGGCGCGGCATCCATGAAGGAGCGCACCTGGACCACCTCGCCTCGCTGGCCAGGCAAGGAGGCGGCCAGCCGCTGGCGCCCAGCCCCGGGGAGTTCGGCGATGGTCTGCTGGTCGCCGAGTCCTACGCGATGGCGGTGGAGATACTCGCCGCGGTGGAGTGCATCCTGGCCGGAGAGGGGCACGCGGTCCGGCAGCTCGGCGCCGGGCTGATCGAGCGGGCCACCCGGCTGCCCGGTGGCGCCCACCCGGCGGCTGAGTTCGCCGACCTGCCCACCCTGGCCGAGGTCTACCTGCTCGGGCCGCTCGAGGTCCTGGTCGGCGGCGCGGCCGGGGAGGCTCTGCCGGACGAGATCATCGAGCCGCTGCGCGATCGCTGGCGTGCCGCGTGCGCGGCCTACCCTCCCGCCGCCACGTTCGGATCCGCCGCCGCGGCCCTGATCGCCCGGTCGGCGGGCCCGCCGTGCCCCTAACGCACGCCGCCCTCTGGCGCCCACGACGCGGCCCGGGTGACCGCTGCTGCCTGCTGACTCTTCCTGGCCTGAAAGAAAAACTTTAGCGACGTAAATCATGTATAGATGGACATGGTTTATCTAGCTACATTAAACTCGGTCCTGGTGCTCACGGATTCGGTATGAACAACGCCCTAGCCTGAGCCCAAGGGGCGGATGGGGGGAGGAACCGCAGGGTCTGAGCGTGCGTTCGTGCGGCGACCACCGTACGGTGAACGCTTGGGCTGGCGGAAGGGTCGCAAGGAATGCAGACAACGTAGGAGTGGCAAGGCGCGCGGTCGGATCGCCAGCCATTCGTGCTCGTTTGGCGCTGGGGAAGGCAGCCATCGCCTCGGGCGACTGGCAGTCACCTCGCCTGCCCGAGACGGGCGATGACCGGCCGCGAATCTAGCCTTTGGGGGGCATATGATTTCGTCGGTCGGATGGAGTTATTCCCATAGCGACTCGCGGCTGGCCGCGGTGAGCCGATCTCACCAGTCAGCCGCATCCTCTCTCGCCTTGTCACGGCCGGGTTGTCCGTGACGTCGAGGACTCCAGGTGGCGGCTGCCATGGCCCTGACGGAGCCGGCCGTCACCTGGCTAAACCGCAGAGAGGGTGGGGATGACAGACATCGCTAATCGCCCGGTACTTAACGGGCAAGGCCTGGATACGGCGATCGAGCACGCACGCGCGGCGCTGGCCGCCCTGCTCCGAGTTCCGGTCGGCGGCGACGGGGCCGCCTACCCGGGCCCTGCCCCCGGCGACTGGGGCGCCGGGGGCAGCTACCCCGGTCACGGGCCTGGTGACCGGGGCGCCGGGATCAGCTACCTGAAGATGATCGCCGAGGCGCGCGCACTGCTGGGGGCCCTGCTCGAGCATCGGCTGGCGCTGCTCGAGCATCGGCTGGCGCTGGCGCTGGCGCTGGCGGCGGCGGGGCGGACCGGCGAGCGGGACCTGGCCGCGATCGCGGCGGTCCGGACCGACCGCAATGAGGCCATCGCCGTGCACGCCGCGCTGCTCTACTGGCTGCCGGCCGATGATCCGGCCTGGCCGGACGTGGCGATGACGGTCGGCAGGCTCAGCTATGACCGCTACAGCGATGCCTGGCCGGATGCCGAAGCACCCGACCCGGACGATCTCGACGCCGCGTGTGACCTGCTGCTGCGGGCCGCGCCGAGCGCCGAGGCCGACGAGCGGACGGCGCGGTATCTCGTCCTGGCGCTGCGCGACCGGCAGCGCCTGCTGGCCTGCCCGGCCGACACGAGTGCGCTGATGATCTGGGGCGAGCGGCTGCTCGCCTTTCCCGGCGCCGGCGGCCTGGGCCGGGCCGACCTGCATGACCTGCTGGAGCTTGAGCTGATCAACCGGGCGGAGTCACTGGCCCAGGCCGGGTCATGGGGTCCTGAGGGCCTGCGGTCGCTCCGCTTACCGTCAGCCTCGTCTAGCCGGCCGACCGGTTTTGTCACCGGGGCGGTGCATCATGTCGAGGATGACATGTCGCACCGCTCCCGGAGGCCATGGTGGCCGCTAAGTTCCAGCTAGTGATCGACTGCGCCGATCCCGAGCCGCTGGCCCGGTTCTGGGCCGCCGCCCTGGGGTATGTACTCGAACCGACCCCGGCCGGCTTCGCCAGCTGGGACGAGTACTGGCGCGACGTCGGGGTGCCAGAAGACGAGCTCGGACCCGGTACTGATTCCATCGTCGATCCGGACGGCCGCAGCCCCCGGATCTGTTCCAGGTCGTTCCCGAACGCAAGGCGGTCAAGAACCGGCTGCACATCGACGTTCACGCCAGCGGCGGGCGGGAGCTCCCGCCCGAGGCCCGCAGGCAGCACGTCGATGCCGAAACCCGGCGGCTGGCCGGCCTGGGTGCCACGATGGTCAGCGTGCTCTCCGAGGCGGGAGTCGACCACTACGCGGTCGCGATGCGGGACCCGGAGGGCAACGAGTTCGCCATCAACTGACCCGTCGAGGCGCGCTCAGCTCGCGTTTCCTGGAGCGGGCACGCCGACCGGACTGGGGTACGGCAGCACGCTCGCGCACGCCAGCGCGAGCGGCGTGAGCACCTTCACGACGTCCGCGGTGGCCTCGCGGCCCAGGCGAGTCCAGGGCCGGGCCGCGGCGTGGTCCGTGGCGTTCTCGACCGCCGCGTGCGCGTCCCGGCCGGCGCTGGTCAGTTCGCCGTCCGCGCTGATCCAGCCGCGGTCGGCCAGCCTGCCGAGCGCGCCGTCCCACTCCTGGTCGGTCCAGCCCCGCACCGGCTGCAGGTCCTCCCGCGGCAGGTCCAGGCAGCACCGTAGGGCCACTGCCTCACAGCCGTCGATGTCCGCCGCCGTCAAGGCGGCGAAATGCCCGTCACCGCGGTGCTCACGCAGCACGGTGGCTGCCTGCCAGAGCCGGGCCAGATCCGAGGATCCGCGGTCGGGAACCGGCAGCGCGGCGTTGGCTGCGGCCAGCACCCGGCCCGCGCAGTCCAGCTGCCCGACCGCTTGCCAGAGCAGGTCAGCGGCCGCCATCACCTCGGACTCCCGCCCGTCGAGCAGGCCGCCGAGCGCTTCGACCGCGCCCGACATGCGAGCCCGCAGGGCCTGTTCCGGGGTGATCAGCTCCCAGACCGCGGGGATCGCGCGGGCCACGAAAGCAGGCGCGAAGGTGTAGAAGGAGGCGGTGACCACCGCCGCGCCCGCGGCGCCAAGCGGAGCGGCCCGTCCGGCGTAGTAACCTCGCCAGAACCCGCGCAAGCCTGCCTGCTCGTAAGCCGACCGTGCCGCGGGGGCGAAGTAGGTCACCGCGTGGATGGGCTCGAACAGGGTCCACATCGACCGAGCCGTATGCGTCGTGTCCGCCACGACCGCCCCTTTCGCTAAGCTCAGGGATTCTCTAGGGTGCTTGCCCTGGGCAGGATAACCCTGGGCAGGCTGTTACGTGTGGGGCGGCGTTCTTGCCCGCAAGCCGGGTAAGAGGTTTGTTATGCGTACTGACCCGCCGAAAGCCGGCCGGAAGCCTGACACCGGCATCGAGGCGAGCCGAGGGTGGCGCAGCTGGTGGCGGCGCTGGCGTACCTGGCTGCCGTTCCTGGTCAAGCCCCTGCGCCGCGGCATCGTCCTGTTCATCGTGGCCCTGGTCATCGAGTACCTGGTGGTGCCGGAACTGGTCGGGGCCAGCAAGGACCTGTCCCTGCTCGGACAGGTGAACGTCGGCTGGCTGATCGCCGGCGTGGTCACCGAGGCTCTCTCGCTGTTCTGTTACGGCCTGCTGACCAGGGCCGTGCTGCCGCCGCCCGGGCCGGACGATCCGCCTCGGCCGGGCCTGTCCCGGCTGTTTCGCATCGACCTGGCCGCCGCCGCCATCGCGCACGTCATCCCGGCCGGGACGCTAGGCAGCGCGGGGATTGGCTACCGCCTGTTCACCGCGGAGGGCATCAAGGGCAACGACGCCGCGGTGATGATGGCGACCAAGGGCCTGGGATCCACCGTGGTGCTGAACGTGCTGCTGTGGCTGTCCCTCGTGGTCTCCATCCCGCTGGCGGGCTTCCACCCGATCTACGTGACCGTGGCCATCGTCGGCGCGGTGATCCTGCTCGCCGTCGGGGCCCTGGTCTTCGGCATCACCCACGAGGTCGGACGCGCTGCCCGCATCCTGCGCGCCATCGGCGACCGGATTCCTGGCCTGACCGGGGACCGCCTGGAGCAGGCCTTGCGCGAGGCCGCGGCGTCCCTGTCGGCGCTGGCCCGTGACCGGCGCACCATGTTCTGGTCGCTGACCTGGGCCTCGCTCAACTGGCTGCTGGATGCCGCGTCGCTGTGGTGCTTCGTGGCCGCCTTCGGCCGCTTCGTCAACCCGGTTGAGCTGTTCGCCGCCTACGGGATCGCCAATGTGGCGGGCGCGCTGCCCGTGACGCCTGCCGGCCTGGGCGTCATCGATTCGGTGGCCCCGCTGCTGCTGGTCAGCTTCGGCGTCACCCGGGGCGTGGCGACGCTCGGTGTCCTGGGCTGGCGGCTGGTTAACTTCTGGCTGCCGATCCCGGCCGGCGCCGCCGCCTACATCTCCCTCAAGGTGCCGCGAGGCGCGGGCCTGAAGGCCATGCGCGCCGCCGTGTCGACCATGATGACGCACAACGGCCAGCAACACTCGACGCCACCCCCCGGGACCAGCTCCGCTGAGCCCCCGCCACCCGAGAGCGGGCCGCCCGATACGCCAGGGCCGCCCGATACCCCAGGGCCGCCCGAGACCCCCGAGCCGCCCGCTCAGGCTAGTGACAGATGAGCTTGGGCCAGATGAAGATCAGCACCGAGATCAGGCGCATGGCCACCTCCGGGTATAGGCGCGCGGCGCATCGAGCAGGCCGTCGCCCGAGAGGTTTTAGTGATATCAGGCCTGGCGGCCCAGCGGTAGGCTCGCGCCATGGCCCGAGCGCGGGCCGTGGCAGCATAGACGGCAATGGTGAGCGAGCGGGGAGAGTCATGTGCAGGACATTCGTGCCCCGCTCTCCTGCGCCACCCGGCCGTTACCGATTGAATAACTTCAAATATCTTTTGCCCACACCCATCCGATCTGCCCTTGGCTCCGAAGGTGTCATATGAACCCGAGCGATTCGGACGCGTCCCGGTTCAGATCTGCGCCCACGGATAGGAGGGGAGAGCGGGACCTAGACGACCTGCTCGTCCACGTGGCACGTGGCGACCAGGAAGCGTTCGAGGCGGTGTACGACCGGCTGGTCGGCCCCGTATACGGCGTGATCCGCAGGGTTCTTCGGGATCCGTCTCAGTCCGAGGAGGTCGCCCAAGAGGTGCTTCTCGAAGTGTGGCGGACCGCCGCGAGGTTCGACCCGGCCATGGGTGGCGCGGCGACATGGGTGATGACCATCGCCCACCGTCGCGCCATCGACCGGATCCGGTCCACGACGGCGGCAACCGGGCGAGAGCACAAGATTGCCGAGGTCGAGACGCCACATGATGAGGTCGCCGAGGCGGTGGAAGCGAGCCTGGACCGCGAGCGAGTACGGCGCTGCCTGGCCGGACTCACCGATATCCAGCGCGAGTCGATCACCCTGGCCTATTACGGCGGGCACAGCTACCGCCAGGTCGCCGGGTTGCTTAACGTCACGCTCGGCGCCATAAAAACGAGGATCCGGGACGGCCTGATCCGGATGCGCGATTGCCTGGGGGTGAGCTAATGAGGCTCCTCCGTCATGACTTGCACTCCCTGACCGGTGCCTACGCGCTCGACGCCCTCGAGGGAGGGGCCGAGTTCGAGCGGTTCACCCGGCACCTGAGCCGGTGCCCGTCCTGCGCCAGCGAGGTCCGCGGGTTCCGCGAAGTGGCCACCTCGCTGGCCTTCGCCACCGCCACCGATCCGCCGCCCGAGCTGCGCGCCCAGGTGCTGACGGCCGCCACGGGCGTCCGTCAGCTTCCGCCCGAGGTCAAGACCCACGCCCAGCCGCGCCGCGCCCGAGTCTGGGTGCCATGGGTGCCGTGGCTCTCCGGGGCTATCGCGACCGCCGGAATCGCGGTCGCGGTGGTTTTCGGCTTGGCGCAGGCCCACACCCAGCAGGAACTGAACCAGGCCCGAGCTCAGAACCAGGCCATCGCGCTGGTCTTGTCGGCGCCGCAAGTCAAGCTGCTTACCCACACGACGACCGCGGGCGGCGTGGCCACCGTGGTCCTGGCCGCCGATCTGCATAAGCTGGTGGTCACCACGAGCGGGCTGCCTGCGTTGCCCGCGGGGAAGGTCTACCAGCTCTGGTTCATCGGCCCGAAGAACATCGTGTCAGCGGGCCTGCTGCCCTCGGCCACCTCCGGCCAGACCGCGCCCGTGCTGGCGTCCGGGCTCGTGCACGGCGACAAGCTCGGCCTCACCGTCGAGCCTGCCCCGGGAAGCACCCAGCCCACCACCACGCCCATCTTGGACCTGGCCCTGCCCGCCTAAGCCGGAGGCATCCGCGGAGCGTCGTACCCCTGGGTACTGCGAGTGTCCCGTGGTGCGGCTCTCCCCGCAAAGATTGTGGTGGATCCGGGCTCTGCGGCTGAGCCTCCCAGCCGGGTGTCCGATCAGGCGTAGGGCGTGGGCGGGCACCGGAGGATGGTCACGACGGCGACCGCAAGCACAGTGACGGCCATGATCGCCGCCGCAGCCAGAGCCGCGGAGGTCAACGCTCGCCGCGCCGCGCTGCCCGGCAACGGGGGGTCGATGAGACGCCTGATGCGCTGCGCAGCGGCACTGCCGCCCGCGCCCAGCGCCCCGGCGGGAACGCCCGCAGCGGCTACTGCCAGTAGTGCTGCGGCGACGGTTAGCCGCGGAGCCCGGCGCGTGGCCGCATCGTCAGCTGCCACCTCAACCAGGTACGCAATCTGCCGCGCGGCGACCCCGAAGAACGGGACGGCCGGGAACGCATTCTCCAGCGCGGCCGCGAGTCTCAGCACCAGATGGTGCCGTTCGGACAGGTGAGCCCGCTCATGGGCCAGGACCGCATCAAGCTGGCCGTTGTCCAGACAGCTCAGCGCCCCGGTCGTGAGCACGATCCGGCGCCGGCCCGGCACGCAGTACACGGCGGGATGGTCGTTGTCGATGATCCTGATATCCGCAGCGGGTCCCGGCCTGGCCAGGACGGCCAGGGCATCGT
>Ga0209839_10000938_pt1 | contig 14850 bp, 12 predicted proteins | sample OrgsoiDNA2013050_FD_185800 | JGI IMG/M metagenome (GOLD analysis project Ga0209839, IMG submission 185800) | Permafrost soil microbial communities from the Arctic, to analyse light accelerated degradation of dissolved organic matter (DOM) -... | ecosystem: Environmental > Terrestrial > Soil >... | reverse complement strand
GCGGGCCGAGCTCGCCGCGCTGCCGCGCGAGATCCGCCTCTCCGGCGCGGACCTCGAGGAGATCCGGCGCGCCGGGGACAACACCGGGTGCATGGCCCTCAAGGGTGGAAGCCCCGAGCACGCCGGCGAGGACCGACCGGATCGCTGGGAGCTGAACGAGCACCTGCACGAGGTTGCCCGGCGCTGGAGGATCGAGCCCGGCCGGGACCTCACCCAGGCGGCCGCGTAGCGCCCCTCCCGTGGCCCGTGCGGCTCGACTCGGGCCGCTGCCGGCGCCCTAACTCCATGTGCGCCGCCCCGGTGGCCGCCCCCCTACTTGAGTGGTCGGCCGTTGGTGAAGATGGCCACGAACGTGGTCATGATCGCCACGGCGTGGATCACGGCCATCAGTGCGACGCCGGTCAGCACCGATTCCAGGAAGCTGCCCGCAGCCGCATTCCGGGTCGCGGCGAGGAACAGAAAGATCGCCAGCTCGACGGCCAGGACGAGCATCACGATCCAGGCCGGGCCGTGCCCCCCGGGATCGCCGCGGTATCGAGACAGCCGGCCCGGAACGTGCTGGAACTCGAGCAGGAGGTCGCCGAGCACGATCCCGATCGTGAGCCCGAGCGCATTTCCCAGCGCGTGGTGGTGCGACGCGAGCTTGACCAGCAGCAGTGGCAGCGCGATGAGCACCACGAAGCCCAGGGACATGAGCGCGTCGACGGCGTGCCTCCCGCTCCGCTCCCGGACCGCGGCCAGGCTGTGACGGAACATGCCGACGGTGCAATCGGCGGCCCGGGCCAGCGGCGGTTCGTGGTAGCGCCCGAGGCCCTCGGTCACCTCCATCCACTCGTCTGGACGCAGCCGGAAGATCACCAGCACCAGCAGGACGCAGAACCCGATCGCCACCCAGGCCGACAGGAACGCCGAGAGCAGCACAACGGCGATCAGGATCGGGACGGCGACGAGGGAGGGGGTGCGCATGGCCCGGCCAGCCTACGGGGCGCCGCCAAGCAGCGCGACCGCGCCTGGCCGTGGCCGGACACCCGTACTCGGTGAGAGCAAGGGGCCGTTGCTGGGTGCGACTCGGGAAGGGGCCCCGTCCAACTGGGCCCCTTCCTCGACCGACCTCGGGCTCTCGAGCTAGTGCATCGGGTAGGTGTGCTCGATGCGCACCTGCGCCGGAGCGCTTTGCTGCGCGGGCACGCTCCGGGCGGCGCGCCCCGGAGGTGGTGCGCCGGTGCCGGGGTCGCGCAAGAGCGTCAAAGCGGCTGCCGGATGCTGGATCAGGGGGGCGTGGACCCGATACCGGACCAGCGGCACGCGCGGTGTGTCGCTCAACGCAAGAACGACGAATGCCAGCCCGATGGCAACGAGCGCGAACAGCGCCATGGCAACCTCGCGCGATCTGCCTCGCAGGTGCGGCGCCACGCGCACGGTGGGGTTAACGGTGGACATGGTCTCCTCCTGGCATGGCGACTGCAAGGCGTGCGGCCCTGTTTGGATCTACTGTTCCCGGCTCAGGGCAAGCACTGTCGCCGGCGCCGCTCACAATGCCCATCAGTCCCGTGACCCGCGCTGGTGGTGAGGAGCTGCTGGGCTCTCACATTTGCCCTCACGTCAAGGCTAACTCGGCGATCCGCGAGGAAAAGTGACAAGGCGCACAATTCGGCGCCGGGCGGGCGAGCCGCAACGCCTGGTGCGACCCTGATCAGGCGCCGGGCGGCTCGGCGCGTTGCTCCTCGCGCACCCACTCGCAGCCGGCCGAGAGGTCCTCGACGCCCATCGCGGCGGCGACGTTGAGCCACATGCCTTTCCGGAAGAAGTCATCGATCCGCTCGTCGTCGGCGCCGGAGAGCCGCTCGACATGGGCGACGAGCCGCGCGTAGCAGGCGCGGACGCGCGTGCGGATCAGCTCGTCGTCGCACGCGGCGTACGCTTGGTGCTGGAGCATCAGCGAGTCGCGGTCGGACTCCAGCATCTCGACATAGGCCGTGCCCATGGCACTCAGCACGTCGGTGTCAGGGAGCGCGATCGCCGGGTCGAACTCGGCCGCTGCGCGGGTGAACGTCTCGGCCACGAGCTCGAACCCGCGCTCGACCGCGGCGAGAAACAGCTCTCGCTTGTTGCTGAAGAGACTGAACACGTAGGGCTGGGCGACGCCGACGCGGCGGGCGATGTGGTCCACGGGCGTGCCGTGGAGGCCGCCGTGAGCGAACTCGTGCCGCGCCGCCTCGATCAGCGCGTCCCGGCGCTCTGCGGCCGGGACACGCTGGCGAGGAGAGTCGCCCTTCGCTTTTGCCACGGTGCTCATCGTGCTCGGGTTGAGCATGCTACGTGATCCGGATGCTCACGCCGCCGCCCGGGTGGGCGCCGGAGCGTGGGCGGGGACGGGCATCTCGGCGGGAACGGAGGCGATGGCCGGTGCTCCGTCGGCGGCGAGCTCGCCGGCCCGCTCCGAGACGGCAGCGACGCGGCCGAACGGCAGCACCAGGGCGACCAGCGCGCCCGCCGCGAGCACGCTCGCGCCGATCCACAGCGCCGGGACCACGCCGTCAACGTAGGCCTGGGGGGAGGCGTAGCTGCCGTGGCTGGTGAACACGGTGGCCAGCACCGCCACGCCCAGCACGCCGCCGAGCTCCCGGATCGCGTTGGTGGCGCCCGACGCCTGGCCGGCCTGGTCGGTCCGCACCGAGGCGAGGACGGCGTTGGCGGAGGGCGCGAACACGAGCGCCATTCCGGCGCCGGCGAGGATGAACGGCGCAATCATGCTCGCGTAGGTCTCGTTGACCGCGGTCAACGAGGCGAGCCACCCCAGCGCCAGGGCCTGCAGGCCGAGTCCGGCGGCCATGAACAGACGGCTTCCGTAGCGCTCGGAGAAGAAGCCCGCCAGCGGCGCGACGATCATCGTCGCGCCTGTCCACACCAGCAGCTTGACCCCGGCCTGCAGCGGCGTGTTGTGAAGCACGTTCTGGAGGAACTGGCTGAGGAAGAAGATCGAGCCGAACATTCCGAAGTACATCGCCATCGAGACCACATTGGTGACCGCGAAGCTCCGCCGGGCGAAGAAGCTCATCGGGAGCATCGGCGCCGGAGTGCGCAGCTCGTGCCGGATGAAGAGCGCGACGAGCACCACGCCGGCGCCCAGCGCGATCCCGATCTCCGGGCTGGTCCACCCCAGCGACTGGGAGCGGACGAGACCGAAGACGATTCCGAACAGACCGGTCGAGGCGAGGATCAGCCCCCGCACGTCCAGTTGCCGCGAGGGGCCATGGCTCTCCGAGAGCCGCAGCGCCGCGACCGGTATGAGCACCAGCCCGATCGGCACGTTGATCCAGAAGATCCAGTGCCAGTTGACGGCCTGGATGACCGCGCCGCCGACGAGCGGCCCGAGCGCGACGGCGATCCCGCTGATGCCTGACCAGACGCCGATTGCGACACCGCGGCGCGCCGGCGGGAACGCGGCGGCCAGGAGGGTCAGCGTCAGCGGCGTGGCGAGTGCCGCGCCGACGCCCTGGCTGGCCCGCGCGGCGATCAGCAGACCGGTGGAGGGGGCGAGCGCCGCGGCGGCCGAGGAGACGGTGAACAGGGAGATCGCGATCACGAACATCCGCCGGCGGCCGTAGCGATCGCCCAGGGCAGCTCCGGTGAGCAGCAGCACGGCGTAGGAGAGCACGTAGGCGTTGACGGTCCATTCCAGCGCCTGGATCGAGGCGCCGAGATCACGATGGATGCTCGGCAGCGCGACGCTGACGACCAGGTTGTCGAGGACGACCATGAAGAGCGCGACCGAGACGATCGCGAGTGTCCATCCCCTGCTGCGTGAATCCGGCATCGTCCCTCCCAAGATTGATTAGTGAGTACTAACTACAGAGAGATTAGCAGCAACTAATAAGCTGTCAAGGGGGAAAGGGTGAGAGGGTCCATCCTGGTCCGGTGCGAACATGTGTTCGCATGCCATACGCGGAGCTCCACTGCCACTCGGCCTTCTCCTTTCTGGACGGGGCATCGTTGCCCGACGAGATCGTTCCGGCCGCGCTCGAGCTGGGCTATGAGGCGGTCGCGCTGACCGACCACAATTCCGTCTCGGGCTCGATGGAGTTCGCCGTGTCGGCCCGCTCGCTGGGCCTGCGGGCGATCCATGGGGCGGAGGTGGACCTGGACGACGGACGCCACCTGACGCTGCTGGTCGAGAACACGCGCGGCTGGTCGAGCCTGTGTCGCATCCTCGTGCGCGCGCACGAGCACACGCGTGAGGGCAATGGGCCGCCGGCTCAGCCCAGCGTTCCGCTCACCGAGGTGCTGGAGCGCTCGGAGGGGCTGATCTGCCTCAGCGGGTGTGCGCTTCGCGGCGTCCACGACGAACCCACCCTCCGGCGCCTGCGGGAGGCGTTCGGACGCGATCGGCTGCGGATCGAGCTCCAGCGTCCCTTTCTGAGCGACGATCGCGCTCGCAACCGGAGGCTCGCCGGGCTGGCGCGGCGGCTGGAGGTGCCGGGCGTCGCCACCGGCAACGTGCACGTGCACGCGCGCTCCCGTGCGCCTCTGCAGGACGCGTTCGTGGCCGTGCGCATGCACATGACGCTCGATGCCTCCGAGCCGCAGCGGCGGGGGAACTTCAGCCACGTGCTCGCGTCACCTGAGGCGATGGAGGCGCGCTTTCCCGATCACCCCGAGGCGGTGGCGGAGACCGTGCGGCTGGTCGACCGGCTGCGATTCGAGCTGGGCACGGACCTCGGCTACCGGTATCCCGGCTCAGAGGACGAGGAGGCGATGGGCAAGCTCGCGGAGCTCTGCCAGGCGCGCTTCGAGCTCCGCTATGGAGAGGCATCGTCCCAGCGAGCGGTCCGCGATCGAGCCGCGGGGCGCCTGGAGGAGGAGCTGCGGATCATCGACGCCCTGGGGCTGCCCGGGTTCTTCCTGCTGCACCACGACATGCTCGAGCTGGCCCGCGAGGTCGCGCTCGAGGTGCGGGGTCCGGATACCGCTCGTGCGGTGCTGCCGCCGGGCCGGGGCCGGGGCTCGAGTGTCTCCTCGATCGTCTGCTACCTGACCGGGCTCTCGCACGTGGACCCGATCGCCAACGAGCTGCTGATCGGGCGTTTCCTCAACGAGGAGCTGACGTCGCTGCCCGACATCGACCTCGACTTCCCCCGCGATATCCGCGAGGTCTTGATCCCTCGCGTCCACGAGCGCTACGGCCAGGACCGCTCGGCGCTGGTGGCGGCATTTCCCACCTATCGGGCTCGCGGTGCGATCCGCGAGCTGGGCAAGGCGCTCGGCCTTCCTCCGGGTGAGATCGAGCGCGTGGCCCGCGGGAGCGAGGGGTTCGACGCGCGCGAGGTGGACAGGGACATTGCGAATGCGTTCGGGTTGGCCGCCGATGATGCACCGGGTCGCCGGGGCGCCACCGGCCGCTGGGCGTGGCTGGCCCGGCTGGCCGCCGAGGCGCATGGGCTCCCGCGTCACCTCTCCCAGCATTCGGGCGGGATGATCGTCTCCACCTGTCCGCTGATCGACTGCTGCCCGATCGTGCCGGCAGCGATGGAGGGCCGCCAGATCGTGCAGTGGGACAAGGACTCCTGCGCGGATGCGGGCTTCCTCAAGATCGACCTCCTCGGCCTGGGAATGCTCTCGGCGGTGGAGCGCTCGGTGGAGCTGATCGCCAGGACGCGCGGCGAGCGGATCGACCTGTCCCAGATCCCCTATGACGATCCGGCGACCTACGAGTGCATCCAGAACGCGGATACGACCGGGGTGTTCCAGATCGAGAGCCGCGCGCAGATGCAGTCGCTGCGCCGCACCCGGCCCGAGAATCTCCAGGACATCACGATCCAGGTCGCGATCGTCCGGCCGGGGCCGATCCAGGGCGGGGCGGTGAATCCGTACATCGAGCGCCGCCAGCGCATGCGCGTCGATCCCGGCTACGAGGTCCCGTATGACCATCCCTCGCTCGAGCCGGTGCTGCGCGAGACGCTCGGGACGATCATCTTCCAGGATCAGGTGCTCGAGGTCGCAATCGCTTTCGCAGGCTTCACTCCGGGGGAGGCCGAGGGGCTGAGGCGGGCAATGAGCCGCAAGCGCTCGGATGCCGCGATTCAGGCCTATCACGACCGATTCATCGCCGGCGCGCAGCGCAAGCACGGCGTGGATGAGGAGCTCGCGGAGCGGGTCTTCTCGATGGTGCGCGGGTTCTCGGGCTTCGGCTTCCCCAAGGCCCACGGTGCCGCGTTCGGCCTGCTGGCCTACCAGTCGACCTGGCTGCGCGTCCACTACGGCCCCGAGTTCCTGTGCTCGCTGCTGAACGAGCAGCCGATGGGCTTCTATCCGCCCGACGCGCTCGTCCACGAGGCGCAGCGGCGCGGGATCGAGGTGCTGGCGCCGGACGTCAACGAGAGCGAGGCGGAGTGCGACATGAAGCTGGGCGGGTCTGAGCATGGTCGCGTCCGCATCGGGCTGGGCTATGTACGAGGAGTTCGCGCGGCCGAGGTGGCCGAGCTGGTCGCTGCCCGTCGAGCCGGCGGGCGCTTCAGCAGCCTCTCCGACCTCGCCTCCAGGGGTGCGTCGAGCGCGGGATCGCTGGAGCTGCTGGCCTGGTCAGGCGCGTGCGACGCGCTGGCGGAAGGGGCAGCCGCGCGTCGGTTCGACGAGGCCGGTGCTCGTGGCGCTGCCGGCGCAGTCAGGAACCGGTCTGCGCGGCGGATCGCGCTGTGGCAGCTGGGGGTGGCGACGCCGGGGAGAAACGTTCCCGGTGGGACCCAGCTGGCGCTTCCCCTCGACCTGCCGGCTCCGCCCCAGCTGCGCGAGCTGTCCTCGTGGGAGTCGATGCTCGCGGACTACGGGACGACCGGGCTGACCGCGTACGATCATCCTCTGGCGCTGCTGCGCGATCGGCTGCCCGCGGATGCGGTCACGAGCCTCGGCCTCGAGAAGCTCGCCCATGGCACGCTGGTGCGCGTCGGCGGTCTGGTGGTGGCGCGCCAGCGACCGGGCACGGCGAACGGGATCGTGTTCGTCCTGCTCGAGGATGAGCACGGGACGATCAACCTGGTCGTCTCGCCGCCCGTGTATGAGCGCCATCGGCTGGCGGTCAGAACCGAGCCGCTGATGCTGGTCGAGGGCAAGCTCGAGCGCTTCGCCGCCGCGGGTGGCGCGATCAGCGTGCTCGTCGACCGGATCGCGTCGCTGTCGGCGCCCGACCAGCCGCTCGCGGAGGTCAAGGACTTCTCGATGCTCGACGAGCGCGAGCGGCGCCGGATCGCCGAGGAGCGACAGGTGGGGGCGGAGGGGGCGGAGGGGGCGGACGACTTCCGGGCGGTCGCCCCCGCGGTGATGAGCTTCGGTTCCGGACGCCGCCGCTGAGCGCGATCGTGGGGTGCGCGACCCGGCTGACTACCCATTCCGGTGTCCTGCGCGGTAAGGTGCCCGCGCACCGTGCTGGCAGCCATCCTGTTCATCGCCTTCTGGGTCGTCATCGCGCTCGGCCTGTTCTTCATTGCCGTCCGCGGTGGACTGGGCGGTGCACGCGACACCCTGCAGAGCCAATCACGCGGCGGCCGGCGGTTTGCCGCAGTGATGTTCGCGATCATCTACATCGCGTTCGGGATCGCGATTCCCGCCGTCACCCTGGCCGGCAACAGCGCCCGCGCGAGTCGCCAGTACGCGGGGTTGACCCTGACCTCGTCGGAGAAGCGCGGCCGGGAGCTGTTCGGAGAGCACTGTGCCGTCTGCCACACGCTCGCTGCCGCCAATGCCTACGGCAAGGTTGGGCCGAACCTCGACCTGCTCGCGCCACCGCAGTCGCTGGTGTTGCACACGATCGCCTACGGATGCCTGCAGAACCCGCCCGCCGGTGACCAGCAGACCTGCCTTGGCTACGGAACCATGCCCTCGGCGCTCGTCCAGGGCCGGGATGCCACCGATGTCGCGAACTTCGTCGCGCGTGTAGCCGGGCGATAACCCTCAGCCCAGCCCAGCCCCGCTCCGGGTCCTGGCGCGACGCGGAACCGGCCCGCTCCGGACCGGGCGCGGACACGGCCCTCGCGGGTCCTCCGAGCGACGCGGAACCGGCTCGCTCCGGACCCGGCGCGGACACGGCCCTCGCCGGGTCCTCCGAGCGACGCGGACAGCCACCGGCGATCGATCCGGGACCGTTGCTAGCATGCTGCATGCGTACCGCTGAGTTCTCGTGATTCGGCCATCAGGCCGGGCGCGCGAGAAGCGGGGGACCCAACGTCGTTGGGGCTAATCGCGCCCATGCGCGTAGCGCCGCTCTTTCGGCGCGAGCCCGTCAGCTAACCCCGCAAGCCCGAGGAAGAGGACGATGAGATGCCAGAAGCTCGCGTTGCCGCGCGCCGGGGCGAAGCTCGTCATGACGGGTCCGCCGGAGCGGCGTCCGTCCCCAGACGGCCGATCGCAGGTGAGCAGGTCGTCGGCGAGCGCCGCACGGTCACCATTCGAGGGCAGGTGGCCGACCAGCACATGCCGCGGCCCGGGCAGGGCCCGGCGCGCCGGCGCCCGCCGCGCTCGGTTCACGAGCGCGCCGGATCACGCCCGGATCGCATCGCCATGTGGGCCGTCCTGCTCGGCGTAGTCCTCGTATTGGCGGCCGCCACGAGCTCACACGCAGCCGTGCCGGGGCGGCTCAGCGCGCCGGCAACCTCACACTCCGCGCCCGATCGGGCGCAGCTCCCCAGTCGCGCCTGAGGGCTCGGCGAGGCCGGGGGCCGGGACGGTGCCGCCGGCCCCCGGCGTACGCGCTCTCATGCGGGCTCGACTGACGCGCCTGAGCAAGACTTCTCATCCGGTGCTTATCCCCGCCCGTATACCCGGTAAACGGCGGTGTTTATCGCCGTCCGGATGGGGATAGGCAGGTGCATAAGAGCTTCTGAAGGAACCGGCCGCCCCCCTTGTCCGACCGATGGGCGCCAGCTAGACTAACCATCAGTAAGCAAGTCTCAAAAGTAAAGGGCGGTGCGACGTTTGCGCCGTCTGTCCTTAAGACCCCCCGGTGGTCAAAATGAAGACTCCGATGAGCAGATTCCAAATCCACGACGACTTGACGGCGCCTGAGGGTTCGGTGCCCGTGCTGCGCGGGGCTCTGGCCTCGGGTGGGCAACTGCCCAACTTCCTGGGCGTGCTCGCGGGCTCGCCGGCGGCATTGCGCGCCTACGCACGGTTCCGCTCCGAGCTCCGTCACGGCAAGCTGACGCTGGCGACGCTGGAGCGGATCGCGCTGGCCGTCGCCGAGTATTACCAGTCCGAGCCCGGGATCGCGATGCATTCGCGGGCGGCCCGTGGCGCGGGGCTGGCGCTCGACGAGGTGGCGCTGGCGCGCCAGTTCTCGTCCAAGGATGAGCACGAGGCGGCTCTGCTCCGTTACCTGCACGCTCTGTTGGAGCAGGGCGGAAGGCCGCCGATGCACCTCCATGAGGAGGCGCGTGAAGCCGGTTGGGACGACGAGCAGATCCTCGAGGCGATCGCCGCGGTCGCGATGGAAGGGTTCACCGCGATGGTGAACGTGGCCGGTGAAATTCCGGTCGACGGCTCCAGCGAGGCCACGCGGTCACTGCAGGCAGCGTAAGCTGAGCAGATGAGCACCCGCGGCCACACGGCCAACGCTGTGCGTGAGGCTTCGGTCGCCGGCTGCTGCCCTCTGTACCACGAGGCCGTTGAGCTCGTGGGCCGCCGCTGGACCGGCGCGATCGTGCGAGTGCTGATGGACGGCCCATTACGCTTCTCCGAGGTCGCCCAGGCGGTCCCGGAGCTCTCGGATCGTCTCCTGTCCGAGCGGATGAAGGAGCTCGAGGCGCGCGGGATGGTCGAGCGCACGGTGATCCCCGGGCCGCCGCTGCGGGTCGAGTACCAGCTCTCCCGCATGGGCACGGAGCTCGAGCCGGCGCTGTCGGAGCTCGAGCGCTGGGCCAACCGCTGGCTCGGCCGCCGCCGGGCGTCACGGCCCAGCGCCTCCCAGGGCTGAGGCCGGCACGGGCCCAGGGCGGCCCCGGCGCCGCGTGAAGCCGTCCGCCGGCTTTAGACCAGGCCGGCGTGCCGCGTCCTGCCGCCGTCCCTCGAGCTCAGCACGGAGCCGCGCAGGCGCAGCGAGGTCGGGTCGATGTGGGCGCCGGCGTCGAGGTCATCGCTCCGACAGCAGGGAGCAGGGTCCGCTCGGGCAAGTAACCTCCCGCGTCCGCACGACCCAGCCGCCCACCCAGGAGTCTCCGACGATGGCCGACGCCCCGCTCACCGCCGATGACGTGATGTCCCTCGCCAAGGAGCACGAGATCCGCTTCGTCAGGCTGTGGTTCACGGACATCCTCGGGCAGCTGAAGTCGTTCTCGATCAACGCCACCGAGCTGGCCGACGCGTTCGAGGGCGGAATGGGATTCGACGGCTCGTCGATCACTGGCTTCAACGCGATCGAGGAATCGGACATGATCGCCCAGCCCGATCCGAGCACGTTCGCGCTGATCCCGTGGCGACCGCGTGAGGATGGCGTCGCGCGGATGTTCTGCGACATCCTCACCCCGGAGCGGACGCCCTACGAGGGCGACCCGCGCCACGTGCTGCGGCGCGCCGTCGAGCGCGCTCAGACGATGGGCTTCGACCACTACTTCGTGGGGCCGGAGCTCGAGTACTTCTACTTCCGTGATTCCAAGTCGACCGAGGTGCTCGATGAAGGCGGGTACTTCGATCTGACCACGCTCGACGCCGGCTCGGACCTGCGCCGGGAGACGGTGCTCGCGCTCGAGCAGCTGGGGATCCACACCGAGTACACCCACCACGAGGTCGGCCCCAGCCAGCACGAGATCGACATGCGCTACTCCGACGCGATGAAGATGGCCGACGACTGCATGACCTACCGGATCACGGTTAAGGAATACGCGATGAAGTACGGCCTCCACGCGACGTTCATGCCCAAGCCGCTGTTCGGCGAGAACGGGTCCGGCATGCACACCCACCAGTCGCTGTTCCGCGGCGACCGCAACGCCTTCTACGACGCGGATGATCCGTACTTCCTGTCCGAGGTCGGCAAGGCGTTCATCGCCGGCCAGCTCCGACACGCGCGAGAGATCTGCTCGATCTTCGCCCAGTGGGTGAACTCCTACAAGCGCCTCGTGCCCGGCTACGAGGCCCCCGTCTATGTCGCCTGGTCGAGGCGCAACCGCTCCGCGCTCGTGCGCGTGCCGCTGTATCACCCGGGCAAGGAAGTGGCCACGCGCATGGAGCTGCGCTGCCCCGATCCGGCCTGCAACCCGTACCTGACGTTCGCCACTCTGCTGCAGGCCGGACTGGAGGGGATCGAGAACGGCTACGAGCTGCCCGATCCGATGGAGAAGAACCTCTACCACCTGTCGCCCGACGAGCGCCGGCGGCTGGGGATTGACCAACTGCCCGAGACGCTCGGCGAGGCGATCGAGCTGACCTCGCAGTCCGAGCTCGTTCTGCGCACGCTCGGCGAGCATATGTTCAATCGCTACATCGAGATCAAGCGCCAGGAGTGGGACGACTACCGGGTCCAGGTGACCCCGTGGGAGCTCGAGCGCTACCTGCCGGTGCTCTAGTGACCTAGCTCAGAGCAGCTCGGCCAGCTTGGCCGGATCGGTGACCGGCGACCTGCAGACGAAGTGCTCGCACACGTAGGCGGCGGCGCGGCCCTCGATCGGCTCGCGGTCCTCGAGCAGCGGCACGCCGTCGCGCCCGCCGCCGGCCAGCACCAGATGCGGGCGGAACGCCTCCCGCACGACCTTCAGGAGGGCGTCGGACCCCGGCTGCGGCCCCACGATCGCCACCTCCTTGACCGGCGCCAGGTAGAAATCGGCGGCTCGGAGGAGGTGCCCGAAGGAGTGCGGGTGCCTCACCGCGATCGGGTACAGCAGCCTCAGCACCCCGAGCGCGTGTCGCTCGTAGCGCCCTTCGCCCGACAGCAGCGCCAACCGCAGCAGACCGAAGGCCGCGGCCGAGCTCCCGGACGGAATCGGTGAGTCGTCGAGGTCCTTGCGCCGCGTGATCAGCGGCTCGTGATCGTCGGACGTGGAGAAGAAGCCTCCGCGCTCCGGATCGGAGAAGCGCGCAATGATGGCGCCCGCCAGCGCCACGGCCTCGTGGTAGTAGCGAGCGTCGAATGTTGCCTCGTAGAGGTCGAGCAGCGCCTCGAACAGGAAGGCGTGGTCCTCGAGATATGCGCCCAGCCGGCCCTGGCCGTCCTTCCAGCTGCGCAGCAGCCGTCCTTCCGCGTCACGAAGGTCGCGCAGGATGAAGTCCGCGCACCCCCTGGCCGCCTCGATATAGGCCGGCCGGCGCAACGCGGCCCCGGCCTCGGCCAGGGCGGAGACCATGAGCGCATTCCAGGCCGTCAGCCGCTTGTCGTCGAGACCGGGCCGCACGCGCCCGGCGCGCACCGCGAGCAACCGCCGGCGAATCTCCCCCAGACGCTCGGGCCTGGCCCCGCGCCCCTCGAGCACGTTGGCGCGCTCGAAGTTGCCGGGCTCGGTGGCCCCGAAGTATGCGATCGCGTCCGCGGCCAGCTCGGGCCCGAGCGCGTCGCGCAGCTGATCCAACGTCCACGCGTAGAACTTGCCCTCGACGCCCTCGGAGTCGGCGTCGAGCGCAGAGCAGAAGCCGCCCTCGGGACCGCGCATCTCGCGCAGCGCCCAGTCGAGCGTCTCGCAGCACACGTGGACGAAGCGCTCCTCCCCCGAGACCTGCCAGCCATGCAGGTACGCCCGCGCCAGCAGCGCGTTGTCGTAGAGCATCTTCTCGAAATGGGGGACGGTCCAGGTCGCATCGACCGCATAGCGGGAAAAGCCGCCGCCGACGTGGTCATAGATGCCCCCACGGGCCATCGCGTGCAGCGTGCCCAGCGCCATCTCCCGCTCTCCCCGCCCGAGCAGGAGCTCGATGATCGAGGAGGGCGGGAACTTCGGGGCGCCGCCGAAGCCGCCGTTGACCGCGTCGTAGGTGCCCCGCAGCGCCACGATTGCATCGTCGAGCTGGGAGCCGTCGATTGGCTCCGCGGAGGGCTCCATCCGCGCCGTGGCCCCCAGGGCCTCCACCAGCCTGGCGCCTTGGGCGCGAATCTCGTCGCGCTGCTTCTCCCACGCGTCGGCAATCGCCAGCAGGACCATGCGCCAGCTGGGCATCCCGTGACGCGGCTCGGGCGGAAAGTAGGTGCCGGCGTAGAACGGGGCTTGCCCGGGTGTCAGGAACGTGTTCAGCGGCCACCCTCCCTGGCCCGTCATGGCCTGGACGGCCTCCATGCAGATCGCATCGATATCCGGGCGCTCTTCCCGGTCCACCTTGATGCACACGAAGCGCTCATTCATCAGGGCCGCGATCTCCAGGTCCTCGAATGACTCGCGCTCCATCACGTGGCACCAGTGGCACGCGGAATAGCCGATCGAGACCAGCAGCGGGAGGTCCTCGTCCCTGGCCCGGGAGAGGGCTTCGTCTCCCCATGGATACCAGTCGACCGGATTGTCCTTGTGCTGACGCAGGTAGGGCGACGTCTCGCGGGCGAGGCGATTGGGCATGGAAGGGAGGCTACCCGCACGCACCGTCCGTACGCGGAGCTGTGAAACGATCGCGGCCACCGAACACGCCAACCGTGGCGGCCGAGACCAGGAGGAGTCACATTGTCCCATCACCGTGAGCCGATAACCGCCCCCGCTGCCCCGGCGGCCATCGGTCCCTACGTCCATGCCGTGCGCGCGGGCGGGCTCCTGTTCTGCTCCGGTCAGATCCCGCTCGATGCGCGCACCGGCGATCTGGTCGGCGCGACCCCCGCGGAGCAGGCCGGGCGCTGCCTCGAGAACCTGGCGGAGGTGTGCCAGGCGGCGGGCACGAGCCTCGGAGAGGCCGTCAGGGTGACGGTCTATCTCACCGACATGAGCGCGTTCCCGGCGGTCAACGAGGTGTATGGCTCGTTCTTCGAGTCGAGCCCGCCGGCGCGAGTGGCGATCGGCGTCGCCGCGCTTCCGCGTGGCGCCGAGGTCGAGATCGACGCGGTGGTGGCGCTCCCTGACTGAAGTGGTCACCCTCGATGATGTGCGGCACGCCGCACGGGCCGGCTCGGGCATCGTCCGGGAGACGCCGGTCCTGAGCTCGCGGACGCTCGGCGAGCGTTCCGGCGGGGAGGTGGTGCTGAAGGCCGAGAACCTCCAGCGTACCGGATCGTTCAAGCTGCGCGGGGCGCTGGCCAAGATCGCGGCTCTGGGTCCGGCCTGCGCCGACGTGGTCGTGGCCGGGAGTGCCGGCAATCATGCGCAGGCGGGCTGGTGAGCGGCATCGCGATCGCCGTGAAGTCCCAGCGCCCCGAGATCGAGGTGATCGGCGTCCAGGTCGAGACGTGCGCTCCGGTTCGCGCGTCGAAATCGCCGCAATCGCGTATGCGCCCTTGAATTCCGCCACGGTGCGCCGCACTGCATCCAGAAGGTCGCCCCTGTAGTGCGCGTGAATGAGATGTGCGATTACTTCCGAGTCGGTCTGGGTGACGAATTGGTAGCCTTGCTTTTGCAGTCGCTCGCGCAGCGACTCGAAGTTCTCGATGATGCCGTTGTGCACGACCGCGATTTCACCGCTGCTTACGTGCGGATGCGCATTGGCCGGCGTCGGCGCGCCATGCGTCGCCCAGCGCGTATGCGAGATGCCGGTCAAGCCGGTGATATTGGTCGTCGCCGCCTGCTTTGCCAGATCGGCCACGCGTGCCGTGCTCACCAGCCGATGCAGGCCGCCGTTGATCACCGCGAGGCCGGTCGAGTCGTAGCCCCGATATTCGAGCCGGCGCACGCCTTCGATCAGGATGGGCACGACGTTCTCGCGAGCAACTGCACCGACGATTCCGCACATGGTCTCGTTACCCTTTCTTCA
>Ga0209839_10000937_pt1 | contig 14852 bp, 13 predicted proteins | sample OrgsoiDNA2013050_FD_185800 | JGI IMG/M metagenome (GOLD analysis project Ga0209839, IMG submission 185800) | Permafrost soil microbial communities from the Arctic, to analyse light accelerated degradation of dissolved organic matter (DOM) -... | ecosystem: Environmental > Terrestrial > Soil >... | reverse complement strand
ACCTACCATTACCACGGCACGCTGCGCACGGGCATGCCGTGGGTAGCCGCGACGGCTATCGGGCCGAGCGACAAGATCACCATCTTCTATGACACGAGCCCGTACCCGGGAACGACGGTCGAGGTAGCGGTCATCGCCGACGACCTGCTCCGGTCGGCCGCGGTGCTCGTGTCCGCGCCTGGCCGCGACCGTGGGCGCGCCGCAGCTGTACGGGGCAAGCATGAGCGCGCTCGGGAACACGCTGTGGAGCACCAGAGGCTTGAGGCCAGCCAGACCGTCGAAGCGACACTGCAGCGAGAAGAGCCCTCGTAACCAGCTTCAAGCGGCACACGCCGGTTACACCGGCGAAGTTCGCGCGGCCACACCTGAGAGCAGCCGGGCGAAACGTCTCCGCGGAAACGCTTCGCGCAATTGCGATGCAGTGACGGGCCCGCAGTCGGTCAGCTCCGCCTCGAGCCCATCGATCGGGAACAGGACTATCTCCCGATCGATGGGACGGCCCGGTGCGCCAGTAGCATTCCGGCATGACGATCATCCCGGACACCAAGGACTGGACGTGGGTGCTGCGGCGGCCCTGCCCCGAGTGCGGTTTCGACACCCAGGGCTTCCCCCGCGAAGCCGTGCCTGAGATGATCATGACGAACGCGGTCGCCTGGCAGGAGGTCCTGACCGGTCCGGGCGACCCGCGGACCCGCCCGGTGCCGGGCACCTGGTCGGCGCTGGAGTACGGCTGTCATGTCCGCGACGTGTTCCGGCGGTTTGGCGAGCGGCTCGACCTGATGCTCACCGACGACGACCCGCTGTTCCCGAACTGGGACCAGGACGCAACCGCCGTCGCGGATCGCTACGCCGAGCAGCATCCCGCCAAGGTCGCCGCCGAGCTGGACGAGTCAGCCCAGCTGATCGCGAATCGTTTCCAGGGCGTGACCGGCGACCAGTGGCAGCGGACAGGCACCCGCAGCGACGGTGCCCGCTTCACTGTAGAAACCTTCGCCCGCTATTTCATCCACGATCCCGTACACCACCTCCACGACGTCACCGGAAACGCCTGATCCCGAAGGATCTCAGCTCCTCGGGGTCAGCCCGAGGTCGCCGTGACCGTGGGCCGGCTCGACGTTGATCAGGCTGTGCGCGGCCATGACCAGGTAGTCCCAGAGCTGGGCGGCCAGTGCGTCCTCCAGCGCGAGCTCGTCGAGGGCGACCCGCATGTGCTGGAGCCAGGCGTCGCGTTCGGCCTCGCCGATGGCGAACCTGACGTGCCGCATCCTCAGCCGGGGGTGCCCGCGCAGCTCATCGTAGGTGCGGGGCCCGCCCCAGTACTGCATGAGGAACAGCACCAGGTGTTCCTCGGCCGGGCCGAGGTCCTGGGCCGGGTACACCGGCCGCAGCACGGGATCTTCCGCCACACCCTGATAGAACCGGTGGACCAGTCGGCGGAAGGTCCCCTCCCCGCCCACGGCCTCGTAGAAGCTGGTCGGCTGGCTCATGGGGAAAGCTTACGGCGTGCCGGATCCGCCGGTGCCTTCCTCATCCGCCCCCGCCACCACCCCCGCCTGCTCTCCTGGTCCCGGCGGTGCCGTGATGACGATGGTGTCGGGGCCGGCCGGTGCGATGCCCGCCGCGTCCAGCTCGGCTTTGACCCTGGCCCGCAGCTCCCGGGCCACCTTCCACTGCCCCGTGGGGGCGGTCTTGGCCACGATCCGCATCGTCACTTCTTTGCTTGACAGCTCCTGGGCGCCCCAGACCTCAGGCTTTTCCAGCATGACCTCGTTCCAGCCGGGCTCGCGGTACAGGCTGTCCGCGGCCTGGTCCATCAGCTGCCGGATCCGGCTCAGGTCCTCCCCGTAGGGGACCGGGTAGTCGATGACCGCCTGGGACCAGCCCTGTGACTCGTTGCCTACGCTCTCGATGGTGCCGTTCCTGATGTGCCACACCACGCCGTTGACGTCCCGCACCTGGGTGGTGAGCAGCGTCATCGCTTCCACCTTGCCGGTGGCGACCCCGGCGTTGATGGTGTCCCCGACCCCGTAGTGATCCTCGATCAGCATGAGGATGCCCGCCAGGTAGTCGCGGACCAGGTTCTGCGCGCCGAAGCCGAGGGCCACCCCGAGCACGGTGGTGCTGGCCAGCAGGGGGGCCAGGTTAAAGCCGAGGATTCCGAGAATGGTCAGCGCCGCGATGCCGAACACGATGGCCGAGACCGCGCTGCGCAGGATCGAGCCGAGGGCCCGGGCCCGCTGCGACCGGCGGTCCAGGCCGGCCGCGTGGACCGCCACCGCGGCCTTGTGCATCCGGCCGTTGGGGCCCGCCGGCAGCGTAGCCGTGGCCGCGCGCTCGGTGACCCGTTTGATCAGCCGGCCAAGGACGGTCCGCACCACCAGCGCGAGGATGACGATGAACAAGATCCGGCCCGCCTGGCTGGCCGGCCCGGCCAGGTAGACCGTGACCAGCTGCGCGGCAGTGGTGCTGTGGCTCAGATCCCAGGCCAGCCGGCAGGCGATCCCCGGGTTGTCACCGCAGCTGCCAGTCAGCGTGCCTGTGACGTGCGCGAGGGCAAAGCTGGTGGCATGAAACACAGAACTCCTTCCGCCGACGGATGCCAACGCACGCGAGGCTACTGCGCCATCGCCGCCCGCGGGCCCGCCCCGGGGTTAAAGCTCTGTGTGCACCCCGGCGAGGTCGGGATCGCGGCCGGCGTTCGCGCGCAGCTCCGGGTTGGCCTCGATTGCCTCGGCGAGGGTCCTGGCCGCCTCGTCCCGCAGGCCCGTCCGCGCCTGGGCGCAGGCGAGGCTATATCCAGCCATGCCGGCCGCGGCCGCGGGCGCGCGCAGGTAGCGCGCCGTGCCCAGCGCGTTCGTCTGCAGCGCGATGGCCCGCTCGGGCTGGCCGTGGGCCAGGTAGTAGTCACCGAGGTGCCCGGTGGCGTGCCAGAAGCCGCGGACGATGATCTGCAGCCAGAGCAGCCGCCCGTTCAGCCACGGGTGGCGCGCCGGGTCGAGCAGATCCTCATCAGGCAGCGCCCACATCCGGTCGATCAGGTCCGCGCTGACCCGGCGGCATTCCGCCATCACGCCGGCGGCCGGCTGCGCGGCATAACCGCGGTAGACCTCGGCGGAGGAATGGTCGACGTCGCCGTACGTAGCTGGCACCTGGCCTGCCGCAAGAGCCGCGAGCCGTTCGGCCTGTTGCCTTTTGAAGTGGTTATTATGCGCCACCAGGGGGACGGCGGCCCAGCGGTCCGGCCTGCCCCCGTCGCTGGCCGGGCGATAGACCGTCGCGGCCAGCAGGATCAGCTCCTCGGCGGCGGCCAGGCTCAGCAAGCCAGCCAGCGTGCTGCGCAACGCCACTGTGTCACCAGCCACTGTGTCACCAGCCACTGTGTCACCAGCCACTGTGTCACCTGCGGACATGGTCAGCCCTCCTTGCGGGCGGTGAAGATCAGGTTGTGCGCCACGTGCAGGGTGATCGCGGCGAAACCGGCGGTCTGCAGCCGGGTCAGGAACGCGGCCGGCTCGACCGGGTTGTAGGTGTCACCTTCGTGGAAGCGGTGCAGCCGGTCGCTGGGCAGGCTGTCCGAGCCGAGGAACACACCGCCCGGCCGCAGCACCCGGAACGCCTCCGCCAGCACCCGGTCCTGCAAAGCGCGAGTAGGCACGTGGTGCAGCATCGTAAACGTGGCCACCGTGTCGAATGAGGCGTCCGGGTACTCCAGCGCGGCCGCGTCGCCGAACACGACGGAAACGTTGCTCCCCGCGTACGCCTCGGCCAGCCGGGTGACCGATTCCTGCTCGTGTTCCACCGCGACCAGGCGGCTGACCCGCGTTTGCAGCCAGGCGGTGGCCGCCCCCCAGCCCGGCCCGAGTTCCAGCACCTCGGCGCCGAGCGACACGCCCGCGGTCGCCTGCGGCAGCACCTCGTCCTGGATGTGACCGAACCACTCCTGGCTCGGCATCAGCTTCGCATGGTTCTCGTTCATGGCCTCGACGCTAGGCCGCGGGCACCTCAAGGCATAGCGCGTAAGCTGCCATGTTGTGTCGCCAGCCGGACAGCGCCCGGACCCAGGGAGCGCGGACCCGCCAAGCGCCTCGGACGGCACGGCCGTGGTGGTGGCGACCTTCCCGATGCCCGCGGGCACCCGGTATGACTGGCACACCCACGAAGACCATCAGCTGGCCTGGGCGGCGAGCGGAGTCCTCACTGTGCTGACCAGCGACGCGACCTGGGTACTGCCGCCTACCCGGGCGCTGTGGATACCGGCCGGGCTGCCGCACGAGACCGGCTCCGACGGCCGCGCCACCATGCGCTCGCTGTACATCCGGCCCGAGCTCTCGCCGGTCGCGTGGACCCAGCCCACCCCGGTGGCGGCCAGCCCGCTGCTGGCCGAACTCATCGGCTACCTCGGCGGCACCCTGGACCCCGGCCACCGCGCGCACGCGGAGGTCCTGCTCGCGGACCTGCTCACGCCGATGCCGATGACCACCATCGAGGTCAGGCTGCCGACGTCCGGGCCGGCCAGGCAACTGGCGCAGGCGCTGCGCGCCGACCCGTCCGACCGGCGCACGCTGGCGGAGTGGGGCCGTCAGGTGGCGGCGAGCGAGCGGACCCTGGCCCGGGCCTTCACCGCCGAAACCGGCGTCTCGTTCGGCCGCTGGCGCACGCTGCTCCGGCTGCAGGCCGCGCTGCCCCGGCTGGCCCGCGGCGAGCCCGTCGGCCTGGTCGCGAGCCGGGTCGGCTACGACACCCCGAGCGCGTTCGTCGCCGCGTTCCGCCGCGAGACCGGCCAGACCCCCGCCGCCTACTTCAGGTCCCGGCGGGACTTACCCGGGACTTACCCCCAGGCGCAGCCCGGTGTGCCTGGCGGCGAACGCTAGGGTATCCCCGGACAGCTCCGCGGTCCGGCTGACCGCGCGCGCCCCGTGCCCCACCTGGCCTTCCGCCCGCAGCAGCACCGGCCGCCCGGCCCCAGACGAGGTCGCGTACTGCAGCGCGGCGCACGTCTTGTAGGCGTGCACCGGGTCTACCCGCGTGTCGTTGGTGAACACGGTGAACAGCACGGCCGGGTACGCCGTCCCTGGTACCACGTGATGGTACGGCGAGTACGAGAGCAGCCAGCCGAGCTGTTCGGGGTCGGCGGCGGTGCCGTACTCGGCGTTCCAGGTCTGCCCGAGGCCGAACCTCTCGTAGCGCACCATGTCCAGCAGCGGCGCCGAGCAGATCACCGCCGCGTACAGCTCGGGTCGCTGCGTCAGCGCCGCCCCGACCAGCAGCCCGCCGTTCGACCCGCCCGAGATGGCCAGCTGCTCCGGCGTGGTCCAGCCCTGCTGGATCAGCGTCTCCGCGGCCGCGTGGAAATCGTCGAAGACGTTCTGCTTGCGGTCCAGCATCCCGGCCCGGTGCCATTCCTCGCCTTCCTCGCTGCCGCCGCGCAGGTTGGCCACCGCGTACACGCCGCCCGCCGACACCCAGGCCAGGATGTTCGGCGAGTACGCGGGCGTCAGGCTGATGTCGAACCCGCCGTACCCGTACAAGATCGCCGGCCGCGGCGCGTCAGGCTGGCCCGTCTCGTCCGCCCCGTCCGGCCCGCTGATCACGAGCATCCGCACCGGGGTGCCGTCCCTGGACGGGTAAGTCAGCTGCCGCGCGGTCACCGCCGGGACCTGAGCCAGGCCCGGTGCCGACGCCCAGGTGCTCACCGCGGCGTCCCGCGCGTCGAACCGCAGCACCTCAGAAGGCGTCGTGTAATCGGTGTACACGAACCAGGCCTCGTGCCCGCCCTCGGGCCGCTCGCTCATCCCGCCGACGGTGCCCAGACCCGGCAGCGTCACCATGCCCACCTGCTCACCCGTCTCCAGGTCGTGCACGGTGATCTCGCTGAGCGCGTGCCTGTTCCAGTTGGCCAGCAGAACGGGCCTGCCGATCTGCGGCCCGTCCAGGATCGCGTATCCGCGCAGCACCGCTTCCGGGTCCTGCTTGATCAGGTCCCGCCAGCTCGCGTGGTCACCGGCGGTGGCGGGGTCGGTCACCGCGATCCGCCCCCGCGGCGCGCCGGAGTCGGTGAACACGTACAGTCGCCCTTCGCGGCCGATCCTCACCTCGGTCCACGCATCGAGTCCCTCCTGCACCACCCGCAGGTCGGGCGACGCGGGGTCGCCGTCGGACAGGTCGGCCAGCCACAGGTCGTTGCGCGGCGCGGTGCCGCGCGAAGCGGAGATGGCCAGCCACCGTCCGTCCCGGCTGACCGAGACCGAGAAGTAGTCGGTCTTGTCCCGCCCGGTGCCGAAGATGAGCACGTCGGAGTCGGCGTGCGTGCCGAGCTGATGCAGGTAGACCCGCCGGTGGTACTGGCTTTCCCCGTCGGGCACGGCCTCGGGCGCCAGCCTGCGGGTGTAATAGAAGGCCTTGCCGCCGGGCAGCCAGGCCACGTTGGAGTACCGGCAGCGGTCGATCGGCCCGTCCACCAAAGCTTCGGTGGTGACGTCGATCACCCGCAGCACGGACTCCTCGTCGCCGCCTTCTGACAGCTGGTAGGCGAGCAGCCGCCCCTCCTTGTCCGGCTGCCAGTTGTCCAGCGTGGTCAGCCCGGACGGGTCGATCGCCGCCGGGTCGACGAGCACCTGGACCGGCCCGTCAGACAGCTGGCTGCACAGCACACCGTGCTCCTGCCCGGGGTCGCGGCGGGTGAAGAAGAAGCGTTCGCCTCGCCAGACGGGTGTCCCCACGTAACCGACGTGGAGCAGCTCCCGCACCTGCCCGGCGAAGTCGTCCCGGCCGGGCAGTTCCGCGCGCTGCGCGGCGAACAGCTCTTCCTGAGCGGCGAGCCAGCCGGCCCGCTCGTCACTGGCGTCGTCCTCCAGCCAGCGGTAGGGGTCGCTGACCTGGTACCCGAGGACATCCTCGGTCAGATCGAGCCTGCGTGCCTGCGGATATCCGAACTCCCTCATGCAGGAACTTTAACGGGGCCGGCCAGCTTGTACGCTGATGAGGTAGCGGATCAGCGTACCAGGGGACACACTAGAAGTATGGAGTCCAGATAGACGGTCGGCGCCAGCGGGAGGTGCGGTGCGGCGAGTCTTGCTGCTCAACGTGACGTATGAACCGCTGACCACTGTCGGACTACGTAGAGCCGTGGTCCTGGTGCTCGGCGGCAAAGCCGAGGTTGTCCACCACGACGCGGCGGGCGCGGTCCTGCACGCGGCGTCGGTCGCCCTGCAAACTCCGTCCGTGATCAGGCTCAGCCGCTACGTCCGGATCCCGTATCGCAACCGCGTGCCGCTGACCCGCGCCGCCCTGATGCGCAGGGACAATTACAAGTGCGCCTACTGCGGTCGCCGTGCCGAGACCATCGATCACGTGATCCCGCGCAGCCGGGGCGGCCCGCACGCCTGGGAGAACTGCGTCGCGTCCTGCACCATCTGCAACCACCGCAAGGCCGACCGCCTGCTCGAAGAACTCGGCTGGAGCCTAGCGGTGCCCCCGGTGGTACCACGCGGCGCCCACTGGCGGCTGGTGGGCGCGCAGTACGACGGCGACCCCCAGTGGGCCGCCTATTTGCGTGAGTCCAGTGCTGCCTTAAGCCCCAGCGCCGCCTTAGCCGCTCCCGTACCCCTATCCTCGCCCTTCCAGCTGAAATCGATTGCGTATTTCACGCCGGTCAACGTTCATTGCGACATTAATGCGACATGACACAACGCTCGCATGCAGGATTGAAACGTTACTTACCATGATTTCTATCGACTTCGGTGCTGGCCTGTGGGATAACGGTTCAGGTGCGTGGCGTGAATAACCGGCCAGCTGTGCCGGGCCGCGCACTGGACGGGGGCCCGCTGCTTACCCGGCTCGGGCGCCAGGCATCCGCAAAGGAGTGGAATCATGGTGTTCAGCAGAAGGCCGGCGCGCAGCGCCGCATCGTCCCCAGGCCGCGCGGCGTCGCGCGGCCGGTCCGCGCTCACCCGGGTGGCCGCGCGGGCCGCACTCCCGGTCGCGGCCGCGGGCGGCCTGGCCATGGTGTCGCTGGTCGCCCCGGCCGCGACCGTGGCGGTACCCGCCGCCAGCGCGGCCACCGCCGCCGTCCGCCCGGTCCCGGATCTAGGCGGGCCCATCCTCAAGGCCGGGGGATCCCCGTCTCCGCTCACCACCGCGCAGTGTCAGGCCGAGATCGGGATCAGCTGCTACACCCCGGTGCAGTACCGGGTCGCCTACGACCTGAACCCGCTGTACGCCAAGGGCATCACCGGCGCGGGCAAGACGATCGTGATCGTGGACTCGTTCGGCTCGCCGACCATCGCCAGCGACCTGCACACCTTCGACGCCCAGTTCGGCTTCCCCGACCCTCAGCTCCAGATCGAGCAGTTCGGGACCATCCCGCCCTTCGATCCCACCAACTCGACCATGGTCGGCTGGGCTGAGGAAACCACCCTGGACGTGGAGTACGCGCACTCGATCGCGCCCGGCGCCAAGATCGTCCTGGCCGAGACTGCGGTCGCGGAGACCGAAGGCGTGACCGGCTTCCCGGAGATGATGAACGCCGAGCGGTCGCTCATCAATCAGGGCGTCGGCGACGTGATCACGCAGAGCTTCGGCGCGACCGAGCAGACCTTCCCCGGCGTCAGCAGCGGCGACGACTCGAGCCTGCTCAGCCTGCGGTACGCCTACAAGGACGCCTACGCGCACCACGTGACCGTGCTCGCCTCAGCGGGTGACACCGGAGCGACCAACTACGAATCCGACGGTGCGACCCTGTATCCGACCCGGGTGACCGGCTGGCCTGCCACGGACCCGCTGGTGACCGCGGTCGGCGGCACGCAGCTCAACCTGGACCAGGCCGGCCACAAGATCACGCCGGACGTGGTGTGGAACGATGGCTTCGGCGCCGGCAGCGGCGGTGACTCGGCCGTCTTCTCCCGCCCGCTCTACCAGATCGGCGTGGCCAGGACGGTCGGCGGCAGCCGCGGCATACCTGACATCTCGATGAGCGCGGCGGTCAACGGCGGCTGCTGGGTCTACTTCTCCTTCCTGCCCGGTAACTCGGGCTGGTTCATCTTCGGCGGCACCAGCGAGGCCTCGCCGATCCTGTCCGGCATCGTCGCGCTCGCCAACCAGGTGGCCGGCCACCGGCTCGGCCTGATCAACCCGGCGCTTTACCTGCTGGGCGCGCTGCACCACGCTAGGGTCCCCGGTACCGGCATCGTGGATGTCACCTCGGGCAACAACTCCTTCGGCGGCGTGACCGGCTTCAACGCCACGGCCGGTTACAACATGGCCACCGGCTGGGGCACGATCGACGCGGCGAAGTTCGTCCCCGCTCTGGCCCGCATCGGCTGACGCGGCAGGCCCGCCGCGCCACCACCAGCACGCCGGCCCGGGTTCACCCGGGCCGGCGTGTTCGTGTCCGGCCCACCGATCCCCGCCCCGCGACGCAGCGACTAAAGCGGCTCAGATGGTGATCCAGCCGGTGACCACGGGGGACTCATCGGTCTCGGGGCCCAGGCGGCAGCGCAGGCTGATCTGGCCAAGCGGTACGGCCACCGCGCTGAACCGGCCCAGCGCGTCGGCCTCGACGTTGATCACTCCGCCGGGATGCCTGATGTCCACGACGGCGGGCTGCCGCGGTACCAGCTGCCCCATCAGCCGCCGGTCGTCCCCTGTGCCGGTGATCTCGAGTTCGATCGTCAGGCCGCTGGTGCGGAACGACAGATGACGCCATTCCGGCGCACCGCGCACCGCGGACGCCTCGGCCTGAGGCCGGGCGCCGGGGACCATCTCCGCCTGGGACCGGGCGTCCGGCCTGGCGTCATGGGAGTTCACAAGGTCATCCTTCCCGGTGTCGGCCGGTGCCGAACGGAAGTCTTTTCACGGTCTCTGAGAATACTCTACAGGGCACGACTACTCACGACTACCTCAGTGCTCCCAGAAGGCCCGGGCCGCGTCGAGGTGCCTGACCACCTCCGTCTCCAGCGTTGCCCCCGGCCGGGCAGGCCGGTGATCGGTGTAACGCTAAACGCGCTCCGGCCGATGACCTAGTGGAAGCGGCTGGCGCGGGTACCCCCCCGAGCCCGCGTCAGCCGCCCTTCAGCCCGGCGGGCGCCCGCCAGGGCAGGGAACGGGCGGGTCGGCAGCGAGATCACCGCTTCCAGCGTGGCCAGCCGCCGCAGGAACGCGTAAGCGAACCAGGTCGGCAGCCACACGATGCTGCGCCAGTACCGGTGTTTGATGGCCAGCGGCAGGCTGACGGCCAGCGGGACTCCGCCGCCCGCGGCGTACAGCAGACCGAACGTGATCACGTTCTGCCGGTAGCTCGGATGTGTCAGCACCAGCTCGAGCATGAAGATCGGTGCGACCAGGCCTGCCTGCAGCGAGAACCAGGAGAAGCCGCGGCGTATCGTCCAGAACCACACCCGCGGCCCGGCCAGGCCGCTGCGCAGGGGCACGTGCCGGGCGTAGACGTGAAAGCTGGCCCGTGCCCACCTGGTTCGCTGCTCCACGAACTCGCCCACGTTGCGCGGCACGTCCTCGTATGAGCGAATGCGCGGGTCGATCACCACCCGGTAGCCGAGCCGCCCGATCTGCATGGTGAGGTCGGAATCCTCGCCGTTCATCCCCACCGGGAAGCCGCCGGCCATGATCGCGGGCCCCCGGCGGAAGGCGGTGAAGGTACCGGGAATGACGACGACACCGTCGACCATGCTCTGTCCCAGCCGGGCGAACCGGAACTGGAACAAGGTCTCCAGGGTCCGCAGCCGGTGGAACCAGGTCACGGTGTCGGTCCTGGGCTCTTCCATGGCGCCCACACAGCCGACGAGCGGATCGCGGAACCAGGGGACGGAGTAGGTCAGCGCGTCCGGGCCCATGACGCAGTCCGCGTCGATGCGGATGACGATCTCCGCGTGGGTGACCGCGAGGCCGCGGTTGATCGCGGCCGCCTGCCGGGCGTTCGGCCCGGTCAGGACGCGGCCGCGGGCATGGGTGAAGGCCGCGAACTCCGCCCGCGCGATCGTCGCGGTGTCGTCGGTTGACCCGTCGTCGGACACCAGGACCTGCACAGGTCCGCCGTACCGCCCGGCCGCTACGTCGATCGAGCGGAGCAGCCTGGCGATGTTGTCCGCCTCGTTGTACGCCGGGATGATCACGTCGACCGGCGGCCGCTCGCGGCCGGGCTCAGGGAGCTTCCTGTTCGTCCACCACAGCAGCCACAACGGGGCCGACAGCAGCACGAACAAGATGCTGACGGCGTACAGCGGGACGAACACCTGCCACGCCGTGCTCAGGTTGCCCGGTTCGGCCAGGAACGCGTAGCTGATGATCAGGAAGACCACCACAGTGATCAGCGAGCAGCCGGCCAGCACGCTGTCCCAGGCCCAGTGCGGGCGACGGCGCGGGACTGTGGTCCCGCGCGGCAGTATGTAGGTCGTGAAGGTGAGACGGGTGATGACCAGCCCGCCGACGAGCAGGTTGGCCAGCGTCGCCTCGATCCCGAACGGCGCGATCGGCCATCCAGTCGCCATGCCGGTCACGATCAGCAAGGCCTGCAGCAGCACCGAGATGGCGGTGTAGAGCACGACATGCGACAAGATTGCGAGCCGCCTGCTCAGGCTGGCCCGCGCGACGACGGCTAGCCCGACGATATAGGCCACGGCGAAGAACTGGGTGGCCGGGCGTATCCGGGCGACGTACCCGTTGACGGTAGCGGGATCCCGGCTGATCGCGGCGGCCACGGCGCGCACGGCACCCGCGTAGGCACCGGGCAGGGCTGGCCGCTGCCAGCCCAGGAACAGCAGCCCCAGGGCCGTGGCCACGCCGAGGAAGATCCAGGTGCGCGGGCGGTAAGCGGGCGTCTTGGTGTGCCGCGGGATGGCCACGTAGCCCTTGCCGTCGCCCTCGTCCTCGGTACCCTCCGCGCTGACTGGCAGCAGGCAGGCGGCCACCAGGGCCGCCAGCAGCCCGATCGTCGCCACCAGCAGCGTGATGTTCATTTAATCTCCCGCAAGTCGCCCATTTGCCCGAATTGGCACGGCTATTTGAATGATTGCCCAAATCGTGAAAGATTGCTATTTCCGGACATTCTGTATCGTTTTAGATCCGGGGTTGCGAATAAGCCTGAGCGTACGTCACCAGAGCCAGGACCTGCATTATCTCGACCCAGGCCTCCCGCTGTCCGGTTAGCCGTATAACCTGTCCTGAAGGGTCGGCCGGGCTGCCAGCGTGACCCGTAAATTCTGCGGTGTTCGCATCCGCAATCGTATTGTTTCGGCCAATTTAACATTGGCCGCAATTTAGCTTCGGATCTGCGGCCACTTGAGTGAAGGGCTTACTGATCCGGATGGGGAGCGCAGTGCATCCTGAAGACGAGGGTTACGAGTGGCGCGGTGGGGCGGGGTTGATGGCCGGGACGGGGGGTCCGTCCGCGCTGGACCCCCCGCACGCTTCTGCTCTTTACCTGGGTCAGCCGCCGCCTCGCCGGGTCCGCGATTATTCGCCTGCCCAGCCGCCCGCCCAGTCCTCCGGCCGGGTGGCGTCGAGCTCACCCGCGACGCTGACCGACTTGCGTCCTGTGCCGCCGCCTCCCGCTGACCAGACGCTGCCTGACCAGACGCTGCCTGACCAGACGCTGCCTGACCAGCCGGAAGGACAGCATTCGATCCGGCTCCCGCGGACCTGGCCGCAGCGGGCCGGCGGGGTCCTCATCGCCGCCGCCGTGGTCGCCAGCGCTCTGTGGTACATCCCGAGCGTCCTGCACGATAATGGTCAGCTGCTCACCGGCACCGTGGCCAGCAGCGGGGTGATCACGCTGAACTTCTCCGACGCGGGGGAGATCGCCGAGATCGACGCCAAGCTCAACACGCCCGTACGTAAGGGACAGATCCTGGCCAGGGAGTACGCCCCTGACGCCAGCTCCCTGGTGGCCGCGGACAAGGCGGCCATCGCCGCGGATGAGGCCAAGATCGCGCAGGTGAAGGCGGCTGAAGCCGCCGGCCCGGCCAACGCCGCAGTCGACGACGCGCAGCTGAGCGCGGCCAATGCCCAGCTCGCCCTGGACCAGGCTCAGATGGCCACCGATCGGATGAAGATCGTGACGACGGAGATCGTCGCCCCGTCCGGCGGTGTCATCGTGGCCGCCAACGGGCAGGTCGGCCAGACCGTCACCACCTCGGGCATCCGGGATTACGTGGCCGACTCTCAGCATCAGTCGGCCGCCCAGGGGCCAGCCTTCTCGCTGCTGCCGGAAGGCCCGCAGACTGTCCGCCGGGTTAACGCAAGCGCATCGGCGGTACCGGTGTTCGCGCTGCGCACCTCGATCAACTGGCAGGTCATCGTGCTCATCCCGGAGTCCTCCGTGGCCCGGGTCCGGACCGGGCAGCAGGTCACGATCAGCGTGCCCGCCGACCACGTCAAAGATGTCCCTGGCCAGATCAGCGACGTGCTGCCTAGCCCGGCGCAGACGTCAGCCGGGGTCTTTTATCAGGCGGTCGTCAACATCACCGGCCACTCGGCGGCCGTGCCGCTGAACGGGATGACGGCTGATGTCGAGTTCGGGCGCTAGGCCGCCGCTTGTCCATCGGCCGCCCGTCAGGAGGCAACATGGGAATCCGTCCAGACCATCGCCCGCGGCGCTGGCTCCGTCCGCCCCCCTCGCTCCGTCCGCTTCCCCCGCTCCACCTGCGGCGCCGCGCGGGCACCCTGGTGGCGGCGGCCGCCGCGGTGACGCTGGCCGTGCCAACGCTGGCCGCCTGTGCCGCCGCGCCCGCGAGCAGCTTCAGCTCCCCGGCATCGAGCGCCACCGTCCTGGCGCCCCTGCCGGGGCGTGGCCATCCCGCCTGGCTGTTCTCCCGGTCGGTGCTGGCCCGGTTCGTGGAAGACCCAGCCGCCGTGAACCAGCTGCGCGGCAAACTGGTCTACGAGATCCTGCAACCGGGCCAGCCGCCGCTGCCAGGAGTGGTCGCGGAGCCGGTCGTCACCTTCGCCTCCGCCGCCGTCCTGAAAAACGCGATCCGCGCCCGGCAGCTTCCGCCCGGGATCTTCGGCGTCCTGTACGACCCTGAGGCCTGGACCTTCACGCCCGCGGCGGAACAGCAGAACCCGGTCCAGGCCGCCACCGCGGCGGCGGCCGTAGCTCATGCTCACGGGATGCGGTTTATCGTGGCGCCCGCGATCGACCTCACCAACGTCCTGAGCTCAAGCGGTACGGGTCCGCGCTGGCGCCAGTTCCTCAGCCTGGACCTGATCGGCCGCCTGGCCAAGGTGGCGGATGTCGTCGAGCTCCAGGCCCAGAGCCTGGAGCTCGACACCGGTGCCTATAGGGCTTTCGTCCAGGCGGCCGCGGCCCAGGCCAGCACGGCCCGCCCGGGCGTCGCCCTGCTGGCCGGGCTGTCCACCAACCCGCCCGGTGTGCCGATCGAAGCCCGGCAGCTGACCTCGGCCATCCAGGCCACCCGGTCCCTGGTCGATGGCTACTGGCTCAACGTTCCTGCTCCCGGGGCCCGCTGCCCGGCCTGCAACGCCCCGCGCCAGGACATCGCGGTCCAGTCGCTGCAGGTGCAACCCTGATGCTGGCGGGATTTCCCGCGGCGGTGACGGTAAGCCGACTACTCTGCGCACCGGGTTGCGGGTAGCGTTCACGTATGACGACGATCCAAGCGCCGTTCGGCCCGATGATCACGGCGATGATCACCCCCATGCATCCCGACGGGACCGTCGACTACGACGGGGCCGCCCGCCTCGCCGACTACCTCGTCACCGGCATGCGTAACGACGGCCTGGTGCTGAACGGGACCACGGGTGAGGCGCCGACCACGACCGACGCGGAGAAGGAACAGCTGCTCCGGGTGGTGCTCGAGGCGGTGGGCACGCGCGCCAAG
>Ga0209839_10000936_pt1 | contig 14853 bp, 14 predicted proteins | sample OrgsoiDNA2013050_FD_185800 | JGI IMG/M metagenome (GOLD analysis project Ga0209839, IMG submission 185800) | Permafrost soil microbial communities from the Arctic, to analyse light accelerated degradation of dissolved organic matter (DOM) -... | ecosystem: Environmental > Terrestrial > Soil >... | reverse complement strand
CGCACTGCTGGTGTCGGAAGACGGCAACGGCACGATCTGGCGGATTACGCATCAATGAGGATAGGCCGGCGCATCAGACGGCGGTTTCACGAGGCCGCGCTCTAATATCCCGCCACGGCCAGCGCGACTACCGCGCTTAACGCCACCCATCCGAAATGCCGGCCGCGCAGCGCCCAGGCATTGGCCAGCGCGGCAAACCCAAACACCGCGGCGAGTGTCACGACGATCCAGTGCCGCGCCGACTCCGACGCCATCCAGGGAGCGGCGATCAGCAGCACGCCGCCGCCGATCCATGCCACGGTGCCGGCCTGCCAGACCAGGCGGATCAGATTGCGCAGCCTCGGAGGCTCGATGGTGGCGCGGGCAAACACTTTTGTTTCTCCCAGCACACCGTGGATCAGCGCTACCGCGATCGCGGCGATGCCAGCGCATTGCAACAGAACATCGCGCATCGGATGCGTCCTCCATACATGACTGTATGGTAGCTATGGCAGGGGTGCTGGTGCCGGTCAATACAGTAGTGTATGGTCAAGTTGTCGCAGGGATCCGCATGGCCGATCAACTTTCCGCAAAGGACTGGCTCGATCAAGGCCTCAGGGCGCTGGCGAGAAGCGGTTTCACGGCGCTGAAGGCCGATCCGCTGGCGAAATCGATGGGTGTTTCGCGCGGCAGCTTCTACTGGCACTTCGCCGACATCGGCGCCTACCACGCCGCCATCCTCAAGCATTGGCGCGAGGTCGCCGCCGAGCAGATCATCGCCGGCCTAGAGGCCGCGTCCGGCGACGACAACCCGCTGCAGCTCCTGCTGCGCCGGGCATTCGGGACCAAGCCGGCGCTGGAGAACGCGTTCCGCACCTGGGCTACGGTCGATCCCGCGGCTCGAAGCGCCGTGCAGGCCATCGACCGCCGCCGGCTGGGTTATGTGGAGAAGCTCCTCAGCGCGTCCGGATTACCGGCCGATGTGGCCCGTCCCCGGGCGCAAATTCTTTACTGGGCGTTTCTCGGCTTTGCGCTGTCGGACAGACCGTTGCCGCAGGCGCGGCAAGCCGAGGTGATCGACGAGTTGCTCCGGATGGCCTCGCGGTGAGCGCGGGCGGCTACACGTCGTGATCGAATATGCTACAGCGGGTCGAATTACCAAGTGGGAGCAGCACATGACGTCCTCACCCGAACGCCTTGAAGGCACCGTGGATCCGAAATTGCTCGAAATTCTGGTCTGCCCGCTGACCAAGGGCCCGTTGGAGTTTGACGCCACCAGGCAGGAGCTGATCTCGCGTTCCGCAAAACTGGCCTATCCGATCCGCGACGGCATTCCGATCATGCTGCCGGAAGAGGCACGGAAGATTGATTAGCCCCTTGCGCGCCCGGGCGATCATTGCTGCGCTCGCAATGCTCAACTGCTTCGGCATGACCCTGAACGCATCCGCCGACGAAACCAAAATCCGCGTCGGCGCCCTCGACGCGGTGCTGACCGTTCCGGCCGATGTGGAACGGCCGCCGGTCGCGCTTTTGATCGCGGGCTCCGGATCCACCGACCATGACGGCAACGGACCGCAGATCAAACCCGCAACCCTGAAGAAACTCTCTGAGCAACTCGTACTCCGCAACATCGCGACGCTTCGCTATGACAAGCGCGGCGCGGGCGGATGGAAAGCGGAATTCGGACGGCCGGAAGATTTTCGTTTCAAGGACTATGTCGACGATGCCGCGGCGCTGGTGAATTATCTGCGCGGCAGCGGAAAATTTTCGAAGGTTATTCTGGTCGGACACAGCGAGGGCGGCTTGGTCGCAATCCTCACGGCCCGGCGCGTGCCCGTCGACCGTGTCGTCTTGCTGGCCACCGCAGCGCGTCGGCAGGGCGACCTGCTCAAGGCCCAGCTTGAAAAGATGCTTGCGCCGGACCTGTTCAAGCCGATCGCGAAGGCCATCGACGACATCATGGCCGGACAAATTGTCGATCCGCCGCCGGGACTGGCGATACCGCCGTCGATGCAGCCCGGCATCGCCTCGGCCTTCGCGGAAGACCCGCTCGCCCCCTTGAAATTGATCGAACAGCCGACCCTGATTGTCGCGGGCGGCCGCGACCGGCAGGTGGCACGGCTGGATTTCGTTGCCCTCGGCGCCGCGTCACCGGTGGCGAAAACGCTTTGGCTTCCGGACATGAATCACGTTCTGATCGATGTTGCTGATGAAGCGGATGACGTGGCCGCCTATAACCAGCCCGAGCGCGCGCTCGACACTGTCCTGATCGATTCGGTCGCGGATTTCGTTCTTGCGAACGGCGTCCGTTGATCTTGGCTATCGCTCCGGCGCACGCCGGGACGACGCTGATGGTTGCTACAGCGCCTCGCCCTTCAATAGCCGCGGCACCTCGCCGGCAAGCCCCGCCGCCTGACGGATGAACAGGCTCTTCAGCGGCGGCGCGCGGTCGACCAGCCCGAGCCCGATATCGCGCACCGTGCGCAAAAGCGTCGATTTGTTCGAGAACAGCAGATTCAGCGAATTGGTGGCGAGCCCCATCGCCATGGTGTCGAAGCGTCGCCAGCGCTGATAGCGGTCGAGCACATCGGCCTGCCCGAGATCCATGCCAAGCCGCGCGGCGTCGACGACCACTTCGGCGAGTGCGGCGACGTCCTTCAGGCCCATGTTGAGACCCTGGCCGGCGATCGGGTGAATCACATGCGCGGCGTCGCCGATCAGCGCCATCCGTTCGCCGATGAACGAGCGCGCCACGAAATAGCCGAGTGGAAATGCGCGCGGTTTGTCGAGCGCCTTGATCTCGCCGAGATGCAGCCCAAAACGCTGTTCGAGTTCGCCGTGAAATTCTTCTTCGCCAAGGCCAACGATGCGCACCGCCTCGCTGCGCTTCTCGGTCCACACCAGCGACGAGCGTTGTCCGGTCAGGGGCAGGATCGCGAACGGCCCGGCGGGCAGGAAATGTTCCTCGGCGCGGCCGTGATGATCGCGCTCGTGGCCGACGGTGACGACAATGCCGGACTGATCGTAATCCCAGCCATGGGTGGCGATCCCGGCACGCTCGCGCAGTTTCGAGCGCGCGCCGTCGGCCGCCACCAGCAGGCTTGCTGCCATAACGCTGCCGTCGGCGAACGTCACATCCACGCCATCGCTGCGCGCATCGAAACTCGTGACCGCGGTGGCCCTGAGATCGACGCCCTGGCCTTCCGCCCGCGTCACCAGCGCATCGATCAGATGACGGTTTTCGACCATGTGCGCGAACGGCTCGCCCGGCTCGACATCCCCCGCAAAGGTCAGGAACACCGGGCGGGTGGCGTCTTCCAGTCGGGAATCGGTCACGACCATGTCGAGGATCGGCTGGGCCTCGCTGGCGACCTGATCCCACACCCCGATGGCATCGAACAGCCGGCGGCATGCGGCGACGATGGCGGTGGCGCGCGGATCGCGGCTTGGCCGCAGCCCCAGCGCCGGATCGGCAACGATGATCGGTATATCGGCGCCAAGGCCCTGACGCAGCGCCAGCGCCAGCGCCAGCCCCGCCAATGCGCCGCCGCCAATGACAATGCTTCGCTGTGCCGACATGCTAAACCTTACTCACGGAGCTCATAGACTACACTTGCTACATGACTATAGCTGGGCGAAACAGGTAAGCGAAGCAAGGGCTCTTGGCCCTGAGTCTTGGCCCTGAGATCGTCATTCCGGGGCACGCGTCTTCGCTTGAACCCGGAATTTCGAGATTCCGGGTTCGAGGCCGTTGGCCTCGCCTCGGAATGACCAGTAACCGAAAGCGCTTCCATGTCCAAAGGCCTGATTGACCTGATTTCCATTCTCGATCTCGAGCCGATCGAGGTGAACATGTTTCGCGGCTCCAGCCCGAAGACGAGCTGGCAGCGGGTATTCGGCGGGCAGGTGATCGGGCAGGCGATGGTGGCGGCGTGCCGCACCGTCAAAGACCGCCTGCCGCATTCGCTGCATTGCTATTTCATCCTGCCGGGCGATCCGCAGATTCCGATCATCTACGAGGTCGAGCGCTTGCGCGACGGCAAGAGCTATTCGACCCGAAGGGTCACCGCGATCCAGCACGGCAATGCGATCTTTTCGATCATGGTGTCGTTTCATGTCGAGGAACACGGCTCGTTCGACCACCAGGACAAGATGCCGGACGTGCCGCCGCCGGAGAAACTCACCGCCGAAGAGGTTGCAAAACAGCCGATGTTCCGCGAGATGCCGGATTTCATCCGCCGCTACTACGAGTCCGACCGCCCGATCGAGCTTCGCCCGGTCGAACTCGGCCGTTATTTCGGCCAGAAGATCGATGACGGCCGCATTCACGTCTGGATCCGCACCGCGTCGAAACTGCCGGACGATCCGGCCCTGCACATGTGCGCGCTGGCCTATGCATCGGACTTCTCGCTGCTCGATGCCGCGATGGCGCGCTACGGCCGCACCCTGTTCGACAAACGCATGATGCCGGCCAGTCTCGATCACGCGATGTGGTTTCATCGGGCGTTCCGTGCCGACGAATGGCTGCTTTACGCGCAGGACTCGCCGAGTGCGCAGGGCGGGCGCGGCCTGACCCGCGGCATGATATTCAAACAGGACGGCACGCTGGTGGCCTCGGTCGCGCAGGAAGGCTCGCTGCGCGAGCGCAAATGACAACGCCGCCGCATGTTGCCGTTAGGGGGCTCTTTCAACCAGCGCAAATTGCGACACGTACCAGGTGGTGTACCAGCGCATCACCCAGGGAATCGGAATGATGAACACGGCGCCCACGGCGAACACCAGGGTCCGCCACAGCATTTCCAATCCCGTCGCAATGAACAGGATCTCGCGTTGGGTGCCCTCGATGTTACGGCAGATCCATCGCATCCAGGCGGTGATCACCCATGCCCAGCCAACGATGGTGATGATAGACAGATACATCAGGATGTACCAGCCGATATAGCCCAACGCGCTGCCCTTGAACGTGGTCGGAAGCTGACGTCCGTCCGAACTGAAATTTGCGGCGATCCATCGCAAGGTCATCCAGGACAGAAAGCCCTGAACCGGAATGAGAATAAGTCGAAGGGAGCGGATGCCGGTCAACCCGGAATATGACAACAGCCCCAACGCGCCGAAGACATACCAGATGTCGCCGACCTGGCCGGTGAAGGCGAGGTTGGGCCGCTGCGGCACACGGAGGCGGGAAACGATCCAGCGGTAGAAGCTCGTCGCCACCCAGGGCGCCGGGATCACCAGCAGAAATCCGATCACAAACACCAGACCTCGGCCGAGCAGTTCCCATAGTCCGACGTCGATCGTAAGCGTTCCGCCGCCTTGACCGTCCGTGCTCGTCAGCGCTCCTGAAACGCCTGAAAAAAGACCGGGGATATTTCCCGCCTTTTGCCAATCGGCCATGCCCTCGCTCCAGACCAGCGTATCCGCCGTGACCGCTCCTTTGACGATAAGGGTGCGGAGCTGGGCTTCGGGGTAAGGGCCTTGCTGCTGGCCTTTGGCCGCAAAAAACCAGGATCGGTTTGACATTTCATCCCCTTACGCGTGGTAACCGATGAGCGAGCCGACAAGGCCGCTGGCAACGAAGCGCATTTTGGCGCATGGCGCCGGCATCTGTACAGACAGGCTACCGAGCGGAAGCGAGGTACGGCAATCGTTTTTCGGATCGGCCTGCAAGTTTTTGTGCCATTCGCACAAAAAGATGCCAGACTTGCCTGGCGCGCAACTCAGGGCGCGATCCACTATTCGGAATCCTTGGAAATGAAGGCCTGATCATGAAGCTCGTTGTTGCCATTATCAAACCATTCAAGCTTGACGAGGTTCGCCAGGCCCTGACCGCCATCGGCGTGAGCGGCATGACCGTGACCGAGGTCAAGGGTTACGGCCGCCAGAAGGGCCACACCGAGGTGTATCGCGGCGCCGAATATGTGGTGAATTTCCTGCCGAAGCTGCGCATCGAAATCGCCGTCGCGTCTGATCTCGCCGACAAGGCGGTTGCGGTCATTACCTCCAGCGCGCGCACCGGCCAGATCGGCGATGGCAAGATCTTCGTGACACCGATCGATCACGCGTTGCGGATCCGCACTGGCGAAACCGACAGCGACGCGCTTTGAGCTTGCGGAAACGCGAATCGCAACTGCTTTCCCTATCGGAATACCTATTTCCTGCCCTAGTGGTGGGCAGCATTATGTCGAGAGCCTGTCTTGCCTACTACCTGGGCACAGGTGACTAGACTTTAGGCGCGACCGAATAACGCAGGTGCGTCCAAATTCGGCAAACCCCGAAAAGGTCCGCGTTCATAATCCGTTAGGGAACATGTCCGATCTGGCACGGCATTTGATTCTATGGGTGCTGGCTGTGCCCGCGTAGTGAACTTTCTCCGCGTGGTGAACCTCAGTCGAGAACGTCCGGTCGTGTCTGGACCGGGCCCAAGCGGGGATAGGACCCATGAAAATTGTTATGGCGATCATCAAGCCATTCAAGCTCGAAGAAGTCCGTGACGCCCTGACCGCCATTGGCGTTCACGGTCTCACGGTGACGGAAGTCAAGGGATATGGCCGGCAGAAGGGCCATACGGAAATTTATCGCGGTGCTGAATACGCGGTGAGCTTCCTGCCCAAGATCAAGATCGAGGTCGCTGTCGCCTCGGACCAGGTCGACAAGACCATCGAGGCCATCACGTCGGCTGCAAAAACCGGACAGATCGGCGATGGCAAGATCTTCGTCATCAATCTCGACCATGCGGTTCGCATCCGCACGGGCGAGGCCGATGCCGCGGCACTCTGATTTCGCGCTCAACCTTTTCCAATCAGGAGTAAAACAAATGACGTTCAAACGTCCCTATAGCGCGGGATTGGCGGCCCTCGCAGTCGGCATGTTCGCCGCGACCGCTGCCTATGCCGAGCCAACCGTCAACAAGGGAGATAACGCCTGGATGCTGACATCGACAGTGCTGGTGCTGTTGATGACGATTCCCGGCCTCGCGCTGTTCTATGGCGGCCTGGTCCGCTCCAAGAACATGCTCTCGGTGCTGATGCAGGTTTTCTACACCGTGTGCATCGTCATCATCCTCTGGGCGCTTTACGGTTACAGCCTCGCCTTCACCGGCGGGTCGGACTTCATCGGCGGCTTTTCGAAGGCCTTCCTGATCGGCGTGACGCCGGACTCCAAGGCGGCGACATTCAGCGTCGATGCCAACATCTCGGAGCTGGTCTATGTCTGCTTCCAGATGACCTTCGCGGCGATCACCCCCGCGCTCATCGTCGGCTCGTTCGCCGAACGCATGAAGTTCTCGGCGGTGGCGCTGTTCATCCCGCTCTGGGTGACGCTGATCTATTTCCCGATCGCGCACATGGTTTGGTACTGGGCCGGACCGGACGCGATCTCGGATGCGGTCAAGGCGCTCGCTGCGGCGGGTGACGCGGCGGCCAAGACCGCGGCGCAGGCCAAACTCGATGAAGTCAACGCCGACGCCGGCTGGGTCTTCAAGAAGGGTGCGATCGACTTCGCAGGCGGCACCGTGGTGCACATCAACGCCGGCATCGCGGGTCTCGTCGGCGCGCTCCTGATCGGCAAGCGCACCGGCTACGGCAAGGACCTGATGGCTCCGCATTCGCTGACCATGTCCATGATCGGCGCCTCGCTGCTGTGGGTCGGCTGGTTCGGCTTCAACGCCGGATCGAACCTCGAAGCCAATGGCGGCGCTGCGCTCGCCATGACCAACTCCTTTGTCGCAACTGCGGCGGCGGCGTTGTCGTGGATGTTCGCGGAGTGGATCATCAAGGGCCATCCCTCGGTGCTCGGCGCAATCTCGGGTGCGGTGGCCGGACTTGTGGCGGTCACGCCGGCGGCCGGTTACGCCGGTCCGATGGGTGCGATCGTGCTCGGTCTCGTGGTCGGCGTGGTCTGCCTGTTCTTCTGCACCGTGATCAAGAACGCGCTCGGCTACGACGACTCGCTCGACGTGTTCGGCGTCCACTGCATCGGCGGCATCGTCGGCGCGCTCGGCACCGGCATCCTGGTGAATCCGGCGCTCGGCGGCGCCGGCATCATGGACTACACCACCGGCAAGATCGCCGACTACGACTTCGCGGCGCAGATGCTCTCGCAAACCTACGGCGTCTGCACCACGCTGGTCTGGTCGGGCGTCGGTTCGGCGATCCTCTACAAGGTCGTCGATGTCATCGTAGGCCTGCGCGCCACCGTTGAGGTGGAACGTGAAGGTCTCGACATCACCGAGCACACCGAGCGCGCTTACAACATGTAAGTTCTCTCCCGGGGCGCGATCTCACGAGGTCGCGCCCAGAACTACGGTTTGGGCACATACCCGGCAATGCCCGGACCGTTGAGGGGCTCCAGCGCAAGTTGGGGCCCCTTTCTTTTTTAGGTGATCGGCGTGAAGAAAAAAGAGATTGCCAAAGCATCTCCGCCGGCGTCGAAATGACGGGCGACAAGACAGGGGAGGATGCCATGAGACTGGAAGGCGGATGCTATTGCGGCGAAGTACGCTACGTGGCCGAGGGCGAGCCGATGATGAAGGCGCAATGCCATTGCCGCGAATGCCAATATATTACTGGCGGCTCGCCCAACATGTTTGTCCTGATGTCACCGGATGGCTTCAGCTATACCAAGGGAACGCCCAAGCGATTTGCGCGCGGCGATCTTGAAAAACCCGTGACGCGGGAATTCTGTGCCGAATGCGGCACGCATCTGGTCACGCGGCCAACGGCCGTGCCTGCCGTCGTCTTGAAAGTCGGCACGTTCGACGATCCCAGCCTGTTCGGTGGCCCGCAGATGGCGATCTACACCATCGACAAGCAGGATTTCCATCAAATCCCCGATGGCATGCCGAGCTTCGAGCGTCTGCCGAAACGATGACGCGTGGCCAGGATCGCGTCGGTGGTGCCCACAAAAAATCTATTCGACCGGATAAGGTCCGTCCGGAAACGGCTCGGCATGGTATCCTTTTGATCCTGTCACCCGCGCCAGAGGACTTCTCAAATCGTCCCCTGCTTTCAGACGGCCGATGATGTCGTTGAAGCAATACCGTGGCTGCCAGCCAAGTTCACGTTGCGCGCGGTCGTTGACATAAACCCGTCCGATGCCTGGAAACATTTTCCAGCCGCGGCGTTCGTACTCGGCTTCATATTCCGGAACACGCAGCCGCACGACTCCGGGTGCGTCGACCCGCAGGGCGGGCAGGTCGTCAGGCAGGAAGGGCGTGGTTGCGCTGACGATGTATTTGCGAAAGCCGATCGCCGGCGCTCGCTCGGAGGCCAACAAATGCGCGGTCACGACATCTTCGATCTCGACGCGCCGGTAGAGATATTCATTCACCTTGACGTTATCGTCTGAGTAGGCCTCCCGCACATCCTTGTTGTCGTCTTCCTCTGGGAAAAAGCGCGACGTTCTGAGCACGATGCAGGGGAGTGCCTGGTTTCGATGGAACAGCTGGCAGAGATCCTCCGCCGCGGCATTGGTGACGCCATAGATGTTCTTCGGCACAGGCGTCACCTCCTCGGTCACCCACGTGGCAGGGGCTCCAGGTGGCGGCACAAGGGCATCGCCGAAGATGCTGGTCGTGCTGGTGTAGACAAAAGACGCTACGCCTGCCGCTGCCGCTTCCTCCAGCAGATTGAGCGTACCGGTAACGTTGGTGTCGACGAAGTCCTGCCTTGGATGGGTAGCGACGTGCGGCTTGTGCAGGGTGGCTGTATGAAAGACCGCCTGCACGCCACTCATGCAGTGCCTCACGCAAGCGCGGTCCGTTATCGAGCCCACGCGCGTGGTAAACGGAGACTCGAGGATATCGAGGCCGACGACCTCGTATTGCAACCTTGTCAGCGTGCGGACCAAGGCCTCGCCGAGGTGACCGGCACTTCCTGTAACTAGAACCTTCATGATCGCCCGACGGCAATGTTGGAATGGTTGTCGAACGCTAATAGCCGAATGCGGCGCGCATCCAGCCACGCGGCGGCGCGAGCTTGCCCGCGGTGATTCTGAAAGTCGGCACGTTTGACGATCCCCGGCCCGCTCGGTGGCCCGCGGATGGCGATCTATATGTTTTATCCGCGTCGTGTCCAAAAGGCATGGTATAGAGGTACGGACTTGCCCGGCGCATCAAATGCCTCAACAAATTCAGCGAAACGCGCCGATCTGGCCGATGGCCACGGGATGCGGTATTCACGTACGCTCGCAGGCCGCTTCCGTTGGATCGGTGGCCTGGATCAAGCTTGGAACCCGGCGTTTGATCGATGGTTAATCGTGTCTTAACCTCGCCGTATCTATGGTGATTTGATCCGTTTCAGGCCGGTCTTAGAGTCCGGCCGCCCCAACAGTGCTGGCGCTTCACGTATGGCAATGACCGCTTCATCCCGCGCGCCGCAGGGCTCCGGCAATCAGGAAAGCGAACGGTCGCCATTCGCAAGGCTGACTGAGCTTTTGGCCCCGTATCAGCCGGCCAAACCATTGATTACGCTATCGTTAGGCGAGCCGCAGCACCCGGTTCCGGCCTTTGTCGGCCCGGTGCTCGCCAAGCACATCGGCGATTTCGGCCGCTATCCCATCGCCAAGGGCATCGAGCCGTTCCGGCGGGCGGCTGCGAACTGGCTTTCCACCCGGTTCGACCTGCCGCGGGGGTTAGATCCAGAGACCGAGCTTCTGGTGCTCAACGGCAGCCGCGAGGGCCTGTTTTCCGCCGCGCTCACTGCCGCCCGTTATGCCGGCGAACGCAAGGGCAGACCTGCGATCCTGATACCGAACCCGTTTTATCCCGCTTACGCGGCCGGCGCGCGCACGGCGGGCTGCGAGGCGATTTATCTGCCGACCACGCTCGCCAACGGATTTCTCCCCGACCTCGATGCGCTCGACGACGCCACGCTGGCGAGAACCGTCGCGATCTTCATCGCCTCGCCGGCAAATCCGCAAGGCGCGGTGGCCTCGCGCGGCTATCTTGCACGTCTGAAGCGGCTCGCCGATCGTTTCGGCTTCATGATTCTGAGCGACGAATGCTATTCGGAGATTTACACCAGGGAAGCACCCGGCAGCATGCTGGAATGCGCGGGGCCTGATTTCACCAATGTGGTTGCGTTCCAGTCGCTGTCGAAGCGATCGAACCTGCCGGGCATGCGGGTTGGCTTCGCGGCCGGCGACCGGAAATTTCTCGGCATGTTTCACGAACTGCGCAATGTCGCAGCACCCCAGGTGCCGGTGCCGTTGCAACATGTCGCGGTCGCGGCCTACAGCGACGAGGCCCATGTCGAGGAGAACCGGCGGCTCTACCGGATCAAGTTCGATCTCGCCGACCAGATCCTCGGCAATCGTTATGGTTATCATCGCCCCGCCGGTGGCTTCTGCGTCTGGCTCGACGTGTCGGCCCGCGGTGGCGATGAGGCAGCGACGGTAAAGCTCTACAAGGACGGCGGCGTGCGCGTAGTGCCCGGAAGTTATCTGGCGCGCCAGCAAGCCGACGGCAGCAATCCCGGCGCCGGCTACATTCGCCTGGCGCTGGTGCAGGACAGTGAAACAACAGCCGAGGCGTTGCACCGGCTGGTCGAAATTCTGGATTAATCGCAGGGCCCCCATGAGCATGCCAGCGATCGAACGCGTCATTCCCCTGGTCGGCCATTTGCCGGCGTCGATCCGCGAGGCATTGGCGCGGCGCTTGCGCGAACTCACCGGCCTCGCCTTGTTGTCCCTTTCCGGGGTTGGGGCGGCCGCCCTGATGACCTGGTCGGTACAGGATCCGAGCCTGAGCCACGCGACCTCGGGCGCCATCCGCAACATCGTGGGATATCCCGGCGCGATCTTCGCCGATCTGTTGATGCAGATTCTCGGCCTCGGCGCGATCATGCTGATCCTCCCGGTCGCGGTGCGGGGCTGGCGCATGCTGACCCATCGCACCTTCGACCGCGAAGCGCTGCGGATCGCGTGCTGGATCCTGTGCGCGGTGATATCGGCGGGCTTCGCAAGCTGCTGGCCTCATGGCGGGGCCTGGCCGCTGCCGACCGGGCTTGGCGGCGTCGTCGGCGACGCGCTGGTCCGCGCGCCTGCCGTGGTGTTCGGTCCGCCCGGCATCGTCTATCGCCTCGTGCTCGGGGTCATCCTTTTCGCCGCCGCAGTCGCGACATTGCTGGTCGCTGGCGGCATGGGCTCACGCCCCCAGGAAGACGAATTGACGCCGATCGAGGATGACGACGCGCCGTTCGAGGAGGAAGAGGACGACGGCTCGGTCTCGCTGGGATGGGCGTTTCATGCGGCGATGAGCGCGAAGGCCCGGCTATGGCGGCTGCTGACTGTGGCTTACGGCCGGCTGGTCGCGAGCGCGCCGCCGCAACGCGCCTCGTTCGAACGTCAGGAGCCGAACCTGGGCGGTCGCGCGGCGCAGCCGTCGGCCCCGCATGCCGCGGACGAATCCGACGAAGACGAAGATGAGGATGAAGACGAGGAAATTCCCGCCCGCGCGCCGCGCAAGAAGGCCGCGCCGAAGCCGGCATCGCGCAAAGCCTGGTTCGAGCTGCCGCCGATTTCCGTGCTGACCGCGCCGAAGGCTTCGGACCGCCAGCCGCTCAGCAAGTCCGAGCTCGATACCAACTCGCGCGCGCTGGAAGGCGTGCTCGGCGATTTCGGCGTCCGTGGTGAAATCGTCAAGGCTCATCCCGGTCCGGTGGTGACGCTGTACGAACTCGAACCCGCGCCCGGCATCAAATCCTCGCGCGTCATCGGGCTGTCCGATGACATCGCGCGTTCGATGAGCGCGCTGTCGGCGCGTGTCGCCGTCGTGCCCGGACGCAACGCTATCGGCATCGAATTGCCGAACCCGCATCGCGAAAAGGTCTATCTGCGCGAATTGCTTGCAGCCAAGGATGGCAACGAATCGACTGCAAAGCTTCCGCTTTGTCTCGGCAAGAACATCGGCGGCGAATCCATCATCGTCGATCTCGCGCGCATGCCGCATCTGTTGATTGCCGGCACCACCGGCTCCGGCAAATCGGTCGCCATCAACACCATGATCCTCAGTCTGGTTTATCGGTTGCGGCCGGATCAATGCCGTTTGATCATGGTCGATCCGAAGATGCTCGAGCTCTCCGTCTATGACGGCATTCCGCATTTGCTGACGCCGGTCGTGACCGACCCGAAGAAAGCGGTGGTCGCGCTGAAGTGGGCCGTGCGCGAGATGGAAGAGCGCTACAAGAAGATGTCCAAGCTCGGCGTGCGCAACATCGACGGCTACAATGCGCGTCTGGTGGAAGCGAAAGGCAAGGGCGAGGAGCTGACACGCACGGTGCATACCGGTTTCGACAAGGAAACCGGCAAGGCGATCTACGAAGAGGAGAAACTCGATCTCGAGCCGCTGCCCTACATTGTCATCATCGTCGACGAAATGGCCGACCTGATGATGGTCGCCGGCAAGGATATCGAAGGCGCGGTGCAACGGCTGGCGCAGATGGCGCGCGCCGCCGGTCTGCACGTCATCCTCGCCACACAACGACCGTCGGTCGACGTCATCACCGGCACCATCAAGGCGAACTTCCCGACCCGCATCTCGTTTCAGGTCACCTCGAAAATCGACAGCCGCACCATCCTCGGCGAAATGGGTGCCGAGCAGCTGCTTGGACAGGGCGACATGCTCTATATGGCCGGCGGCGGACGCATCAGCCGCGTGCACGGGCCGTTCGTCTCCGACGAGGAGGTCGAGAAGGTGGTGCGCCATCTCAAGGCCCAGGGCCAGCCCGAATACCTTGAAGCGGTCACCGCGGAGGAGCCGACCGATGAGGACGGCGCGGTATTCGATGCAACCGGCATGGGTGGCGATGGCGGCGGCGACCTGTTCTCGCAGGCCGTGGCGATCGTCAAGCGCGACCGCAAGGCCTCCACCAGCTATATTCAGCGCCGGCTGCAAATCGGCTATAATCGCGCCGCCTCGCTGATGGAGCGGATGGAACTGGAGGGCATCGTCGGGCAGCCGAATCATGCCGGCAAACGCGAGATCCTGATCGAGGAGGAAGAAGGCGGCTTTTGAACAGCATCGCAAGCCAAGTGATTGCCGGAATTGGCATTATTTTTCACGGAAAAACGATATCTCCTTTTGCCGAAAGCACGATAAAAGGGCGAAGCGCAGGGCAGGACGACGCGTTGAATCAGAATCCGAAAATTCGAGTGGCAAGGGAATTCGCGGTTCCGCGCCCCCGCACGGCTTTGGCGGTGCTGATCGCGGCGGCCCTGGCGGGCGTGTCGACACCGTCTGCCGCGCAGTTCTTCTCGACGACGCCATCTCCGCCACCCGTGGCCGTGCCGATGCCAAAACCGGCGCCAAAGGCCCGCCGTCTCCAGATGACCGCGTCGGACCCGCCGAAGGCCCAGATGACGGCCGGAGCAACCCAGGCTGCCCCGCCGAATCCGGTGATTCCCGATCCGCGCAGGAATATTCCCGCCAATCTTTTTGCGACCTTCGATGCGAATCAAAAGGCGCAAGCCGCCAAGGTGAGTTCATATCTGTCGTCGCTGCAAACGCTGGTCGGAAATTTCGTCCAGGTCGGACCCGACGGCAGCAAGACCAAGGGCGATTTTTACATCCAGAAGCCCGGCAAGGTGCGGTTCGAATATGACGACCCGAGCCCGATCGCGATTATCGCCGATGGATCGTCGCTGGCGGTGCGCGACCGCAAGCTTGCGACCCAGGACATCTATCCGCTGTCGCAGACGCCGCTGCGGTTTTTGCTGTCCGATCGCATCGATCTCTTGAAGGACACCAACGTCGTAGCCGTGACCTCGGATGAGGTCTACATCAGCGTCACCATCGAGGAGAAGCAGGCGCTGATCGGCACCAGCCGCCTGATGCTGATGATCGGCACCAAGGACGGTCAGCTCAAGCAATGGACGGTC
>Ga0209839_10000935_pt1 | contig 14858 bp, 10 predicted proteins | sample OrgsoiDNA2013050_FD_185800 | JGI IMG/M metagenome (GOLD analysis project Ga0209839, IMG submission 185800) | Permafrost soil microbial communities from the Arctic, to analyse light accelerated degradation of dissolved organic matter (DOM) -... | ecosystem: Environmental > Terrestrial > Soil >... | reverse complement strand
GCTGATGCATTAATCAAGTTGCAGTACGATCTTTACTATGTGAAGCATCGCTCCTTCATGCTTGATATCTTCATCATCTTGATGACATTTGTTGAGGTGTTTTTGCATCGGGGCATCTAGATATTTTTTTCCAGTGGAACAAGAAAGAGAGATGAAGACACATGAAGAGTTGCTTGCTGATCGCGCTGCATACCATAAAGGGGGAATAAAGAAATGACGTTGCAGCAGTACTGGAAAACGCTGCTAAAGCGCTGGAAGCTCATTATACTCACTATGCTATTGGTAGGCATGGGAGCATTTCTTGGTACCAAGCTTCTAATGAAACCGTTCTACCAGTCATCTACGCTTGTCCAGATCATCATTGGCTCTACAGATTACAACAATTTGTTGGCAAGTAATCTACTCGTGCAGACAGAGCCGACATTGGCTGTAAGCAATCGGGTCCTTCAGGAGGTCGCATCTCATTATCCGAACCTGACAACGCATCAACTTACTGAAGAAGTGACTGCTACCCCCATGTTCAATACGCAGTTGTTCGAGATTGCCGTCGTCGATCCGAGTCCGACCCGAGCAGCGGATCTCGCAAACGATATCGCGGCGACAATGATCAAACAGCAATCCCTGGCAGTTGAGCGGGATAACGCCAAAGGGGAGCAACTGATGCAGCAGAACATTGATCAGGTCAGCCAACAGATCGCTACTATCACGGCGAAAATTTCCGCGTTACAGGCACAGGGAGGAAACCAGGGGCAGATAGCTCTTTTACAGGCCCAACTGAGCGATTTACAGCAGCAAGACAGCCAGTTGCATATTTCTCTGGTTCAGTTGATCCAGTCGCAGGGAGGAGATTACTTACGGGTGGCTCAACCTGCGCTCCCTGCCTTAAGCCCCATACGGCCCAGCGCATCCCTCAATACCGGTGCGGGACTATTGGGAGGCCTGTTCCTGGGAATGTTACTGGCGGTGCTCTTTGAGCTGTTAGATCCGCGTGTCCGTACAATAACGGCTCTCACCCAGGTATTGGACTGGCCGGTTCTCGGAACGATATGGCGCGCAGCACCAAAAGAAGCTATTTTTAATCCAACCGGCCACAACTCTAACGTCGAGCCCTACTGCACTTTACGTACAAATATTGGCTTCTTAGCGAAAGATAAAGCGCTCCATACTCTGGCGGTCACAAGTTCCAGGCCTGGCGAGGGCAAAAGTGTTGTCGCGGCTAACTTGGCGATTTTTATAGCCAATACCGGTAAAAATACTCTCCTTATTGACGCAGACTTACGTCATCCAGTACAGCAGGAACAATTTCATCTTCCAGAGCATGCCCTGGGTCTTAGCAATGCTATACAGTCATTTAGTTTGCCGACCACTACCGACCACCAGCAGTTGCCTGCTACCAGTCTCACGGTGTCGTCGCATCCCTCTACTGGTCTGCAAACACCATCTCTTGAGCCTTTTATCCATCCGGTAGATATTCCAAATTTGTCTGTCATGCCATCCGGGCCACTACCGCCGAATCCGCCTGATCTCCTCGATTCGAGGGCCATGCAGCATTTCTTTGCCGCTCTTGCCAGTTGCGGAGCCGAGGCTGTGATCTTTGATACTCCTCCTTTACCTGGTTTGTCAGATGCTAGCATTCTCGCAACAAAGGTCGATGGTACGCTCGTCGTAGTCGATGTTAACCTTGCCAATAAAATGAATCTCAAGCTAGTAAAAGCTTTATTGGTGCGGGCTGGAGCACATGTGCTCGGCTGTGTTGTAAACAAACAACGGTACAGCCGTAGTCACACTATCTATGCGGACTACTATAGCACTGATGCCGCTTCCCCCATCCCCGCAAAAGGCCTGGAGCAATCGGAGGCTAATAATAGTATGGGAGATGATAGTTTAGAAAACGCGCGTTTCTCAACTGCTTCTCCTATTGTTCACGAGGAGCTTGATCAGACTATCAAGTTAACCCCCATACAAAAAGAAAATGTGAGCAAAGTAGAGGCGAATAACAGTCAGGGGAGCGCGTGACATCAGAAAGAGACTAGATAGCTTGAAGCCTTGAAAATAGAATCAATCATTTTGGGAAGGTAGAATTATGAGAACAACGAAGGTGTGGAGCAGAGCAATAACGCAAGACAGCGAATGGAGAACACTTTTCACTTCTTCCGCGCTCATTGCATTGGGGCTTGCGCTGCTACTGGTAGGAGCGGGGCTTGCGCTGCTGTTGGGTGGTGGATTTGGCTACACTGGCATCAAGATAGGAGGAGGCATCTTTGGCTTTTTGCTAGTCACCATTCTCATTATCCTGCGCCAGGATGAGTTAGCGGCAACGCTTGTTATCGCAGTCCATTTATATGTTGATTGGTTCGGCGGGCTAAATATCGTTGCACAACTCATGGCACTTGTGTTACTAGTGATCTTCTACCTGGCACGATCTTCTCGATCTCCCTGGGTAGAACCGCGTGCTTTATGGCTATGGGCTCTCTTTCTCGGGCTGTGCATCTTCCCAGCGATACGAGGAGCCACTGATTACTTTAATATTGTTTTGTATTATCCCAATGTCATTCTCGGTGCCTTGATCATGTTCTGGCTAGGAACGGTTGTCAGCCGCGATAGCTCCAGTCTGCGACTTTTGTGGATACTGTTATCTGTGTTTGCCACGCTTATCGCTCTCCATACTATTATTCAGGAGGTAACGGGAAAATTTCTATTTTCAACGGGGTCTCATGACCTCGCTCTTTCTCAAGTCTCAAATTATCACTTGGGTCCGACCGCTGTTTCTCGCGTTGGATCATTTTTTCTGGATCCAGATTACAATGGCGCTTTTCTTAGTATGATGCTCTTTCTTCCTCTTAGCCTCATCATTGTAAGCTCATCCTTCCTGGAAAAGGCTTTCTACCTTGCTGAAACATTGCTGATACTGTGGGCAATGCTTTTTACCTATAGTGGTGCTGCATGGATAGGGGCTATTGTGGGCTTTCTAACTTTCTTTATGCTTATTGGACGAACTCTCTTTCGTTTCTTACTACCTTTATGTGTCCTGTTCGCTGTGGTGGTTCTGTTAGTGCTTTTCCCATCGCAGTTTACTCTCTTATTCCAACATGCGGCGGGACCTGATGAGTTATCGTTACGCATTGGTATCTGGCAGACAGCAATAAGGGTAATTATGGCCTACCCGCTAACAGGAATTGGTTTGAGCCACGCACTTTATCTGCAGATCGCTGACCCATATCGTGTACTGGCACAGTCAGTCCCTATCGACCATCCTCATGATTCGTACCTGGAATTCGGCGCGATGGCGGGCATTCCCGTTCTTCTTGTATTTGTTGCTCTCCTTTTCTGTGTTCTATGGTGGGCCTATTCCAATTGGAGACAGGCGGATGGAAGAACCCGTTCGCTGATTGGTGCCGGTATTGCCGCAGCCATTGCATTAAGCATATGCAGCGTGGCTACCAATGGATGGACCCTGTTCCCACTGGCCGCATGCGGCTGGTTAATACTGGGAGCTGTTTCATCTCCTTTACTTGCAAGAAGAGAGTCAAGCCACAAAATAACGAAGGCTGGCATGGCTTAAACAGGTCTGGAGAAGTCTAACATGTCTATACAAACAAACAAAGCGAAAAGCAATAGAGCGTTAACGGAAGGGAAATCTACTTCTGAACCGCTTACGTACCCTGTAGACCTGTCTCAGTTCCTTTCGTTAGCACAAATAACGCTGGATGCAAAGGGAATACTCTACCATGAAAATCCAATAGGATATGATCCAACTACCATTGCACAGTATGCTCTCATCAAGTGGAACGAATATCATGGAAGCAATGCAGAGGGCCAGAGTGAGGCTTTCCTGAAGCAGGCATTCTGGCTTGTTGAGCACGAAGTACACATGTGTGAAGGTGCAGGAGGATGGCCAATTGCGTTTCCTTATCCTGATATTTCGAGTAGAGCTCTATGCTTATCTTCACTCACACAAGGAGTTGCAATCTCTGTACTGCTACGGGCATATCAGCTTACTCAAGAGGAAGGTTTTTTTGAGGTTGCCCGCCGTGCTGTGCATGTTTTCGAGCAAGAGATACTCGATGGTGGTGTCAGTACACCTGTAGGCAGCGAAGGAATTTTCTTTGAGGAGGTGGCAGTCTACCCGACGACGCATACACTTGTTGGCTGTATCTTTGCAATGCTTGGGCTTTACGAGTATCTGCTGCTCACTGGCGATGCTCAAATCAGGGGGCTGATTGAGCGCAGTCATGCAACACTACATGCGCTCCTAAATGAGTTTGATGCTGGTTTCTGGACATATACGGACCTGCTCCAACGCCGCCTGGCCTCTCCTTCTCAGCTTGCTTTACAGGTTGCGTTGCTTGAAGCGCTCGCCAGGTATTCAGACTGTACACATTGCGCCTCTTTCGCTTCAAATTGGAAAGGCAGGCAGCGGAGATGGAGTTCTCGCCTGCGCTATCTGTTTAGCAGTCAGCTTGCAAGCTATGGACATGCTCTCAGGAGCCGCGTGCAAACTCTCTTGTTCCCAAGAGGTAACGCGGGGGATTTTCTCCGTGTTTGCGTGCCCGTTACTGTGTTCCCTGTGCTGGGAGGGACGCGTGCTGTATTGGCCGGAGTTGCGCAAGTCACCGCAGACATCTGGCGCATAGAGTACCTGACACATTATGTCGGCCCTTCTTCAGGTGTATTTGTCATTCATCGCTTTGGTATAGCAAGAATGTTTCCGCAGCAGTTTCCTAATGTCTGGCTCTATTGCATAACTGGATTTTGTAAGCTCATTTCGCTCATGAGAAAGGGCGCTGGATACCATGTAATCATGCCACAAGATGGTGTCTTCACCTCTGCTTTCGCGGCGCTGGCCGGTAAGTTGGCGGGAGTGCGCGTTGTGTGTATTGATCATGGTAACTTAACTTTGATTAACAGCCGCGCTTTTCGTGTTGAGCGTATTCAAGCCCTTGAAACGAAGAACTGGTCCCAACCACATCGCCTCCTTGCTCGTTTTCGCTATGCATGCTATTGGCCTTCTCAACGCCTGCTCGCAAAGTTCGCCGCTCGTTTCGTTGATCACTTCCTGATTCCCGGTATTGAGGGCGATGGAGTTGAAGAGCACTGTCGACAACTTGGCATAGGCAAGAGCCGCGTCACGCGTTTTGCCAGTGTGATCGATATAGATCGCCATAGAGTACCTGATGGTGAAGTGAGAAGCAGGTTAAGAGAAGAAAAAGGCATAGCCGCCGATGCGATTGTCGTTAGCCTGGTCTCTCGACTTACGCCTGAGAAAGGCATAGGAGTCGCGTTAGAGGGGATAAGCCAGGTCCTTTCTGTACTACCGCGAGCAGTATGTGCGCGCGTTCGCATCATCATTGCTGGCGAAGGACCATTGCGCAACTCCATAGAAGAGGAAATTCGCGCGAGTGGCTTAAGCCAGAACTATGTGCTCTGGGGAGAAGTCTCGCCGACAGATGCTATCGCCTTGCTCGGAATAAGCGACATTTTTCTCTACACCAGTACGCGGGGAGCATGTTTTTCTATGAGCGTCCTGGAGGCAATGGCGTCTGGTTGCGCTGTCATTGCTTCAACGGAACCTCTATCAAATGCATATTTACTGGCTGAGGGTCGTGGTATTGCCATTCCCTCTGGCGATGTAGAGCAGACAGCAGCAGCGCTCGCTCGCCTCATCAACGATCCCGAGGGCTGCCACCAGATGGGCTGCCTGGCGAGAGAGCATATCAAGCAGAAGCACAGTCCTGCTCTCTTCAGGCGAACTTTGCTAAGAGCGACACAGTGGTCAGATTTAGAAACTCTTTTAAAAGAGAGCTCGGAAGGGAAAAATGATCTTGCTAGCAACGATTCAGCAATCGAGTTCTCTTGCGGGACACATGACCTGGGAGGTTTGAGATGAACGGGCTAACGCAACGGCAGAAGCTATGGCGTACTTTTCCTATCATCGGCATACTCATCTGGGAATGGGAAGTCTGGCGTAAAGAGCGCAGACAGCCCTGCTATCGACTATGGCAGTACACTCTGACGGGCCAAAAGAAGCAGCCAGAATCGACCGCGCACATTGCAGTACGCGCGCCAGATGGGTCGGTTGGATTAGCACTGGGACCAGAAGCGCGGGGGGATGCTCATCTTCTCCCCTATCCCATTGATATGTGGCCGTTGCTGGATTTGCCAGGCCAGATACTAGATGAAACAGGAGTAGTTTACACGTTACAAACGGATGTGTATCCGGGCGCGTACCACCCTACAGATATTGCTCAATACGCGCTTGTCAATTGGAATGCGTATCTCAAAACAAAAGATGAGCAGTATAGACAGATCTTTATGACCCAGGCTCGTTGGCTCGTTACCCATGAGACGCGCATCACCGAAAATGCAGGGGGTTGGCCGATTCCTTTCCCCAATCAAGAATTTCATGCTACGGAGCCGTGGTTATCTGCCTTAACACAGGGCGCAGGTATCTCGGTGCTCGTGCGTGCTTATCAAACTACAGGTGAAGATGTCTTTATGCAGAGTGCTCGTCGTGCTGTCCATACCTTCGAATTGGATATTCTTGATGGTGGCGTTAGTTGTACAGTTGGTGACGATGGCGTCTTTTTTGAAGAGGTGGCTGTCTATCCTGCTGCACACATTCTTAACGGATACCTACTCTCACTCTTCGGATTGTATGACTATGTAGCTCTAACGGACGATGCGCGCATCCAGGACCTCATTCAACGCAGCCTTACTACCTTGCATAGGCTGATCGACGACTTTGATCTGGGTTACGGGTCGCGCTACGATCTGCTAGCGAAGTCGCCGACCAACCGTTTCTATCATGCCCTCCATGTAACACTGCTCGACGCACTTGCCCAATACTCCGGCTGCCGACATTGCGCGATGCTGGCAGCGCGCTGGGCACGTTATCAACATGGTTTTAAGCCATTCTTCAACCATCTTGTGCGTCGCACTGATCGCTACCGCCGTGCATTTAGACATTTACTTTATTCGTTCTTCAAAGGGAACGCAGTCTGTGATGGTCAGGGAAAAATTGCGTATAGTGCCCGCAGACGATCTGAAGGATAGAGGCGACGTTATGCAAGTAACAAAGCTGATAGGCCGACAAAATGCTGCCCATGACAAAGAAGGTCATGTCTCGGTATTGCCCAAACTCATCAAGAGCACAGGAATTTATGCCCTGGCTTCAGTCGCGAATCCATTAATCACTCTGGTACTTGCACCGTTTCTGGCACATAACCTCTCTCCTTCTGATTATGGCATATTGACGATTACAAATACTGCCCTCGCTTTGACGGCAGGTATTATGCAGTTGGGACTGGCCTCTGCCTTCTTTCGCGCCTATGGCTATGATTTCACTGAACGGCAAGATAAGCTCGATGTTGTTGCGACAGCAACGACGCTGCTCTGTCTCACTTCAGTATCAGTAGTAATCGCAGGGGCATTGCTGTCTTCAAGAGTTGCCAGTGTACTATTTGGTCAGTCGAAACTCGGTAGTTATGTCATCCTGGCTGGCGTCGTTGTGTGCTTGCAAAATCTCACCATTCCTGCTATGGCCTGGTTGCGTGTAGAGTCACACGCGCTTATTTTCTCTCTTCTGACAATCGTGAATGTGCTTGTTACACTCGTTGCCACTATTTACTTAGCAGGCGTACTGCATTGGGGCGTTTCTGGAGTGATCATCGCGAATGGTTGTGGCTATGCCTGCATCGTGATCTGTACATTACCCATTATAGTGCTGCGAGTAGGTATCAAAATACGCGCTGATATTTTGCAGAACCTCCTGTCGTTTGGCCTTCCACTCGTGCTTAATTTTGTTGCATATTGGATCTTGCAGCTCTCGGATCGTTATCTGCTAAGCCGCTTTACTTCTCTCGCAGAAACCGCGCGATATGCCGTAGCCTATACTCTGGGATCAGCCATATCAGTAGTTATCATGGGGCCTTTCGCGCTGGCCTGGCCTGCCTCAGTGTTTGCCATTGCAAAGCGTGAAGACGCCACGCGCGTTTTCACGCTTGTGTTCCGCTGGTTCAGCCTTTTCTTGCTCTTCTCTGCCTTCGGCTTATCACTTGTTGGCGTATGGTTTCTTAACTGGCTCTTTCCGGTTGCCTATCACTCGGCAGCCTTCGTTATTCCAATCGTTGCGATATCGATTGCATTGTATGGCGTCTATTATATTTTTAAAAGTGGGTTGGATATAAAGCGTAAGACGTGGTTGATCTCTGTCTATACCACTTTTGCAGCCCTCGTGAATATCGCTTTAAACCTGTTTTTGATTCCGCGCTATGGGGCAATGGGGGCCGCGCTTTCAACACTCGTCGCTTATACTGCCCTGGCCACAGTTGCCTATATTGTCAATCGCCGCATCTATCCTATCCCGTATGAAGTCGGCCTATTTCTCATGGCGCTGTTCGTTGGCATTGCACTCTATATGGGGAGTGACTTCCTGGCTCAGGCTCAGAGCATATATGTTGCCTGGGGCATACATATAGCAACGCTCGGCCTCTATGGCGTTTATCTTGTCGTACTTGGACTATTCCTGATCAGAAAACAGTAGAAAAATTGTGGAGGCATTCATCATGAAGCAACTGTCCGCGGTAGAAATGAAAGAAGCCCATAGTGATGCTACGACACAATCACCTATAAGAGTATGTATGCACGTCCTGGAAACAGTACGTACTGACGTCCGAGTGATGCGAGAGGCCACAGCGCTTGTAGAGGCAGGGTTCTCGGTCTCCATTCTTGACGTGGAAGGTGAGAGATCGGTGCCCAACGAGGAGAACATGCGAGGCGTGTGCGTGCAACATATGATTAGAGCTAACTGGTTTGTCTCAGCGCGTTTTAAGCCGTGGTTTCTCGTCAAATTTATGGTGATGATCATTTGGGGAACATTCCGGCTGCTGCGATTACCAGCGGATGTTTATCATGCACAAGATCAAAGAGCGCTGCCAGCATGTTTTCTGGCGGCTTTGATACGTCGAAAGCCTCTTGTCTTTGATGCTCATGAACTGCCATTATCTGATGGAGTCCTGAAACGTTGGCGGCGACTACACGCATTGTCCACGCGTTTTCTCATTAGCGTGTTGCCACGCTGTACAGGCATCATCACCGTTTCTGGCCCTATCGCGCAGGAGATTTGCAAACGGTACCGTGTTCCAGAAGTGTCGCTGGTGCGCAACGTTCCTGCTTATCAGGTCGTTTCCAGGGGCAATAAATTGCGGCAGCATCTAGGAGTCAACCAGGATGTCAGTATAGCGCTGTATCAGGGAGGAATGCAGCCTAACCGGGGACTTGATAGATTGGTCCGAGCGGCTCCATTCCTGGGACCGAATATTCTGATCGTACTGCTGGGACCGACGACCAGAGAGACGCAGCTCCAGCTAAGATCTCTTATTGCCAGTGAGGGAGTGGCCGACCGTGTCAAGATTCTGCCTCCTGTGCCGTATGAAGAGCTACTGGAATGGACAGCGTCTGCAGATATTGGTTTAATCATCTATTCACCCGACGACTCTCCTAACGTGAAAATGTGTTTGCCAAATAAGCTCTTTGAATATCTGATGGCGGGTATTCCTGTACTGTCATCAGAGCTTGATGCGGTCAAAGAAGTGATCAAAACCTATAATGTTGGACAAGTTGTATCCTCGCTTGCCCCTGCCGATGTGGGCGCGGCCATTACGGCCATGTTATCCGATCCTGTAGCCCTTGCCGAGATGAGGCAGCATGCTCTGGACGCAGCCCGGCAAGAGTTCTGTTGGGAAAAGGAAAAACAGCGGCTGCTCCAATTCTATCAGAATATTTTAGAAACGCGGAATGTATAACCCCAGGTATGCACGAAAAAGTGAGGCGTTTATGGAAAAGCAGGTAGTATTCTTTGGGGCATGCTACTATAGCGGGCTGACGAAACTTGGTCGCTGGCTGATACAACAGGCCGGGCCGCGTTTGATTATCCTGAACTATCATCGAGCTGCAGGAGGAGATTTGCGGCGTCATATGCTCTATTTGCGCCGTCACTATCGCATGCTTCATCTTGAAGAGGCGCTGGAGGAACTCTATGCGCCTGATGAGGAACGAGCGCGAAAACAGAGGCGAGATCGACGCACGCCACTGGTATTGACGTTTGACGATGGATATTCTGATAATTATACGCATGCCTTTCCTTTTGCATGCGAGTTAAAGGTACCCATAACTATATTCCTCATTCCTGGCTATACCGAAAACGGGAGATATTTCTGGTGGTTGGAGGGTGATTACCTTGTAAAACAGGCAAGGGTGGAACAGGCGACGATTGACGGAATTGCTTATGCCCTGAAGCAGCAAGAGGATCAAAAAGCATTAGCAAAGGCAATCTTTGATCGTTTATGTTATGCCAGCTCAGTGGCAGAGCGTGAAGCCTTCCTTCAAACGGTACGCGAGGAACTGGCTGTGCCTCTGGCTGTTCCCCCCGGTGAAAAGGTTGCCCTGCGCTGGGACGAAATACGCGAAATGGAAGAGAGTGGATGGGTTTCATTTGGCGGACATACCATGCATCATCCAGTTCTTGGGTATCTTAGCGATCCAGTCGAGATTGAACGAGAGGTGAAAGAATGTCGCAACGTATTGGAGCAGCAGTTAGGTCATCCTGTACGTTCCTTTGCCTATCCATTTGGAAAATTTGAGCACTACGGTCGAGAAGGCATACAAGCCGTAGAAAAAGCTGGCTTTGACTGGGGCATAACCACTATTACCGGTATCAATACTCCCCAAAGTGATCCCCGACAGTTGCGCCGTATTGTGGGAGAGGCAGGTCGTCACTGGCTGCTAGTGGCCGCCAGAATATCAGGTTTAGACAAGACATTCTCTCCTCTCATTTCTTACGGAAGAGCTTTCTTAGCGCTGGAGCAAGAGATAGTAACCCTGTTGCTAAAACTTGTGAAACCCAGGAATAAACGGCTAAAGGAAGCAAGTAGTTAAAGCGAGCCCTGCTTAGTATGAGTTGAAAGGAAACTTTTGCGATGAAGATATCAACAGGCCCAGATGTTTCAGCGCCGTTTAGCGGGGCTGCGCAGAATCCTATAGAAGTATGCATGTTTGTTTTGGGGGCAGCACGCAATGATGTCAGAGTGATGCGCGCAGCTACAGCACTTGCAGAAGCAGGGCATAGGGTTTCTGTTGTGGATATAGAGCATGAAAGTGCCAGGCCGGTTGAAGAAGCAATACGCGGCATCCATCTTAAGCATGTTCTCATGCCCGGCTGGTCGGTTTCTTCCAGACGCTTTATTCCCCGCTTTCTTGTCCAGGCGCTCTTCATAGTCATGCGTAGCTTACAACTATTGTTAAGTACACCAGCTGAAATCTATCACGCGCATGATGAGACTGCATTACCATTTTGCTATGTAGCGGCTCTACTACGACGCAAGCCGCTGATCTTCGATGCTCATGAAGTGCCTACATCTGCCTTGCATGAAAATCGTAGAAGTGTAAAGTCACTGCTAAAACGCTGTTTTCTTTTGATCGTGCCCCGTTGCAGAGCTGTAATCTCTATCTCGCCGCCTATCATACAAGAGTTTCGCAAACGCTATCGCTGTCAGGAAATGTGCCTGGTGCGCAATATGCCTGAGTATCAGGTCGTTCCCAGAAGTGATCGCTTGCGGCGGCATCTTGGTCTTGGCTCAAACGTCCGTATAGCTCTGTATCAAGGCAACTTGCAGCCTGACCGTGGGCTTGATAGATTGATTCGCGCGGCAGCATTCTTAGAGCCCAATAACCTGATTGTCCTGATGGGGCGAGGTATCGGAGATGTGCAATCTCAACTTGAAGCTCTTATCGTCAGTGAAGGCACCGGAGATCGTGTCAAAATTCTTCCTCCCGTTCCTTATAAAGAGCTGCTCGATTACACGGTATCAGCGAACGTTGGCTTAATCTTCTATTCGCCAGACTACCCGGAAGTACAGATGTACCTGCCGAATAAAATCTTTGAGTATATCATGGCTGGCCTACCCATTCTCTCATCTCAAGTGGATACAGTCACCGAAGTGCTCAAAACCTACGCTGTCGGGCAGATTCTCCCTTCGTTTGCTCCTGACGAGATTGGTGAAGCGATCAACGCGTTACTGGCTGATCGTGTCGCGCTTGAGCGGATGCGTCGCAATGCTCTGGCGGCATCGCAACAGGACCTGAACTGGGAAAAGGAGGGCCAGCAGCTCATTCAACTGTATCAGAGTATCTTGTCAGAGAGAGTTCAGAGAAGCAACTCCGGTAAAGACTCTCTTTCCGGTAATTAGTATATGCAAGGCAAAAAGTCGCTGTAGTGTAGTTACTGTGCTTAGATAATGCTTAGTTCTCGTGAGGAAAAGCTCATGGTAAAGTTTTCATTGGAAGGCTATAGCGAACTACTCTCAACGTTCCAAAACACAGGCTACTCCTTTTGTGGCTTCGAAGAGATCGACGCTTGCCTGGCAGAAGGCCACCCTTTTATAGTACTCAGGCATGACATCGACATAAGCCTGCGCCCGGCTCTAGAAATTGCGCGCATAGAGTATGAGCAGGGAGTCCAGGCCACCTACTTCGTGTTGCTGCGTTCGCCATTCTACAATCTTTTAAGTCGTCATAATGCCGAGATTATTCAGCAGATCCACCGTTATGGGCATCAGATTGCTTTGCATGCAGATCTTGTTCCTTATGACGGTGATTGCACAGAGGCACTGAGAGAAGTTGATGTGCTATCTCAATTTTATCCTTACATAAACACCCAGATCGCAAGTTTGCACAGCCCGAACACGCTGAGCCAGGAAATGATAGCAGCATACCGGCAGCTTCACACAGTCTATGGCACCTCCCTGGTGAGAAGAGACATGGCATACATAAGCGACTCGACGGGCAGATGGCTGCATGGTCATCCTCTTGACTCCGAAGCATTCTTTACACAAAAACCGATACAACTCTTAACGCATCCCATCTGGTGGTTTCAGGATGGTGAAACCGCCAGAAAGAAATTAGAAAGCTGGTTTCATAACGACTATCTGCATACCTGCGCGGTTGCAAGAGAATTTCTGCCGAAGCTCTTTAGAGGAAGCGAATGGTAGCCGATTGGTAATCTTTATGAAAGGACTTGATAAGATGTCAGAGACACCACAGCTCTCAGAGGCCAAACGCGCCCTACTCGAAAAGTACATGCGTGGGGATCTACTCCAGGTGAAAAAGACTCCGGCTCCTCAGAATGGCAAAGTAGAAGCGACCGGTCGTCATGACGGCGCAATAGCGATTCAGGTTGGGAGTTCCAGGCGACCCTTCTTCTATCTGCACGGTGAATGGCGAGATGGTAATACTTTCTATTGTTACCCCTTAGCGCACGAATTGGGGGAGGATCAACCCTTTTACGTGTTAGAACCATATACGTTTGATGGCCTGCGCATTCCGCCTACCCTGGAGGCTATCGCAAAGATCCACCTCAAGGCGCTACGTAGTATTCAACCAGAGGGTCCATACCTTCTGGGTGGCTGGTGCAACGGTGCCCTCGTAGCATATGAAATGGCCCGGCAGCTGTATGCACAGGGACAGACTGTCGACTTACTGGTCCTGATGGATTCCATGCTTCCTGGTAGTCATAAAATAGTGCGCAGTGTCATCAGTCGACTTAGTAGCTTGATGCGACTTGACCAGGAGAAGCAATTGTACGGGTTTATCATTGCGCTGCATGTGTATAGGTATCTACGCTTTCCGCGCTATAGGCAACGATGGAATTCTGAATGTGCGGAAACCGCTGAGCAGGATAAGCGTGTTCATGACGATGGTAAAGCAAGCTTTGGGCTTCCGCGACTCCGTGGGCTGTTTCCAGCAATCGCCGTCCTTCGCCAGGACTATTCAATGGTTTTCGAATGGGTGAATGCTGGATATGCGCCTGACCCTTATCCCGGCAAGCTCACCTTCTTTTGGGCAAGGGAAGAGCCGGGACTCTCCCGAGGATGGCAGAAAGTGGCTGAAACCAGAGAAGCGGAGGTCCATATCATTCCGGGTAACGACCTCAGCAGTAGAACCGAGCATCTCCACGAGTTTGCTGACCAATTGCGGGCGTGCCTGAGCACTACCCAGATGCCTGCATTGAACAAGAGAATATGAGCTTTCACACCACCCCTTTTCGTTGGACCCTTCAGCGCCGCAGGCGCTGAGCAAAGGGGTTGGCATGGAAGCTGGGGAATGGCTCGCCAGGCCATTCCCCAGCTTCCACACTCACCAGTGCGAGCCGCGCAGCCGCGAAGCCACAAGGAGTGAGGAAAGAGAGACCTGAAGAGTTACGCTAGAACATGCTTATTGTGCTATACTGACCATATGCTGTTTTTCTTAAAGAGTGTGTCAGATGAGGAAAAACCTTACACCGAGTGTAGTAGGAAAAAAATATGAGGCGAACATTTATAATTCTTCTCGTGATCCTTTCCCTGATCGCTCTCTCAATCTATATCATCCACTTTGTCACATTCCCCCCGCAAATAAATGTTCCAAACAATCTTGCGGGACCTCATATTTTGGGAGGTTTTAACGTGGATACTCCAGAGGGAGCAACGAAGGCGGCGCAGGATGGCGTTCAAGTCGCATTTCAATATGGGCAACCTCCCTCTATGAATGAGGAACTGGGGCAAAAGCTGCAGTCATTACATATGAAGATCATAGATGGATACATTTCAAGTTATCTCTATTACTATGAATGCCATCGCACCCACACGGTGAAACCTCCGCCAGCGAACTATACGAACCTATGTGCAACCGATGCTCATCCAGAACTCAACAGTGAAAATGCACTGCTGGCAAACATTACCACCCATTTGCAGCAGGAGAAGAATAATCCTCTTATCATAGGATACTGGGTGCTTGATGACTGGGTTTTCTGGGATGCTGGAAGC
>Ga0209839_10000934_pt1 | contig 14865 bp, 14 predicted proteins | sample OrgsoiDNA2013050_FD_185800 | JGI IMG/M metagenome (GOLD analysis project Ga0209839, IMG submission 185800) | Permafrost soil microbial communities from the Arctic, to analyse light accelerated degradation of dissolved organic matter (DOM) -... | ecosystem: Environmental > Terrestrial > Soil >... | reverse complement strand
AGGCTCTCTACGATGCCAATCCGTCAACTGCTGATACGCGTGGGCGATGCGCAGAACCGTCGCCTCCTCGAAAGGTTTGCCCGCGATCTGCAGACCGATGGGCAGGCCGCTCGCTGAGAAGCCGCAGGGGCACGAAACGGCAGGCAGGCCCGAAAGGTTGAACGGCATCGTCAGCCGCAGCAGGGCCGTCGTCGCGTTCTCAACCACGCCATCAACCTCGATATTCTGCGCCACCTGTTCCAGCGCCGGAGCAGGAATGGGCAGCGTCGGGAGCACAAAGGCATCCACGCGCTGCATCAATGTACGCAGGGTACTGGTGATGGCGCGCCGCTCGTGCTGCGCGTTCAGATAGGCAACCGCGCTGATAGCCTGTCCTTCTTGCAGGCGCGTGCGCACAGCATCGGTATAGGCATCGCTACGCGCCGGAAACCAGCCCTTTTCGATATGGGCAAGCGTCGCCTCCGGCTTCTGGACCGTGCGATAGAGTTCCATCGTCGGGCGCGGCAGCTCCACATCGACCACCTCGGCCCCCTCCTCTTCCAAAACGTGCAGCGCGGCGCGCCACGCGGCCCGCACCTCTGGATCAAGCGGTGCCACAAACGCCTCCTGGGGCACGCCCAGCCGCAAGCCCTGCAGCGACAACGGACCGCGCCCCTCGGTTCCACCGATCAACGTAGCCGTGTAGCGACTCGGCGCGATCGGCGGACCGGAGACACTATTGGGGTCGCGTGGATCGTACTTCGCAATGGCATCGAAAAGAATCGCGCAATCCTCCGCGCTACGTCCGAGGGGTCCTACATGATCCAGCGACCAGCTCAAAGGAATAACGCCATAGCAGCTCACGCGTCCATAGGTCGGCTTCAGGCCGGTCACGCCGCAGCAGGCCACCGGAATACGGATCGAGCCACCCGTATCGGTCCCGATCGCGCCCGGACACAGGCCCGCCGCCACCGCAGCAGCCGAGCCGCCACTGGAGCCGCCGGTCGTATGCTGAGCGTTCCAGGGATTGCGCGTCGGCGGCGCGTAGGGTCCATACGCGAACTCGTAAGTATTCGTCTTGCCAATAATAATCGCCCCTGCCTTACGCAACTGCTCCACCACCATCGCATCCTCCACCGCCACATAATCGGCCAGCACACGCGAGCTAGCAGTCAGGCGCACATCCTTCACCGCGATCAGATCTTTCACCGCGATAGGCACGCCGTGGAGCTGGCTGCGATAGAGGCCCGTGCGCTGTTCGCGCTCAAGGCGCTCCGCGTCCTCGAACGCCTGCTCGCGCATAACAGAGACGAACGCCTGCAGCTCGCCATCCTGCGCATCGATCTGCGCCAGCGTCTCCGCCACCAGCTCGGCAGGCGTAATCAGGCCCGAATGGAGCTCCTCGGCAAGCTCGCGAATAGAAGTATAAGGCATAAGCATGCTACCCTTTTCTGCACATATTACAAATTCTCCACAGATGCAAGCGCGCGAATGAGACACACGCTCAGTCAGCGAGACATTCTTTATTGTATCAGATTGAGTATTTTGAGGGTGGCAGTAAGATCATCTAAGAATTGTTTATACGAAGCAACTTGACGTAACCGATCCAGGCTCATTTCGGGTGCAAGCCTGCCGTATAATTCTCCTCTAATTCTATTCCAATAGCGTGATTGGTGTGGATAAACCCTTTGGATTATGAACTTCAGTGTATCCTTTGGATTACTGTCCCGTTCTACCAGCTGTGCTTTCCCTGGCAATCCCAAAACTTGCACAGTTGTTTTCAGCACACGTTGTAAAGCTTCAGGATCTGCAAGCATCCAGGCTTCAACCATGCGTACAGGAATGATGGGAATCAAATCTCTACATACATCTGCCTGCTCCTGTTGAATCAAAGCAACTCCTGGATCAAATAGCTCCTTGCGTGTCTGTTTATAATCTCGATCATCCGCGTCTGAATGTACAATAAGAGCATGATAACCGCTGGTTTCCCGTGCAGCATACAGAATACTTTCAGCGCGATTAGAACAATGTGAAGGTGGTTTTATGAGCATCAGATCCAGAATCTCTATATCAATCCGATCGTGCTTGCGCAATATATACTCAACCGTTTGTTTGATTATAGCAGGCAAGAAACGTTCATCAGTACGTCCTTCCGCATACAGACCCAACGCCAACGTATTCATCAACCTCTACCTCTTGTGAAGTTTTTTGCGTGCTTGTTCTAATTGATTTCGCGTTTCGTCGAATGTAGCGCTATCTAGATATTTTATTACCATATCAATAGTATATGCCTCCAAAGCTCTCTCATTAGAGGCATGAGTTGCAAGCGAATCGGAAGCAAGGACAGGAGTCATTCTCGTCACTTTTAAAGGTGGAGCATCTTTCCCCCGGAGGTGTGTCGTCGTAAAAGCCAGGAGAAGCGCGTCTCTTATGCCTGGTTGGCTGATTAACAAAGGCGAGTGGGTAGTAATTAAAACTTGCCTCAATGGTACTTCTTCCTGCTGCGGATCTTTAAAATTAGTTGCCATATCACGCAGCAAGGATGCTATTTTTTCAAGATAGAGAGGTTGTACACCATCTTCCGGTTCCTCCAAACAAAGAATGCCGTAAAATTGGGGGTCGTTTCTAAGCGTTGCTAAAGCCAGTAATCTGAGAGTCCCATCAGATAATACTTGTGCTGAAAAGACACGCTGATCAGAAGTTCTGGCATAGATATCGTAGTTGTTCTGTGCTAGATTCAGTTTGATATCGATATCAAGAATTTCAGGAACGAGATCTGTCATATCAAGAGAGATATTATGGAAAGCGAATGTATCCTCTCTCTGTATTCGTGCTAACGTCGTTGGTAAATTACTGCCATTTGGCGAGAGAAACTTTGGAGCAGTAGCTGAACTACTTTGACGTAAAGAATCAGGATTCAAGTGTAGAAATTTTAATGTACGAAGCTCTTGCTGGACACCTAGTAGATGGGGATAATTAGAACTCATTGCACTACTTAAAAAAGTACGCTTAAAAAGTTCAGCGTTAAACTGAGCTACACCATCTTTAACAACCTTGCCATCAGGGTAAACATTAATGAATTTTGCATTCGAACGACGATGAACCATTTCAGGCGGCAATGGTAAGGCATCATTGTTAGCATCCAGAAAAATTTTTCCCTCATCTGTAGATAGAGGCAACCATTTTTCTGGTGAGGAATTCAGATACCTTTTACACCATTCATCACTACTTTGCGGAATAGCTCTCAGTGACTCATCCTCCACATATAAGCGCTCGAAGCCACGGCGCACGATGTTTAGCTCGTAGCGAAGACGCGTATAGTCAAGCTCAAACTCTCTTCCTAAATCATCCTGTACCTTACGATTTACCAACATTTCCACTGCTAAACGTATGCTGTTACCGATCTTTCCATCAGGAAACTTTGTGAATAATTCGCTGGGACCCCCGCGCATTTCTTGAAAAGCCAAACTCAGGTCCATTTCAGCCAATCGTGATAACAACTGGAGCGCATCAAACAAATTGCTCTTCCCAGAACCGTTGGGGCCAACGATGACTTGAAAAGGGGCCAGTTCTACTTTGAAGTCTTTGAAGCTTTTGAAGCCATCTATCTCTATCTGCGTAATCATCGCGCCGCCCCTTTCTGCTGCTATTTCCTATTACTATTATACTCTGCCTATTAAGATTCTATGCGTTTGCGCAGAGCGGTAGGACTTTACGTTCGATGGGAGTATAGCATACTTCTTCACGTTTGTCGGTGCTACTGGATGCTACTGGCTACACGCTGCGTCCATACCTCTCCTCATCAGTTGGCTTGAAGGGTGTGCGCGAGAAGATACTCTCTATAGGAAAGGTAAAGTATGCTGCGACGCGGAAAGCGAGGTCCAGGTCGGGATTATACGCACCTAGTTCCAGGTAGCCGAGATCCTGGTAACTTATCTCCAGAGCCTGCGCAAGTTCCTGCCGCGAAAGCCCGCGCTCAGCGCGCAGCTCGGCTATACGGTTGTAGATGATTGGCTCGGATGGCTTGTGCACAGGCGTTCCCATTCTTTCATGCTTGATTTGTGGCTTCTTCATTATGATAAATGTAGGACGCGCGCAACAAAATGTCAATATGACATGGACGCGATATACAATGTAATAACGCCACATATGATGTAGGGGCGCGATTTATAAGTCCGCCGCGTCGGCCTGTGGAGCGCAACGGACTTATAAATCGCGCCCCTACATCATTGGTTGGTGAATTCCTTTGTGCAAAACAATGACGGCCACTCATTTACAGAGAACGCTTGCATAAATACACCTGCTTATGCTAAGCTCAGCGTCAGAATACGCGTAGCAGCGTCCGTATGCTGCTATGCTGGACTTTTGCGCTTTCTTAGTAGGGATGGGGCTTGCCTCCATCCGACCCAGGGAGCGCGAACTGGCTCGGGAGATGCGTGATGGTAGGCAAGCGGATGGAGGCAAGCCCCATCCCTACTGATGAGCCTCAAGGGGAAACAAAACGATGTCATACGATATGGGCGAATATTACGAGCGGGTCGACGATTACGATCTGGAATATCAGGGGCAGTCGGAGCAGGATGTGCCGTTCTGGCGCGAACTGGTAATGCGCTACACTCCGCAGCGCGTGTTGGAGCTGGCATGTGGCAGCGGACGCATCGGTATTGAGCTGCTGCACGGTCCCGGCAGCTTTCAGATGGAGGGGCTGGATATCGCGCCCGAGATGCTGCGCGCCTATCAGCGCAAGCTCGAAAAGGAGCCGGAGGCGGTACAACAGCGCGTCACGCTGCACCAGGGAGATATGACCGACTATAATCTTGAGCACAAAGGGGAGTTCGACCTGATCCTCCTGCCCTTCAACTCCATCACGCACCTGCACGAGATCGAGCAGCAGTTGGACACCTTTCGCAATACCCTCGACCACCTCGCGCCAGATGGCCGCTTTGTCGTCGACACCTTTCTGCCCGACATCGATTACCTGAGCGACGCGCTCAACCGGCCCTCGAACGTCTACCTCGAAGACGAGATACCTGCGCCCGAAAACGACTTTACCATGTTATTGTACAGTAGCCGTAAGTACGATACATTTGAGCAATTGCAGCATATCGTCTGGACGCACGAAAAGTTCTTCGGGAGCGGCGAGAACGAGCGCTACCTCACCACGCTCGATATGCACATCTTCTTTCCCCGCGAACTGCAGCTGCTCTTCCTGGCGAGCGGCTACGCCATCGAGGCCATCTACGGCAGCTACGACTGGAAACCCTTTGGCAAAGGCACGCGCCAGATCGTCGTGGGACGCAAACGACATTAAAAGACGGTCCGTAGCAGTTGACGCTCTCCCACTTCAGGTGCTAAAATATATCCTAGTGAACAGGTCGGATTAATACGGTAGAATACCGAGCGACGAGAAGGGAGAGGCCATGATGTTACGGGTTTCTACAAAAGGCGAATATGGCGTACGGATCATGGTCGATCTTGCTCGCCACTATGGAGAGCGTCCTCGCTCGCTAACTGATATATCACAGGCGGAGATGCTGCCGCTGGCATACCTGGAGCAACTGGTGAAGCTCTTGCGCGAGGCCGAGCCGCCGCTGGTGGTCAGCACGCGTGGCGCGCACGGCGGTTACAAGCTAAACAGGGACCCGGCGACGATTACGATGGGCGAGATTGTACGCGTCCTGGAAGGGCCCATCGCGCCAATGATCTGCGCCACCGAGGGCGAGATGAATCAGATCTGCAATTTTCTAGACTCGTGCAGAACCAAATATCTGTGGGCAAAGGTGCGCGACGCCGTGGCAAACACTCTCGACGCCATGACACTGGCAGACCTGGTGGCCGAATCGTCGGATAGCAAGAATGGGCAGTTTATCGCGCTCTCCGATATTCATGTCGGTATCGCGAGTTTCGCGCCGCTTCCCGAGTCAGATACGCCATTGCGCAACTAGCGCGGCAGAATATGGGTAAGTTATCCCGCGTTTGCAAAGAAGGCGAAGTTGAAAATTCGCCCTTTAATTATCATTTATAAGGAAGGTGTCTCGTAATGGGATCAGAACTTGTAATTAAAAATCTTCACGCCAATATTGAAGGAAAACCGATTTTACGTGGCGTCGACCTTGTCGTGCAGCAGGGCGAGATTCACGCCCTCATGGGGCCAAACGGTTCGGGCAAGAGCACGCTCGCGAATGTTATTATGGGCAACCCCAAGTATGAAGTAACCGATGGAGAGATCTGGTTCAAGGGCGAGAACATCCTTGAATATTCGCCCGATCGCCGCGCGCGCATGCGGCTCTTCCTGGCCTTCCAGTATCCCATGTCGATCCCTGGCGTCAGCGTCGCCAACTTCCTGCGCCGCTCGCTTGAAGCGGTGCGCGAAGGCAACAAGCCGCTCGAAGAGGGCGATAATCCCACGGGCAAGATGAACAAGCGCAAGAGCGTTCCGCCCGGCGAGTTCCGCAAGCTGCTGCAGGAGAAGATGCGCTTGCTCAAAGTCGATAACAGCTTCATCAATCGCTCGATCAACGACGGTTTCTCCGGTGGCGAGAAGAAGCGCGCCGAGATTCTACAGATGGCGCTGCTGGAGCCGGAGATTGCTTTGATGGACGAGACGGACTCCGGCCTGGACATCGACGCTCTGAGAATCGTCTCCGAGAGCGTCAACGCGCTGACCGGGCCGAACCTGGGCATCCTGCTCATCACCCACTACCAGCGTATGCTCAACTACATCACGCCCGACTTCGTGCATGTTATGTTCGATGGACGTATCGTCAAGTCCGGCAATAAAGAGCTGGCCTTTGAGCTTGAGGCGCGTGGCTACGAGTGGCTTCGGCCCAAAGAGGATGGCAACGCAGAGAACAATGGGGAGAGTGCGAGTTCAGCGAGTGAGGTGAGCAACCATGCTTAAGCCACTGGCAACAGGCTTCTCGCGCAGCGCCGTCGAGGAACTCTCGCGCCAGAAGGGGGAGCCTGAATGGATGCTGCAAAAGCGCCTGCACGCCTGGGAGGTCTATGAGAGCACGCCAGCTCCACTGGGGCGGCGCGGCGACCTGGGTACGCGGCGCACCGTCGCGAACTTCAAATTCCAGCAGCTCACTCCCTACACGCCCGTAGAGACCAATGGAGTGCTGCCCGCGTCAATCGAGCAATCTTTGCAGGAAGCTCTGGTTAACGAGCGTTCGGGCCTGATTATTCAGCAGAACAGCTCAGTGGTCCATAGCGAGCTGAGCGAAGAACTCAAGCAGCAGGGCGTCATTCTGACCGATCTCGAAACGGCGGTGCGCGAGCATCCCGAACTGGTCCAAAAATACTTTATGACCGAGGCCGTTCCCGTTACCGCCAGCAAGTACACAGCGCTGCACGCGGCATTCTGGAGCGGTGGCTTCTTCCTCTACGTCCCGCAGGGCGTCGAGATCGCAGCCCCCATCCTGGCGCAGGTCTGGCTTGACGCTACCGCCGCCGCGACCTTCGCGCACACCCTGATCATCGCCGAGGCACAGAGCAGCGTGCGTTTCGTCGAAGAGTACACCTCCAACGTCACGGACGAGACCCTGTTGAGCGATGTCGTCGAGGTATACGCGCAAAACGAGGCCAGCGTTGAGTTCAGCAATCTGCAGGATCTCGATCAGCAGACCTGGAACATCACCAACAAGAACGCCGTTTACGCCAAAGATGGCAACGTGACCTTCGTCATGGCGGACCTGGGCAGCAAAGTGACCCTCTCCACGCTTGGACTGGGACTAAAGGGGAATGGCAGCGCGGGCGAGCTCGTCGGCATCTTCTTTACCGATCACGACCAGCGCTATTCCATCAATACGCTCTCGGATCATGCCGCGCTCTCGACAAACGCAGAGACGCTGGTCAAAGGCGTCCTCACCGATCATTCGCGTGTCGAGTTCGATGGCATGATCCGCGTCGAACCAGGCGCGCAGCAGACGGCCTCGTTCCTCTCGGCGCACGGTCTCATGCTGAGCAAGCACGCGCGCGGCGAGTTTATTCCTGGCCTGGAGATAGCGGCTAACGAGGTAAGCGCCAGCCACGGTGCCACCAGCGGACAGATCGACGAAGAGCAGCTCTTCTACCTTATGGTGCGCGGCATCTCACGCGAGGAGTCCGAGCGCATCATCGTCCAGGGCTTCTTCGAGCCGGTGCTGCAGCGTATTCCGCTCGAAAATCTACGCATTCGCCTGCGCCGCAGCATCGTGCGCCGCATGCGTGGCGAATACCAGACAGAGGCCGACACCTGGGTCGACGCGCAAGAGCGCTGGGAGATCGAAGGCGTCGACGAGGGGGCCGTCCATCTCGATGGCAACCCGGCAGACGAAGAGATCAAGCTGACCGAGTATTAATCTATACAGAGCAACGCAATTCGTGGGGAACGGATGTTTCCCTGACACATTTTTTAATACTGTGATTGAGGTAGGGACCAGCTTCCAGCGCGTCCGGATGTATCATTTTCCTCCACGTTTCGAGGCAAATGATGGTGTGGACCGGGGAGGAAGCGATACATCCGGACGCGCTGGAAGCTGGTCCCTACCCCCATTCCAAAACCGATAAAAAAAGCGTCGATAAAAAAGGAAGCGGATGGGGGCCAGCCCCATCCCTACTATAGGGAATCAGGCATGGTAACAATAGAGAATAAAAAAGGCCAGGACGCCAACGCTATGGCCCATGTGCAACGCACAGTGGAGGAGATCCGCGCAGATTTCCCCATCCTTTCACGGCGGGTACACGATAAGCCGCTCGTCTACCTCGATAGCACGGCAAGCTCGCAGAAGCCACTGTCCGTCATCGAGAGCATGAACACGTACTACCGCACCTATCACGCCAATGTGCATCGCGGCGTGTACGCGCTCAGCGAAGAGGCCACGGCGGCGATGGAGAAGGCCCGCGTCAAGGTCGCTCGCTTCATTCACGCCCGCCAGAGCAAGCAGGTGATATTTACGCGCAACACCAGCGAGAGCATCAACCTTGTGGCCTATAGCTGGGGCAACGCGAACATCCACGCTGGCGACCTGATTATCTTGAGCGAGATGGAGCATCACAGCAACCTCGTTCCGTGGCAACTGCTGGCGCAACGCGCGGGCGCGAGGCTGGAATTTATCCCTGTTACCGACGATGGACTGCTGCGCCAGGACATCTACGCGCAACTCTTGCAGCAGGGACCCCGATTGGTCGCAATCACCCACATGTCGAACGTGCTGGGAACGATCAACCCCGTGCAGGAGATGATCGCCCAGGCGCACGCAGTTGGCGCGCTCGTCCTGCTGGACGCGGCCCAGAGCGTGCCGCACCTGCCGGTAGACGTGCAGGCGCTCGATGTCGACTTCCTGTGTTTCAGCGCGCACAAAATGCTGGGACCCACTGGCATCGGTGTCCTCTACGGCAAGCGCAACCTGCTCGAAGCCATGCCGCCATTTATGGGCGGTGGCGACATGATCCGCAAGGTCGGCCTGCGCGAATCGACCTGGAACGACCTGCCCTGGAAGTTCGAAGCGGGCACGCCAGCCATCGCCGAAGCCATCGGCCTGGGAGTCGCGGTTGACTATCTGAACGAGCTGGGCATGGAGAACGTCCTGCAGCACGAACGCGAGATCACCGCCTACGCAATGGAACAGTTGCAGAGCGTTCCGGGCCTCACCATCTACGGTCCCACAACAGAGTCGCGTGGCGGCGTCATCTCCTTCACGCTCGACGATATTCATCCGCATGACCTGGCCTCGATCCTCGATCAAGAAGCGGGCGTAGCCATTCGCGCCGGACACCACTGCGCGCAGCCGCTAATGGAGCGCTATGGCCTCTCCGCGACGGCGCGTGCCAGCTTCTATGTCTATACAATCAAGGAAGAGATCGATACACTCGTGCAGGGTCTACACAAAGCAAAAACGATATTCAAACTGTAGACACCATGAAGGACTAATAGTATGTCAATGGATTATTATCGTGAATATATCCTGGATCACTACCGCAATCCGCGCAACTACGGGAAGCTCGACCAGCCCGACGTGCACGCCGAGGACTCGAATCCGTTGTGCGGCGATCAGCTGGCGATGGACCTGCTGGTTGAAGGAGATTGCATCAAAGAGGTACGTTTCCAGGGGCGCGGCTGCGCAATCAGCCAGGCAGCCGCTTCGATGCTCTCGGAGAAGATCGAGGGCAAAACGGTGCGAGAGGTCGTCGCGCTGGGCAAAGACGACGTGCTGGAGGATCTGGGCATCGACATCAGTCCGGCCCGCACCAAATGCGCCTTTCTCTCGCTCCGCGTCCTGCATCGCGGCCTTGCCATAGCGGGGCTGGAGACGCCAAATATAGACGAAGAGGAAGAGTAGATGTGCTTAAACGGCGTGATCGTGCCCGTGCGGCAAGGAAAGGCGTAAGCGAAGCCAGATGGCGGATTTCTATAAAGCGGCGGAATTGAGCGAGCTAGATGAAGGGGAACTCTTACCGGTTGAAGTCGATGGCGAACTGGTCTGTCTGGCGCGGGTCGAGGGTACTGTTTACGCGTTTACCGATAACTGCACGCACATCAGTGGACCCCTCAACGACGGAGAGCTTGAAGGCTACGTGCTCACCTGTCCCTGGCACCTCGCGCAATTCGACATACGTACCGGGCAGGTCCTGCGCGGTCCTGCGCGCCAGGATGTCATGACCTACCCGGTAAAAATTGAAAACGACGCAATTTACATTCAACTGCCCGACGAATGTTGACATTTGTTCCAGAACCCCCTACAATTGCCCGTAAAATATATGCATGGCCAGGAGCAGTGGGGAAATGGAAGGCAGATCGCATCTACTGGTGGGTTTAACCGCTGGAGTCGTATTTGATAGCATGGTTCATTTGACAGGAGACCCATTAACGTTAGCAAAGACGGTTCCTCTCGTTCTAATAATAAGGAAAGTCGTTTACTACTTCGCCGTCGGTTTCGGCGCGCTCTTGCCAGACATTGACAATGCGCGTAGCACTATGGGGCACAAATTTGGTATTGTCAGCAAAGAAATTCAGCGCATCGCGGGCCATCGCACCATCTTTCATAGCCTGTTAGGGTTGGCAATAGGCGCGTTACTGGCGATTGGTTTGGAACGAGTGGTAATCTATCTATTGGACAAACAAAATTTAGTCGTACCGGCGTCGTTTGTAGGGGCCTCGCACCTGGTCTTTTTTGGAGTACTGTTCGGCTGTATCATGCATATCGCCGCCGACGCTCTAACTCTAGGAGGCGTCCCGCTTCTATGGCCCAATCACAAGCGTTTTGGCTTTCCGCCTGACCCGAGATGGCGTTTTCGCACAGGGACATGGCCTGAATTTGTTATCGTCTGGTCCTTCATGATTCTTGTAGGTATAGGGATCTGGCAATCTATTATAGTGGTATAACTACTTATCCGAACACCTGAGCGCGAAGCGCTAGCCACGACAGTGGCGTTGGTGTTCGGAATAAGGACTAAAAAAAGCAATGAAAAGACTCTCGCTACACACACGGCAACTTAACCAGGTCCAGCTTTCACGGTTGCTCCTGGTACTTATGGTGCTCGCGTATGCAATCATTATGAGCTACCAGACGGTTCTACGGTATGTAACGTTCAAGGCTACGGCATTTGACCTTGGCAACCTGGACCAGGTGCTCTGGAACACCCTGCACGGACATCCCTTCTTCTGGACCAACCAGGGAGATAACTGGTTTGGCCCGCCGACGAGGCTGGCCCAGCACGTCGAGCCAATCATTCTGCCACTCTCATTACTTTATGTATTTCACGCCGATCCACGTATCCTGCTGATCTTTCAGACACTTGCCCTGGCTTCCGGGGCGCTGCCGGTCTATCTGCTCACGCGCAAATACCTGCCGGAGTGGCCGTTGCTGGCGGCGGTAATGGCGGGCGCATATCTTATCTCGCCCGCGCTGCTGGGCATCAACATCTTCGACTTTCACCCGGTATCCCTGGCCACGCCGCTGCTGCTCTACGCGCTGCTGGCCCTTAACTACAAACGTTACGTCTGGTTCGTGATCGCCTGTATACTTGCCAGCGCCTGCAAAGAGGAGATTCCCGCCATAGTCGCGCTGCTCGGCATACTGGTGATCTGGAAGTACAAGTTGCCGCGCCTGGGAACGGCGCTCATCGTCTTTGGCCTGCTCTGGTCCGTGATAGCCGTAGCGGTTATCGAGCCGCACTTCTATCCGGGGACACAACATAACACCTTCTGGTATCGCTACACCGCGCTGGGAAGCACGCCGGGCAACGCGGTCATTAACGTTCTGCTGCATCCCTGGCTGCTTATCATTACCTTCGTTACGCTCGACCGCGTCTACTACCTGGCTGGCCTGCTGCGCAGTACAGGTTTTCTCGCGCTCCTGGCTCCTGAATGGCTGCTGCCAACGCTACCTAGCCTGGCGATCAACCTGCTCAGCGGGGATCAGTTGCTTTATACCGGAGTGTATCACTACAACGCGGCCATTATTCCTTTTATTATGATGGCGGCCATCGTTGGTTTGCAGCGCTTTATCAGAATCTGGCAGGGGTGGCGCGACGAAAGCACAGAGTTCCCGTCCGACGGAGCGCCCGGCAGCATTCTGGGAGCGCGCAGGCCCGGCTCTCTCCTGGATAGGGCCACCCTGGCGTATAGCGCTGTCACACAGACGTTCAGCACGTTGCCGGTCGTAACGCGTTCGGCGGCACTGCTGCAACCACGCATCTCTTTCGTCACGTACAGGAGCACCTCGCTGTGGCAACGCTTCAGCGACCGTATGGCGGCACTGGCCAGAAATGTCTCACTATCGCAGCTACAGTGGATCATGTGTGCGTGGCTGATTGTTATGTTCTCGCTCAATTACTTTATCCTGGCACCGAATTTGAATGTCTTCTGGGCCACGACCGTACCGGGCGTACACGAGGCGCATATCCAGCAGTTGCTGGAAGAGATTCCGCCCGACGCGCCTGTCTCCACCGGCACCAGCATCAACCCGCATCTCAGCGAGCGGCAATACATCACCGTCTTTCCCAATATCACCATCGGCAATCAGACGGTCGAGTACATCATTGTCGATCTCAGCACCGTCTTTCCCGAGGACAAGATTAGCACGATCAAGGCGCTCAATCAATTAAGCAAAGGGCAATTTTGTACACTTAAAATGTCGGATGACGTAATACTCTTAGGGAGGCGAGACATCGCCCATTGCCCGTAGCGTAGGACAGGCAATTCATGGTATAATCCGAACAGGAATAGCTAACCTAACGCGTTCAGGCGAGCTTGATTAGTTGCATGGAGGACTGTAAGGATGCGCAGCAATCCCTATCCCGACGAACCGACCAGTGTACAACCTGACGCACTTTCTCGTGCAGATCGTATGGAAGATTTACCGTTACGACCCGTAGCCCCACAGCAGCAGCAGCAGGTCAGCGCCGATAGTAGCACTCCTGATGCCGATAGCGAAGAGACACGTCACGAAGAGGCACTCACCGTCAGATATGCCATCGGCAAACTCAATGATTTCATCCAGTGGTTTATCGCCGTGCTGGAGGTCACGTTGGCGATCCGTTTTATTCTGAAGTTGATTGGCGCAGACCCAAACAATCTGTTCGCGGGCTTTCTTTACGCCTTGACCGACATTATTCTGTTCCCATTCAGCACCATCGTGCGTTCGCCGTCTATTCATCCACCCTATCAGGCATTTGAATGGTCGACGCTCATCGCTATGGCGATCTACGCCCTGCTCTTCTGGGCCATTGGTCGCTTCTTGCGTATCCTCATCTCAAGTCCAGAGGAACCCACGACTTAGGCGTTTCGTTGCAACAGGGTGCCAGCGTCGGTGCCCTTTTTTGTACCCTTCTGCATCATTCTACATTTGCCAATAACATGTCGCATAGGTTTAATTAATTGTGATATACTTTTGGCAATCAGGAGGTGCACATTGGACAATTTAAGTATCTTTAGCGGCAACGCGAACAGAGCATTAGCTGCCGCGATATGCCGCCACCTGCGCATTCCACTCGGTGACGCGGATGTTTTCCAGTTCAGCAATGAAAACATTTTTGTAAAGATAAATCAGAACGTACGCGGCCACGATGTCTTTGTTATCCAGCCCTTTAGTTCTCCCGTCAACCGCTCGATCATGGAGCTATTGATAATCATCGATGCATTGAAACGTGCCTCCGTTGCTCGTATTACTACTGTTATTCCCTACTATGCATACGGTCGGACCGACAAAAAGGACCAGCCACGCGTGCCGATCACGGCGCGCTTGATCGCGGACTGCATCACGGTCGCGGGCGCGCAGCGCGTCCTGACGATGGATATGCACGCGGGGCAGATCCAGGGCTTCTTCAATATTCCTGTCGATGAACTGACCGCCCAGATTCTGCAGGCGCGCTACTTCGCGGAGAAGGAGCTAGATCCGCTCACGATCGTTGCCGCCGACGAGGGCTTCGCCAAGAAGGGCCGTACATTGGCGGACCGGCTCGGCGTGCCGCTGGCAATCGTGGAGAAGCGCCGCCTGGGCAACAACGAGCAGACCGAGGCGATGGGTATTATAGGAAACGTCAATGGCAGGAACGCGCTGATCGTCGATGATGAGATCGATACGGCTGGCTCGTTGACGCAGGCGGTGCGCGTCGTCCACGAGCAGGGGGCGCGTGATATCTACTGCTGCGCCACGCACGGCGTATTCTCGGGTCCGGCCATCGAGCGCCTAAACAATGCTCCCATCAAAGAGATCGTGATTACTGACTCTATTCCGCCACCCAGACATAAGCAACTACCCAATCTGACCATCCTCTCGGTGGCGGAGCTCTTCGCGGGCGCGATCAGCCGCATTCACGATGGCAGATCGGTGTCGGAATTGTTCAGATAGCAGCCGACACACCCACACAACGACTTTTTATGTTATAATAAACAACGACACA
>Ga0209839_10000933_pt1 | contig 14865 bp, 14 predicted proteins | sample OrgsoiDNA2013050_FD_185800 | JGI IMG/M metagenome (GOLD analysis project Ga0209839, IMG submission 185800) | Permafrost soil microbial communities from the Arctic, to analyse light accelerated degradation of dissolved organic matter (DOM) -... | ecosystem: Environmental > Terrestrial > Soil >... | reverse complement strand
GGTGGCGTGGCCGGCGAGGGGGGCGACGTCGTGGGGTTCGAGGTGCCAGGTGAACAGGGCTGTGACGCAGAATACGTGGCGGAGGCTGTGCCAGGTCCAGTTGCCGTTGCCGGCGGGGTCGCGCCATCTGGCTGGCTGGTAGGCGGGTGCCAGGACGCGGCGGTCGAAGTTGGAGGACCGCCAGTGGTGGCCGCGGGGGGAGGGGAACATCAGCCCGAGGGGGTTGGTGCCGGCTTGCGTCTCGGTGCGTGCGGCGTTGATCCGGGCCTGGATTTTCTCGGCCAGGGGGTATCCGTGGGGGGTGCGGGCGGGGTAGATGGTCTTGCGGCGCTTGGAGCCCTTGGGCAGCCCGGTGAGGAGCTTGCCGGCGACCTCGATGACCTTGCGGTCGACGTCGATGACGCGGCTGGCGGGGGTGATCTGCCAGATGGTCAGGGCGAATTCCTCGCCTTGGCGCAGCCCGCTGTAGGCGGCGGTGTTGGCCATGAGCTCGTGCAGGTCACCGCGCCGCCCGGCGGCCAGGGCGTGGCCGAGCCGGGCGACGTCAGCGTCGGCGGGGATCTGGGCGGGGCCGACGAACTGGTCGGATTCTCCCTGCGTGCTGGCCCGGGGGGCGGGGGCGGGCCGGCCGGCGGCCTGCCAGTGCACCTCCGCGAGCCTGGGGCTGGCCAGGTACCCGCCGCGGATTCCTGCGGTGACCATGGCGGACAGGCACCGGTGCAGCCGCGCGCCCTCGCCCTCGGTGGGCGCGGCGCTGACCGCTTCCTGCATGTCGGCGACCTTGATGTCCTGGCAGGTGAGGCCGGCGATGACCGGGGCGACGAACCGCTGGCACAGCCGGCGCTGGGTGTCGGCATGCTTGGGGGACCACGGCTTCCTGGCCGGGTGCCGGTCAGCGGACAGGTAGTAGGCGATGAGGTCGGTGCCGGGCCGTTCCATGTTCGGGGCATCCGCGGTCAGCCGCTCGGTGACCTTCTCCAGCCTGGCCGCCAGCTTCTCCTCGGTCACCGCCTCGCACTGGCGCCGCTGGCCGTTCTCATGCCAGACCGCACGCCACCGGCCCCCCTGCGCCCGGGCCGGGTACACAGTGATCCCGCCCTCCACCTCAATCACCACACGGTCTTCGCTGCGGGTGCCCGCGCGGGCGTCCCCGCGCAGCAGGCCGCGTGGCTGTGAGGCACGGTTGGATCGGGTGCCTCCGCGAGCGGGGCTGACGGTCCCGCTTGCCCGGGCGCGGGCGGGTTGTGGGTTTTCTGTGGGGATCTTGGACTGAGGGCGTGCTTCCGGCACCATGGCGTGCCCACTCTTTCTGGCGTCTTGCCAGGTGGTGCATGCTGCTCGGCTGTTACCTCATCCGGCGGCCTCAGGGGCGATCGTCCGCCTGAAAAGCGGAAGGTCGACAGTTCGATCCTGTCCCTGACCACCACCACCCGTTCTGAGCGCTCTTTCCCTGTTCCCGGCCGTCGTCCGGCGGGACTGGTAGGGCCAGGGTGGGTCCCGGATGGGGCCGCTGACCTGGCTGATCATCCTCCATGGCTGCCGGGCCCCGGCAGCCACACCGCAGGTACACCGAGCCCATCCGGTTCTCGCCCGGCCCGCCGTCCTCCCGGATACCGGATCCGTCCCGGCGCCACCATCGACCGCCGGCAGGTCCCGCTGCACCCGAATACTGACGTCGGCTACCGGACGCGCCCACGCCCCAGCGAACCGTCCTAACCGCCGTCGTCCGCCCCGTCCGGGACACCGACCTTCCCCGTATGCCCACCGCCCGGCACCGGGCGCATGACTCTGCCAGCTAGGCAAAGTAAGCACGCTGCAAGTGCCCTGAACGCTCACGCGGCTCCCTGCCGACTCGGAGCGGCTGGCCAGTCGACTGGTTAGCTGTGGCGGAAGTGCCAGATCAGCGAGTTCTGGGCGTCGCGATCGACGTACTTGGCTTCGGCTGCAGGCTGGGTGGCACCAGGCCGCGTGAGCAGCGGTCCGAGTCCCGGCCCGTTGCCGGGTGCGGCGCTTCGGCCACCTAGCTGCGCCGCCGGGGTTACTTAGGTGAGTGCGGGCAGGGAATGACTGATAGTAGTCAGGCGTGAACGTGGCGTGGCGATGCTGGTAGTGTCGGTGCCTCACGGGGGGCCTGCAAACGGAGCCGGGCGCGATCGCTGGGCTGGTCATTGTGCGGACGGGGGCGGGCATGGCTGTTGCCGCGCTCTTGTGCCTGATAGCTGCTGGCTTGCTGTCCACCGCGGCTGATCATGCCGCGTCCGGCAGCTCACCCGTGGTGCTGGCCATGATCTTGCTGATCGAACTCGGCGTCCTGGCGGCGCTGGCATGCGTTCTGTTCGTCGGCCTTGCCCTTGGAAACGGTACGGCCTGGCTGTGGCGCCGGTGGCGGCGGCAGGCCGCCGGCGGTGGGGATGGCGGCCGTGATCAGGGACTGGATTCATGCCCGTCCCTGGTCCCGTTCGCCGAGGTCGGGAAGCCGTGCAATCCCCTTGTCGTACTTGAGGGCCTGCCGTGCACCTGGCGCAGGTTCTTGCCTGCCGGGGCGCGGGAGCGGGAAGGCTGATCAGCATGTATCCGGTTCTGTTTCATGTTGGGTCGCTCCCGGTGCTGACGCACGATTTCTTCACCGTGCTCGGGCTGCTGGCCGGGACCGCTGCAGTGGTGATAGAGGCGCGGCGCCGCGGTATCGCCGACCGGGCGATGGCCACCATCGTGGTGGGGGCGCTCGTCGGGGCGGCGCTTGGCACCCGGGCTGGCAACTGGTGGCTCTACCTCACCCAGACCGCCCGCCCGACGCTGCCCGGTCTTCTGGTCGACAGCGGCAAGACCGTGCTCGGCGGCTTGACCGGGGGTTACCTCGGGGTCCTGGTCACCAAGCGGCTGATCGGCTATCGGGCTCACACCGGGGACGTCTTCGCCCCGGCGGCGGCGCTCGGGATCGCGGTGGGCCGCATCGGGTGCTTCCTCACCGAGGCGCCGGGGACACCGACGTCATTACCGTGGGGCTTCGTCCCGCCGGGCAACGTTGTGCACAGGATCCCGGACTGCCCCCAGTGCGTGCCTGGCGTGGCACTGCACCCCTCGTTCCTTTACGAGATCGTATTTCTTGCCGGGCTGTTCGCGGTTCTGCTCTGGTTGCGTCCGCGGGTCCACGTTCCCGGCGAGCTGTTCAAGATCTTCCTGGCTTCCTATGCGGTCTTTCGCTTCGCGGTGGAATTCGTGCGGGGCAACGAGGTGGCGGCGCTCGGCCTGACTCGCCCGCAATGGTTCCTGCTCGCCACCGCACCGCTGCTGGCCTGGCACTTCGCCCGGCAACTGCGCTCCGGTGCCTTCCGGTCCACCGCCCCGCGGGCCACCACGGTCGCGGCCGTTACCCAGGGGCCCCCCGTTGCCTGACACCCCGCCACCGCAGGCCGGCGAGGGTCCCCCGGAGCGGCCGCCCGAGGGCACCGGATCACCGCCGGGGGCGCCTGTACCCAGGCGGCGCCTCAGGACAGGCTGGCTGGTGGCTCTCGTCATCGTCGCGCTCGTCCTGCTGGTCTTTGGCCTGTGCGTGGCGGCCGCCAGCCAGCCGGGCTCGAACGGATGAGCCCGGCGACCCTGCCCGGCATGCCGCTGCGGTCTTACCGGCTGCACCGGTATGTCACGGCCTTCTGCCCGCACTGCCACGCGCAGGACCCATCGACCCCGCTGGAGTCGGTGGCGCGGTTGTCCGGGTACCTGGTGGAGGAGGAGGGCCGCATCTGGCTGGTGCGCGCCTGCCGGACGCACGGCCGGGTGGTGACGCTGTACGACGAGAGCCCGGAGATCCTCCGCTACCTCGAGGAGTGGACCGCCCCGACCAAAGCGCACGTGCCCGACCGGCCGGGCAACTTCGCCCCGGTCCCGGAGGCCTACCTTTCCGGGCTGCCGGAGATGCAGACGCAGCACACCTGCATCTTGCTAGAGGACGTCGTGCAGGGCTGCAACCTGCGGTGCCCGACGTGCTTCTCGGAGTCCTCCCCGGACCAGGCCGGCGTGGTTCCCGTCGCCCGCGTCATGGCCAACGTCGATGCCCGGCTGGCCCGGGAGAACGGCCGGCTGGACGTCGTCATGGTCTCTGGCGGCGAGCCCACCGTGCACCCGGACCTCACCACGATTCTCAGTGAACTCGCAGGCCGTCCCGTCAGCCGGATCCTGCTGAACACTAACGGCATCCGGATCGCGCAGGATGACGCCCTGGTGGAGTGGCTGGCCGCCCACCGGGACCGGGTCGAGGTGTACCTGCAGTACGACGGCCGGCGAGCCTCGTCCTACCGTGCGCACCGCGGCGGGGACCTGCTGCGGTGGAAAGAGACCGCCGTCGACCGCCTGTCCTCGGCGGAGGTCTTCACCACACTTACCATGACCGCGTCTCTCGGTGTCAACGACGACGAGATCGGCGCAGTGGTGCTGCGCGCTCTGGAGACCCCGTATGTCGGCGGGGTCAGTATCCAGCCCCAGTTCGGGTCGGGCCGGTCGGCCGGAATTAACCCTATGGACCGGCTCACCCACACCGGCGTGCTCGCCCGTCTCGGCCCGCAGACCGACGGCCTGGTCCAGTGGCAGGACCTGACCGCACTGCCGTGCTCGCACCCGCACTGCTGCAGCGTGGGATACCTGGTTCGCACCGACAGCGGCGAGTGGCGCTCGCTGACCAGCATCATCGGACACGAGCAGCTGAAGGCCTACCTCGGCCTGGTGAGCAATCGCATCGGTGACTGGCAGCTGGCACCTCAGATCCGGGAACTAGTAAAGCAGTCCCTGCTCGGCCTGCTGTCCGACGAAGCCTCGCTGGCCCAGCCCCGGGTATGGGGCCTGCTGCGGGACGTCTGCAAGAACTGCGACCTCGGGATGACAACGCTCGCGCGACTCGCTGGCGAGGGCCTGACCGGCAGCAACCGCAAGGCTCGCAGCCTGATGGCCGGCCGGATCAAGCGGGTCGCAGTAAAGCCCTTCATGGACATGAGCACCATGATCGAGGAGCGGCTGGTCCAGTGCTGCGTGCACGTGGGCACGGTCGGGGACGATGAGTCCGACCAGTGCGCCCCCTTCTGCGCCGTCCAGGCGTGGACGCCCCTCGGTGCGCAGAAACTAGCCCGGCGGGCCGCCGCGCGCGAGGCGGCGCCAGAGCCGGGCGCGCGAGCCGAGCAGCCCGGCCTGACCCTGGAGATCCTCTCGGGGGAGGACCGGTGAGCGTTTCCGGCGAATCCCCGCGTGCCTCGGTGCTGCGCTCCGGCGGAGTGCCGCCGCCGGCCGACGGCACCCCGGACCAGGCACCGTCCGACCCCTTGCGCCTGTGCATCTTTACGACCATCGCGGTGCTGGCCTGGCTGCTGACCCCCCCGCTCGTCATCGTGTGGATGGCCACGCTCGGGTTGCTCGGCTACATCCGGGCGTACCGGGAAGGCCTCACCCGCAGCGGCTGCTTCCTGCGGGACGTGCGCCTTGTCCTGCTGTATCTGAGCCTGGCCTGGGTGGTCGGCGCGTACTTCACCGTATGGCCGGTCATCCACTGGCTGAGCTAACCGCTACGGCCCCCCGGCAGCGTGACGCTGCGGTTCGCCCCTGGTGCAGAAGGCACCATGCCGATCGTCATCTGGGATCCTCCATTGCGGATACGGCTCGGCGCCGCTGACGGCGCGCCTGGGCGCGTACATGACATCCGGGTTGCCCAGGGCACGGGTGGCAGGTCCGTCATCCGGCTGATCGACGACGGCGTGGACGACGCTGATGCGCAGGCGACCAGTCGGGGCTGGGACATTATGCTGCAGATGCTGCAGGAGCGGGCGGTCCAGCACTAAGTTGCCTGCTCAGCGCGCCCGGCAAGAAAATGTTGTCATCGAACTACCGCTCCCAGGCAAGGACATCGTTGGCGTACACCCTCCGCGGCATGTGCGGGTGCTCGCTGGTCCGGCATGTAGGCGACTCTGGTCCATTCAGGTCTGGAACGTGATCCAGGTGTCGGGTGGCCGGCTCTCTACTGGCGGGTCATCGTAGGTGCGCCAGGCGCCGCCCGCTGCGTCGGATGCCACCTGTGACCAGACGCGCTGCGCACCGGGGTCGTAGGGCTGGAACCCGATGCTCCAGCGTCCGGGGAACATGGCGAGGACTAGGCTCGGCGTTCTGGGTCTGTGCGGATGGCTTTGTAGGTGAGTTCTTGGGATCTGGCCTACATAACCAGGGTGGCAGCCGTAGCGCCCTGCTGGGCGTTAACGCGACTAGATACTAACTGTCAAGGCCTGCTAAACTAGACTCGTGGCGAAGGCTATGAAGTACAGGGACGTTGAGCGGGCGCTCCTGCCAACGGCTGTACCTGGAAGCAGGGCAAAGGCGACCACCTCAAGTGGTACTGCCCGTCGTCCTGCGGCAAGCACGTCGCAGTCGTCACGCAGGCGAGGAACGTCTCGGCTGGCGTAGTCGCCGACACGATCACTAAGCTGGCCTGCCTCCCAGCCGGGTGGCTTCAGTGATCGTTCCGGCGGCATATGGCCGGAGACCGCGGGGCAGGAGAGGGAGAAAATCATGACCACAAGGATGCCCGCCGCCATTGCCGGCACGGACACGTACAACGTCACCGCCAAGCGGTGGAAGCACGGCTGGGAACTGCACATCGACGGCGTCGGCGTGACCCAGTCGCGCACACTCGACACCGCCGAACAGATGGTCCGCGACTACATCGAGACACTCACCGACCAGGACGTCAGCCGCGACACAATCGTCATCACGCCCGACCTCGGCGAGCTCGACCGCAAGGTGACGACCGTCCGGGAGCTACTCGCAGCGGCGGATCGGCAGCAGCAGGAAGCACGGAACTCCTACCGTGCGCTCGCAGCAGATCTGCGGGCAGCCGGGCTGTCCGTGTCCGATACCGCTGCGATCCTAGGCGTGTCGCGCGGACGCGTGTCCCAGCTCAGCAAAGCGTCCTAGCCTCGAGCTACGGCGGCCTAATAAGCCCCAGCCGACCCGCTACATATCGGGAACGTGACCCGGGGCCTGTTGACAGGGATGCCCGATGGGGGCTGCTATACGGGCAACCGGAGCCGCTGTGGCCAACACAGGAGCAACACAAGTCCGGGCATGGGACGCATCTAACACACGAATAACACGGACGGAACGGCATTATGCGATACACCTCGGCACGGCGCTAGAATGCTGCCGTAGAGTCCCCGACATGCTTGTTATGCAGGTGACCGGAGCTGGTGAACTTCACGAGGCAGGCGCCGCCGGGTCCGTGACAGGGCTTCTGAAAAGCGGAAGGTCGGCGGTTCGACCCGCCCCTGACCACTTCTGTGACCTGCTAAAACAGCTAAATTAGGGCTGGATTTCCAGGCAAATCTGACGGCAACCGCCGCATCGCATCCTGACGGAAATAGCTACGTCGGCACGGCGGACGGTCATACCTCCGGCTCCGTACACTGAGGACATGAGTGAGGCGCGCGAAGAGCTGCTTCCTGGACGGGACTTGCCCTTCTTTGCTTCGTTTGAGGCTGAGCCGGACCTTGCGGAGCGGGCTGAGGAGATCCTTAGCTGGAGTACTAGCCGATCAACGCGCGGGGGCGGGCCGAGGCCCGTTTCGCGCGCGGGGGGCCTCCGGGATGAGACACTAGACCCAGGCCGCAAAGGAGGTGATCCCGATGAGCACCAATGCTGAGTATCCACAGCACCAGGTAGATCAGGATCTCGTGCCGCTTGAGGACCTGATCAGGCGGACGCCGGGCGCACATCCGATCCGCTCGGCTGACGAGCTCCGCAGCGACGCGTTCGAGTCCGACGAAGAACTTGATGAATTCCTGGCCTTCGTCGCCGATTCTCGCCACGCTGACCTTGCCTGAGTCGCCGCTGCGGGCCGTCGTCCTGGATACAGATGTCGCCTCCCGCTCGTTCAAGGACCGGCTTCCAGCGCCCCTTACGGCGCGCCTGGTCGGGGCGCAACCATTGGTCTCTTTTGTCACTGTCGGTGAGCTGACGCAGTGGACGAAATTACGTCACTGGGGACCACGCAACGTCGCGATGCTCGACGCGTGGCTATCAGACAAGCCAGTAATCCCCGGCGGCAAGGCTGTCGCCGCGATCTGGGGAGATCTGTCGGCAGCGGCGACCCAGCGCGGTCGTCCACGCCCGGTCAACGACACCTGGGTCGCCGCTTGCTGCCTGGCCTACCGCCTGCCGCTGGCTACCTTTAACATCAAGGATTACTCCGACTTCGCAGAGCACGACGGATTAGAGATCGTCGGCCACAGCGTGGGTGAGTTGTAAGTTGCTGTATGGCAGATCCCCGGCGTAGACATCATTCATCACGCCAGGGAAGCCATAGCTCCGGTCATAGCTGTGAAGGCTGGGTCGATATTGGGAGTCCTCAGTGGAGCTGACGGCAACGGTGACGGCAACCACGGCAGTCAGCGGCCACCTGAGCCGCCCTGGCCGGCCTGTGCGGCGGTGACCTGGCCCGGCTGCCCCGCTCCAGCAGCTGGATGGTGACCATGGGAGGAATCGCGGAGGCCGCGTTCCTTCTCCAGGATCGTGTGACCGCGCAGCGCGTTTATGAGCTCCTGCTTCCCCACGCCGGCCTTCCGATGATCGCCGGCCTCGGCGTGGCCTGTTTCGGGTCGGCGCACCACGCACTCGCTCTGGCGCATCTTCCCGCCGTCAGCGCCTCCCGGAAACGGCTAGCGCAGGCACTCACGCTCCGCGCACGGCCGCAGGACGCGGAAGCTGGCGGTGCTCATCGCCAATCCCCGCCGGGAGATCGCGGCCATCGACCTGGTGGTCGGCGTCGCGGCGGTCAACAGCGCCAAGGGGCCTGCCGTGCCGCCCGCGCAGCTCGTGCTGGATCGCGAAGCCAGGCAGGCCTATCGCCGCCTCCTCGGGCAGCTGCATAAGGAAGGCGCCGACCTGGAAGCGCGCGGTGACATCGGCCACGCCGTGCGTCTCCGCTCGGAACGGGACTGGCTGGAGCGCGAGCTCGCCAGCGCCGCCAGGATCGGCGGACGGTCACGGTCCTTCGCCGACGAAGGCGAGCGGGCGCGCATCTCCGTCGGAAAGGCAATCTGGCGCTCCCTGGCCCGCATCACGGATGCGGACGCGTTCATCGGCGACCACCTGCGCCGGACAATACACACCGGCATGCGGTGTTCTTACTGGCCTGCCTGATCGAGCGGTCGCGGCAGGATTGTCGGCCCGGACCTTCGCCAGCGAGCCCTGCTCGCCAGCGACTTGATGCGCGCTGCGCGCCTCGCTGCGGAAAGTGCCGCCGGGGTCCTTCGTCACCCTTCACCAAGTCGGGGTCAGGCCGGCAGTGAAACGCGCTGCGGCCTGCTCATCACCGAGCACGTCCGTTCGGAACCGTGACGAGCGGCGTCGGCGTCGGGGTGGGGTTCACGAATACTGTTCCCAGTTGCACGTCGCACTGAGAGTCGCCGCAGTGCGCGACCTTCAGGTCTGCATTGGTGGCGTCGTAATAGCTGATGACTCCCAGGCCGTCCCCGCCGATGGTGATCGACGCGGGGTAAGTGATAAAGGGGGAAGTCTCGATGGTCACGGGATCCTGGAGGGGGCCGCTGCAGTAGATGTTCACGCAGTTGGTCGTGCGTTGCTGGGGTTGTTAGTCGGGCCAGTCCAGCTGATGGTCGGGCACGCCTGCCGTCTTGCCGTACTCGACGGCCTCGGTCCGGCCGGCCTGGTCGCCGCGCCGGTACTGGAAGATCTTGTCAGCGAACACGACCACATGGTCGTCTCCGGCGCGGAAGTCTGCGTACCAGCCGCCTTCGGCTAGCAGCGACCGGGCAAGTGCCTGGGCGAGGGCATCCGCGGTGTCGTCGTCCGCCTCGAAGTCGATGATGGTCCAGACAGGAGGCTGGGCCGCCGACACGGACTCCGAGAAGTCCTGCTGGGTCAGCCGCGTCAATCTCAGGCCGCCGACGCGCAGCTCCGCGCCAGGCCGGAGACTTTCGGCCAGCAAGGTTCCTTTCAGCATGGAACCGAGCTTCCCACCAGCGTCCGACATCGTCGGAAACCGGCGCAGCCGACCCCCCAGACCATTGCGGCCTGTCGCCAGGCACCACGCTCTTCTGCCGCATATGGCGCGTCAGGTCAGGAATGATGTAGCCGCCTGGTTGCCGCAGTGCTAGATCGACAAGCACCTCGCTCATGCTGGACCGGTCCGAGGGGGCCTCGTGCACGTCGACCGACAGCATCACACTGAGTGACGGGGAAGCCCAGGGAGAACGCTCGCCGAGCCGCCGTGAGGCGCGGCGTCGGCGAAACGCAGCTCGATCGCGGCGTCGTTCCATATTGGGTTGATCTGAGCGCCTTCTGCTGGCCAGCGAGAAGCGTTGTGGTGGTGGCGTCGAGGCGCGAGTGGCCGGATGCGCCATGACGTGCCGCCGTGTCCCCGTGACTGGCAGCCGGCGGACTGCCAGCCGGACGGCGCTACGGCCACATGCTGAGATTGAGGAAGCCTTCGACCGCCGTCAGGACCTGTCCCAGGACGGCGGCTGAGGCGGACAGGCGTCCCGGCACGAACATCGAATGATCGGCGCCGTCGATCTCGACGACGTCCGCGGTGACGGAGCGGGCGATTCGGCCGTCCCAGAACGGGTCGGCGGTGCCGCCGGCCAGCAGGAACGGGCCCGTCGCCCGTCCCAGCTCCCGTGGCCGACGTCAGCTCGTCGACCGGGGCGGTGGTAGAGGGGTGCCGGTGCGGATGTGATGGGCTTGCCAGTGGCGGGCGTGTATCGGATCTGGGCCGGGTCGCGGACCCGTGAACGCTGGTGCGTGCGGACACGATGGCCTAGCCTTTCCGTGTGCCCGAGGACCACCAGGAGCCGTTCGTCGGCGCGGATTTCGTGCCGCCGTCGGGATTGCGCACGCATGATTTTGTGCTAGAGCCTCTCGGCCCTCAGCATAACGACGCTGACTATGCGGCGTGGACGTCGAGCATTCCGCATATCCGCTCCACGTCCGGGTTCACTGGTGCTGCGTGGCCTGATGAGAACCTGTCTCTTGCTCAGAATCTCTCAGACTTGATCCGGCATGCAGATGATTTTTCTGCCCGGAAAGGATTCACCTACACTGTCCTCGAACCTTTGACGTCCAAGGTAATTGGATGCGTCTATATCTACCCGTCGGCTGACCCTCGGTATGACGCGAGAGTCCGGTCGTGGGTCAGCGTTCAGCACGCGGCGCTCGATCAACAGCTGAGGCGCGGCGTCGCTGCGTGGCTTGCTCGCGACTGGCCTTTCCGATCGATCGACTACTTCGGTCAGCCAGCCGGGAGCAGCACCGGAGTCGAGCGGTGCGATGACTGCTAGCATTGGCTACCTTCGCGGCTCACCAGCAGTAACGCATCGTGCGGCAGTGCCGCAGAATAACTGCTGAACCGACGTCACTGATACCGGAGCCGGTGGACCGCGGATGGGGCGTTCTGGCAGAGAGGCAGGTCAGCGGGTCACGAGGCAGAATAGGTGGCCTGCGGGGCCCCGGTAGACGCGCCACTGAACCGGCTCTCCGCTGGGGCCAGGGCGGGGCGAGGCGTGCTCGCTGACGAAGATCCCGCCCGCCGCGAGGACCCGCTCATGAGCGGCAGCGAGGTCGCTAACCAGAACGTTCGCAGCGGGCCAGACTTGCCAGAAGGCTTGCAGGCGTCGTGCACCCCCATGCCGCCCGCCGGGACCGACTGCTGTGCGACAGTGGAGATCATCAGTTCCTGCCGCTTCGCCGCCATAATAGTGATCTTCGTGAGGCCGGCGGCCTCGTGACTACTTAATGCTGGCAGGCGGTCACCCTTGAGTTTTCCGGCAGGCTGGCCTGACGAGGGCGTCCCGACGAGAAGAGCAGCTATGAACGACCCTGGCGTCACCCGTGTGGCCGTCTATATCGACTTCGACAACATCGTGATCTCACGCTACGACCAGGTTCACGGCCGGGGCCAGTTCCAGCGTGACAAGGTGCGCGGGTTCAGCAGGGCAGACAGGCCGGCCGATCCCGACATCGCGGAGAAGCTCCAGCGCGCCACGGTGGACGTCGGCGCGATGATCGACTTCGCCTCATCGTTCGGCACCCTCGTGCTGACCCGCGCCTATGCGGACTGGTCAGCCCCCGTGAATGCCGACTACCGCGGGCAGCTCGTCAGCCGCGCGGTGGACCTGGTGCAGCTCTTTCCCGCTGCCGCCTACGCGAAGAATGGTGCCGACATCAGGCTGGCCGTGGACGCGGTGGAGGACATGTTCCGCCTTCCCGACCTGACCCACGTGGTGATCGTGGCCGGGGACTCCGATTACATCGCCCTCGCCCAGCGGTGCAGGCGGCTGGGCCGTTACGTCGTGGGTGTCGGGGTCGCAGGATCGACCAGCAGATCACTCGCCGCGGCGTGTGACGAGCTCGTGACGTACGACGCGCTTCCGGGCATTACACCTGTCGGCGCCTCCCAGCCGCCAACCGCACCGGCGACCGGCGCACCGGCGGAGCATGAGGAGCCCGGCGGCGCGTCGCCCGCGCGGGGCTCGCGACGTACCAGGCGGCCAGCGGCCGCGGTGACCGACGAGACTGATCTCGATTCCGAAGACCCGCAAGAGCTGGCGACCAGGCTCCTTGAACGGGCGCTGCGACTCGGCCAGGAAAAGGATGATGCGGACTGGCTGCATAGCTCCGCGGTAAAGAGCCAGATGAGGCGCATGGACCCGTCATTCAGCGAGAGGGCTCTCGGCTATCGTTCATTCTCAGACTTCGTGAAGTCACGAGAAGCCGTCGCCGAACTCGACGAGGCAAACCCCGTGCGGCTCGTACGGCTCAACCCGGCCATGACCGCACAGTAGGGTAACCGCCTGCAGCTGGCCGGGCAGTCAGCCGCCCAGCATGAGGCTCGCGCAGTGCTCGCCGATCATCATTGCCGGGGCGTTGGTGTTCCCGCCGACGATGCTGGGCATGATCGACGCATCGGCGACGCGGAGACCTTCAACGCCCCGGACCCGCAGCGCCGGATCGACCACGGCCTGCTCGTCTGCGCCCATCCGGCAGGTGCCGACTGCGTGGTACACCGACGTCGCGCGGTTCGGAAGCTCCTTAGCCAGCGCGGCCCGGTCCGGGTAGTCAGGCCCGGGTGAAAGCTCGGCGGCGACGCCAGCAGCGATGATCTTGTTAGCCATCACCTCGCGGATGAGTTCCATCCCGTCCAGCAGCAGCCTGCTGTCGTCGGGATCGGTCAGATAGGCCGGGTCGATGACCGGCGCGGCGGCCGGGTCGGCAGAGGCGAGCCGGAGGGTGCCGCGGCTTTTCGGGTATATCAGCGTGGGCATGACCGTCAGCGCGGAGCGCTTGTCGACCTTCTGCCTGGCAGGCGAATCCTGGTTGGGGAACGGGTACGACCACGGCAGGGCGTGGATCTGGATGTCGGGGATCTCTCCGGCCTGCTGGCTGCGGACGAACCCGACCGCCTCGAAGACAGTGCGGCCCATCCAGGTGTCGCCGCGGATCGCCTCCTTGATCACGCCGCTCGCGAAGTACGGCGTGGTTCCCCGGTTGCGGGCAGACTTCATGACATAGGTCATCGGCACGAACATGTGGTCGTGCAGATTGCTGCCGACGGGCAGGTCGGCGGCAACGTCGATGCCGTGATCGCGCAGGTGGGCCGCAGGGCCGATACCTGACAGCATCAGGATCTGCGCCGAGCCGTACACCCCGGCGCACAGGATCACTTCCCGGGTGGCCCGGATCGTGCTGCGCCCGGCCTCCGTGATGACCTCGACGCCGGCGGCGCGGCCGTTGTCGATCACGACCCGCGCGATGAGGACACGCGTCTGGATCTTGAGGCCCGGCAGGCGATGATCGTCCAGGTAACCGACCGACGAGCTGGACCGCAGCCCGCCGCGGGCGTTTTGCTGGAAGATCGCGGCGCCTTCCTGGGACTCTCCGTTGTAGTCGTCGATCTTCTCGACGCCCGCCGTGCCGGCGAGTGCCTCGATGAACGCCTGCGAGGCCGGCGTGAGGTCCTTCTGCCGGGTTACCTGGATCGGGCCACCGGAACCGCGCAGTTCGCTGGGACCGCCTTCCCAGTTCTCCATCCGCTTGAAGCTGCGCAGCACGTCGGAATAGCTCCAGCCCGCGCAGCCAGCCGCGGCCCAGTCGTCGTAGTTCTTGCGGTTACCCCGGACGAAGAGCATGCCGTTAATCGAGCCGGAACCGCCGAGCACCCGGCCGCGAGGCTGCGGGATCCTGCGGCCCAGCGCGCTGGACTGCGGGGCAGTGTAGTAACCCCAGTCCAGGCGCTTCTTCAGCGCGGGGACATTGTGGAAGATAGCTATCATCCCCGGCTTGCGCACCAGCCGCGTGCGGTCCGGGCCGCCGGCCTCCAGCAGGATGACGCTGGCACCTGACTCGGCGAGACGTTTCGCCAGCACGCATCCGGCGCTGCCGGCCCCGGCAATGACGTAGTCAGCAATCTGATCCATTCGCTCCTCGCAACGGCACGGGAGATGACCGCAGGGCTGCGGCCGATCGGCTGGTTCCCGGACTCTATGCCCCCATCCTGCAGAACAAGAACATGTTCTACCAAATGCGCGAGGCCCGGACGAAACGGCGGACCTGCCCCCGCCCATCCTGGCCGGGCAAGCTCGCTCAGGGTCCAGGTGCGGGTGGCCGGGCCGCGCCCAGGAACTTCCTGACGACGTACCGCTCGCGTGTGAGTTCGTGCTGGGTCCAGCGGAAGAGGACAGCGATCTGGGGAGCATCAGCGGTGCCGCGCAGCTCGACGCACGCCGGGCCAGCTGGCTGGAGGCCGCGATCGGGGCGCAGGCCCGGCGGAGCGCAGCCCGGCGCCGGGGGCGCACAGCAGCGTTCCCCGCCCCTGCC
>Ga0209839_10000932_pt1 | contig 14866 bp, 13 predicted proteins | sample OrgsoiDNA2013050_FD_185800 | JGI IMG/M metagenome (GOLD analysis project Ga0209839, IMG submission 185800) | Permafrost soil microbial communities from the Arctic, to analyse light accelerated degradation of dissolved organic matter (DOM) -... | ecosystem: Environmental > Terrestrial > Soil >... | reverse complement strand
TCGGCTTGGCAACCGCCGCAGCGCCGACAAGCGCCATTGGCAGCAGCCATGCATTACGGCGTCTTTGCCCAGGCCCCGGCGGGTAGTGCTGGCGCTGGTTCGCCCATGCCATAATGGCTGTTTCGCTGGAAGAAGGCGGCGCGCGGACGGCGGCTTCCGACAAGCCGCGGGTTTGCCGTTGGCGCCGTATCCGGCGTTGACCGGGTCTTTTGTTTGAGTCACAGAAACATTTTGCGTCGCCGGGACGCGCGGGAGATCCGATGAACTTCAGCAGTGCAGACTTGTCGACGATCCTGGATCGCATTCTCGACACAGCGGCGGACAATCTGCGGGTCGCAAAGATCCTGGTTCAACTGGGTCTCGACCCCAACAACATCACCTACGACGCATTGTTCAACCGCCTGCTGGAAATCTTTCTGGCCAACATCACCCTCGCCAACATGTTTGCCCTGGTTGGCGCCATCTTCTTTGTCGCCACCTTGCTGACGCAGACCATGGTGCCGCTGCGCGTCGCGAACATGATCGGCTGTGCGTTCATCGTCGGCTATGGTGCGCTGGCCGGAGACGTCAAGACTTTCCTCCTGTACCTGCTGTTGCTCCCGATCAACGCCTATCGTCTTCGTCAAATGCTCAACCTCGTCAAGAAGGCGCGCAGCGCAACGCAGGGCGATACGTCGAGGGAATGGCTCAAGCCGTTCATGACCGAGCGCAAATATCGCAAAGGCGACATTGTGTGCAAAAAGGACGATCCGGCCGATGAAATGTTCCTCACCGTCACCGGAAACTTCCTGGTCACCGAAATCGGCGTCGAACTTCCGCCGGGACGCCTGATGGGCGAACTTGGCTTCCTGTCGCCCAATAACCGGCGGACGGCGACGGTCGAATGCACGGAGGACGGCCATGTGATGACGATAACGTATGAAAAGCTGCTGGAGATCTACTTCCAGAATCCGCAATTCGGCTATTATTTTCTCGTTTTGACCAGTCAACGCCTGCTGGAGAATAACGCGAGGCTCGATGCGATTATCGCGCAGAACAAGCTGGCGCAGCAGGCGGCAGCCGCGGGCGGCCCGGTCTAAGCGCCAGGCATTTTCTCTGTCGCGCGCAGTCCGCAGGCGTGCGGAATGGCGAGCTCTCATTCACTCCGCCGCGTTGCGGATCCCGGCGCATTCCGCCCGCAACCTCACAGAACCTGAATTCGGGCAGCTCACAGTTTGGCAAGGATGTCGGCTTTGATGGCGCGGATGCGGTCCTCGTCGCGCCGGTAGAATGTCCACTGCTTGATGCGTTTCGGCTGCACCAGTTCGGCCTGGACCAGGACTCGCATATGCTCGCTCAGGGTCGCCTGGGTGATGCCCAGCTTCTCGGCGAGCAGCAGCGCGCAGACGCCGTCCTCAGCCAGATCGCCATCGACCTGCGGCGGGAAATGCGAGCGAGGATCCTTCAGCCAGTCGAGGATCATCAGCCGTCGTCCGTTGGCGAGGGCCTTGATGGTATCGGTTGTCTTCATTTCGTTAATTTGCTAATTCCCTAAATACATGTCAATCCCACCGAGGCGCCCCTGATGCCGCTGGACAAATCGATCACGCCGGACCGCATTGCCGAAACCGAGCGGCTGATCCGACCGCACATCCGCCATACGCCAATCCTCCATGTCGACCTGGCGGATTTCGGCGCCGGGCCGAGACCGCTGGCGCTGAAACTCGAATGCCTGCAGCACTCCGGTTCGTTCAAGGCGCGCGGCGCGTTCGCGAACCTGCTGACGCAGTCGATTCCAGCCTGTGGTGTGGTCGCTGCGTCCGGCGGCAATCACGGCGTGGCGGTGGCCTATGCCGCGATGCGGCTCGGCGTGCCGGCAACCATCTTCCTGCCCGGCGTGACTTCACCGGCCAAGGCCGAACGTATTCGGAGCTACGGCGCAAATCTGGTGGTCGCGGGCGAGCGCTATGCCGATGCGCTGGCGGCGAGCGAACTGTTCGGCGAGGAACGCGGCGCGCTTGCCGTGCACGCCTTCGATCAGCCTCAGACCCTGTTGGGGCAAGGCACCATCGGATGCGAGATCGACGCCGATCTGCCCGATGTCGACACGCTGCTGGTCGCGGTTGGTGGCGGAGGGTTGATCGGCGGCATCGCCGCCTGGTTTCGCGGCCGGGTCAGGATCATCGCGGTCGAACCCGAGGGCGCCCCGACCCTGTGGCGCGCCTTGGCGGCGGGCCAGCCGGTCGATGCGGAGACGGATGGTATTGCAGCCGACTCGCTGGCGCCGAAGCGGGTCGGAAAAATCATGTTCCCGATCGCCGAGGCTTTCGTCGAACGTTCGGTGCTGATTTCGGACGACGACATCCGCGCGGCGCAGCTCGCGCTGTGGGACAAGGTTCGGGTGGTGGCGGAGCCGGGGGGCGCTGCCGCCTTTGGCGCGCTGCTCTCGGGCAAATATACGCCGGCACCGGACGAGCGCGTTGCCGTGCTGATCTGCGGGGCAAATACCACCGCGGTCCGGTTTGATTGACCGCGACCGCCCTCACTCCGCCGCGGTGCAACGGTGTTCGCAACTGGCGAGCCGGCTAGCCCGAATGAGACATCATGCGCCGTTCATGATGCGTGCCGTCCCTGATACCCTTATTGAACTGCCCGCCATCTCGTTAATCTCCGCTCGGATAAGCGATCGCATTCCCATGTCTTCTCCCTGAACAATTTTGATGACACCCGCGTGCGGCCAGCCTATGTCGCGCAAGTATCCCGCAAACGCAGCGGCGGCTGCACCTGTTGCCGGGTCCTCCAGTACGCCTCCGGCTGCAAACGCATTGCGGACATGGAACAATTGCGGATTCTCCGCCGTAACAAGCGCGACCGTAACTATTCCGGCTTTTTCCATCAGCTCTCGGCCGAGCTTGAGATCATAGTTCATGCGAGCAAGCCCATCGCGCTTTTTCAGCGCCAAGAGGGCATGGTCGGCACCGGCGTGAATCATCGCGGGCGGAATTCTCAAGTCGAGATCGCCGGTCGCGTAGTCGAAAAGATCCAGCAGATCCCCCTGAAGCGAGGGATCAAGCGGCGCGCTGCGCGTCGGCGGTGATTGCAGCGCCGCTACAATCGTCTGGCCGTCCCGGCGGCCCGCCACCGAAATTTCCGCGCGATTGAGCTTCAGTTCAAAGGTTCGGTCGCCGTGTTCAAGTGCAAGCGCTGCCCCCAGGGCGATGGTGGCGTGCCCACAAAACGGTACTTCACAGAGTGGCGAAAAATACCGAACGCGCCATGCGTCACCCTCGGGAACCGCGAAGGCCGTTTCCGAGAACCCGACATCCGCCGCTATCGCTTGCATCTTCGATGCAGACGGCAAATCGCCGCCGATCCAGATGCCGGCAGGATTGCCGCCTTTATTGCCGTCCGAAAATGCGGCGATGCGAAGAACCGTCATGCACGTGATCCTGTTTCCTGTTCAACTGCTGCCTCCGAGCCTTGTCCGCTTGGGGTGACGGCGAAACCCGCGCGGGCGCCGGCACCGGACGAGCGCGTTGCGGTGCTGATCTGCGGGGCAAATACCACCGCGGTCCGGTTCGATTGATCGCGACCGCCCTCACTCCGCCGCGCTGCGGATCTCGGCGCGTTCGGCGCGCACCGCGCAGAACTTGAATTCGGGAATTTTGCCGAACGGATCGAGCGCCGGATTGGTCAACAGGTTCGCCGCCGCCTCGGCGTAGCAGAACGGCATGAACACCATGTTCTCAGGCACGTCGCGGTCGGAGCGCACCTTGATTTCGACGGCGCCGCGCCGCGTCTCCAGCCGGATGAAATCGCCGGGCCACACTTTCAGGCGCCGCATGTCCTTTGGCGACATGAACGCCACCGCCTCCGGTTCGATCCGGTCGAGCACCAGGGAACGCCGTGTCATCGAGCCGGTGTGCCAGTGTTCGAGCACGCGCCCCGTGGAGAGCACCATCGGATATTCATCGTCGGGCAATTCGTCCGGCGGCAACACATGCGCCGGCACGATCTTGCCGCGGCCACTCTCGGTCGGAAAACCTGTCGTGAAGATGATCTCGTTGCCGGGCTGGTCGGGATCGTCGACCGGATAGGTCACCGCGCCCTCGCGCACCAGCCGCTCCCAGGTAATGTTCTTCAGCGACGGCATCACCTCCGTCATCTCGGCGAAGACGTCGGCCGGCCCGTCATAGCGCCAGTCGAGCCCCATCCGCCTGGCGATCTCCTGGATGATCCACAGATCCTGCCGCGCGTCGCCCGGCGGTTTTATGACTTCGCGCGCGAGCTGCACGCGGCGATCGGTATTGGTGAAGGTGCCGGACTTTTCCGCGAACGCAGACGCCGGCAGGATCACGTCGGCATGAAACGCGGTCTCGGTGACGAACAGGTCCTGCACCACGAGATGATCGAGCTTTGCAAGCGCCTCGCGAGCGTGCTGCAGGTCCGGGTCGGACATCGCGGGGTTCTCGCCCTCGATATACATGCCGGTGATCTCGCCGGCATGGATCGCGTTGATGATCTCGACCACGGTGAGGCCGCGAACCGGATCCAGATCGTAATGCCAGAGCTTCTCGAACGGCTCGCGCAGGTCGGTGCGCCCGACCGGCTGATAATCCGGCAGGAACATCGGGATCAGCCCGGCGTCGGAGGCGCCCTGCACATTGTTCTGGCCGCGCAGCGGATGCAGCCCGGTACCGGGCCGGCCGACCTGCCCGGTGATCAGTGCCAGCGCGATCAGGCAGCGCGCATTGTCGGTGCCGTGCACATGCTGGCTGATGCCCATGCCCCAGAAGATGATCGAGGCGCGCGAGCGCGCATACATCCGCGCCACTTCGCGGATCGTCTCCGCCGGAATGCCGCAGATCGGCTCCATCTTCTCCGGCGTGAACTCGCCGATGCGCGCCTTGAGGTCGTCAAATCCCTCGGTATAGCCGGCGATATATTGTTCGTCGGTCAGGCCCTCGGTGATGATGGTATTGATCATCGCATTCAGCATTGCGACGTCGCTGCCCGCCTTGAACTGCAAGTGCAGGTGAGCATGGCGCGAGAGGGTCTGCCGGCGCGGGTCCATCACGATCAGCTTGGCGCCGCGTTGCGCCGCATTCTTGATGAAGGTCGCGGCCACCGGATGGTTGATGGTCGGATTGGCGCCGATCACGACGATGACTTCGGCGTCCATGGCGGCTGCAAACGGCGCCGACACCGCGCCCGAATTCAGGCCTTCCATCAAGGCCGCGACCGAGGAAGCGTGGCACAGCCGGGTGCAGTGATCGACATTGTTGGAGCCGAAGCCGGTGCGCACCAGCTTCTGGAACAGGTAGGCCTCCTCGTTCGATCCCTTGGCCGAGCCGAAGCCGGCGAGTGCCTTGACGCCCTTCTCATCGCGAATCTTGACCAGACCTTTTGCCGCGATATCGAGCGCCTCTTCCCAGGAAGCCTCGCGGAAATGGGTGAAGGGATTGGCGGGATCGACCTGGTCGTTGGCATCCTTCTTCGCATTCGGCAGCCGCACCAGCGGTTTTGTCAGGCGATGCGGATGATGGATGTAGTCGAATCCGAAACGTCCCTTGACGCAGAGCCTGTTGTGATTGGCGGGTCCGTCGCGGCCCTCGGCGTAGATGACCTTCTCGTCCTTGACCTGATAGGTGACCTGACAGCCGACACCGCAGAACGGGCACAGCGAGTCGACTTCCCGGTCGGGATAGGTGACGCGGGTCTGGTTCTCATCGAGCATCACCGCTGGCATCAGCGCGCCGGTCGGACAGGCCTGCACGCATTCGCCGCAGGCGACGCAGGTCGATTCGCCCATCGGATCGTCGAAATCGAACACGATCTTGGACTCGTGACTGCGATACGCCATGCCGATGACGTCATTGACCTGGACCTCGCGGCAGGCGCGCACGCACAGGCCGCACTGGATGCAGGCATCGAGATTGACGCGCATCGCCGGATGGCTGGCGTCGCCATGCCAGCGCTCGGCAGCGGGGAAACGGCTTTCGGTCACTTCGACCTTCTCGGCCCAGTGCCAGAATTTCGAATCGGGATCGTGGGAGGTTTCGCGCGCCGGCTGATCGGCGACCAGAAGCTCCATCACCATTTTCTGCGCCGCGACCGCGCGAGGGCTCGCCGATTTCACCTTCATGCCGACGCTCGGCGTGCGCTTGCAGGAAGCCGCCAGCACCCGCTCACCCTCGACTTCGACCATGCAGGCGCGGCAATTGCCGTCGGGCCGGTAGTCCGGCTCCGGCGAATAGCACAGATGCGGAATTTCGCGACCCTGGCGTTTAGCAACTTGCCAGATGGTCTCGCCGTTGATGGCCTCGACCTGCTTGCCGTCAAGCTCGAACTGGATCTTGGTCATTCCGCAGCTTCCTTCGCGCGTATTCCGCAAAAGTGGGAACCGGTTTTGCGACAAGAATACGCGCAAAACTTTAGATGTGAGCATTTTCTAGCGGCAAACCGCTTCACACTTTGCCGGAAAATGCTCATGGGATGAACTCTTCCGGGAAATATTTAATGACTGTTGTTAGCGGATTCGAGGCCGCCTGGCCGAGACCGCAGATCGACGCATCGCGCATCGCCTGGCTCAATTCGTCGAGCAACTCGCGGTTCCAGACCGGTTTTTCCATCAGCAGCGCCGCCTTCTGGGTACCAACGCGGCAGGGCGTGCACTGGCCACAGCTTTCGTCTTCGAAAAAGCGCATCAGATTCAGCGCCGCGCCTTTCACGCTGTCCTGTTCGGACAGGATGATGACAGCGGCGGAACCGATGAAGCAGCCGTATTTTTCCAGCGTGCCGAAATCGAGCGGAATATTGTCCATCGATGCCGGCAGGATGCCGCCGGAAGCGCCGCCCGGCAGATAAGCGTGGAAGGCATGGCCGTCAGCCATCCCGCCGCAGAACTCGTCGATCAGCTCGCGCACGGTGATGCCGGCCGGCGCCAGCTTCATGCCGGGATTTTTTACCCGCCCCGACACCGAATAGCTGCGCAGGCCGTGGCGGTCATGGCGGCCGTGGCTCTTCCACCAGTCCGCGCCTTTTTCGACGATGTCGCGCACCCACCACAGCGTCTCGATGTTGTTGATCAGCGTCGGCAATCCGAACAGCCCGACCTGGAACGGATAAGGCGGCTTGTGCCGCGGCAGTCCGCGCTTGCCTTCGATGCTTTCCAGCAGTGAGGATTCCTCGCCGCAGATATAGGCGCCGGCGCCGCGGCGCATATGCAGCGTTGGGCCGCCCGGCGGCAGTTTTGCAATTTCGCGCATCAGAATTTCGCGAGAAGCCGGATATTCGTCGCGGATGTAGATGTAGATATCCGGCGCTTCCACCACATGCGCGCCGATCAGCATGCCCTCGATGAAGCGATGCGGATCGGTTTCGAGATAATAGCGATCCTTGAACGTGCCGGGCTCGCCCTCGTCGCCGTTGATCGCCATCAGCCGCGGTCCGGGCTCACCGAGCACCGCGCGCCACTTTCGCCCCGCCGGAAAGCCCGCGCCGCCGAGACCGCGCAAGGACGCGTCGTCGAGCGCCTTTAAAAGATCTTCCTTTGTCAATTCGCCGGAGCGCAGGCGCTTCAGCAGCGCATAGCCGCCATCAGCGACATAGGCGTCGTAGTCTACATAGCCAGGCAGGTGCGCGTGGGTGTCGCCGCCCTTCGCCGCGGCGAGCACGCCTGCAACGCTGGCGTGATCGACGAAGTGATGACCGACCTCGGCCGCAGGCGCGGTGTCGCAACGGCCGACGCAAGGCGCGCGCACCACGCGAATGCCCGGGCCGGCGCCGTCTTGCAACTCATGCAGCAGTTTTTCCGCGCCCAGCATGGCGCAGGTCAGGGAGTCGCAGACGCGAATGGTCAGTGGCGGGATGTCAGCCTCGCCCTCCTTCACCACATCGAAATGCGCATAGAAGGTCGCGGTCTCGAACACTTCCGCAAACGCCAGTTTCATCTCGTCGGCAAGGGCTGCGAGGTGGGCGGCGGAGATCTGATGATATTTGTCCTGGATCAGATGCAGATGCTCGATCAGGAGATCGCGCCGCCGCGGCCGGTCACCCAGCAAAACCGCAATCTCTTCAGCGGCTTGGGGATCGACCTGGCGGCCCTTGGGGGTCGATTTCGCCCGCCGGCGTCCCTCGCCGGGGTGTTCGAACGAGCGGACCTGATGCACATCATGATTCATCGAAAGTCCCGTTCATGTTTCAGCCAGCCAACTCTAATCCGTGGCATGCCACATGCCAAGCAGAATGATGCTGTGCCGATAAGCATTTAAGGGGCACGCAGCTCTCGCTGTCATGCCCCCTCGATAGACGACTTATTTGCGGGAAACCCGCTCTTAGGTCTTGCCCATGCAGTCTTCGATGTAGAACCAGCGGTCGTCACCGGCCAACCCCTTCGACTTCACCTCTTTGCGACAAACTGCCAGCTTGCCCTTGTTCGCATTCCACTTGGCTTTCATTTCCTTCAGCCTGTCAGCGGTCAATTTCAGTTTTGAAGGTTTTGCGGCTGGAGTCGGCGGCGTGGCCGGCGCCGCCGTCTGGGCCGACGCGCCATGGAGCGTGCCTGCGACAAGCAGCATGGCGGCGAGACAAACACTGGTGCGAAGCATTGGAATCCCCCCGGTTTCATTTTCTTTGATTGTAAGGGCGAATGGCCACGGGACGCGACCGTTGGCGTCCCGCGGCGATGAGCGGCGATCAGAAGATCTTGATCGCGCTTTCCAGCGTCTTCCATACACCCCAGGCGAGCGGGATGCCGACAAAGGCCCAGAACAGCGCGGCCTTGGCGTCGAGCCCGCCTCTGCCGATGCCGAACGAGCCGTGCTGGATCGCGGCCTCGCTCTTCGCACTCGCCGACTGCAGCCTGGAGACCTCTTCGGTGCTCATGTGCCATTTGTGGTCGACCGGCTTGATCAGGTAGTTGCAGATCAGCCCGCCGACCAGCATGGCGCACAGGATGTACATGGTGGTGTTATAGAGCTGGTCGCGCGGAACGCCGGCCGCGAGCTGGAACTCGCGGATATAGTTGACGACCACCGGACCGATGATGCCCGCCGTCGACCACGCCGTCAGCAGCCGGCCATGAATGGCGCCGACGAACTGCGTTCCGAACATGTCGGCGAGATAGGCCGGCACGGTGGCGAAGCCGCCGCCATACATCGACAGGATGATGCAGAAGGCGCCGACGAACAGCAGTTTGGAGCCCATGACGGCGAAGGTCGGCGCCAGCGCGTAGAGCAGAATGCCGAGCAGAAAGAAGCAGAAATAGGTATTCTTGCGGCCGATATAGTCCGACAGCGACGCCCAGAACACCCGGCCGCCGATGTTGAACAGCGACAGCATTCCGGCAAAGCCGGCCGCGATCCCGGCGATGATTGCCTTCTGCTCAACGGTCAGCGCGTTGAAGCCGACGTCCGGCAATCCAATCAGCTTGCCGGCGAAGATCTCCTGCAACATCGGCGACGCCATGCCGATCACGCCGATGCCGGCCGACACGTTCAGGCAGAGCACCCCCCAGATCAGCCAGAATTGCGGGGTCTTGTGCGCGTCGTTGAGATGGACGTTGTTGGTCGAGATCATCGCATTGGCTTTCGCCGGCGCCGTCCAGCCTTCAGGGTGCCAGCCGACCGGAGAGACGCGATAGGCGAAGGCGCCGATCATCATGAACACGAAATAGATCACGCCCATGGTGGCGAAGGTCTCCCAGACGCCGACCGATGTGGGGGTCTTGAAGTAGTTGATCAGCAAATTCGCCAGCGGCGCGCCGATCATGGCGCCGCCGCCGAAACCTGCGATGGCAAAACCGGTCGCCATGCCGCGATGGTCGGGAAACCATTTGATCAGCGTCGAAACCGGAGATATGTAACCGAGGCCGAGACCGACGCCGCCGACGACGCCGGCGCCGAGCCACATGATCCAGAGCTGATGAACGTAAACGCCGAACGCGCCGATCAGCAGCCCGCCGCCCCAGCACAGCGCCGCCACGACGCCGGCTTTGCGCGGGCCGACGCGCTCGAGCCAGCCGCCCCAGATCGCGGCCGAAACGCCAAGCAGCACGAAGAACAGCGTGAACATCCAGCCCATGCTGGCGACGCGCCAGTCGCACGTGGTGGTGACAAGCTCCTGCAGCAGCGACATGTCGGCGCAGGCTTTGGGCGCGGTAAGCCCGACTGCGCGCGACAGCGGCAACCAGAACACGCTGAAGCCATACGCCATGCCGATGCACAGATGAATACAAAGCGCCGCGGGTGGCACCAGCCAGCGATTGAAGCCGGCCTTTGCAATGGTGTGCTCGCGATCGAGGATGCCTTCCTTCTTGGAGCCCGACATCGTTCCATCGCTGCTAATTGTAGTCATCTGTCCCTCCCTACAGCCGCCCATGCCGAGCATGTCTGTCGACTACGATCCCGTTGTCCCATGTCCCAACGCCTTGCGGCGTACTGTTCGCACATTGCCGTCCCGCACTTTTCCAGACGCGCCAGGATCGCGAAGCGCATCGAAATTTCTAACACCGGATGCAACCGGTTATGCCCACCGCCAGCGGCGGCCTTGCGTTGAGAATATGTCCGCCCGCTTAGCGTGTGCCGCAACACAGCCGCGACCCATCCTCCGCACCCCTGCGGAGATGTCAATTGGGGCAGAAGCCGCGCGCCGTGTCGATAGGCAAAAGGTAGTGTCCTACCCGTTTTCAACTATTCGGGATGCGGCATTGAGGCGCGTTCAAGTGTCCTGATTTTGTATTGACGACTCAGCAAACGACGAACCGCCAGCCTTTTCGATCAGAAACACGATTTCGTGCGCTACGCGCTCCGTGATCTCGACTTTGTCGCCGGTTTCCCGAATCAGATTGGGGATATCGATGACCGACAACGGATCGGTGCAGTGAACTTCCAGGAGATCGCCGGGTGTCAGCGTTTTCAAGGCCTTGCGTGTCTTCAATGCCGGCAATGGACATTTGAGACCGGTGAGGTCGAGCTTGGTCCTGTTCATGCGCTCATCCATGACCAAAGGGTGTCACATCGTCAACGCACATCGCCCAAAACAACGAGATTCAGATCAGATTTGCATAGCCGAGAAATCCGACCGTCTGGCCCGGTTCGACCCGCGTGATGTCTTCGCCGAGTTCGACCAGGCCGTCGGTATCCACCAGCGATGACAGCAGTCCGGCGCCCTCGCGCGGAAATTTTGCCGCTTCAAGCACACCGTCATCGGCCTTGCGCAGATTGACCCGGACATATTCGCGGCGGGCGATTTTTTTCCTGTAGGTGAAGGCGGCGCGGACCGGCATCGGAACAAGGCGCTGTTGTGCGGCGCCCGCGAGCGCCAGCACGGTCGGCCGCACCACATGGACGAAGGTGACAAAACTCGCCACCGGATTGCCCGGCAATCCGATCAGCGGCGTGCCGCCGATCATTCCCATGGCGACCGGGCGTCCGGGCTTGATCGCCATGCGCCACAGCACCAGGGTCCCGACGCTTTCCACGGCAGCCTTGACGTGGTCCTCCTCGCCGGTCGAAACGCCGCCGGTGGTGAGAACGAGGTCGTGCGCATCCGCCGCGCTCTTCAGGGCGCCCGCGAGCGCCGCGCGATCGTCTCCGAGAATGCCGAGATCGCTGACCTCGCAGCCAAGCCGCACCAGCATGGCCATCAGCATGAAGCGGTTGGAGTCGAACAATTGCGCGGCCCCGCGCGGCTTCCCCGGCGACACCAGCTCGTTGCCGGTCGAAAACACCGCGACACGGACGCGCCGGCGCACATCGACATGCGTCAGGCCGAACGCGGCCACCAGCGCGACATCCTGCGGCCGCAGGCGCCTGCCCGATGGGAGCGCGGCGTGACCGGCGGGAATGTCCTCGCCCGCGGGGCGCACATTGGCGCCGGATTTCAGGCCCGCGGGAAGAACGACGCTGCCCCGATCGAGGCGCACATCCTCCTGCATGAAGACCGTGTCGGCACCTTGCGGCATCGGCGCCCCGGTAAAGATCCGCACCGCGTGGCCCGCCGCGACCGGCGCTTGCGCCGGCGCGCCGGCCTGAACGCGACCCACCACGGGAAATGCCTGCTCTTCCGCCTGCGGCAGATCGCCGCTGCGCACGGCATAGCCGTCGACGGCGGAATTGGTGAACGGCGGCAGCGGGAACGGCGCGGAAATGTCGCTGGCGAGAACCCGCCCATCGGCCGCGGCCAGCGCAACAGCCTCGATGTCCGGTACCGGGCTGACCCTTGCTGCGATGATCGCGACGGCCTCGTCGACCGACATCATCGGCCCGCCGAACGCAAAGCAATCGTCGGACAATTGCGCCATTTGGCTGCTCAGGTTTCCGGAGCGCTTCGCGCCAGCACGTCGTCGACGGATATCGCGGACCGCTGCATCATAGCCGCGATCGCCGGGATGTCATCGAGATGGGCGACCGGCAACGCCGTTTCCAGATCGGCGTCGGTGGCGATGCCGACGATACCGGGATCGCCTGGGAACAGCGTAGCCTTGCCATTGGCGAGGCGATGCACCTCGATCTTGCGATGCGGCTCGGCCTTGAAACCTTCGACGATCACCAGATCGACCCGCGACAGCTTGGCCAGCAATTCCGGCAGCCTCGGCTCGGCGGCCCCGCGCAATTCATGCATCAAGGCCCATCGCTTGCCGGAAGAAACCAGCACTTCGGCGGCGCCCGACTGCCGGTGCACCCAGGAATCCTTGCCCGGTACATCCACATCGAAACTGTGGTGGGCGTGCTTGATGACGGAAACCCGAAGACCCCAGCCAAGCAGATGGGGAATGACCCGCGTCAGCAGCGTCGTCTTGCCGGCGCCGCTCCATCCCGCCAGGCCGATCAATTTCATCATATTCTCCGAACCGCCGGCGGAACCGGGCCATGCTTTGTCCAAGGCTGCTTATATCGGCTGATCGGCCATGTCATGCTAGCCTGTGACCTATGATGAAGATCGACAAAACTCCCGTCCCCCTGATCGTCCCGAACCCTGCCGATCCGCGGCTGACCGAGCGCGTCGCCGGCACCGACCAGACCGGCGCTGCGGTCGAGATCAGGGTCCCGGTGGAACGGCCGCTGACGCTGTATCTGAACGCGCAGGAGATCGTCACCATGATGACGATCGGCGACTATCCGGAATATCTGGCGCTCGGCTATCTGCTCAATCAGAACATGCTGAAATACGACGATGTCGTCACCGAGGTCGAATATGACGACGACCTGCAGGTGGTGGTGGTGCGCACCGAGCACCACACCAATTTCGAAGCGAAACTGAAGAAACGCACGCAGACGTCGGGCTGCGCGCAGGGCACCGCGTTCGGCGATCTCTTGGAAGCCGTGGAGAGTGTCGCGCTGCCCAAGGCCGAGCTGCGCACCTCCTGGCTCTATCAGATGACGCACGCCATCAACACCATGCCGTCGCTCTATCTCGAGGCCGGCGCGATCCACGGCTGCGTGCTGTGCAAGGAGGGCACGCCTGTCTGCTACACCGAAGACGTCGGCCGCCACAACGCCGTCGACAAGATCGCGGGCTGGATCTATCGCCACGGCGTCGATCCCGCCGACAAGATTCTCTACACCACGGGACGGCTGACCTCCGAGATGATCATCAAGACGGTGCGGATGGGAATTCCGATCCTGGTCTCGCGTTCGGGCTTTACGGCGTGGGGCGTCGACCTCGCGCGGCAGGTCGGGTTGACGCTGGTCGGGCGCGCGCGGGGAAAACGCTTCATCGCGCTGTCGGGCCAGGAGCGCATCATCTACGACCAGAATCTCGCGTTCGTCGAAGATGAATCCGCGCGTCACAAGCGCAAGGGCGGCGACCGTGACGAGTGAATTTCCGAAAACCCCCGGCGTACTGCTGGCCGGCGGGCTGGCGCGGCGGATGGGCGGCGGCGACAAGCCGATGCGCCGGATCGGCGGCCGCACCATCCTGGAGCGCGTCATCGCGCGGCTAAAACCGCAATGCGACGGGCTGATCCTCAATGCCAATGGCGATCCGGCCCGCTTTGCGGCGTTCGGCCTGCCCGTCATTGCCGACACGGTCGAGAATTTTCCGGGACCGCTCGCCGGCATTTTGGCAAGCCTCGACTGGGCCGCGGCAAACCGGCCCGACGTTGCGTGGGTGCTGAGTGCGGCGGCGGACTGTCCGTTTCTGCCGCGCGATCTCGTCGCACGCCTGCATCAGGCACGCGTTGAACAGAACGCAGAGCTTGCGGTCGCGGCCTCCGACGGCCAGTCGCATCCGGTGATCGGATTGTGGAGCGTCGCGCTGCGCGAGGAATTGCGCCACGCGCTGGTGGTGGAAGATATCCGCAAGATCGACCGCTGGACCGCGCGCTTTCCGCTCGCCACCGTGACGTGGCCGGTGGATGAACTCGATCCGTTCTTCAACGCCAACACCATGGACGACATCGCCACCGCCGAGCGGCTGGCGGAGTTGGACGGGGGGTGAGCTCCCTCTCATCGTCATTCCGGGGCGATGCGCAGCATCGAACCCGGAATCTCGAGATTCCGGGTTCGCGCTGACGCGCGCCCCGGAATGACGGCAATGTATGCGTTGCGATGGGTCCCGGCGCTGCGGAGCAGCGCAAGATGCGCTGCACCGCGTCCGGGACACGATGCCAACTCACGCCGGCCGAAACCCCGCCTGCGTCAGCGCCGCGCGGCTTTGCTTCGACGCCAGCGCCTGAAGAAACGCCTGCACGGCGGGGCGTCGTTTGCGCGCGGTTACCAGCGCGAAATCGTAATGTTCTTCGGCAAAGGGAATGAAGCCGAGGCCGGCGGCGTCGGCGACCGGAGCGATGGTCATGCCCCAATCGGCGCGATGCTGCGCCACGGCGGCGGCCACCGCGTTATGCGAACGCGGCTGGTTCCAGTAGCCGTCGGGACGCGCGGCT
>Ga0209839_10000931_pt1 | contig 14897 bp, 11 predicted proteins | sample OrgsoiDNA2013050_FD_185800 | JGI IMG/M metagenome (GOLD analysis project Ga0209839, IMG submission 185800) | Permafrost soil microbial communities from the Arctic, to analyse light accelerated degradation of dissolved organic matter (DOM) -... | ecosystem: Environmental > Terrestrial > Soil >... | reverse complement strand
GAATGCGGAACAGCGCGGCGGGCGGCGCGAGCAGCGCGCGGCACAGCAGCGTCTTGATCGGCGTGACGTGGCTGACGAGCACCAGCGTGCGATCGGGATGCGCGGCGAGCAGTCGGTCCAGCGCGCCGAGCACACGGCGGGCCGCCGCCGCGAAACTCTCGCCGCCCGGCGGCGCCGCGTCGGCGCTGGCGAGCCAGGCGGTCATCTCGTCCGGGGACTGCGCGCTCGCCTCGGCGAACGACAGCCCTTCCCACTTGCCGAAGTCGGCCTCGACGAGATCGTCGTCCACGATCACCGGTGCGCCGGTGGCCTCCGCGACGGCTTCGGCGGTCCGGCGCGCACGGCGCAGCGGGGAACTCACGATCATGTCGATCCCCCCGCGGGCGGCAAGCCTGGCCGCCGCGGCGGCAGCCTGCTGCTTGCCCGTGTCGGTCAGCGGTACGTCGCCGCGGCCGGCGAACCGCCGCTCCGCGGACAGCGGAGTCTGGCCGTGCCGCAGCAGCAGCGTCGTGGTGGCGTGGCCGCGGCCGGGGCCCCAGCCGCGGCCTGACTCGGCGGGCCGCCCGGCCGTCGCGTCGGACGGGTCGGCGGTGTCGGACTTGCCGTCCCCGCCGCCGGCGGTACTGGACTTCCCTCCGGCGGCGGCCGCCTTGGCCGGGCGGCCACCGGGTCCGCGACCGTTATCGTCATTTTTGGCTGTGTCCATGGCCTGGTTCGCCAGTCGGTCGGCGCGCGTGTTGCGGGCCCGCGGAATCCAGGTGTAGGTGACCTTGCCGAGCCTGCCGGCGGCCTCGCGCGCCGATGCGGCCAGGATGCGCAGGTTCGGGTCCTTGATCTGCCAGCGCTCCGACATCTGCTCGACCACGAGCTTGGAGTCCATCCTGACCTGCACCTCGGCGCCGGGGGCCAGGTCGCCCGCCGCGCGCAGGCCGGCGACCAGCCCGGAGTACTCGGCGACGTTATTGGTGGTGGTGCCGAGCCCGTCGCAGAGTTCGGCCAGCACCTCGCCGGTCTGCGCGTCGGTGACCAGCGCGCCGTAACCCGCCGGTCCCGGGTTGCCGCGGGAGCCGCCGTCTGCCTCGACGACGAGCTTGCGGGTCACAGCCCGGACTCGTCAGTCCGGACCAGGATCCTGCGGCATTCCTCGCAGCGCAGCACCTCATCGGCGGACGCGGCACGCATCGCGTTGAGGTCCACCTTGTTGAGGCTCAGGTGGCAGCCTTCGCAGCGGCCCCGGCGCAGCGCGGCCGCGCCCACGCCGGCGTGCTGGACCCGCAGTCGCTCGTAGAGGTTGATCAGGTCCGCGGGCTCGTCGGCGACGACGGCCGCCCGCCGGTCGGTGGCCTTGCCGGCCTGTTCGCCGATCTCGGCCAGGGATGTGTCCCGCCGTGCGGTCACGGCGCTGATATCGGCGCCGATCTGCGTGCGCTCGGCGGTGGCGGCCTGCTGCCGGCCCTGGGCGCCTTCGCGGCGCTCCATGACATCCAGCACGACCTCCTCCAGGTCGGACTGGCGGCGGTGCAGCGACTCGATCTCCGACTGCAGGTTCTCCAGCTCGCGCGGGGAGGACACCTTGCCGGCGTCCAGCCGGGCGCGGTCGCGGTCGATACGGGCGCGCACCTGCTCGACGTCGGCCTCGGCCTTGGTCTGCTCCCGCCGCAGGTCGCCTTCCTGCGCCCCCAGCGTCGCCAGCTCGTCGCGCAACTCGCGATCACGCTGCTCCAGCCGGCTGAGCTCGTCGTGCTCGGGCAGGCCCCGCCTGCGATGTTCGAGCCTGGTCAGCTCGGCATCAATCTCGGCAAGCTCCAATAGCCTCAGCTGCGCCTCGGGAGATGCTTTCACGGGGCCACGTTATCCCTCCGCGCTCGCCCTGTCGCCTCGGGGCAATGCGTGCCCGGACACGGCTGCGGGGCCGGCCGGCCGGCCGCGCGGAAAATGGGGGCGGCCGGCCGGTGGCTGCGGTAGACCTAGGCCAATGGAGAGCCCCGAGATAAGCCGACCGTATATGCCTGGCTACGGGATCGTCGGGCCGGCCGAGGGCAGCGGCCTGCTGCCCTGGTCCTGGGCGGCGCAGCGGCTGGCCGCCGCCAGGAACTACTGGGTCACGACGGTCTGGCCGGATGGCCGGCCGCACTCCACGCCGGTCTGGGGAATGTGGGACGACACGGAACTGTGGTTCACCTGCGCGGTGCAGTCGCGCAAGGCCAGGAACGTGCGCGCCGACCCGCGATGCGTCATCGCCACCGAGGACGCCAATGACCCGGTGATCATCGAGGGCGCCGCGCGGATCGTGACGGATGACAAGAGCATCGGGCGGGCGCTGGACCTGATGAACGACAAGTACCACACCGAGATCGAGATCGGCTTCCTCGATCCGGCCAGGAACGCCACCATCGCGGTGCGGCCGGGCAAGGTGATCGGCATGCGGCACGGCGACTTCACCGGGTCGCCGACGCGCTGGATCTTCGCGGGCTAGCTCAGATCCCGAGGCCGAGCATCAGGATCGGCGGCGATGTCGGTCGGCCCGACCCGCCGGCGGGCTCGACCGTCAGGCCGACCTTGTCACCCGCCGCCAGGCCGGAGATCACCATCGGGCCGGTCATGCCGCCCCGGGCCGCGGGCAGCACCCCGGCGGACCTGGGGCCGCCGGGACCCATCAGCCACAGCTCGTAGGAGCTGGAGCCCGGCAGCGCCGGAAGGCCGGCCGCGGTGAAAACCAGTGCGCCGTCCCGGTGCGACATGACGACCGTCGCGCTGCCACCCGTGCTGACCTGCGCCGTCAGCATGGTCACGTCCGGCGCGCCCAGCACGATGGCGATCGCGTGACTTCGTCCCTGCGCCAGGTCCAGCCGGTTCTCGGCGCCGTGCATGGCGGTGCCCATGGCGACCGCCGCGATGGCGAAGACGACGGCCACGGCGACCGCCAGCCGCGGCACCCAGGCCCGCGGGCGGCCTGCTACGGCGGCCCCGGTCAGCCGGGCGAGGGCGTGCCGCCCGGCCCGCCACCAGGGCACCCGGCCCGCCGGGCTGTCCCGGGTGACCGGCGGCAGCTGCCTGATCTGCCCGGCCGCGAGCATCGTCTGCTCCCGGAGCCCGGCGCGCGGCCGGATCGCCGCCGCCGCGGCCAGCCGGGCCGCAGCCTCGCGCAGCCCGCGGACCTCGGCCCGGCAGGTCTCGCAGCCGGCCAGGTGCTGCTCGAAGCGAGCCCGGTCGTCATCGGTGACCGCATCCATCACGTAGGCCCCGACCAGCGTGTGCGGGTCAGCCCGGCGCAGCCGCCCGGGACGGCCCGGCGCGCGCAGCCGGCCGGCGGGCAGCTTGCGGCCCTCGGGCATCACTCCACCCCCAGGCAGTCGCGGAGCCTGATCAGGCCGTCTCGCATCCGGGTCTTGACAGTGCCGACCGCCACGCCGAGCAGTTCGGCCACCTCGCGGTAGGTGTAGCCGTGGTAGTAAGCCAGCGTCACGGCCTCGCGCTGCAGCTCGGTCAGAGAGGTCAGGCAGCGCCGGACCCGCTCGTGGTCGAGGTTCAGCTCGACGGCCTCGGTCACCTCGTCGTACTCGACCGACGCCGCCGCCGCGCGCAGTTCCCGCCGCGCGGCGCTGCGCTCTGACCGCACTCGGTCGACTGCGCGGCGGTGCGCCAGGGTCATGATCCAGGCTGCCCCCGAGCCGACGTCCGGGTCGAACCGCGCGGCGGTCCGCCAGACTTCGAGCAGGACCTCCTGCATCACTTCCTCGGACTGCGCGGGATCCCGCAGGATCCTGCGGACGGTGCCCAGAACCGGGCCGGCCGCATGGTCGAAAACCCCCCGGAACGCGTCCTCGTCGCCCCTGGCCACCCGGACGAGAAGCGCGCCAAGCTCAGCGCCGGGCGGTTCGCCGGATCCCGGCAATGCCGTTTCCCGCGGGCCGCCGGACGCTCCTGGCCCGGTTCGTGGCACGTTCATATATCTATATTCGGCGCTGACGGCCCTCTTGGCTTGGCCGCCAGCCGATCGGCTTGCTGCTGTGACGGCGGCAACGACGTGGTTGGGCACCTGCTGCCGTCCTAGTGACAGCTCCGGCCCAACCATGACATGGGAGCCGGGGCCACGGCATGACTCACGGGCTGGCCGGGCCGGTTGGACCCGCTTGGGGGCCAATCCGCCGCTTCTCCTGCTACGAATTACTACTGTGACTATTGACAAGTCCTCGGCTAGCGCCGTCGTGCGCGGCGCGGTGGCCGGGATCCTGGCCGGCGGCCTGGCGCTGGGCGTCGCTCAGCTGATTGCCGGGCTCATCAGCTCGACCAGCTCGCCCGTCATCGCAGTCGGGGGACTCTCCATCGACTTCACCCCGCCGGCCGTGAAGAACTTCGCGATCCGCGCGTTCGGCTCGCACGACAAGGTCGTGCTGGTGAGCGGGATCCTCGTCGTGCTGGCCGTCTTCGCGGCGGCTATCGGCGTGCTCGCGATGCGCAGGCTCGCCTACGGCATGGCCGGGCTTGGCTTGTTCGTCCTGGTCGGCCTGATTGCCGCCCTGACCCGGCCGGGCGCCTCGGCCAGCGACGTGGCGCCGACGCTGATCGGCGGCATCGCCGCGGCACTGGCGCTGCGGCGGCTGGCCCGTCTTGCTACCCCGGCCCCTGGAGCCGCGGCGTCGCCGACTCCGGTGCGGCCGGGGACCGCTCAGCCGGCGCTGCCGGAGTACATCGCACGGCAGTCCAATGAGCAGCCGACCACCGGGCAGCCAACCACCGGGCAGCCAACCACCGGGCAGCCAACCACCGGGCAGCCGACCGAGCCGGAACCGCGCCCCGGCAGCGCACCGCCCAGCGTGCCCGCGGAATGGCGACCGGCCCAGCCCGCCACGGGGCCGGGCAGTTACAGGTCGCCGCCGCCCGCGAGCGGTCGCCCCGGCGGCGCCTTGCGGCCTCCGTCCGGGCCGCAGCGGCGCAGTTTCATCACCACCGGCGCCGCGGTCGCCGGGGTTGCCGTGGTGGGCGGCCTCGGCGGGAAGCTGCTGGCCGAGCGCGGCAACGTCACGGCCGCGCGCAAGACACTGCGGATTCCGCCGCCGAGCACGCCCGCGCCGCCGCTCCCGGCGGGCGTCGACCTGAAGATCCCAGGCCTCAGCTCGTTCATCACGCCGAACAGCACGTTCTACCGGGTGGACACGGCCATCGTGCTGCCCGAGATCACCCCGGCCACCTGGCAGCTGCGGATCCACGGCATGGTCGCCAAGGAAATCACGCTGAGCTTCGACGAGCTGATCCGACGGCCGCTCTTCGAGGACTACATCACCCTTACCTGCGTGTCCAACCCGGTGGCCGGGCCCTACATCGGGAACGCCAAGTGGCTCGGCGCGAGCCTGAGCAGCCTGCTGCGGGAGGCCGGCGTCCGGTCCGGTGCCGAGCAGCTGCTCGCCACCTCCTCCGACGGCTTCACCTCCGGATCGCCGGTGCAGGTGGCGATGGACGGTCGCGACTCGATGCTGGCCGTCGCCATGAACGGCTCGGCGCTGCCGGTCGAGCACGGTTTCCCGGTCCGGATGGTGATACCAGGCCTGTACGGCTATGTCTCGGCCTGCAAGTGGGTCACCGATATCGAGGTCACCACCTACGCGGCGAATCGGGCTTACTGGGCCGACCGGGGCTGGGATCAGCAGGCGCCCATCAAGACGGAGTCCCGGATCGACGTGCCGACCAGCGGGGGCGCGCTCAAGGCCGGCCCGCATCCGGTGGCGGGCGTCGCCTGGGCGCAGCACAAGGGCATCGACGCGGTGGAGGTCCGCGTCGACAAGGGCTCATGGAATACGGCACGGCTGGCCGCGGTGCCCGGCATCGACACCTGGCGGCAGTGGGTGTGGGACTGGGACGCTACCCCGGGCACGCACCTCATCGAGTCGCGGGCTACCGACCGTACCGGCTTCACCCAGACCGCCCTGCAGGCGCCGCCGGAGCCGAATGGCGCGAGCGGCTACCCGCAGACCGTGGTGAAGGTGAGCGCCTGACCGGGAGGGCTCACAAAAGCTGGTCGCGCACCTGCCCGTACATGTAGGCGCCGAGCCAGCGGCCCATCTCGTCGAAGAACCTGCTGCGGTCCGCCGCCTCGCGGGCGTCCGGGCGGGATTCCCCGTCGGTCGGCCGCAGCCAGGTGACGTGCCTGCCCAGCTGAATACTGCCTGGCCCACTGGTACTGCCACGTTTGCCGGGGCCGCTAGGGCCGCCGATGACGAGCACCGGACAGGGGATGTCCAGGCCGCGGCGGACAGCCCGGCTGAACGTCGGCGCGTACAGGATCAGCGCGTCGGCCTGACCGCCGGGCCGCTGCGCAGCGCACCACAGGGCAGCGGCCAGCGCGCCCTCGCCGTGCGCGGTGACGATCACATTGTCGATCCCGTCGGCCGTGCGCAGGTGCTCGCACTTGGCGTCTAGCTCGGCGAACGCCGCCGCTAACGCCTTTCCGCCGCGGCACCGGGCCACCGGGCGCCGCCCCGGCCAGCGCAGGGCAGCCAGATAGAAATGGAACCCCCGCTCGGTGAACCAGCTCGCCAGGTCCGGTGGTACCGGGGCGTCGCCGGCGGTCTGCAGGTGCAGGACACCGCGCCGGCTGGGCTGCACGCAGCGGCGGCGGAACATCGCCGTCGCCGACCGCGGCGCCGTCGCCTGGCCGAGCCGCGGCTCTACCGGCTCATAGCCGTCGGTAGCGCCATCCTGGCCCGCCAGCAGACCCATGAACTCCCCCGTCCACGTGATACTTCGAGGCCGGGAAGCGGCCACTCGCTCCCCGGATCGCGCGGCCATCCAGCGCGGAACGTAACCGCCAGTGTCGCACCGTGACTGGATGGGCGCCCGGAGAACACGCGACGAGCGAGCTGGTCCAGTGCGGAAATGGCATCTGCAACATGCCGCCCGCTTTTACCCCGCTGATTACCCCTACGTCAGTGTCGCGCGAAAGGTTTCTTCGGGTATCTCGCAATCATATCGGCGGGTTTGCCGACGGGCCGCTGTTTGCCGTCGGCCGGGCCGGGGAAGCCTCCCGACTGGCGAGTTCGGCACGCCGCACCGTGCGGCGCGCTTTATCACCCCGCACAAAGAACGAGGCCCCTCCATGTATGAGATGGAGGGGCCTCGCCTCGCCGACGCAGCCCTGGCTGGCCGGTTGCCCGGCTGCCGTGCGCCACGCGGCTGCCACTGGCTGCGTGCCTCTGCGGTGATCCCCGGTTACCCGGATCTCCCCGCATCCCGGAGCTTCCCCAGGCTCAGCACGTCTTCAGTGGTGAGAGCAGTTCTACTGCCAACTCAGCCCGGCACACAAGGCCTTTGCGGGGACCACTCCAAGATTCTTTAGTCGTCCACAGGACATCTGCCGTTTATCCCCTGTGCGCCGCGGCTTTCCACCGGCCTATCCACACAGTCGTCCACAGTCTGGGTACCGCCGCCGCGGCGGCACAGCTCAGAGCTGTCCCCCAGCCGGGGCAGAGGAAACCCAGAAGCCGGCCGGGGATGCTGGTGTGCAGAGCGGACAGGAGAGCCGCGCCGAAGGAGGACAAACCAGTGGGCACCGACCGCAAGCCAGTCCGGGCGGCCGCCGCGGCGCGAGACCGCGGCCAGGGGCGACTGCGCGCCGTCACGGTCGCCATCGGCGCCGCGAGCGTCCTGGCCGGCGGCGGCATTGCCCTCGGGCTGCCCGCCGCCGCGCACACCAAGTCGGCATCCTCGGCTGCCTCGACCAGCCAGCAGAGCCACTCCGCGAGCTCGGCCAGCGGTTCCGGCTCGAGTTCGAGTTCGAGTTCCAGCAAGTCGAGTCCCAGCGGCCTGCAGTCCTCCTCGGCGCCATCGTCGAGCTCAGGATCCGGGCAGGTGACCTCCGGCGGCTCCTGACCGGGCCGAATGGCCGGCCGGCGATCTGGGCCCAGGGCGTGCTAGGTTCGGTCAGTGCCAGGCCTCGAGGTTGACGCCGTCGTCTTCGACATCGGCGGGGTCCTGCTGGACTGGGACCCTCGGCACCTGTACCGGCAGCTATTCGAGGATCCGGACGAGATGGCCGTCTTCCTCGCCACGATCTGCACCAGCGACTGGCATCGCGAGCATGACCTGGGCACCGATACCAGGCAGTCCTGTCAGCTCCTGGCGCGCCAGCATCCGGACCACGCGGACATGATCATGGCCTGGGCCGATCGCCGCGAGGAGATGATCGCGGGCCAGATCGATGGCACGGTGGCGCTGCTGGCCGAGCTCAAGGCGGCCGGCCTGCCGTGCCTCGCGCTCAGCAACATGGAACCGGACTCCTACCTCGTCCGGCGCGACCGGTACCCGTTCATGCGGTGGTTCGACGACTGTGTCATCTCCGGCATCGAGGGCGTCGCCAAGCCGGATCGCCGGATCTTCGAGATCCTGCTGGACCGGCACGGCCTCGACCCGAGCCGGACGGTCTTTGTCGATGACTCCCCCGGCAACGTCGAGGCCGCGAGCAGGATCGGCATCGCGGCCATCCGTTTCGTGTCCGCGGATGAGCTGCGCGGCGAGTTGCTGGCTCTTGGCCTGCCGGTCTGACGAGCCGCCCGGGCCACCCGCGGCCGCCGGCCGCTCAGCCGCCCGGCGGGGCGGGGCCGCCGAGCAGGCCCGGCAGGCTGGGTGCGGAGAACGCCAGCCGCAGCACCGTCCTGCCGCCGGTAAGCCGCACCGGCTGCGCGCTGGAGACAGCGAAGGGCGGAAGCTGAGTCCGAAGGAAGACGAGCATGCTGTGCATGAACGTGGCGCTGGCCACCTGCGGCGCGTTCGGGGAGGGCTGCAGCTCGGCGGACCGGAGCGGGCTGACGCGGAAATCAGCGCCGGGCGCCCCGTCAGCAAAGGCCACGATGTCAATGGGGTACAAGGCGGCGAGCGCCGCCAGCGTGACCAGCATCCGCGAGTCGACCTGTCCGCCCGACAACTGCGCACGCGCCGCGGCGGAGACGACGATGCGGTTACTGCTCAGCAGTTCGGCACCGGACTCTTGGCGCTGCCGAAGATCCGCGCTGAGCGCCGACTCATACGCGGCGGCTCCGTGCTGGGCAATCGCCCGGACGTCGATTTGCTGGTCTCCGGAGCTGAAGCGCGCGATCACCGCCGGCGCGTAGACGGACCCAAGCCGGCCCCCTAGCTGCTTACGGATAGTGGCGGTGGCGACGATGACGGTTGAGCCGCTCGGGGAACTGCCCGGCTTGAGCTTCAGCAGGTTGCTCGCGGGAAATCCGTGCGATTCCAGCGCTCCGCACATCACCGGATCGCAGGAGATGATGGTCGTCCGGCTCAGCTGGCTGGCGATCCACGCCGCCGCGACACCGCGGGTCGCTGCCTCGTGGCTGAGGACCTGAGCGGTCGTCGAGGACACCGCCGCGGCGGGCTCGAGTAGCGTATGGGCCGTTACCCCGGCAGCCACGATCGCCACCCCGACCGCGGCTGCGGCAGCGACCCGGTAACGACGGCCTGCGGGATGCGGCTGCCGCAAGGTGGCAGCGGATGCCGCGTTGCCTGCGTGCTGCGCGGCCTGAGCAGCGTTACCAGCCCGCGCTGGGTGGGCGGCCCGAGCCGGCGCCCTGTCGGCCCGGACAGGGCGCGCCGGCGCCTGGGCGGCCGGTGCGATGGCGGGGAACTGCTCGGTGATGGCATCGGAGTCGGGGTCGGGGGCGAGGGCGAGGGGGAGTTCGAGTGGGTGCGGCGCTGCGTCTTTCGGCGCGTCCGGAACCTGGGATAGTGCACCGTTATCTTCGTCTCGCACCTGCTGCAGCGGGCTGACCGCCGCCGCCTGCTCGGCGGCTGACCGCTCCTGCCGGGCCGATTCCGCTGCCTGCCATTCGCGGGCCGCCTCGGCCCGCCGGCTCTCCTCGGCCCGCCGGTCCTCCTCAGCCTGCCGGTCCTCCTCAGCCTGCCGAGCCGCCTGGGCCGTCCGCCTGCGGGCCGCTCTGGAGGCTCCTGGCTTGCGGTCTGCGGCTGGATCTGCGGTTTCTGCCGCAGCCTCCGGGGAGGCGGTCGCCACCTGCGGCGCAGCCGACTCTTGCGCTCCAGCCCGGACCGCCGCCCGCATCCGCTCCAGGACTTCGTCCGGCAGTTGAAGCGGCCCTACCCTCGCCGACGGCTTATGTCCGCGATTTTCATTGGGAACGCGCCGCGAGAGCGGCGGACCGCGGTCTTCTTCTCCCATGCAGCCAGAACCCCCTGGGGCCGTGCAGGACAACGCGATCCCCGGCACAGCGCAGCACACGATGGCTCGTTAATTCAAGTGAAACTACTAGTTGTTTTGAGGATGCTACTCATCTCCCGGCGGTAGGCGTGACGACCCGCCTGCCGGATCCCCGCAGGCAGGGGCCCTGGAGACAGGCGGGGATTTAGCTTATTTGTTGGGTTTAGCGGCTTTTATCCACCACAATGATCACTGCTGTCACAAGGTAGCGAGTTCAGGTGAGATGTCGGCAAATTCAGCGAACCGGCTTCCTCGGTTCAACCGCTTTAGTACGTTCGTGAGAGCCATACGACTTGAGCTGCGGGGGGCAGACAAGGTGACCCTGCATGCGCTTGAAGCGGTAACTGCGCCTTTGAACGACGATGACACGACGGTCCGGAAAACTCCGTGACCGCACCGCCGCTTCCCGCCACGCCCGGCGCCCCCATGGGACAACCCCCGTCACGCGAGCCGTCAGCAGCAACTACCCACAGCGGATTCGCCGAGTCGCAGCAGGCCGGGCTCGCCGCGGTAATGAGCCTCGCCGAAGCCGACGGGCCACCCTGGCCAGCCGCCGTCGCGCCCTCGGCGCCCAGCCTCCCTGCGCCCAGCCCTCCGGCAAAAAAGCGCCCGGCAAAAAAGCGCCTGACGCAAAAGCCCCTGACGCAAAAGGCCCCGGCGCAAAAGCGCTCCGAGCAAAAATCCCCCGCGCCCAGGCCCGCCGCGCCAGAGCCACAGCCGCCGACATCACCGTCCGGCAGCGGCAGTTTCCGGGACCACCTGCCCGGGCTGCTGCTGATCGCCGTCCTGACCGTTCAGGCGATGCTGTCGCTCCGGCTGGTCTGGGCTAACACCGCGTTCCTCGACGAGGCCACCTATCTCTACGGCGGCCACGTCGAGATCGCGCACTGGCTGCACGGCACCCCGGTTCCCCCGTACGCCACGTACTTCTCGGGCTCACCGGTGATTTATCCCCCGCTGGCGGCGCTCGCCGCGCACTTCGGCGGGCTCGCGGCGGCTCGGCTGCTGAGCCTGCCGTTCATGCTCGGCGCGACCGCGCTGCTGTGGAGCATCACGTCGAGGCTGTTCGGCGGGAAGGCGGCTTTCCTCGCCGCCGCCATATTCGCCGCGCTCGGCCCGACGCAGTCCCTCGGCGCGTTCGCCACCTATGACGCCATGGCCATCTTCCTCCTGGCCGCGGCCACCTGGTGCATGGTCAGCGCCAGGGACCGCGACGACTCCACCCTGCTGCTCCTGGCCGGGATCGCGCTGCTCGGGCTCGCGAACGCCACCAAGTACGCGACGACGCTGTTCGACCCCGCGGTCGTCGCCCTGGCGGCCCTTACGATCGCGCGACGGCGCGGCGTGAAGCCGGCGCTGGGCAGGGCCGGCTACGTCGCCGCGGGGACGCTCGGGCTGCTCAGCGCCCTGCTGGCGCTGGGCGGCCCCTGGTACCTGAACGGCGTCCTGTCCACCACGCTGTCACGCGCCACGGGAAACAAGCCGGCCCTGCTGGTCCTGGCGGACGCGTGGAAGTGGACCGGAGTGGTCTTCGTCCTGGCCGGCCTGGGCGTGGCCTGCGCCGTCCTGCGCCGGCACGACCGGGTGCAGGTCACGCTGCTGGCCGTGCTCGCCGCCTGCGGGGTGCTGGTGCCGCTGGATCAGGCCCGCATCCACACCACGACGTCGCTGTTCAAGCAGGTGGACTTCGGGGCTTGGTTCGCGGCGGCGGCGGCCGGATACGCGCTGACCCAGCTATCGGGCAGCGGGTGGCGGCCATGGCTGCGCACGGGCATCGCGGCGCTCGCCGGAGGCGCCGCCGCCGCGCTGGTCGGGGTCTTTGCCGGCGCCCAGGCCAGCTCCTTCTTCGGGGAATGGCCGAACTCCGCGCAGTCGACCGCGGTGATCCGCGCGCTCGTGGCGTCGCACCCGGGCGCCTACCTGGCGGAGAACTACAACGTCCCGGCCTACTACCTGCAAGCCACCGTGGGCTGGCAGCGATGGTCGAACACGTGGTCCTTCACCTACACCCGGCCGGCCAGCCACCACGTCCTGTCGGGCGCGGCCGCCTACCGCGCGGCTATCGGTGACGACTACTTCTCCCTGGTCATCCTCGACTTCACCGCCACGGCGGCCACGGACTCGCAGATCGTCGCGGACATGCACCGAGCCGGGGCCTACCACCTCGTCGCCGTCGTGCCCACCCGGGACGTATTCGGGCCGAGCCAGGTCATGGCCTGGGCCTACGAGCCGGCTCCCGGCGACCGAGGGAGCCAGCATGGCGATCACTGAGCGCGCGCCCTCCCGGGGCAGCACCGGGCGGCACCGCCGGTACGGGCTGGTCATGCCCGCCGCGCCAACCGATGGGGAGAAGGCCAGCTACGGCGACCGGAACCTCGCGCTGATCGTCCGCGCGTCCGTGGCCAGCTTCGGTGCACTGCTGATCAGCCAGGGCCGGTTCGTGTTCCTCACCCCGGCGCTGACCTGGTCGTTTCTGCCCCTCGTGGGCTTCACGATCGCCTACTACGTCATCTCCATGTGCGTGAATCTCGGCACTCGCGGGTTTGACGAGGAAGCCCACCGCGGGCTAGTCGCCTCGTGGTCGCCGAGCCGCTACCCGTCCCTGGATGTCTTCCTGCCCGTCTGCGGCGAGCCGCTCACGGTGCTGCGCAACACGTGGGGGCACGTATTCGAGCTCATCCGGGCCTACCCGGGCACCGCGACCGCCTACGTCCTCGACGACGGCGCCAACGACCAACTGCGGGAGGTGGCCGGGGACTTCGGGTTCAGCTACCTGGTCCGCCCCGACCGCGGCTGGATGAAGAAGGCCGGCAACCTGCGGCACGGATTCGGCTGCTCGTCCGGCGAGTTCATCCTGATCCTCGACGCCGATTTCGCTCCGCGAGCCGACCTGCCCGCCGAGATGCTCCCGTACCTCGCGGCTGACCGCTCGCTGGGCATCGTGCAGTCTCCGCAGTACTTCCGCACCCGCGGACGCATGTCCTGGATGGAACGCGGCGCGGGCGCGGTGCAAGAGCTGTTCTACCGGCTGGTGCAGGTTTCCCGAGACCGGCACGACGGCGCGATCTGCGTGGGCTCCTGCGCGATCTACCGCCGCGCGGCGCTGGCGTCAAACGGCGGCACGACGCTGATCGAGCACTCGGAGGACGTGCACACCGGGTTCGACCTGCGCCGCGCCGGCTGGGGCCTGCGTTACATCCCCGTTCCGCTGGCCGCCGGGCTCTGCCCGTCCGACGCGGACTCCTTTCTCACCCAGCAGTACCGGTGGTGCGCCGGATCCATGTCGCTGCTCGGCTCCCGGAAGTTCTGGTCGACGCGGATGCGCTGGCGTACTCGCTGCTGCTACCTGTCCGGGTTCTGCTACTACGTGCACACCGCCCTGTTCACCTTCGTCGCTCCGGCGATCCCCCTGGTGATGCTGACCGTCATCCCGGACCGGGTGCGGCTGGCCAATTACCTGTTCATCGCCCCGTCGATGATCTACAACCTGGTCGTCTTCCCGGCCTGGCACCGCTGCCGGTTCGGGCCCGAGGCGCTCATGGCCAAGCTGCTGTACGGATGGGCGCACGTCTTCGCCATCTGGGACATCTGCCGCCGCAGGCGAATGGGCTGGCAGACCACGGGCGGCGGGAAGCGGAAGGCCGGGACGCACCGTATCTGGGTCGGCGTGATGATCTGGAACGGGGGCGTCGGACTCGCCTGGGTGACGCTGGCCGCCTGGCGCATGACGCAGTTCGGGGTGGCCTTCGCCCCGATCCTCGCCACGGGCCTGCTCGCCTGCGCCATCACCTGGATGGCGCTCGCCGCGCGCCGCAACCACGCCCGGATCGTCGGGGCGACCTAGGTGAAGCGGATGGTGACCATCGGGGCGGCGATCATCGTGGCGATCGCGATTATCGTGGCCGCCGCGCGCCACGATCAGGCCGCGGCACAGCGATCCGTCGCCGCGGCCACGCCGAAGTCGTCCGCCCTGCCGCGCCAGCCCGGATCCTATCTCGGGGCCTACGCGAAGCAGAGCCCGGCCTCGTACCGGGGGTTGGCGGCGTTCACGAAGGCGACCGGGGTCCGGCCGGACCTGGCCATGTACTACAGCTCCTGGCTGGAGCCGTTCCAGGCCAGATTCGCGGCGACGGCGGCCCGGCACGGCGCGGTGCCGCTGGTGCAGATCGAGCCGTACGGCACCAGCCTGAAGGCGATCGCGGCCGGGCGCTACGACGGGTACCTGGCTGGCTACGCGGCCGCCGTCCGCGCCTACGGGCACCCCGTGATCCTCAGCTTCGGCCACGAGCCGAACGGATACTGGTATCCCTGGAGCTACCGGCACGCCTCGCCGGCCGTTTTCGTGGCGGCCTGGCGGCACATCGTGACCTACTTCCGCGGGGCGCAGGCCCGGAACGTGACCTGGCTCTGGACGATCAACATCATCGACCCGCGCACCGGTATCCGCGCCCCGGCGCCCTGGTGGCCCGGCGCCGGCTACGTCACGTGGGTCGGCATCGACGGTTACTACTACAAGCCGACGTGGACGTTCGCGCCGCTGTTCGGGCCGACCATCAAGGCCGTGCGCGCGCTGACCACCGACCCGATCATCGTCTCGGAGACGGGCGCCGCGCCGGCCGCGGGCAAGGCCGCCAAGATCACCGACCTGTTCGCCGGCATCCGCGCTTACGGCCTGCTCGGCTTCGTCTGG
>Ga0209839_10000929_pt1 | contig 14906 bp, 15 predicted proteins | sample OrgsoiDNA2013050_FD_185800 | JGI IMG/M metagenome (GOLD analysis project Ga0209839, IMG submission 185800) | Permafrost soil microbial communities from the Arctic, to analyse light accelerated degradation of dissolved organic matter (DOM) -... | ecosystem: Environmental > Terrestrial > Soil >... | reverse complement strand
CACCGCGCGATCACCCAGCGGAACCCCCGCAGTCAACGGCATCAGCCACCACAGGGAACCAGAACCCGAAGCCAAAATACCTCGCTCACACGACACTAGAACTCGGCGAACACGCCCTCGCGTCGTTCGTAGTCGTACCGGTAGATTTCGTGTCCGTCGAGGTAAGCCCGCTCCGCCCGGCTCATCACGTCCAGCGGATCACCGGACCAGATCACCACGTCGGCGTCCTTGCCCGGCGTCAGCGAGCCGATCCGGTCGGCGCAGCCGATGATCCGGGCCGGGTGAATCGTCACCGCGCGCAGCGCGGTCACCGGGTCCAGCCCTTCTTTGACCGCCAGGGTGGCCTGGTGGATCAGGAAGTGGATCGGGACCACCGGGTGATCGGTGGTGATGGCGATCATCACCCCGGCCGCGGCGAGCCGACCTGGGTTGGCCAGTGACCGGTTGCGCAGCTCCACCTTGGACCGGCTGGTGAACAGCGGTCCGATGATCACCGGGATGGACGCGGCGGCAATCTGATCGGCCAGCAGGTGAGCCTCGGTGCCGTGATCGATCACCAGGTCGTAGCCGAACTCCTTCGCGATCCGCATCGCGGTCGCGATATCGTCCGCGCGGTGGCAGTGCTGCCGCCAGGGAATCTCCCGCCGCAGCACCCGGCCCAGGGCTTCCAGCTTGAGGTCGCGTTCCACCACGGTCCGTTCTGAGTCAGGCGCTCTTTCCGCCGCGGCCAGTTTCGCCTGGTAGTTCAGCGCGTCGACGAACGCCCCCCGGATCACCGCGGCGGTGCCCAGGCGGGTCGACGGGGTCTCGTTTCGCTCCCCGTAGACCCGCTTGGGGTTTTCGCCGAGCGCGGACTTCAGGCCGGCCGGCTCGCGGAGCACCATCTCGTCCACGGTCCGGCCCCAGCATTTGATGGCCACGGTCTGGCCGCCGATCGGGTTGGCCGAGCCCGGGTTGACGTTGACCGCGAGCACACCGCCGGTGATGGCATCGCGGAAGCCCAGGTCGGCCGGATTGATCGCGTCGAGCGCGCGGACCTGCGCGGTGACCGGATTGGTGCGCTCGTTGGTGTCCTGGCCGGCCCAGCCTTCGGCCTCCTCGGACACGCCGGCGTGGGCGTGCGCGTCGATGAAGCCGGGCAGCACCCATTTCCCGGTAGCGTCCACCACGTCCGCCCCGTCGGGCACCGCGAAGCCGGGACCCTCGATGGCCGCGATCTTGCCGTCCCGCAGCACCACGGTCCCGCCTTCGACCGGCTCGCCCTCGATCGGGACGACCCGCCCCCCCACGATCGCCACCTCCCCGGCTCGCACGGTGCTTGTCTCAGTCACGCTTCGCCCTTTCGAGAACTCAGGAGCCGAGGAAGAACTCCGTCAGCACAGGCCCGATCACCTCGGGCGGGACGCCGTGGTCCTGGCCGTCGATCATCACCAGCCGCGCGCCTGGTGTCACCGCGGCCGTGGCCTCGACGGTCTGCCTGAACCAGCCGGGGCTCCTCCCGCCGCCGAGGATGAGCACCGGCACGGTGATCTGCGCCAGCTCACCCGCCGGAACCCCCTGGTCACCGGCTACGGCGAGGTCGTAAGGCAGCGTGTGGGCCAGCGCCTCAAGGCCGGCCCACCTGGGGAAGCGCTCCATCATCGTGACCATCTCAGCGGGCGCCTGGACCACATCGGTCATCCAGAACCTGACGGCATCGGACCGGTGCCCGGATGACACCATGGCACTGATGCGCGGCGCCGGGTCCTCAGCGAGCTCCCGTGTACCGGCGATCATGTACGGCGCCTCGTAGGCCGCGATCGCGGCGAACGGCACGCCCCGCGCGGCGGCTTGCAGCGCCAGCGCGGCCCCCGAGGAATGGCCGTACGCAAACACGCAGGACCCGCCCGCGCCTGCCGCCTCGACGACGGCGGCGAGATCCTCGATCTCACGGTCGGGGGAGTAGAGCTGGGTGTCGCCGCTATCGCCCCGGCCGCGCCGGTCGTAGGTGTAGACGGTGAACCTGCCGGTCAGCTCGGCGGGCGAGACGAACGTGTGACGGTCGCAGAGCGCGCCCACGACGACGACCAGCGGCGGCCCGTCGCCGGTCCGGTCGTAGGCGATGACGGTGCCGTCCGCGGACTTCGCGGTTTCCATCTCGGATTACGGGCCCTTGCTGATCGCGGCGACCTCATCCGGGCTCAGCTTGATCGCGGCCGCGGCGATGTTCTCTTCCGCGTGCCCGGGGGAGCCGGTACCGGGGATGGGGAGGATCTGCGGGGAGCTGGCCAGCAGCCAGGCCAGGACCACCTGGTGCGTGCTGACGCCGTGCCGCTGGCCGGCCCGCGTCACCGCCGGGTTCTGGTCCGCCTCCTGCACCGGCGCCCAGGGCAGGAACGTCATCTGCTCCTGCTCACACAGGTCGATCATCGATTCGGACCGGCGGTCGGTGGCGTTGTACCTGTTCTGCACCGAGACGATCGGGACGATCTGCTGGGCCTCGCGGAGCTGTTCTTCGGTCACGTTGGAGATGCCGACGTGCCGGATTTTGCCCTCGGCCTTGAGTTCGGCCACGGCGCCGACCGACTCGGCGAGCGGGACCGCCGGGTCGGGACGGTGGAACTGATAGAGCGGAATCTGCTCGAGCCTGAGCCTGCGCAGGCTGCCCTCGCATGCTTCCCTCAGGTGCTCCGGACGCCCGTCGGTATCCCAGCGGTTCGGGCCCGGCCGCACCAGGCCGCCCTTGGTCGCGATCACCAGGTCGTCCGGGTACGGATACAGCGCTTCGGCGATGATGGTCTCGCTGACCTCGGGCCCGTAGGAGTCGGCGGTGTCGATGAAGTTAACGCCAAGTTCCACGATCCGCCTGAGCGTCGCGATGGCCTGATCCCGGCTGGGCGGGTCGCCCCAGATGCCCGGCCCGGTGATCCTCATCGCGCCGAACCCTAGGCGGTTGACGGTCAGGTCGCCACCGATGTCGATGGTCCCGGCCGCTGCGGCGGTTGGCTGCGCGTTCACGCGGTACCTCCACGTTTGTCGTTAACGCCAGCCTCTCATGATGCCTGCTGCTCCCCGCCGCTGGGGGACAGCACGGGCACAGAACCGACCGGAACCGGGACCTTCTTCGCGGGGTGCTTCTTGCCGAGCATGCAGGTGCAGGGCTTGTTCTTGATGTGGTTGTTCTTGCCGTGCGAGGTTTTCTTCACCGCGGGCGACCCCGAGTACACCGTCGCGTTAGCTTTGAAGTGCCGCGGCAGCGCCGGTGTCCGCGGCTGCTTGAACGGTAGGAGACGCTTCATGATTTTTACCGGCATCATGCCGAGCGCGTCGACCCTGCCATTTTTAGGCACGCACCATAGCGTAATTTCGTATTTTCCTGGCTTTGTCTTATTGGTGACGTGGATGAGAAGGTTGCCGCCGTGCCGCAGGGCGACCGGATAAGGCAGCATCTTTGACGTGACGACCGGGAGGTCCAGCCGTTGCGAGCACGTGGCCGTGACCGCGAGCTTGCCGTCCCCCTGGTAGGTCCACTTCGGCAGGACCTTGATCGTCGCGCTGTAATTCACCGGCGGCTTCGGTGGCTTAGACCGCGCGTCAGCGGGCGCGGTGGCCAGCCATATCGACGTGCCGGCCATCATCACGGTGATGGCAGCAGCGAGCGTGCGCTTCATTTTCTCCCCCAGAATGGTTAAAGCTCAAGGGTAACCAGGCTGACACAATGCTTACCCAATGTCCGGGAGGCCGTGTGGTTATCCGCCGTGTCGCCGATGATCAGGCGCTGATTTTTGCCCGGGCCATGGCCAATTTAACCGCTTTTGACAGGCTTTGAATGTCGTAGGCGCCGTAATGCCGCTTACCATTGACGAAGAACGACGGAGTCCCCGACACATTGGACAGGTCCGCGGACTCCACGTCCGCGCTGACGTGCGCGGCGCCCGCGTGCTTGCGCAGGTCGGCGGCGAACCGGTCGGTGTCGAGGCCGAGTGCGGTCGCGTGCCTGATCAGGTCGCGGGGGCGCAGCGCGTCCTGGTGGTCAAAGAGCCGGTCGTGCATCTCCCAGAACTTGCCCTGCCGCCCGGCCGCCTCGGCCGCCTCGGCGGCGAGCTGCGCTTCCGGGTGGACGTCGGTCAGCGGCAGGTGCCGCCATACGTACCGGACGTCGCCGAAATCATGCAGTAGCTCCCGGACGGCCGACTCGGCCTGGCCGCAGTAGGGGCATTCGAAATCCCCGTACTCGACCACGGTGACCGGGGATTTTTCCGGGCCGCGGATGTGATCCCGGCCAGGCTCTACCGCCACCATCAGGTCGGTGATGGCCTCGGCCGTGCCCAGCAGCGCGCGCAGCCTGGCCCGGACCGGCAGCCGGTTCACCATCCGGAAGATGATCCAGGTCAGGCCGGTCGCGGCGACCGCCGCGGACAGGATGCCGAGCTTTGCCTCAGCCAGCTCGGTGCCGCTCAGTGCCAGCGAGGCGATCAGCAGGGACACGGTGAAGCCAATCCCGGCGACCGCCCCGGCGCCGGCGACCGCGCCCCAGCCGACCGGCGGAGTCAGCCGCCCATGGCTGAGCCGGGCGACCAGCCACGCGCAGCCGGCCGTGCCGGCCGGCTTGCCCACCAGGTAGCCGATCATGATGCCGAGCGTGACCGGCGAGGTGTAGGCGCGGGCCAGGAACCCGCCGTTCAGCACGATCCCCGCGTTGGCCAGCGCGAACAGCGGCACGATGACGTAGCTGGTCCATGGGTGGAAGATCTGCGAGAGCCGGTCGTTCGGCGAGATCGCGGTGCGCACCCCGGCGCGCGCCGACTGGGCTAGCTCGGCGGTGGGCTGCTCGCGGAACAGCCGGAAGGCTTCCGACGCCTGCTCCAATGAGGCCCGGGTCGCCGAGTAGGCGTAGGTCAGCAGCCCCATCACCAGGCCCACCACGATCGGGTCCACGCCCGACTTCAGGAACGCCACCCAGGCCGCGATCCCGATGACCAGATAAGCCGGTCCGTACCGGACGCCGCGCGCCCGGATGACCAGGAGCACGGCGAGGAACCCGAGTCCGAACAGCAGCGGTAGCACCTGGATCTGCCCGCTGTACGCCACCGCGATGACCGCGAGCCCGGCCAGGTCGTCGACGACGGAGAAGGTGAGCAGGTAGGTGCGGACGCGGTCCGGCAGCCGCCGGCCGACCAGGGCCAGCGCGCCGAGCGCGAAGGCGGTGTCGGTCGACATCGCCATGCCCCACCCGTGTTCGGACGGCCGTCCGGCGTTGAAGAGCAGGTAGATGCCGATGGGCACGATCATGCCGCCCAGCCCGGCCAGCAGCGGCAGCGTCAGCCGGCTCCGCACCCGCAGCTCGCCCATGTCGAACTCGCGCCGCGCCTCCAGCCCGACCACCAGGAAGAAGAGGGCCATCAGCCCGGAGTTCACCAGGCCCCGGGCGTCGAGGGTCACGCCCGACCTGCCGACCAGCACAGACAGCCGGGTGGCCCACACCTTGTCGTAGCTCGAGACGCTGATGTTCGCCCAGATCAGGGCGGCCACCGTGGCGCCCGTCAGCACCGAGGCACTCCCCGTCTCGGTCCGCAGGAAGGTCCGCAGCGGCGTCTCCATCCGCCGCGCCCAGGCCGTCCGCCCGGAAAACGCCCCACCCGCCAAGGCCTCATCCGACGGTGCCTCATCCGACGGTGCCTCATCCGACGGTGCCTCCGAGGCCGCCGATTCGCTCACGCCCGCCTCGCCCGCAGCCGACGGTGGGCACACTCATCCGGCGGCGGCCCGAACAGCGCCTGCCTCATCTTTTCCACGGCGATCAGCATCGTCACCCTAGTCTGCCAACCCGCCCCGCAAATTCAAAAATTCCCGCCCGAACGGCCATGGTGCGTCCCCCCCATCCCAGCCGGTCGCCCCCCGGCCAGAGCCCCTTCTAGCACCCGAGGCCCCGATCACCGTGCGACCCGCTGCACCCAAAAGTATCTCTGGCCACAGAACTTGTACGTCAAGAATTAACGTGGATAGTTACCTTCGAAATAACGAGCTAACTATCCACGATCCTGGGATTCGCCCACGCGGGCACCCGGAGCAGCGCGCGCGTCCCCGAGCGCCGGCCGCGAAGGCTCACCGTCCGCGCTTTCTCATTTTTATCCCGAACGGCCTGGCCTGCGTGCCCATGATTAGGCTTAAGGCCCCGGAGGGAGACAGGTGCTCGAGAATCTGGACATCGACGACAGCGATTCCCCCGCGATCGGCCTGGTGCCACCCGGGGTTACCTGGATCGAGGTACGCGACCACATCAAGATCGCGCACCACCATCTCCTGGTGCAGACCGACGACGGCCAGTACGCCGGCGCCTACTGGACCGGCACCGACATGGCGATTGTCCCCGATCTGGGCCCAGACACCGACGAGGCGATCGAGGAGTTCCGCGTGTTCCTGCAGGAGCACGACGAGACCTGACCCGCGCGATCCGGGCCGCCGACTATCATCACGCCGACTATCATCACAAGGCCATGCTCAAGCTCCGCGTCCTGCTCGCGCCAGGCCTGCGGTGAGGTCAAGCCCCGCTGAGCCGCTGAGCTTCGCCATGGTCAGCGACACGCACGTCAGCGCCGCGCGGGCCGGGTCGGCGGAGCGGCTGGCCCAGGTGTACGACGCCATCGCCCGGCTCCAGCCGGACCTGGTGCTGCACTGCGGCGACATCACCGACACCGGCCTGCCGCGTGAATACGGCCTGTACCGCCGGACGCTGCCCGCCGCGCTCGACGGCCGGATCCGGCACGTGCCGGGCAATCATGACGTGCGGTGGGACGCCACCGCCAAGGGGCGCTACCAGACGCGTTTCGGCCCGGCGCCGTCGTCCTTCACCGCGGGCGGCGTGCATTTCGTCGGGCTTGACCCGACCCAGGCGCTGCAGGAGCCCGGCCACTACAGCGCGGGCGGCCTGCGCTGGCTCGAACGGGTCCTGCGCGGGCTGGCCGAGGGTACCCCGGTGCTGTTGTTCCAGCACTTCCCGGTCGGCGCCGGCCACTATGAGATCGATGACCAGGCCGCCCTGCTCGACCTGGTGACCGGTTACGACGTACGCGGCATCTTCGCCGGGCACATCCACCGCGAAGAGGTCACGCGGTTCAACGAGCTGACCCAGGTGACGCTGGCGCCCGTGCTGGACAGCCCGGTCTTCTACTGGGCGGAAAAGGCGCCGGGCCCGGACGGCGCGCCGGTGCTGGCCGTGTCCCGCGTCATGGTGGCCGCGGACGGGACGCAGGCCCGGTGGCCAGTGGCCACCGTCCCGCTGTCCAGGTGCCGTTCCCGGGCCCGGCACCGGGTCATCGTCGGCGTCGCGGCCGGCGGGCGGCTGCCGGTCACGGTGCTGGCCGAGCCGGCCGCCGAGGTGAGCCGCGTGTCGGTATCGACCTACCCGCAGGTGCTGGCGGGCGGCGACTGGCACGATCTTGACGCGGGACCCAGTGGTCCGGGCGCCGGGCGCTGGTCCGGGACGGTGCCGGTGCCTCGGCTGGTGCCGGGGGAGCATCGCCTGCAGCTGCGGTTGCTGGCCCCGGACGGCAGCTGGCAGGAGAAGCACATCCCGTTCAGCGTGCCCGGGGGTGCCGCCGACCCGGTGCCGGCCTGGCGGCTGCGGCTGGCCGGGGCGGTCCAGGCCGGGATCGCCGTGGCCGGCCCGCCCGCAGGCCCGGTGATCGTGGCCGCCTCGACCGCCGGTGAGGTGGCCGCCGTCCGGGTCTCGCCCGGCCCGGGAGATCGCCGTACCCCGTGGCAGTGGCGCGTCCGGCTCGGGCCGGTCTACCGCCAGCCCGGCGTGGACGCCGCGGCCCGCACGCTGTTCGTCCCGTCCGCCGATCGGCACCTGTACGCCCTGGAAGCGGCCACCGGCCGGACCATCTGGCGGTTCGACGCGGGCGCGCCGGTCCTCAGCGCGCCCGCGGTGGCGCGGGTGGGCTCCGACGAATACGTGGTGTTCTCGGCCGGCCGCCAGCTGCTCGCCGTTCACGCGGCCACCGGACAGCTGGCCTGGTCGGTGACCGGCCGCGGCTTCTCCGCCGGACAGGCCGCGTGCGATGACCAGCGGGTCTACACCAGCGCCGCAGACGGCTACGCGCGGGCGCACGACGTGCTCACCGGGCGGCAGGCCTGGTCCTGCCCGATGGTCTCGGGCGACCAGCACCGGGTCGCCCTGTACAGCGGCTGGGATAGCGCCGCCGTGCTCGGCGGCGGAACGGTTATCGTGGCCACGGTATCCGGCTCGCTGGCGCTGGAAGCAGCCACCGGCGCGGTGCGCTGGAGGTTTCCCGGCAGCACCATGTACCCGTCCGCGGTCGTCCTCGGCGATGGCACCGCCCTGCTGACCGACGAGCAGGGCACCGTCTGCCGGGTCAGCCTGGCCGACGGCCGCGCCCTGTGGCGAGCCGCGCTCAGGGTCCGGGTGCTGAACGCGGGCGTCACCGTCGATGGCGACAGCGCCTGGGTGCTGTCCGCCCGCGGCAGGCTGATCGGCGTCCGGCTCGCCGACGGGCGGCGGCTGGGGTCGGTGCAGCACACGCTGGCCCATTCCTTCTCCCGCCCGGTGATCGTCGGCGGCACGCTGGTCGCGGGCGACCAGGACGGGTTCGTGCACGGCATCCGGCTGCCGTAACGCCACTCAACCTTTGGCGTTCGGCCGGCGTTAGGGGAGTAGGGCGTGCTGAGCGCGGGAGGCGAGCGTGTCGTTCGAGGAGTTCGTGCAGGGTTCCTCGCCCCGTCTGTTCAGGACCGCGTTGCTGCTGACCGGTCACGACCGGGCGGCGGCCGAGGATCTGCTCCAGCTCGCGCTCGAACGCGCCTACCGCCGCTGGGCCCGGATCTGCCGCTCCGAGGATCCCGAACGGTATGTCCGGCGCATCCTGGCCAACGCCTCGAAGGACCGCTGGCGGCGGGCGGCCCGGCGGCCGGAACGGCCTCTGCAGCCGGGTGACGGGCCGCCGGCGGCCGATGACCACGCGGTCGCCGTCGTCGACCGTGACTACGTGCTGAGGGCGCTCGCGGGATTGCCGCCCCGGCAGCGTGCCGTGCTGGTGCTGCGCTACTTCAGCGACCTGTCGGCGGCGGAGATCGCCGATGAGCTCGGCTGCAGCGCAGGGACGGTCAAGAGCCAGCTCTCGCGAGGCCTGGCCCGGCTGCGGGCCGTGACCGAGCCAGACACCGGCGTACCCGATCGGGAGGGTTCAGTGACATGACCGGCTTCGAGGACCGGCTGCGGGCGGCGATGGAGTCGTCGGTCGCCGCGGAGTATCCGCCGGGGGACCTTATCGCGCAGGTCCGCCGCCGGCACCGGCGGCACAAGGTCCGGCTGGGTGTCGCCTGGGCCGCCGTCGCGGTCGCCGCCGCCGTGGTGGCTCCCCCGGCCCGATCCGCCCTGCTGGCCGGCGGTACGACCCGAGCCGCCCCGCCCGCGTCTGCGCCAGCGACGACGCGGCCGGGCCAATATTACGGCTGTGCCGCCCAGACCTACGGCTCCCTGTCGCCGAACTGGCGCCAGCGAGCTGTGCAAGCCGGGCCGCTGTGGATCATCAACGCTGGCATCGCCCCTGACTTCAGCTTCCGCAACCCGAACGGCACGCTCAAGGCGGTGCCGCTCATCGTGATGCTGCAGGGCGACACCACCGCGTCGGTCACGCCCACCGCGGCCGGGGAGCCCTACCTCCGGTTCCTCCCGGGCTTCAACGACACCGACCAGTACACGCTGCGCGACGGCCAGGCCAGCGCCACCTTCGCGGGCTGTCCCGCGGGCTCCTCCATCTACGGAGACGGCTTCACCGAGTTCTACATCGGCGTCATCGTGGCCGGCCCGCGCTGTATCACCATAGACGTGCGGACTCCGGCGGGCCGGCAGCCCTTCCGCGCGACGCTGCGGTTCGGCCGCTGCGGTACCGGCGCCTGACCACCCGCCGCCGCCGGAGAATGGTCACCCGTGGCCGAGGGGTTTCCCTCGGCTGCCGGCAAGGGCCTGATATCCGCCCAGCGGGCCAGCAGCCGGTCGCGCAGGTCCGAGCTGACTTCGGCCACGCTGGCCAGCTCGGGATGATCCGCGCCAAACGCGGCCACTACGGCGAGGCGGTGCGCCCGTTCGACCAGCGTGTCGCCGCGGATGAGCCAGCCCGCGCAGGCGTCGGCGAGGTCGCCCGGCGGGTCGGTGCCGGTGATGGAACGCCACGTCGACCGGTAGGCCGCCTCGGCCTCCTCCAGCACGGGTGCGGGGACGGACGTGGCGCACCAGCAGGTGGGAAAGCCCATCCGGAGGTACGCCAGCTCCGTCAGGCCGCGGCCAAGCGCCGCCTGCTCCAGGTCCACGAACCTGATCCCGTCGCTGGTGGGCATGGCGTTGTCGGGACACGGATCACCGTGCAGCAGCGCGTGTCCGGCGGCCGGATCGAGCCGCCGGGCCAGGTCCGCGAGGCAGCGGGCCAGCCCGGCGGGGACCGGCACGTCCAGCCCCCGGGCCAGGTCGGTAAACGAGCGGGCGTCGGCCTCACCCGGCGCCGTCCAGGTCGGCAGGGCACCGGTGTCCGATGGCCCGGTCGCGGTGTGCAGCCGGGCCAGCGCGGTCGCGAAGTCGGTCATCCACGCACCTGCGGGGCGCCGGGTGGATGCGGTCAGGTACTCGAGCACCAGCACGCGAGCGTCCGGATCGGCCCCGAGCACGTCAGGGACGACGTACGGCCGGACCCGGCGGGCGAGCCGCAGCGCGGTCCTCTCCCGGGCGTACCGCTCCCCGGCATCGGATCCGCCGGTGATCTGCTTGACGATCGCCGGCGCGCCGCCGAACTCGACCAGCCAGACCCGCGAACGAGGGCTGCTGGACTGCCGCCGGACCACCGTGGCCGGCCCCAGGGCGGCCTGCAGCGTCTCACCCAGCGGCAGCCGGGATCCCGGCCCTACCCGCATGGGTCGATGTGGATCTTGGTGCCCGCTCCGGCGCTGACCTGCCCGGCCAGCGCCTCGGCCGCGTGTTCCAGGCCGACGGTCACCTCGACGATGGCCAACGGGTCCACCCGGCCGTCGGCGTAGTGCTCGATCGCGGGCGCCAGCCCGGCCGAGGCCCCGAGGATGCCGATCGCGGTCAGGTCCCCGAGGACCAGGTCCCGGCTGTCGATCAGGCTGGGCACGCCCGAGATGCCGATGCAGACGAGCCGGCCCGCCGGCTCGGCCAGCGCCAGCGCCGCCGCGGGCATCTGGTGATCGTCGGTGCAGTCGATGACCGCGTCGTAGGTCTGCGCGGGCGGCTCACCGGCCGTCCAGTAGGCCGCGGCCCCGAACGACGCGGCGAGCTCGCGGCGGCCGTGGTCGACGGCCAGGACGTGCACCTCGGCACCCGCAGCCGCGGCGAAGGCCACCGTCAGCAGCCCGATCGTGCCCGGTCCGCACACCAGGATCCGCTTCCCCGGGCCGGCGCCGGCCGCCGCCGCGGCCCGCCAGGCGTTGCCTCCGGGTTCGACCAGGGCCCCGGCCCGGTCGTCGAGGGCGTCGGGCAGCCGGTGCAGGCTCGACGCCGGCACCAGCACCTTCTCGGCCAGCGCGCCGGCCCAGCCCACGATCCCGACCTCGTGCCGCGCGGCGCAGACGTGCCCGCGCCCGGCCTGGCAGCGGGCGCAGTGCCCGCACCCCAGCATGGTGTCCCCGGTCACCCGGAGGCCGAGCCAGCCAGGATCAACCCCCGGGCCGAGCGCGGATACCACGCCGCACCACTCGTGTCCCGGGCGTAGCGGAAAGCCCGTCTTACCCTGGGCGAAATAGGCTAGCTGGCCGGTGAACAACTCGACGTCGGTCCCGCAGATCCCGGCCCGGCGGACGTCCGCGATTACCTGCCCGGGACCGGGAACAGGTATGCCGACCTCCTGCACCCGGGCCGATCCAGGGCCGTTAATCACCAGTGCGCGCATGACCACAGGTTCCCACCCGGGCTGTACGGCAACGTGCTGCGGCCGGAGATGCGCCATGATCCCCTTCGCCGACGGCCATCAGCGGCAGCTGCCGGTGCTGACGGCAGGCCCGTTCCGGTACCAGGTCCACGCCGAGCAGTATCTGCGGGCCGCACAGCGCTACGCTCGACCCGGTCGTGGAGACACCTGAGCAGGTGCGCGACCGGATACTGCTCGCGGTCCGTCACATTCCCGCCGGGCAGCTGGGACTCTGACCAGAGATCAGTGCGCCACCAGCGGCTCGTCCGCGGTCACAGGCTCCCAGCCAAACCCAAGCTGCCCCGCCGCGAACCGCATCGCCAGCTCGTACGTGCGCTGCGGCGGGACCTGCGAGTCCTCCAGCGCGATCTGCACCGCCAGCCCGTCGAGCAGGGCCGACAGCGTGATCGCGAAGTCGTCCGCGTCCACCGGCGCGAACTCCCCGGCCTCCTGGCCGGCCAGCACGATGGAACGGATGGTCTCCCGCCACCGCTCGTCGGACTTCTGCCGCACCGCGGCCACACCCGGGTTCCGCGGCGACAGCGCCCACAGGTCCAGCCAGAGCAGCCACCAGCTGCGCGGCTCCGGATCGGTGCCGGGCAGGCAGGTCATGGCGACGAGCTCGGCCAGCCGCCCGGCCGCGGCCGGGATTTCCCCCATCCGCCGCTGGCCCTCGGCGTACCAGGAGTCTTCCGAGTACCTGATCGCCTCGGTGAGGAGCTGGTCACGGGTCTTGAAGTAGTAGATGACCAGCGCCGGGCTCGTGCCGGCGCGTTCGGCCACGTCGGCGATCCTGGTGTCGGCGTACCCGCGCTCCACGATGACTTCGAGCGCCGCGCGCAGCATCTGCTCCCGCCGATTCTCGCCCGCGTCCGTCATGTCTGCCTGTCTCCGTCTCCCGGCCCGGTGACCTTGTGGGTAATCCTAGCAGCTTCTAGACTGAATGTTCAGTCAAACTTTCGGAGGCACGGGTTCATGGCGCCGCGGCGCGGCTGCGCGCGAACGGCCCGCCGGTGCTTGAAGGCACCCGCAGTGGCCTGCTCGCCCTGCTGCGTGACTACAGCATCCCCGCGGTGGCCGCCCGCCCGGCCGCGACCCGGGCCGCGGCGCTGCGGGCGGCTACCCGGTCGTGGTCACGACCGATGAGCCGGGGATCGCGCACAAGTCCGACGTCGGCGGGGTCCGGCTCGGCCTCGCCGATCCCGCCGATCCCGCCGCGGCCGCCGCGGCCTACGACGACCTGGCGCCCGCCTGGGCCCGCGGGTGCTGGTGTGCCAGACCGCCGCGCCAGGGACCGAGCTGGCCCTGGGTGTCGTCCGCGACGCGGCGCTCGGACCGCTCCTGGTCATTAGCGCCGGGGGTGTCCTGATCGAGATTTTTCCCGAACGGACGGTGGTGCTTCCCCCGGTCACCCGCTCCCGCGCCCGGGCTGTCGTCGGACGGCTGCGGGGTGGCCGCATTAGCCTCGTTGCCGAGCCACTGCCCGACGATGGCTGACATGAACACGGGCTGATGGTTGTAGCCGAGGCCGGCGTAGAAGGATTCGGCCTCGTCGGTCTGCAGGCCGACGTGCTGGCCGGGGACGCGGCTCATCAGCTGCCTGACCATCGCCGCGCCGACGCCCTGCCTGCGGTAGGACGACAGGGTCCAGACGTCGAGCAGGTACGCGTTGCAGACCCCCTCGGAGAGCAGCCGGGCCATCCCGGCCACGCGGTCGCCGTCCCGGGCGATGGCAACGTGCTGCGAGGCGGCGAACGAGGCCTGCAGCGCGCGGGAGGACCGGCCGTTGTCGAAGTCGTCGGCGGTCAGGTCGGCCTTGGCCTGGTCCCAGTCGATTCCGTCCAGCGAGTCGTCCACGCGCACCGTCATGCGTGGAGTATGCCGGAGCAGGCACCAGGCCGCATCCGCATATCGCGTCGCGGTATCTAGGGCCGCAGGATGATCTTGCCGTGGTTGCGGCCGGCCTCGAGGTCGGCGTGCGCGCCGGCCCGCGCGGCGCTGCTTGTGGACCTTATCCTCGCCGGTCCCGAGGTCGGCTTTCCCGAACCTGGCCCCGACCCGCGCGCGGTGGCCACCGCCTGGCTGACCAGTCTGACCGCGGGCCTGAACGATCAGGCGACCCGCGCCGCGGTGCTGGCCGTCACCGCCCGGGCCGACGTCGACCCGGACAGCGCCCAGGCCCTCCAGCGGATCAGCGCCGATCGCCTGGCCGCGTTCAACCAGCTGCTCGCGCCGTCAGGCCGTCAGGCCACGGCCCAGGAGTACGCACTGCTCGCCGGGCCGGTCTTCGCCCGGCTTTTCTTCGACCGGGCCGAGGTCACCAGCGAGTTCACCGACACGGTGGTGACCGGGTGGTTGCTGACCCTCGACCGCCGCTACGCTCACTCCGGACAAGGTGGGGACTCGGGAGAGGCGAAACGTCATGGGGCGGATGGACCTGGTTGATCGCGGGCGGAAGCCAGGCCTGGTGAGGCAGCTGGCCTGCACGGCGGGGCTGACCGCTCTGGCCGGCCTGCTGGCCGCCTGCAGCAGTTCCGGATCGAGCAGCAGCACGGCCGCCGGTTCGGCCAGTTCGGCTCCGGCCACCTCGGCCAGCCAGGCCTCCGGCAGCACGCCCGCCGCGGCCGGGTCCTCGGCCAGCGCGTTCGTGGCCATCGTCGAGCCGTTCGACCCCGGTCACCCGGCCCGCACCGCGTCCGCCCCCGCCAGCTGCGACGGCGCGACGTCGACGCTGGCCATCGAGCAGTGCTACGACGCCAAGACCGAGAACGTCGATGCTGCCATCGACACCGTGCAGCTCGCCCGCTACACCAGCGCGACGGCGGCTGGGAAGGCGGCCATCGTGGCTCAGGACAGCGCCTGGCTCGCCGCCCGTCAGCCGGTGTGCGCCGTGGCCTACCACAGCGGCGGGACCATCGACGGGATCAACACCGCCATCTGCCTGCTCGACGAGAGCACCGCCCGCCTGGACGGGGTGAAGGGGATCAC
>Ga0209839_10000928_pt1 | contig 14916 bp, 15 predicted proteins | sample OrgsoiDNA2013050_FD_185800 | JGI IMG/M metagenome (GOLD analysis project Ga0209839, IMG submission 185800) | Permafrost soil microbial communities from the Arctic, to analyse light accelerated degradation of dissolved organic matter (DOM) -... | ecosystem: Environmental > Terrestrial > Soil >... | reverse complement strand
GGCGCCGCACGGCCGGCGCCGTTGGGAGGGGTGCCGGCGTGCCCGCCGCCACCGGATCAGCCCCCGCCGGATCAGCCCGCCGTGACCGGTTGGGGAAGATGCTCCAGATCCCCGGGGCCGCGGCCGCGAGCGAGCGCCGCGTTCCCGAGGGCTCGATTAGCGCAGTTTGCGCGTAAAGATCTTGTGACCGCGGTCAGGTTCTCGGATCGATTGACTGCGGCTTCGATTACAGTTCGCGGCATGCCGCCCGATGGGAGCGACGTGCAGGTGGCCAGCGCCGCCGCGTCGCAGCGCACGCAGAATCGCCTCCGGCTCGCGGTCGTCGACCGCGATCCAGGGTTCATGCAGGTGCTGGCCAACCGCTTGGACGCCCTCGGCTGGGAGCACCGCTCGCTCCAGAGCGCGGTCACCGCCGATGCGCTGGTGTCGATGCGGCTGAACGCGCTCGTCCTCGATGTGGCCGTACTCGGTCCGGGAAGCTGGGAATACCTCGAGCGGGTCTGCGCGCGGCTGCCCGGCCTGGCCGTGATCATCTGCACCGGGCCGTCCTCCGTGGCTCAGCGCGTCCGGGGACTGCGGATCGGCGCGGATGCCTGGATCAGCAAGCCGTGTCACGCGGAGGAGCTGATCTGCGTGATCGAGGCGGCGATCCGGCGCCATCGCCGCAATGAGATGCCCGAGCTCGAGGCAGCCGCCGAAGTCGGCGAGATCACCGTGCGCCCGGACCTCTACCAGGCCTATGCCGGCGAGGCCAGCCTCGAGCTGACCGCGCGCGAGTTCGAGATCCTGCAGCTGCTCACGCAGTCGGACCGCGTGCTGCGGCGCGAGGAGATCTACGAGCGGGTGTGGGGCTATGCGATGGCCCACGGCGACCGGTCGGTGGACGTGTTCGTCCGCAAGCTGCGCCAGAAGCTGCGCACCGCATCGCCCGAGTGGAGCTACATCCACACCCACTTCGGGGTTGGATACCGGTTCGCGCCCGAGCGCGACGACGGAACCGCCGGGGATGCGGATCCGATCGTGGTCGTCGAGCTCGGGCCGGATCCCGAGCTCAGCCTGCGCTGAGCCCGCGCTGTCCGCAGGCTCCGGCAGCGGCTGAAGGACGCCCGGCAACGCGTGCGGGTGCGCATCGGCAACCGTCCGGTCACAGCTCTTTCACATTCCGATCACGAGTCGTTAACGTCTCGCCGGCGAGCGAAGAGCAGCATCACGACCGGATGACGGCCACGATCAGATCTCGGGGAGAGTTGATCGAGGTCGGTCCGCTGCAGATCCTGCCCGACGAGCACCTGGTGCGGGCGGCCGGACGGCCGCTGATGCTCTCGATCCGCGAGCTGCGCGTGCTGACCGAGCTGGCCCGGCGATCGGACCGGATCATGGGCCGCGAGGAGCTGTTCCGGCTCGTCTGGGGGCGCGAGATGCGCCACGGTGACCGCTCGGTCGACGTGTACGTGCGCAAGCTGCGCGTGAAGCTGTGCGAGGCGCTCCCCCAGTGGAGCTTCATCCACACCCATTTCGGCTTCGGCTACCGGCTCTCGGCAGAGTCTTCACAGGAGTCGAATGATCGGTTCACAACTGAATAACAACAGCGGGTCGGGAACGGCACAGACTCCGGCCACCTCAAGTGAAGGAGATTACTTTGCGTAAGAAGCGCATCAGCGCGATCGCCGTGGCGGTCGTCGCATCGCTCGGAGTCGCAGCCTGCGGCTCGAGCTCAAGCAGCAGCTCGAGCAGCTCCGGCGGTGGTGCTGTGAGCTCGAGCAGCAGCAGCTCGAGCGGTGGGTCGGCCTCGATCAACGGCGCCGGCTCGACGCTCGCCGCCCCGATCTACGAGCAGTGGGGGTCGACGCTGTCCTCCCAGGGCCTGACCGTCAACTTCAACGGCGTCGGATCCGGCGCTGGCATCGCACAGCTGCAGGCCGGCACGGTCGACTTCGCCGGCAGTGACCCGGCGATGAAGCCGACCGAGATCGCCGCGGCGAAGGGCCAGGTGGCCCAGTTCCCGGTGGCCTTCGGAGCGGTCACGGTGTCATACAACCTCTCGGGCGTGAAGACGGGCCTCAAGCTCGACGGCGCAACGATCGCGAACATCTACCTGGGCAAGATCAAGACCTGGAACGATGCCGCGATCAAGGCGCTCAACCCGAGTATCAGCCTGCCAAGCTCGTCGATCACGATCGTGCACCGGTCCGACGCGTCCGGCACGACGAAGGCGTTCGCGACCTTCCTGTCCGCCTACAGCCCGGCGTGGACCGCCGCCGCCGGCCAGCCGGACAAGACGGTGAAGTGGCCGACCGGCACCGGCGCCAAGGGCAATGCCGGCGTCGCCGCGGCGATCAAGCAGACCGCCGGCTCGATCGGCTACGTGGAGTCGGCGTACGCATTGCAGAACAGCTTCACGTACGCATCGGTCAAGAACAAGTCCGGCGCCTACATCGCACCGACGCTGGCCGCGACCTCGGCGGCGGCGGTCGGGATCCCGATTCCGGCGGCCTTGACGATCTCGACCATCAACTCACCCAATCCGGCGGCGTACCCGATCGTCTCGCAGACGTTCGTGATCGTCTACAAGGACATGTGCAAGGCCGGCGTCAGCCAGTCGGCGGCGTCCGGGGTGAAGAAGTTCCTCACCTACGGAGTCGGTCCTCAGGGACAGGGCGAGGTGTCGAAGCTGCAATACGCGCCGCTTCCGCCCACGCTGGTGACCAAGGACACGGCCCAGCTGGGGACGCTGACCTGCAATGGGTCTCCGCTCTCCTAAGCGCGGTCGGTAGGTGGAGGCAAGCGCCACATCTGTCGGCGGCGGCCGCTCGATGCTCGAGCGGTCGCCGCTGCGCAGCCTCCCCGATCAGGTCCTGAAGTGGGGCCTGAGCGCCCTCGCCGCGGGCGTGCTGATCCTGATCGGCTACTTCTTCGTGCGGCTGATCGGGCAATCGTCGAGCGCCTTCAGCCACATCGGCGTCCTCGACTTCTTCTTCCGCAACAACTGGGACGTCTCGCAGCTCCAGCAGGGTGCGGCCTGCACGAACGGAGGGCACTGCACGTTCGGTGCCTGGGCGCTGCTGATGGGCACGATCATCACCTCGGCGATCGCGCTGGTGATCGGCGTGCCGGTCGCCGTCGCCACCGCCCTGTACCTGACGGAGCTGTGCCCGCGGCGCGCGCGCGGGCCGCTGTCGGGGCTCGTCGACCTGCTGGCGGCCGTCCCCTCTGTGGTCTACGGGCTGTGGGGCGTTTTCGTCCTGATCCCGCACCTCAAGGGCTTTCAGCAGTCGTTCGCCAACACGTTCTCGTTCATCCCGTTCGTCGGGGGCACGGTGGCCGGCCCGAGCTACTTCATCGCCGGCCTGATCCTGGCGATCATGATCCTCCCGATCGTCTCGGCGATCGCGCGCGAGGTGATCTCGACGGTGCCCTCCGAGCACAAGGAGGCGGCGCTGGCGCTGGGGGCGACCCGCTGGGAGATGATCCGGATCGCGGTGCTGCCGTACTCGCGGCCGGGGATCACCGGCGGCGCGATGCTCGGTCTCGGCCGGGCGATCGGCGAGACGATCGCGGTGGTGCTGGTGATCGGCAATTCGCCGACGCTCGGGCACTCGATCTTCCAGCAGGGGTACACGCTGGCCGCCGTGATCGCGAACGAGTTCGGCGAGGCCGCCTCGACGCCGCTGCACAGCTCGGCGCTGTTCGCGGCCGGGCTGGTGCTGTTCGTGCTCACGCTGCTGGTCAACATCATCGCCCGGCGCTTCGTCATCCGCGGCGTGCGCGGCAAGGCGACCAGCGGGGAGGGCCTGCTGGTGGAGATCGAGACCGAGCCCGGAGCGGCGCCGGCATGACCGTCCTGCCTGAGGTCAGCCCCCGGCGCCGGCGCACCGACAAGATCATGCGCGGCACCCTCGCCGCCGGCACCGTACTCGCCCTGATCCCACTGGTGCTGGTCATCTACTACCTGATCAAGAAGGGAATCGGGGCCTGGAGCGGGGATTTCTTCACCACCGATCCGAACGGCAACTTCCTCGGCTATCCGGGCGGAATCAAGAGCGCGATCCTGGGCACGATCGAGATCGTCGCCTTCGCCACGCTGATCTCCGTCCCACTCGGGATCGGGGTGGCGCTGTACCTGACCGAGTACGGCAAGCAGTCGAAGTTCGCCAACCTGGTGCGCTACTTCGTCGACGTGATGACCGGTGTTCCCTCGATCGTGTTCGGCCTGTTCGTCTACATCGTGCTCGTGCTCGGCCACGTCGGGGGCAGCGGGTTCGCGGGCTGGAAGGGCGGCATCGCGCTGGCGCTGCTGATGCTCCCGATCGTGATCCGATCCTCCGAGGTCGTGCTGCTGCTCGTGCCCGCGAGCCTGCGCGAGGCGGCGCTGGCGCTCGGAGCGCCGCGCTGGCGAGTGATCACGAGGATCGTGCTGCCGACCTCGCTCACCGGCCTGGTCACCGGGGTGCTGCTGTCGATCGCCCGCGGCGCCGGTGAGACCGCGCCGCTGCTGTTCACCGCCTTCGGCGCCCAGGTCGCGACCGCCAACCTGGGGAACCAGATGAACGCGCTGCCGCTGCAGATCTTCAGCGACATCACGTCTCCGCGCAACGAGGTGGTCACGCGCGCCTGGGGCGCAGCGCTCACACTTGTGCTGATGATCCTGATCCTCAACCTGGTCGCACGAGCGGTTGCGCGAAGGAGCCGCATGGCATGATCCCTCGAGACACACAGAAGACGGATCCGGCGCAGACCCAGCAGCCGGTCCGGGACAAGGAACCGGTCGAAGTGTCCGACTCACCCGCCGAAGAGCAACAGGACGTATCGACGCGCAGCCAGGACGGCGTCACCGCCGCCGGGCACAACGTCGTCCTCACCGATCTCCATGCCTACTACGGCTCGGTGCACGCGGTCCGGGGCGTGAACATCACCTTCCCGCCCAACGAGGTGTCGGCGATCATCGGACCGTCCGGGTGCGGGAAGTCGACCATGGTGCGCTGCATCAACCGCATGCACGAGGAGATCCCCGGTGCGCGGGCGGAGGGCAGCGTCACGCTCGACGACGTCGACATGTACGGCGACAATGTCGACGTGACCTCCGTGCGCCGGCTGGTCGGCATGGTGTTCCAGAAGCCGAACCCGTTCCCGACCATGTCGATCTTCGAGAACGTGGCCGCCGGTCTCAGGCTGACGGGCACCAAGGGCGTGAACATGCGCGAGCGGGTTCACAGAGCCCTGCGTGCAGTGGGCCTGTGGGAGGAGGTCAAGAACCGCCTCAACGAGCCGGGGATCGGCCTCTCGGGCGGCCAGCAACAGCGGCTCTGCATCGCGCGGACAGTCGCGGTCGAGCCCGAGGTGATCCTGATGGACGAGCCGTGCTCGGCGCTCGATCCCGTCGCGACGCTCAAGGTCGAGGAGCTGATCGATGAGCTCAAGGAGCGGTACACGATCGTGATCGTGACTCACAACATGCAGCAGGCGGCGCGCGTCTCTGACACGACCGTGTTCATGCTCGACGGCGAGCTGATCGAGCACTCGCCGACAGATCAGCTCTTCACGCGACCCAAGGACGAGCGTACGGAGCGGTACGTGACCGGTAAGTTCGGCTAGGGGAGAGCGATGCAAGAGACACGCCACAACTTCCGCGAGGCACTCAAGCGGCTCGAGGTGCAGGCCCTCGGCGGCCTCGATCTGGTCACCACGGCGCTCGACCGCGCGCTCGAGGCGGTCGGATACCAGGACGTTGAGCTGGCCGGGATGGTCGTCGCCGACGATGACCTGATCGACGGCCGCTATCTCGAGGTCCATCAGGGAATCCTGTCGCTGCTCGCGCTGCAGACGCCGGTGGCCACGGACCTGCGCATCGTGGCCGCGCTGCTGCACGTGATCCGGTGCGTGGAGCGGATGGGCGATCAGTGCGTGAACATCGCCAAGCTCGTCCCGCTCTCGGGCTACGAGTCCCCCAAGGACAAGGACATCCTCGATGCGATCGAGCGCATGGGCCAGCTCGCGCGCTCGCAGCTGTCCCAGGCCCAGGAGGCGTTCGCCTCCCGCAACGTCGGCCTGGCCCAGGACCTGGTGCGCCAGGACTCCGAGATCAACCGCCTCAACCGCGAGATCTTCCGCCGCGCGGTCGAGATCGGCGACGACGTCGACACCCGCGAGTGGGCGATGTTCATGATCCTGGTGGCGCGCTGCCTGGAGCGGATCGGCGACAACACGGTCGACATCGCCGAGCAGGTGGTGTTCGTGGTGACCGGGCTGTTCCGGGAGTTTGCCGACGCGTCGCATCCCGTCTGAGCGGGCCCGGGGGATCAGGCCCCCGGCCGCGCCCGTCCCCGCGGCCACGAAAAAGGCCGGCCGCTGAACGCGACCGGCCCGAACGGAGAGAGGACTCAAGCTACGCCAGGTCCACGCCGCGCGTGTGACGATCCCATGTTCGCCGCCGACCGTCACAGGAACGAAACACCGCGGCCGGTGAGTGGCCCTAGCTTGCCGGTATGGCCACGACACGCTCCCCGCGCGGTGGACGCACCCCGGGCCTGTCGGATCCGCGTGTCGAGCCGCTCGAGCTCTACCTCGAGGGGCGGCTGGGCCTGGACCAGCCGGCAGGGTGGTGGCCGACTCCGCCGCGGCTGAAGTCCTACGAGGCGGCCGGCTTCAGCCACGTCCAGGTCCGGATCGGGCCTCGCCATCTGCTCTCCGATGCCCGCGGGCTGCACACGCACGCGCGCGCCCTGCGCGAGCAACTCGATCTGACCGGACTGCGCCTGATCCTGCACGCGCCGGACGACCTGATGGCCGGCGGCGAGGAGGGGGACGTGCAGCTGGACGGAGCGCTCACCTACGCGGCGATCGCCGGCGCTCGGCTGCTCGTCTACCACGGCGCTCGGCGTCCGCTGAGCGAGCCCGGGCTCGTCGTCCGACTGGACGACGAGGAGCACTCACTGCGCCGTCTCGCCCGCCGGGCACGGGAGCTCGAGGTGCGAATCGCGGTCGAGAACCTGGCCCCGGTCTATCCAGGTCCCGAGCTCGTCTGCCACAACCCGCTGGCCGTGCACGACCTGGTGCGAAGGCTCGACAGCGAGCAGATCGGGATGTGCTTGGACATCGGCCACGCCCACATCGCCGCCGGGATCGCGGGCTGCGCGCTGGCGGAGCTGATCGAGCCGGTGCTCGAGCGGGTGATCGTGTTCCACATCCATGACAACTTCGCCGCCGCATCCGAGAGCCCCCGCTCGGGGGGGATCGAGCCGGTCAGGCTCGATTTGCACCTCGCGCCCGGCGCCGGAACCGTGCCCTGGAGCGAGCTCGCGCCCTGGCTGGCCCGCCATCCGGCCCCGCTGCAGCTCGAGATCCACCCGGCGCTGCGGCCCGAGCCACCGACGCTGGCGATCCTCACCCGTGAGCTGCTGGCACGGGATCGACCGCTGGGAGGCCGTCGATGCTGACCCCGTTCTTCTCCCGCTTGTAGTCGGCGATCGCCTCTGCGCCGCCGGTGCGCAGCTTCTTGGCCGCCCACGCGTCCATGTGCGGCCGCCGGCCCTCGTGGCGCATCAGCGGCACGCCGTACCCGCACGAGTCCGCGATCCGGGTCACCTCGACGAGGATGATCGCCCGGCTCAACTCGGAGTGCTCGGGCTGCTCGAAGCCGCACTCGGCGAGCAGGTCGCCGAAGCCTGAGTCCGACTGCAGGACCGCTGCTCCGCGCCCATGCAGGCGAACGATCCGCGGCGGGCCGTCGAACGCGCACAACATGACCACGATGCGGCCGTTCTCACGGATGTGGGCGAGCGTCTCGGCGCCGCTGCCGACGAGGTCGAGGTAGGCGACGCGGGTCGGCCCGAGGACGCGCAGCGTCCCGATCGGCCCCTTGGGCGAGACGTTGACGTGGCCGTCGAGCGCGGCCGGTGCAGTGCCGATGAAGAACATCGACTGGCGGGCGATCCAGTCGTGAAGATGATCATCGATCGCCTCGTACTCGCGGCCCATGGGGCCAGGATATCCTGCTCCCTGCTAGCTTCTGGGGTGCGGTCGGCGACGCCGGCCGCGAGGCAGCTTGCTTGGGTCCCGCAGGAAAGCGGTTCGGGTCAGCCATAGCCTCCCGAAACCGTACGCGGCCCGATGCCGCTGTGAGGAGTACCGATGTCCATGCAGTCCTTCGCCGATCTCGGCGTGTCCGGCGCCGTGCAGGATGCCCTGCGCCGCCGCGGCATCACCCAGCCCTTCCCGGTCCAGACGCTCGTGATCGCCGACGTGCTGGCCGGCCGTGACGTGCTCGTGCGCTCGCCCACCGGATCGGGCAAGACGCTCGCGTTCGCCGTGCCCATGGTCGACCGCATCCAGGCCACCGACCCCCGCCCCACGGCACTGATCCTGGCCCCGACCCGCGAGCTGGTCTCGCAGATCGCCGACGAGATGTACGCAGTCGCGCATGCCCGCGCGCTGCGCGTCTCGGCCGTCTACGGCGGTGTGGGAATCCAAAAGCAGGCCCGTGACGCCGCCCGCTCGCACGTGCTCGTCGCGACCCCCGGCCGTCTCGAGGATCTGATCGAGCGGGGCGCGTTCAGCCTCGATCGCGTCCGGATCCTGGTGCTCGACGAAGCCGACCGGATGCTCGACATGGGCTTCCTGCCGGCGGTCGAGCGGATCGTCAAACAATGTCCGCCCAAGCGTCAGACGCTGTTCTTCTCGGCCACGCTCGAGGGCGCCAACGGAAAGGTCGCGAGCGCTTTCACCCGCGACGCCGTCCGGCGCGAGCACGACCCCGAGCCGGCCGTCTCGGCGGGGCTCGTGAAGCATCACTTCGTCGAGATCGAGCACGCCGACCGCCTCGACGCCCTGGTGCGGGAGCTGCGCTGCAAGCGCGATCTCGCGCTGGTGTTCGTGCGCACCAAGCGCGGAGCCGACCGGCTGGTCAAGCGCCTGGGCCGGCACGGGGTCGAGGCGGTGGCGATGCACGGCGACAAGACGCAGGGCCAGCGCGAGCGCGCGCTCGCCCGCTTCGAGGCCGGGCACATCGACACGCTGGTGGCGACCGACGTGGCCGCCCGCGGGATCGACGTCGATCGCATCTCGCACGTGATCAACTACGACCCGCCGGAGGACCGCGACGGCTACGTCCACCGCGTCGGCCGCACCGGCCGCGCCGGGCGGGACGGGACCGGCATCACGCTGCTCTCGCCCGAGCAGCGCACCGAGGTCGCGCGGCTGGCCGGCCAGCTCGGGATCGAGCACGGACTCTCGTCGCGGGGAGCCGCGCCGGCGGCACGCGTCGCCACCGCACGTCCGCAGTCAGCGGGGCGCCCGTACGCCTCGCCGGGGAGCGGCCGCGGCGGACGCAGCCGCCGCGCACCGCGGTCCCGAAGCAAGCACCAGAGGTAGTCTCTGCCGGCATGCGGCGGGCCCAGCATCCAGCGGGGTGGCGGTGCGGCTGATTCCGGCCATCCCACGGCTGCCCCTGGTCCCTGATCCGCTCCGGCGCGTACAGATCTCGGCCGACCTCGGCGCTGTCACCACGATCGGCGCCGAGGAGGATCCGCTCGCGGCCGGAATGGAGCCCGAGGCGGTCAGGCGCATCTGGGGGACGGTGAGGAGCGTCTATCGCAGCGGCGTGCATCCTGCCGTCGCGCTGTGCCTGAGGCGTGAGGGCCGCGTCGTGATCGATCGCGCGATCGGTCACGCGCGCGGGAACGGGCCGCACGACGGCCCCCACTGCGAGCGGGTGCCGGCCACGCCTGAGACTCCGTTCGGAATCTTCTCCGCCTCCAAGGCGATCACGGCGACGATCGTGCACCTGCTCGACGAGCGCGAGCTGATCCATGTCGGGGACCCGGTGTGCGAGTACATCCCCGAGTTCGCCCGCCACGGCAAGGAGGTGATCACGATCGCTCACGTCCTTGCCCACCGGGCCGGTATCCCCAACGTCCCTCCGGCGCTGCTCGACCTCGAGAGCATCGGGGCGGATGAGCTGCTGCTCGAGGCGATCTGCGATGCCCGCCTGACATCGCGGCCGGGGAAGGCGCTCGCGTACCACGCCATCTCCGGCGGTTTCATCCTCGGCGAGATCGTGCGCCGCGTGACCGGGCGCACGATCCGCGAGGTGCTGGCCGGGGAGATCCTCGACCCGCTCGGATTCCGGTGGGGCAACTACGGCGTGCGCCCGGAGGACGTGTCCCGGGTGGCGCTCAACTACGCGACCGGGGCGCCGCTGCTGCCACCGCTGTCGGGGCTGCTGGAGCGGGCGCTCGGAGCTCCGGCGGACCAAATCACCGCGATGTCGAACGACCCGCGGTTGTTGGCCGCCATCGTGCCGGCCGGAAACGTGGTCACGACCGCGGGCGAGCTGTCGCGCTTCTTCGAGCTGCTGCGCCTCGGGGGAGAGCTCGACGGCGTGCGGGTCCTCGAGCCGCGCACGATCCGGCGCGCGCTGATCGAGCAGTCCTACCGCGAGATCGACCTCACGCTCGGGTTCCCGACCCGGTACGCGCTCGGGTTCATGCTCGGCGCGAGGCGACTCAGCCTCTATGGCCCTGACACCGAGCTCGCGTTCGGCCATCTCGGATTCACCAATGTGATCGGCTGGGCGGATCCGGAGCGGGCCGTCTCCGGAGCGCTCCTCACGTCGGGCAAGCCGATCGTCTACCCGGAGCTGCTGCAGCTGTGGAGCCTCATGCGCCGGATCGGGATCGAGGCGCCCAGGGTCCCGCACGGGTCGGGGCAAGTACGGGATTAGCAGCCGCTTTGGCGGCGAATGGCGGCCGGCCAAGTTTGGACATCGGGCCAATGACCGCAACCGGGCGCCGCCCCTACCTTTCCACCATGCGTTCACGACCGCCTCAGATCGTGGCGTTCGGAGGTGGGGGATTCTCGATGGAGTGGGGGAACACCCTGCTCGACGATCACGTCCTCTCGCTCACCGGCGCCGAGCGTCCCCGGGTCTGCTTTCTGCCGACCGCGAGCGGTGATGCCGACCACTACGTGGTCCGGTTCTACCGGGCGTTCGCGGCCTCGCGCTGCGAGCCCTCGCACATCTCGCTGTTCCGCCGTGAGACGGGTGTCGGAGACCCCCGGGAGCACCTGCTCGAGCAGGACCTCGTGTACGTCGGCGGCGGCAGCCTGGTCTCGCTGCTGGGCACCTGGCGCGCGCACGGGATCGACCTCGCGCTGCGCGAGGCGTGGCGCGCCGGGGTGGTCCTGTGCGGCGGCTCGGCCGGCTCCCTGTGCTGGTTCTCACATGCCGTCAGCGCCTTTCACGAGGGGCCGCCCCGGTCGATCGAGGCGCTCGGGTTCCTGCCCTGGAGTAACGCCGTCCACTATGAGGACGAGCCTGGCCGGCGGGCGGCCTTCCACGAGGCGGTCGCGGGCGGGATGCCGCCCGGCTACGGGGCGGGCGACGGCGCCGCCCTGCACTTCGTGGGCACCGAGCTGGCGGAGGTGGTGTCCTCGCGGTGCTCCGCGCGTTCGGTGCACCTGTCCCATGACGGGGCCGGCGGGGTGCGCGAGCGTGAGCTCCCGGTCCGCTACCTGGGCGCCTCGCGGACCTCGCTGACGGGCGAGCTGGGGGCCTCGCTGGCGGGCGAAGCGATCGCGGCGTGACGGCGGCGCGGCCGCGGGCGCGCTGCACCCAGCGGCCGGTTGCGGCATCCTGGCGAGCCATGCCGGGTGGCTCCCAGACCTCTGAGCGACGAAGGATCCTGGCGATGGGCGGCGGCGGCTTCACGATGCAGGAGCGGACCCCGGCGCTGGACCGCTTCGTGCTCGCGCTGACCGGGCGCGCGGTCCCCAGGATCTGCTTTCTGCCCACGGCCAGCGGCGATCCGCGGGACCAGGTCACGCGCTTCTACGAGCGCTTCGGCGCGTGGCCGTGCGAGCCGACGACGGTCTCCCTGTTCCATCTCGGCCGCGACCGGATCGACCCCGTCGAGCACCTGCTCGCCCAGGACGCGATCTACATCGGCGGCGGCTCGATGCGCAACATGCTGGCCGTGTGGCGCGAGCACGGGGTCGACAGGGCGATGCGCGAGGCCTGGGAGCACGGCGTCGTCCTGGCGGGCCTGAGCGCTGGAGCGATGTGCTGGTTCGAAGGCGGGATCAGCAAGAGCGGCGGGGTGCCCGAGCCGGCCGCCGGACTGGGGCTGGTGCCGGGAAGCCTGTCGGTGCACCTGGACGGTGAGCCCGAGCGGTTGCCCGTCTACCGCTCCGCGGTTCTGACCGGGACCCTGCCCCCGGGCCTGGCCGCCGACGACGGCGCGGCAGTCCTGTACGCCGGCACGGAGCTGGCCGAGTGCGTAGCGTCCCGGCCCGGCGCGCGGGTGCTGCGCTTCAGCCTCGACGGGTCGGGAGGCCTGCGGGAGCAGGAGCTTCCGGTTCGCCCGCTCCCCGGGGCCGACGGGCGGGGGCCGCAGCGGGCCGAGTCACATGGTGTCTCAGAGCTGCGGGCGCTGCGCGCCGGACGCCGCCGCTGGGAATAGCGGCCTGCCGCTCCGAACAACGGCCCGGCCCCGCTCCCTCCGAGACCCTGCCCCGGCCCTAGGAGGTGGTGCCTCTGCTCGTCGGCCTGCCTCGGCGAAGGAGCATCAGCGCGCCGGCGAGCGCCACCGCGGCGACGATCAGCGCGATCACGACCACCGTCGAGCTGCCCCCTCCCCCTCCGCCGCCCGTCCCGGACGAGATCGGATACCCGGCCGCGGCCGCGAGCTTCGCGACGGCCGGGACCGCGGCGCGGGCGAGGTCATCCGACGTCCTGCCGGCCGGAGGGGTGAGCTTGGCCACGGCCGCCGTGGCCGCGGCCGGCAGCCCCGCGCTCCCGAAGCTCGAGGGCATCACCACCAGCAGCGCCTGCTTGGTCTGGAAGCTGATCTCCTGAACGAGGAAGTCCGCGTACTTCTGCGGCTTGTCGAACAGGTCGGGAATCACCCCGAGGTCAACGGGGGAGGCGATCAGCGCCACCTTGAGCGGGAAGCCCGCCTTCTTGGCTGCCGCGGTCTCGGCGTTGAGCGTCCTCTGCAACGCGGGCGAGACCGGCGGCGAGTACGGATAGAAGACGTTCTGGCCCAGCAGCGTATCGCTGGCCGGGTCGCCGTCGGCCACGGCGGCCACCGGGACCAGCGCGACCGCGGCGAGCGCGATCGCGAGTGCGGCGGCGAGGCGGCGGGGCATGGGCCCGGAGGTTAGAGGGAGGCGCCTCAGAGCCCGGGCGGGAACAGGTAGGCGGGGTGGGGCGGCAGCTCGCCGCCGACCTGCAGCACGATCTCGGCGTGACGGCGCAGCGGGATGGCCTGTGGCTCGCCACGCTGAGCGGGCAGTGACCTCGCGCGAGCACTATCCTCGCGCCACCGTGGCGAGCCAGAAGTCCAAGCGCAAGCATCGCAACCCCGGATCCGCGCCGCGGGCCGTGCCCTCGCTGCGGCGGGATCAGCGCGCCGAGCGCGAGGCCGCCGCGCGCCGCGAGCAGCGCGGCGGCCGCCCCTCCCGGGTCGACGTTCGCGGCGAGCGGCCGGTGAGCCCGTTCGGCGGGCTTCCGATCTCGGAGCTGATGATCCTGGTGGGGGCGATCGCCTTCATCCTCGGCGTGATCACGGGTGCCGGAGCGGCGTTGATCGTCGGCTTCATCGTCTGCGCGCTCGGGGTGATCGAGGTGACCGCGCGCGAGCACCTCACCGGCTACCGGTCCCACGCCAGCCTGCTGGCCGCGGTGCCCGCGGTGGGACTCGAGCTGGTGCTCGTGCTCCTGTTTCCCGGCACGCGGAACCGGGCTCTGTTCCTGTTCGCGGTGGTGCCGGTGTTCGGCGTCACCTTCTGGCTGCTGCGCAAGCGCTTCCTGAGCGCGCGGCAGGCCCGGATCGCGCGTCGTCGCGGCTGAGCGCCTGAGCGCGGCTACCACAGCGCATCGACGGCCTCCGGGTACTCGCGTTCGTGGTTCCCGCCGGCGCCGGAGCGCTCCGCCGGGGTGCTGGGCAGGTGCAGGCGGAACATGGCTCCCCCGTCGGGTGCGTTGGCGGCGCTGACGGAGCCCCCGTGCTGCTCGGCCACCTGTCGCACGATCGCCAGGCCAAGGCCGCTGCCCTGGCGCCCGCGTGAGTTCTCGCCGCGGAAGAAACGGTCGAACACGTACGGCACGTCACCGGGAGCGATGCCGGGGCCGTGGTCGCGCACCAGCACGCCGTCGGCGTCGACGGTCACCTCGACGGTGCCGTCGCTGGGCGAGTGACGCGCGGCGTTGTCCAGCAGGTTGTTGATCGCCCGACCGAGCCGCTCGGGCACACCTTCGACGATCGTCGGCTCGAGCCGGGCCTCGAACCGGATCCCGGGCGAGTTGCGCCGCCCGCGCGCGATCGACTCGGCGACCACCCCGTCGAGCCTCACGTCCTCCGGCGTCCCGCTCGGCTCATCTCCGCGGGCGAGCTCGATCAGGTCACCGACGAGCGCGCTCAGCTCCTCGCTCTGCTCGACCACATCCGTCAGCAGCCGGTCGCGATCCTCGGGCGACAGCTCCCCGCCGGCGAGCAGCACCTCGACGTTGGTGCGCAGGCTGGTGACCGGTGTGCGCAGCTCGTGGGAGGCGTCGGCGACCAGCTGACGTTGGGCCCGGACCGAATCGTCCAGCGCATCGCGTGAGCCCTCCAGGCGCTCGAGCATGGCGTTGAAGCGAGTGGCCAGCTGACCCACCTCGTCGTCGGCGTGGATCGCGATCCGGCTCGAGAGATCCTCGGTCTCACTGATGTGCTGGGCGGTCTGCGCCACCTCGGCGAGCGGTGCCAGGACGCGGCGGGCCGCGATGCGGCCGAGCGCGGCGGCCAGCGCAATCCCGCCCAGGCACAGCAGCACCAGGATCAGCCGGACGTGGGCGAGGACGTGGTCGACGCTCGAGAGCGGGCGCCCCAGCTGGACGGCGACGTTCTGGATGCCGAAGGTGTACACGCGGACGTGGAC
>Ga0209839_10000927_pt1 | contig 14927 bp, 12 predicted proteins | sample OrgsoiDNA2013050_FD_185800 | JGI IMG/M metagenome (GOLD analysis project Ga0209839, IMG submission 185800) | Permafrost soil microbial communities from the Arctic, to analyse light accelerated degradation of dissolved organic matter (DOM) -... | ecosystem: Environmental > Terrestrial > Soil >... | reverse complement strand
CCGGTTGTGTTACTTTTGTGTTGATCTTGGTCCGCGCGGGCGCTGACTGCGCCATGAGATGGCCTCTCTTCCTGCGTTGATGCAGGTAAGAGGGCTGACGGCTGGGCTCCCGCGATAGGACTCGAACCTATAACCTGCCGGTTAACAGGAGGTCTTTAACGCTGGAGCCTATCGCGGCACGTTATGTAGCGCGAGCCCAATTCACCTGCATAAAGGCTTTCAATTCACGTCCATGGTAATTTTACATGTCGTGCTGACTTGTGCCGTTGAGTGCCGATGTATTCGTGGGATTCGCGTGGGGGCGCCGCCTGGGCGGGTACTTGTGGGGCTGCGTGCCACGGCCGTCGAGGTGGCCGCGGCCGTCACCGTGAGTGATCCGCGCCAGCAAGGCCGACTTCCTGGTTCGCCGCGGGACGCAACTTTCTATCTCGAGGCTACCGGGCAAGCGCAGGGAACTGCTGCTAGCCGATAAGGGCTACGCCCACGACTCCACCCGCGCGGCCCTGCGGCGCCGGCGCATCCGCCACGTGATCCCCGAGCGCAGCGACCCGCAGGCCCGCCGCGTCGCGAAAGGCGCCCGCGGCGGGCGGCCACCCGCTATGCCAAGCGCGCCGCCATCTACTGCGCCAGCCTCGTCCTCATCGCCGCCATCATCTGGCTTCAATGATCGGCAGGACAGCCCTAGCCGAGTGCGGCATCACCATGAGCACGTCACCGTGTACCGGCGGGTCCAGCGCGAAGGCGGGCAACGTTGGCCCGGCGTTGACAAGGGCAATCGATTCGGATCGCCCTTCAGGAGTAAGCCCCCGGCCTTGCAGCCTGGACGGATGCCACCGCGCGGGCGTAGGGGGTGAGGCCACCGGCCGGGTCTGGCGTTATCTGGACTCCGGGTGCAGCAGAACCCGGAGCAGACTAGCCGCGCCTTCCGCGGTGGCACTCTTCACCATGTAGTGATCAGCGCTGCGCGGCAGGAAGCTGAGCGGTATCTCCTCAGGCGACCGGCCTGCGGATAGGCGGTGCCGTCCTGGCTTTCCCAGTAGGTGCCCTGGTTGCCGTCATTGGTGTTCGACGCCGGATAGGCCGGCTGGGCGCTGCTGGCCGTCATGGTCGCGCCCATCGCGAGGTTGCCGGACGAGCCCCCGCCGCCCCCGCCGCCGCTGCCGGTCGCAGTGCCGATGAGCTGCGCGGTGGCCGGGCTGCCCGGCTCGCCGCTCGGGATGCTCAGCTTCCCGGTCGTGGTCCCGGCGGCCGAGGGGTCAAAGGAGACGTCGACCATGCACCAGGCGCCGTTGTCGCTAACCCCGGTGGCGTCCAGGCTGGTCCCGCACGGATAGGTGAGGTCGCGGGACACGGTGAACCCGCTGCTGGCCGGCACGGCGGCGAGGCTCGCCGCAGCGCTGGCGGTGTTGAAGATGACGACCTGCTGAGACGCGGTGGCCTGACCGGTGGTGGCGTTCTGGAACGTCGTGGTGCCGGGATACACCCATAGCAGGCTGCTGGACGGCATGCCGCAGGTCGTGGTGCCCAGGCCGGAGTTCCCGCTGCCCTGGGTCAGGGTGAAGCCGGATCCGCAGCTGAAGTTGCCAGCGTCGCCGACCCCGGTGGCGGTGGTCCCCGAGACCGTGGCCGATCCGGGCGCCTGGTCCTGGAAGACGAAGGTCCCGACATTGGTCACGGTGTTATTGGTGATGCTGACGCCGGTGACGTCGTAACCGGACGTCGGCGGCGTGGTCACCGCGGCCCCGGAATAGATGTTCTGGTTCTGGAACATGAACGCCTCGTACGGGCTGTTCAGGATCGTGTTGCCGGTGATGTTGATGGTGGAGTTCATGTTGTCCTGCGCGGGGAAGATCCAGATCGCGCCGACCCCGTAGTCGTAGCCGGAGTCGAACTGGCCGGCCCGGACCAGCTCGTTGCCGCTGATGGTCAAGGTGCCGGCCATCGGGATCGCGCCGTAGTTCTGGGAGATCTCGATGGCGCCGCCGCGCTGCACGGTGTCCTGCAGCAGGTTGCCGGTGATCTGGGCGACCGGACCGGGCGTTCCGCTTCCTCATCCGGGACCGCGACGCCAAGTTCACGACCGCGTTCGACGAGATCCTCGCCAGCGAGGGCCTGACAATCATGATGACCCCGCCGCAGACGCCGCAGGCGAACTGTTACGCCGAACGATGGATACGCACAGCACGAGCCGAGTGCCCTGACCGGATGCTCATCTACAACGAACGCCACCTCCGATCAGTCCTCAGCGAGTACGCCGGCCACCACAACCGGCACCGGCCCCGCCAGTCCCGCCAGCAGCGCCCGCCCGACCAGCAAACCCAGACCACCGCCCCGCTGAACCTTCCAGTCCGGCGGCGAAAAGTTCGCGATGGCGTGATCAGCGAGTACTACCAGGCCGCCTAACCGAAACCTTGAAACCCCAGGTCAAGCACCATGCAACGAATTTTGGAGCGGTACAGTAGCGCCGCCCGTCAGTGACCCCGTCCCCGGCCCGCCGGTCGGCTTCGAGCTTGATGTCCGGCTGGCCGTCGCCCAGCTTCGACGTGTCCAGGACCGGGGCCTGCTAGTGCAGCGCTTCGAGCATCCGGTAGCCAATGACGAGGGCCACGGCGATGACCAGCCAGCCAGCGCGGCCCGGCGCGGGAACCTGGTGACCCAGGCGCAGCACGCGGAAGAGAGCGGCGCTGAGTTCATCAGCTCCGCGCGTGAACGAGCTCGCGAGATCAGCGGGCGCCCAGGCCGGGTGCGCCAATCCGTACCCAGTGACGAACACCACCAGGGCCGCCGCGACGCCGGCCGCGGCGATCCGCAGCGTGCGCACGCTGAAGTGGTAGCCGACGAAGCCCAGCAGGGCGGCCACGACCAGTAATACGGCCCAGGCCACCCACGACTGGCATCCCGTCTCCCAGCCACGCCAGAAAGACGTGCTTGTGCTGAAGATACCGTTATCGCTATCGCCAACAGCGGCGGGCTCTTTCCAGTTCAGGCCTGGCGGGAAAGGGATCATCTAGCCGATTGATCATTGCCCATTGCAGAGATTGGCATGCGGAGAGCTGGATGGCGGCGTCTCGGGCGCCTGGCGAGACGGCCCCGCCTGCCGCGCGGCGGATCCGACCGGGGCTTGCGGGTGATCCCTGCATCCCTGGGTTCTGGCCGGCTGGCCGCCGGAGTCCCCGTGGCGGCCCGGCCGAGGGTCCGCGGGGAGGACTAACTCTTAGCGGCAAGCGACTGCGGCTCGTCGCATGGCCTCCAGGATCAAGGCGCGATGCTCTGGGCGGCCGTTGAGATTGCGAGGCGAGCAATGTGGGACCGCGAGTGTTGGCAGCAACGGCAGGTTGGGCTCGGTGATGAGCGCGAGCATCCAGCCTTGCCGGGCACGGTCTCCCATGGTGACCACGAGCCGCAGCTCGGGCAGCAGCCGGATGAGGCGGACGAGCCAGGGCAACGCGCTTTCGACGTCTTGCCGCGAGGCATTGGCTGTGCGCCCGCCGTCGGGCTGGTACCAGGGTACGACGTTCCACGCCACGAGCCGGTCCCGCGGCAGGCCGACCTGGTCGCGCATGCGGAAGAAGTTCGCGGCCGTGTCGTCCTTGTTGTCGGCGGAGATGAACCCGGAGCCGCCTGCGGATGTGGCCATCCGGCCCGGGTTCTCCAGCAGGAACAGCACGCGAGCACTGGTGCCGCCCCCGTCCGGATCGAACCAGGGCGCACGGTGCACGTCATGCCCGGCATTTATCTCCTCGACCAGCCGGTTCAGCGGCGCGACATGGCGGGCGCGGATTCGCCGTCGCTTGTCCGCGACGACATCAGGGCAGCGGTGCGCTTTTGGCAGGAGGAGCCGCGAATCGGTGCTCACCCCTACAGCATGACCGAGATGTATTGGATACCGGGAAGAAACCGGAAAGGACGGAGACGGGAGCCGTCAGCGAGCATGCGTTCAAGGAGCGGGATGCTGCAGGTCCTGGATCACCGATAGGTTACGTCCCGGCCCATCAGGTCATCGAGCGTCCCCTGCCGAAGGGAAGGGGAGGTCGTTGATCCGCTGAAACACGATCTGCAGGTCTCGCTGCCATTGCATGTTGGCAGGGTCTGCGGCGGCCAGCCGTTCCCGGATATCAAGGCTGGCCTGATAATAGGCGCGGGCGGCGGCCAGCTCCCCAGCATCGGCAGCGATATCTCCAAGATTCTCGTGACTGACCGACAGGTCTCGCTGCCACCCTGTGTTGGCGGGGTCCGCTGCGGCCAGCCGCGCGGAGACATCCAGGCTAGCCTGATAGTGGGCACGCGCGGCCGCTAGGTCCCCAGCATCGGCGATGACATTCCCGAGATGGTTGTGGCTGACCGACAGGTCTCGCTGCCACACGCTGTTGGCGGGATCCGCCGCGGCCAGCCGCGCGGAGACATCCAGGCTAGCCTGGTAGGCGGCACGGGCGGCGGGCAGATCCCCCGCCTTGGCGGCTACATTCCCGAGGTTGTCGTAGCTGACTGACAGGTCTCGCTGCCACACGGTATTGGCCGGGTCCGCAGTGGCCAGCCGTACTCGGATGTCGAGGCTGGTCTCGTAAGCGGCACGGGCAGCGGCCAAGTCTCCGGCGGTTGCCGCCAAATTCCCCAGCTTGTTGTGGCTAACTGACAGGTCCCGCTGCCACACGCTGTTGGCGGAGTCGGCAGCGACCAACCGCGAGGAGATATCCCTGCAGGCCTGGTAAGCAGCGCGGGCGGCGGCTAGGTCTCCGGTCGCCGTGGCCACATCTCCGAGGTTGTTGTGGCTGACTGAAAGGTCCCGCTGCCACCCGGTGTTTGCGGGATCGGCGGCCGCCAGTCGAGCGGCGATGTCCATGCTGGCCTGGTAGGAAGCACGGGCAGCGGCTAGATCCCCGGCTGCGAACATCACGTTCCCCAGCTTGATGTGGCTGACTGACAGGTCTCGCTGCCACCCCGTGTTGGCAGGGTCCGTGGCGGCCAGCCGTACGCCTATGTCAAGGCTGGCCTGGTAGGCGGCCCGGGCGAGGGCTAGGTCTCCAGTCGCCATGGCCATATCCCCGAGGTTGTCATGACCGACTGATAGGTCCCGCTGCCACACGCTGTTGGCGGGATCGGCGGCCGCTAGTCGTGCGGCGATGTCCATGCTGGCCTGGTAGGAAGCACGGGCAGCAGCCAGATCCCCGGCCGCCACCGCGACGTTCCCGAGATAGTCATGGCTGACCGATAGGTCTCGCTGCCACCCTGTGTTAGCAGGGTCCGCTGCGGCCAGCAGTACCCGGATGTCAAGGCTGGCCTGGTAATGGGCGCGGGCACTGGACAGATCCCCGGCTGCTACGGCCACATCCCCGAGGTTGTCATGATCGACCGACAGGTCTCGCTGCCATTGCATATTGGCTGGGTCGGTGGTGGCCAGCCGCGCCCGGATGTCAAGGCTGGTCTGGTAAGCGGCACGGGCGGCGGCTAGGTCCCCGGCCGCCAGCGCCACATCCCCGAGGAAGTTGTGGCTAACTGACAGATCCCGCTGCCACCCGGCGTTGGTGGGGTCCGAAACGGCAAGCCGTGTGGCATTATCCAGGCTGGCCTGGTAGGCGGCACGGGCACCGCCTAGATCCCCGGCCGCCAGCGCCACGTTGCCGAGAAAGTTGTAGCTGACCGACAGATCCCGCTGCCATTCGCCGTTGGCGGGGTCAGAGGCAGCCCGGGCCTGGACTTGCTGGTGGATGGCCCGGAGTTGGCGGGTGGCTGATGATAGGTCTCCTGCGCTGAGAAGAGCCTGTACCTCAAGATCGGCGACGACGATCCAGGCCCGCTCCACGGGAGGGATCAGCGGCCGAATTTCGGCTAGGTAGGCGACGGTAGCCAAGGTGCCGTGCACGATCTTGATGGCCTGCTTTGCAAAGGCAGGGATGTCGTCGTATTGGCGGAGGGCAGCAAGGTGGCGGGGGATGTCGATGAGGTCGTCGTAGCTCCCTCGCTGCTGCTGGAACCGGCGGAATCGCATCGCCAGCGCTCGCTCATGCTGAGCACTGAGGTCGGTCTCGGCGTTGCGACTGACCAGATCCGCTGTCCACGGGTGCATGACGATGCTGTCGCGTGGTGTGAGCAGGGTGAGATCGATGAGCCGGTCGACGTCTGCTCGCAGCGTCGATATGTCGGGTCGGCTGCCGGCAATGGCAGCAACGGGATCCGGGTCGAGCCCGAAGGTGAAGGCCAGATCGTCGAGCGTCATCTCGGCCCGGCAGACTGCGACCTGAAGCAGCACACCAGCCTGGAGCGAGGTGAGCAGCCCGATCAGTTCGGTGAGCAGGATATCGGCGCCGCCGAGCAGCATCGACTGGTCAAGGACAGTAGAGAGTGACGCAGATGCGTGCAGGTCGACTCCTTCAGCGCGGGCTAGGTCGCGGAGCTTGACCTGTACGTGCTTGAGGTTGGCGTGTCCACCGCGTAGCAGGGCATCGGCGAACTCAATTAGCCGCGGGTGCCCGCCGATGGTGCGGGTCAGCAGTCGCTGGTCCTCCGCATCGAGACTGTGCAACGCGGGCAGGCGCAAGAACAGTCGGCGCAGCTCCGCCGCCGACAATGCAGGGATGGGCACTTGAGCCAGGAACAGGTCCGGGCCGGGCAGGGGGTAGCGAGAGGTGACCAGCAGCGCGCCCGTGTCTGCGGCAGCGGCCAGGCCGACCATGACGTCGTCGATCGCCAGGTCGAGGAACGCTTCTCCACCCGGAATGAGGTTCTGTTCGAAATCGTCGAAGACCACCAGCAGCCGCCGGGTGGCAAGCATCCACGAGATGGCTGCCAGCTTCGGTCCGTCATCGCTGTCAGGGTCAGTCAGCGCGGTCAGCACGCTGCGCAAGGCGTCTGCTTGGCCCGGGCCGCAGATGCGGGACAACCGATTGCCGATGGCGTCGGCGACCGCGCTAATGAGGACTGTGGGATTCCACCGGCCCTCATGTACTGCGATCAGCCAGCCATCGTCGCGCAGGCGGGAGATCACCCGCCCGGCGAGCGCTGTCTTGCCAATCCCGCCGACCCCAGTCAGCTGAACCCCGCTCGTGGCCCCGAAACGCTGCACGGCGTGCTCGGCGCGGCGCAGGACTCCCATTGCGTTACGCAGCTGGGCGCGCCGACCGATCAGCGCTCCTATCGGCAGTTCCCGCACGAGCTTGCCGCCCGGTGGCGTAGTCATGACCGTCAACGGCACCTCGGGCGCGACTGGGTCGACCAGCGGCGTGTCCCTGCCAGCGGCCAGCAGTGTGGCCGAGCCGTACTCCGGTGCGGGAAGGTGGTCGACAGCCGCGCGTAGGCGGTCTTCTTCAGCTAAGTAGCGCGCCCTTGCGAGCGCCTGCCCCACCGTTAGCGCGGGATGGGCGGACAGCTCACGATAGAAATGACGGGCCAGGACGGTGGCGTAAGCATCACTGACCGGGAAGAGCATCGCGACAACCCGGCCAGCGCCCTGTGCGATCAGCTCGGCGGCCATCGCGGATGATCCCTCTGACCCTCCCGAACGTGATGACAGCACGATTAGCGGCACCGGCCTCCCGGCATGCCGCAGAGCCTGCATCAGTGCCTCCGGCGTTACTTCCGCCGGGGCGCCGTCTTCATCCTCCAGCTCCACCGATTCTGGTGAGCCATGCGCGGACAAGTGCAGTACGTGGTACGCGTCCTCCTGGAGAGCCTCCCGGATCGCCGACAGCGAGGCGACCTCAACGATGCGGACCTGCGCATGCGGGTTCTCGGCGACGCTGGTGACAGCGTGTAGAACCGCCTGCATCTCCGCTTCGACATCAAGCGGTACATTCTTCGTCTTTGTCTCATCCGGTGCAGCGACTGCTGCCAACACCTTCAACGGTCCCGCCATCCCCGCTGCGGAGGCTTCCGAGTTCGTGGCGTTCAGCCCGGGACTCTGGCCTGGCGTAACTAGGCGGCGTGACACGCTGACTGCGGGCATTAACCCCAGCGGATTTACCTCAACAGCGACGCTGGTTGTCAGCCGGATCAGTTCCACTGGCAACGACAACGCAGGACCGACTGCATTCAGCACGACGTCCACCGTGTCACCGGGCGGCAGCCGGTTCACCAATCCGGCCAGCAGTTGTGCAGCGGAGTCATCGAACAGCGCCGCAGCTAGGCGGCGGCCCACATCAGCCATCCGGCTTCTGGCAGCGACTGCGGGTAACCGCAATGCCTCCCACACACCAGCCACCTCCGCCGCCAGCGGCGCCTGCCGTCGGCACAGTTGAGACCCAGCCACCGACACCACCGAATCCAGTACCCCGTCGCCAGAGAGGGCAGCCTCGATCACTACCTCCGTAATCAACGCCGGCCGAGTCTGTGCTGCTATCGCTTCCCCTGGAGCGCGCGGCGGCAGCACCGGCACCATGCCCAGAGGCGGCATAGTCTCTGACGGCTGAGAGGTAAGCATCCGCAATAGTCCCTGTGCGCCATGCACAGTGAGAGCGTTGACCAAGTAACAGGTCGTGGACCTCGGGCCTAGCCAGAACGGGATGTCATCCGCCGAGCAGCCCGGCAGCACGACCGGCGCCACCCGCTGCCACCCGGCTTCCTGATCTGCATAGAGCATCTCCCGGATCAGCCGAGCCTCCCATTGCACACCCCGGCCCTCCCACCGTACGGCGTCGCTATCAGTACGCCGCTTGTATTCCGCCGACGCAATCACCAACACGTAGTCAGCGTCACGGATTTGCTGTGTCATCCATTGCACCCAGTCCACCTGCCGCTCCGCAGCAAGCCGGTCTAGCCGGGCGTCAATACCTTGCGCACGCAGGAAGAACCAGAAGTCCCGGACCCGATCCTCATGCACTGCATCATCGTGCGCGTACGAAATGAACACTCGCACGGGAGCCCGCTCCGCCGACGTATCCCTATCCGGGTTAGCACGGCCGCGGCCTAGCTCATCTGTCCCTTCTTGCCGATCTTCCGCTGCCGCATTCCAGCACATGTAATCACCTTTGGAAACTCGCGAGTAAAATTATAGCTTCATAGGGCGTCAAGATTTCCTCGGAGCAGATCTCGCCAACGCTCAACAATAAGGACTCTATCGCCTGCTCAACGACTGCATGAGCAAGTTTCTTGTTAAAGCGCATGCGTGTGCCGTGCCAAAACTCGCTCATGGCTGCTGAGCTGGGGTTTCTGTGATGGCCAGGCGGCTCTCCGGTATTCGCTGATCAGTTCGCCGACGGTCTGCCTGCGCTCGATTCGGGTGGTGATATCGATGGTCTGGCCGGGCTCGCGCAGCGGAGATCGTTGCTCAAGGGATTGATGGGGCCGGTGGCCGTTATAGTGCTTGGCGTACTCGTCCAGGACCTTTCTGAGATGCTGCTCGCCGGTGATCAGCAGGTGATCCAGGCACTCGCGGCGCAGCGTTCCGACAAACCGCTCCGCAAGGGAGTTCGCTCACGCCGTCAACTACGCCCTGTCCAGATGACCGGTACCGACGTGTGCGGGTGACGCACCGGTTCCATCCGCTGTCGGGCCGGGATTTCGAGTTCGTCGCGCATCGCCAGAACTGGGGCGAGGACCGGGTCCATCTCCATGACGAGAACGGGGTGCTGTTCTCGCTGCCTGCCGGGTGGACCGATGCAGGGGTCGCCGATCCGTTCGTGGTCATCGCGGACGGCCGCTGCCCGTTCACCGCTGACTTGTACTGCTCCAGAACTCTGTGTAGAGGCTGTGACCTGCGGTTTGGCCTGCTGACTGTGATGGGGCAAGATCGCGGACTGTGCCGATCCGGCTCCTGTACCTCACCATCATCCGGGTCTTTGGCTGGCTGCAGCTGCTCAGTCGCGGCCAGGCGTCGAAGGACGCCGAGATCCGGGTTCTCCGCCACGAAGTCGCCGTTCTGCGCCGCCAGGTCACCCGGCCCCGGCTGGACTGGGCCGACCGGACGATCCTGGCCGCACTGACCCGCCTCCTGCCTGCCGGGCTGCGCCGCCACCGCCTGGTCACGCCGGGCACGCTGCTCGCCTGGCACCGCCGCCTCATCCAGCGCAGGTGGACCTGCCCGGGCCAGCCCGGCCGACCGGCGACCAGCAAGGAGATCTGCGACCTTGTCCTGCGGCTGGCCCGGGAGAACCCCGCCTGGGGTACCGCCGCGTGCACGGCGAACTCTCGCGGCTCGGCCACCACCTCAGCGCGGCCACCGTCCGGCGGATCCTCCGCACCGCACGCCGGCCGGCGCATCCCACCCGGGACACCTCCTGGCGGATTTTCCTCCGCGCTCAGGCGCACGGGCTGCTAACTTGCGACTTTTTCCACGTTGACACGATCTTTCTCCGCCGCCTGTACGTGTTAGTTACGTGGAATCAAGCCGGGGAGCGGAGAGGACTTGATCACGAGGGCGCGGGCACCCGCCGACCTCGGCGACGACCCGGGCCAGGGCATGCCACCAGGGCGGCTGCCGGTCATGGCGCTGCTCGATAACGCGGACAGCGGACTCGCGGATGAACAGCGCGACGTGGCAGCCGTGATGGCTGGACTCCACCAGGAAACCGCGCATCCCTAGGAGCCGCTCGGCCTGGTGCAGCACCCGGAAATAGTCACGGTCCCACCACCGGCACTCCTGCAGCGCCCAGACATCAGCCCCGAGCTGGTCCAGCAGGCGCAGCTGGCGCCGCAGCCGCCCGTCGTCGCCGCCGGGGTCAAGGCCGCCGTTGCGCAGGTTATAAGAGCCCATAGTGAGCTGAGTCATTCCATCCTCTCCAGGAGAGCAGGCAGTTGGCTGACATGCCGGGCATCGCCGCGCCCGGCGGCAGCCGCTCGCTATGCCCCGGCCCGTGCGGTCGGACCAGCACGGCGCGCATCCCGTGCGCCAGGGCGGCGCGATGTCGTGGCCCCAGTGATTGCCCGCGACCAGCACCCGGCCGCAGTGTGTTAGAGGCCAGCACGAGCCGGATCCCCTGGGCGGCAGCGCGCGCATCGCAGGCACGGCGGCCAGGTCCGCCGGACTGCCGCCCGGCGTGGCGGTCGCCCCGGCCGGGCCTGCTCGCACATCCGGGGGCGCCCCCGTCGCCGGGCGCGCCGGTCATGTCAGCCGTCATCTCCCCCGCCGGTGAGCATGTCGCGACGGGCCGCGATGCGCCGGGCGGCGCCGTCCGGGTCATCGGCGGGGTGGGTGCGGACACCGCCGCCGGTGGTCCACCCGTAGCGGGTGCCGTCCTGGCTGACGCCGGCGTACAGCCCGAACCAGATCTCCAGGGACTGGCCGCCCGGCTGAGGTGACGCCCGGACCCCCAGCCCGGCCAGTCTGTCCCGCAGGTGCGCCAGCAGCGCCCGCCGCTCCCCCGGGGATGCCGTGACATCCTCCGCTGCGGTGACGGCCGGCGTGCCCGCCGCGCCGCCCTCTCCCCCTCCGGCTGAGAGGACCGCAGTAACCTGCGCAGTGATGCGCCCGTGAGCGTCCCCGGGCGGGCCGCCCCAGCACCGCAGCTCCAGCTCCGTGCCGTGCGCCGTGACCTCGGCCCGCGCTCCGGTCACCGGGCTGGTGACCGCCAGCACCGAGGGGCGGCCATCACTCCAGCGGTCCACGACATTAACCTGGAAGCCGGCGATGGCCAGCTCCGCGGCGACGCCTGCCAGCCGGTCGCCCGCCCGGTCGAGCCCTCTGGCCGCCGGGGTGCTGTCCGCGATGACGGCTGGCGGACAGGTACTGTCCGGTGGCCGGGCGGGCCCCGGTGCGAGGCCGGCAGGCGCGGGGCCCGGGGTATTCGGGCGGAACACGTCCTGCGCTGCCTGCCGCAGCTTCCGCCAGACATCCAGGTCGGTGATAACCGCGTCCCCGGCCTGGCTGGTGTCACCGAGGGTCAGCTCGCTGATAATGGTCTGCGCGGCCCGGCCTACCGGGGTGACGGCACAGATCGGCACGACCTCCGGCCAGCCGTACCACCATTCGCCGCGAAAGCGAGTCACGATCACGCTGTCAAACAGGTCGCTCGCACCCGTGCCCTCACTCGGGTAATAGACGCCCAGGCTGGGCTGCCCGCCGTCGTCCTGAAGACCGCTGTTCACCCCCCGGCTGGCCAGCTCACCGCGCAGCGTTATCAGGAGCTGCTCGGTTGCCTGCCGGCCAGGCGCTGCGCCGGTCATGTCGGGTTCCTTTCCTGCTGGCGCACCTGAAGCTGAAGGAACGGCTGGGGCTACAGCGCGGACAGGCCACGGCAACCAGGCCTGGCCACGCTCACCGCGCAGCAGCGCTAAAGCGCTGACCGGCGGCATCAGCCCGGGCCCTGCCTCTGGCATCCGGCATCGGCGCGGAGCGCGTACCGAGCAGGTCGTCCAGCACGCCGCCCAGTTCGCCCGCGGACGGAGCCGACACCAGCTCTCCGCCAGCTAGCGCCCACCACTGCAGCGTGGAACGGCCGAACCAGGCCGGCACTCCGCGGAAACGGCTGGCCAGGCTGGCCAGGCCAGCACCGATCGCGGCCTCCCGGGAATCCGGCACGACAGGCCCGGCGGCAGCCGTGTCCCAGGGAACGTCCGCCCAGATCAGCCGGCCGCGGTGGTCGCCGCGCTGCCCGGTGCGGACCGCCAGGGACCGCACGATCAGCAAGCCCCGGCCGCTCTGCCCCAGCGGATCGTCGACCAGCCGCGGCCCTGCCGGGGCGCCGCCATCGGCCACCGCCACCCGCACCACCGGCCCGTGCCAGGTGACCTCCACCTCGAACGATCCGCCCTGCCCGCTGGCCGTGTGCAGCACGGCGTTGGTTCCCAGCTCGGACGCGACGTAGATAACGTCTTCCCGGGCGGGGCACGGGGGCAGCAGCGACGCCAGCCACTGCCGCAGCGCGCCGATCTGACGCCCCTCACCGGGAAACACCCGATTCCAGCACGGCCCCCGGTCCGAGGACGCCTGAGGCGTGCCCGTGACCGGGTCCGGTGATCGGCTGTCGGCAAGCATCTGCCCTCCTAGCTGCCCGTGTCCTTGTCCCTGGCCGCCGCGACCCGACCAGCCGGCGCTGCGTCGCCGACAGTGCGGACCCGGCAGTGAGGCTGCCGCGGCAGCCTTACCCCCGGGTCGCCGGCCCGTGTCGTTGCGGCTGGCCAGGTCAACCATGTGGCCTGCAAATAGCAATATCAAGGCTGCATACTGGAGCAATCAGCAGCACAAACGGCTGATCGCGAGCAAGCATGATGACCGCAAGCACGTGACAGTGGCAGGCTGTACGACAGGCCGGCGGGCAGGAGGTAGCAGATGGCCATCGCGAGCCCCGGCGGCCCGACCGTGCTGCGCATGATCCTCGGCCGCCAACTCCAGGCCCTGCGCGAGAAAGCCGGCCTGACCTACGAACAGGCCGCCGAGACCATCTACACCTCAGCCTGGACACTGCGCCGGATGGAGAAGGCCGAGGTCGGCCTCAAGCTCAATTACGTCAAGGGCCTGCTGATGGCCTACGGCATCACCGACGCCCCGGAGATCGACGCGTTCCTCGCCCTGGCCCGCGAGGCCAACAAGCCCGGCTGGTGGCACAGCTACGCCGATGTCCTGCCGACCTGGTTCCGCGTCTTCCCCGGCCTCGAGCAGGCCGCTACCCTGATCCGCGGCTACGAGCCGCACTGCGTCCCCGGCCTGCTGCAGACCGAGGACTACGCCCGCGCCCTCACCGTCGCCGGGTACCCCGACGCCCCCGCCGCCGAGACCGACCGCCGCGTCGCCCTGCGCATGACCCGCCAGCAGATCCTCGCCCGCCCCGACCCGCCGCACCTGTGGACCGTCATCGACGAGGCCGTCCTGCGCCGCCCGGCCGGCTCACCCGCGGTCATGCGCGCCCAGCTCACCCGCCTCATCGACGCCACCGCGATGCCGAACATCACCCTGCAGGTGCTGCCGTTCGCCGCCGGCCCGCACCCGGCCATGTACGGCATGGTCCACCTGCTGCGCTTCCCCGCCCCCGAGCTCCCCGACATCATCTACGGCGAGAACCTGACCACCGCGTTCTACCTCGACAAACCACACGAGGTCGCCGCCTACGCCCAGGCCCTCGACCGGCTCTGCGCCCAGGCCGCCCCCGCCACCCAGACCGCCAGGATCCTCCGCGACACCCGCAAGGAGTACTGACATGCACGACATCCATAACGGCATGCCCGCCGCCGACCTCGGCCCGGACGGCTGGACACGGCCCTGGAGCAGCCCCAACGGCGGCTCCTGCCTCGAAGCCAAGACACTCCCCAGCGGCCAGGTCGCCCTCCGCCAGTCCACCGACCCCCGCAGCCCCGCCCTCATCCTGCAACCCGAAGAAATCCGCGCCTTCATCGAAGGCGCCAAGACCGGACTCGCCGACCACCTCCTCAGCTAACCGACCCCGGCCTGCGCCGCACCCGCAGACGGCGCGGACCCGCGATCACGCTCACCACAGCGCCCCACTCTCGACTGACGAAGGGCACGGCAATGGCAGACGACCTCGGGTTATGGCTACGCCAGCAACGCCAGTCCCGCGGCTGGAGCGCAGCCGAGATGGCCCGCAAGCTCCAGCACGCCGCCCGCGCCAACGGCGACAGCACGCTGCCCGGCACCGCCATCCTGACCTCCTACATCCGCCGCTGGGAACACGCCACCATCACCCCCGGCGAGCGATACCAGCTCCACTACTGCAAGGCACTCGACATCCGGCCCGAGCGGTTCGGCCCCGGGAGTCTCCTGCGCCCCCGGCAAGCGGCGGCCCCCGACGCCAGCGCTGCCGTCCTCGACTCCCCCGGCTTGCAGCCTGTTTTCGATTCGCCTGGCTCGACCGGCGATTCAGGCAGCTATCGTTATACTGAAAGGCCATTTAAAGACTCGGATCGCCTGGGATGGTCAGCACGCGCGGCCGCCAGAGCGGTAGTAACGGCGATCGCGGAAGAATCGCAGGATTTCGGGGAGTGGGCTGACACGTCGAACGTCGGAGACGCCACGCTAGAGCAGTATGCCGCCCAGGTACGGCAGC
>Ga0209839_10000925_pt1 | contig 14938 bp, 15 predicted proteins | sample OrgsoiDNA2013050_FD_185800 | JGI IMG/M metagenome (GOLD analysis project Ga0209839, IMG submission 185800) | Permafrost soil microbial communities from the Arctic, to analyse light accelerated degradation of dissolved organic matter (DOM) -... | ecosystem: Environmental > Terrestrial > Soil >... | reverse complement strand
CGTCGCACTTGGCGTCATTAAATGGCTCCAAATTCAGCGTGACGCCGGGGTTTTCTTTGGTGCCCCAGTTGACCACTGATTTTTTGTTGAAGGCTCGGCGATACCCCAAAAGAGTAGCCCGTTGGTACCCCACACAGCCAAATTTCGACTGCCATCCGTCAAAGGTGAGAGATCCAAAGCCAAAGACCCAAACCAAGCGTCTAGTCCTTATAAAATTCGCAAAGATCAGAAGCGAGCTGATCGGATACGGCTATATGGTCCTTGATAAACTGGGGGTCGAAGTCCTGGAATCTGCTTCGGATCGCCCGCAGCTTCGTAATTGCATCAGGATCCACCCTCAACAACTCCTGCACATAACCCAACACTTTGACATAGGAAGGGGCGGTCACATGCCTCGGACCTACATCGTTCGCGAAGAGGGTGGCCACCCCTTCTTCTATGTTGCGTGCAGGTCCGCCTCCGTTTGGAGCAAGAAGATGCACGATTTCCTGAGCCAACTCGTAGCGCGCTTCTGCTTCATTCGAGTGGCAGTGATAACTCAAATGGATCGCTATATGCTTCCGCTCAGAACCGCCGGGAAACCAGACTTGGGGTCTAGTGCTCCCGACCTCGACACCAAGTATCGTCCAGCTCTGATCGCGTGCACCGAATCGCTGTTCAGCCCGATAGAGCCATTCACCGAGAAGCGTTGTGAGCGTGTACGTCCACGGCCCCCTGTCGCCCTGCCAAATCTTAAAGAATCCAACCGTCTGTATCGTGGTGAGCATGTCTGGCAGTCTTTTCTGATGGAATCGTATGAAAGAATGATGGCAGCTAACTATTTCTACTGATGGTAGTAACAAAGTTAGAGTGCCACCATACAAAAAACAGAGTATTATTAAATTCTACGCAAGGAGGAAACCGATGACAAAACTTCCAAAGTTCACCCTTTCCCACAACGAGAACAAAGATAAGTGGGAGCTGAAAGAGGATAAAACGCACAAGCTGGTGAAGGCCTTCGAGAACAAGGCTGACGCCACAGCCGGCGGAGCCCTTTCAAAGGCGATCGGTGGCGAAGGCTCGGTCAAAATCGAAAAGATGAATGGCCGCTACCAGGAAGAGCGAACATTTCCGCGGGGTGAAGATCCCCGTAAATCCAAAGGCTGACGCCCCTAACTGCGAGACCGGCGGGGCGTACGGCCGCTCCGCTGAGATGACTTTGCAACGGCATGAGAAATCGCGACAACCACAATAGTCATGCATACAAGCGCGATGACGAGCACAGCCACCCAGATGGACTGAGAGCCTTGGGCAACGACAGTGAGCTCAAATTTTTCCATGGCTTGACCTTATAGACGCCTTCTTACGTCAGCTTGGATGTCCTGGCGTTCGGCATCACGGTCATAAGACTTCGCAATCTCTTCCAGAAAGCGTGAAACGAACGGGTATTCAAAAGCCGTTTGCTTCGACCAGCCACGGTATTTCGCCGCAAGCTCGCGTTCTTGCTGACCACCCTCCCCGCGCCAATGAGCACCGCGCAGGTTATAGACACCTATCGACATTCCCCGGGCAATTTCCGGCGCGGCAACTTCCTCCAAAACCTCTCTCACCGGCTGGCATGGCCAGAGGCCGTCAGGGTCAGCCGGCGCTTTTGCCAGCAGGTCACCGATCGTCTGGTCCCCTACACTCTCGCGTCCATGCAGTTTACACAGAAAGCGAACTTCACTGATCCACGCTTTAAGCTTATCGGCATCGATGGAGCCATCTTCCTGCGTCCCAGGAATGCGCCGGGCTGCATGCAAAAGTTTATAGGCCTGGGTCGCAACGCCGCTCTTGTCTTTAACTTTCCACTCGGGCGGGTCTTCACCGGCCCCGCGCCGTTTATAGCAAAGACCCAAAGCCTGCATGAAAAGTGCCGGGGATTCTGCAAGCTGCCGTTGAAGGTTGGGAATTCCGTGCCGATCGTTATCCAGAACATCCAGGTACTGAAATTCGAGCCGCGCGAGTTCATCGCGAGACACGTCCGTTCGCCCATCCAGCAGCTTCAGCATCTCGGCCACTTCATATCCCTGTAGCCGATAGTGCCCGGTGGGCTCCGCCCCGTTCGTGGCGACTTCCGTCAGCAGGCGGATCAACCTCGGACTATCGATGTCTTTGAAATCCATATGGATCAGACGAAGAGCTGCTCGGGGCCGGTTGAACTTCAACAGCTGGTCGATGGCATTACCCATCTCTTCAGGGCTTTGCCGCGCCCATTGAGGATAGACTTCACGCCAGTATCGTTCGGTAACCTTTTTCGGCAGATTTGCGAGATACTGCCAGGTCTGTTGTGTGAAAGGGGATGCTCGAAGCAAGGAGGCGACACGCTGCTCGTCTTTCCCTTTAAACGGCTTAAGGCGAGCAACCAGCTGGCCAATAAGCTCGCCGCGGGGCCCATCAGCAAGTCGGCAGAGAAATCCGGCAACACAATTCAGGGTTTGCTCGCCTGGTCCGGCAGCACCCCCGCAGAGAAGTTTATAGAGGAGGTCATTGAATTCTTCAGAAGGGATGATATCCGCCGCATGTGAGCCAACAATGTAGGCAGCATTTCCACCAAAAGACAGTCGTATGATGCCGTCTGCTCCACAGTCTTTCCAGATTTCGGATAACGCCGTGTCTCTTTGCTTGCGTATCCGCTCTTCTCGCTTGGTATAGTCGTAATCGCCCTGCTCCGCTTCTTCCAGCGACTCGTCAACCCAGTGTTCGGCGAAAAGCCACTGGTGTTTCACCACGACATCGCGCGGCTCTAGAAGTTTGTAAGCCTGCTTGGCGCCAGCCTTCGTCGTGTCATCGGTGATTTTCAGCCCACGTCTTGTGAACGCAAACTTGCGCACGCGCTCGCGCAGCCGCGCCCGGGCGGTCTCATCGGTCGTTGTTCCGGCCCACGCCTTAATGGATCGCCAAATCGCATCCTGATCCTTCTTTTCAAAGTCTCGCATTTCCTCGACAAGGTCGCCGAGCGTATTTTCGTCGTGACTTGGCCACGCCAGAGCAATATCAAGCGCTTTGCGCATGAAGGGGAACACTTCACGACGATACTGAAGTGGTTGCCCCGCACCAACCGCATCGTTTCGCCAGCGGGGGCGGGAGCTGTAATGGCCGATCCGGGAACCGGATTTGAACTGCTCAAGGCACAGCCGCCAGCCCACATCGGGGTATTTCTTCACAATCCTCTCTAGCGCGGCTATGCGCTGATCCATGTTGGCAGAGGTTTGAGGCATCCAGGCACGGAATATGGCCTTGAGACTGTTCTCCGGCTTGTTCTCCCAGTTATCGTCGATCTTGTGTTCAGATAACGCGGCCAGAAGTGACGTCACTTCCGCTAGTCGATCGGGATTCCAGGCCAGTATCTCAAGGGCCCACAACAACCCTGATCGTGCGCAACCACCGAAAAAGGTGCTGTCAGCCGGCCGCAGTAGTTCAAGTACCTGCGGATTGTTGGACGTAAGATCTTGACGGAGAATATCCAGAAATACTGCAGGGGCGGCCTCTGCATAGCGTGGTAGGTCATCCTGTTGAGAAGCCCATGTCTTGGCATCCAGCGGCATCAGCAGATTCCGGATAAGCTCGTCGACCCTGGCCTCAACGTTGAACTGCATCTTGGCCCTGAAGAGATTATTACCATGCACAGCCAGCAGCACGAGGGTTTCACAGATGCTATCCCTCAAGACCGATGAATGTTCACGGGCCTTCCCGTAAATCTGCGCAGCCCAACGTTTGTCGGGTGACAATTCCAACGCAGGATCGTGCTCACACAGCACGTGCTGCGCTATCCCAAAGAAGTCCTCGATATCTTTCTTGGTAAATAGCCCGCTGGTCGCGTAGAGAACATCAATCCGCGAAGCCACGCCACGGCATTGCCCGATCGACCAGGCCGGCGCCTGCTCCTCTGTTCCCAAACCAGAGATCAGTTGCTCAACGACCTCATATTTTTCGCCGGTCAGAGCGGATACCCTCTCCCGATCAGCCTCAACATCGGCGTTCCAGACACCGATGAGGCCGAGCGGGATCAGCTTCCGTGCAAGAACCTTGTCCTTGGCCCACTTCGGCTCTTTGATCTCCGGTATATCGGAAAGCTGGCGACGCAGAATGGTAGGAGATTTACCTGATGCACGCTCAAGCTGGGATATTCGGTCTTCGTCCTTACCCATTTTGAGGAGCGCAGCCTTGAACGTCTCGTCGTCCAGTAAATCGAGAGCAATCTTTGGCTCTTCCTCCTCCCTGCTGTAACTGCGGAAGATGATGGTGTGTTGTGACTTCTGGAGGCCGGCAAGTGCGGCCTCAACCTTGGGCTCCGCGATAACAGCTATGAAGTCCGAAGAAACGCGCCGTGCATTGGCAAGGGCTTCCACCGTTTCCAAAACAACCACACGATCACTGTGGGCCCCGGGCGGATCTCCCGCTTGTTCAAACACACAAGCAAGAAACGCCAACGCCTCTTCCTTGGAATCAGCGGTGATGATGAGCGGCTTGTCGGGGGTAGCTGCGAGCAGGTCCTCAATTTTCTTTCGATACGCTTTGACGGAACCTGCGAATAAGGATTTGTCGATCTCAGGGTCGGTAGCCTTGGCCCAGACGTCCCAACAGTGATCGAGCGAGAGCATCCCCTTCGGATCAACACCGATCTGCTCAGCCATCCAGCCCTGCGCGGGAACTGACTGCTCCAGCCATTGCTCAAGGTCGCTTGCATCGAGAACGCGGACTTCCTTCCAGTTCTTCTCCGCCTGCTTGGCCTTCACCCAGTCATTTTTTCCCGGCCAGTTGCGTGGAGTAACAAACACGAACGTAATGTTGTTGCGCTCGCTTTTGGGAAGGCCGGCAACCCGCGCCATGTAGTCCTTCTCGGCCTTGGCGCGCGGATCCTTGTCACAGCCGAATTCCCAGCCGGACGAGCCCTTCGGTATCCAAGGAGTAACGGTGTCGGTGTTTACCTGGCCATCCCAGCCATGCCGCTCTGCGTTGTCGTAAGCGGGGAAATCCAGGTACGAAATGTTCAGACCTGTCGAACGGATAAGGCGCCGCAAGAGCACAGGCAGCAGTCGCCTGGCTTCAGCGTTTTTATCAGCCCAAGCCTCAATCTGCCGCGCAGTAATATCCAGCAGACTCGGCGAATAGCTCCGAACAGCGAGAGCACGTGCGTCTTCTTGCAGGGACCGCTGATCGTACGCACCTTGCAACGCCATGAGATATTCTCGATCAGCCCCAAACGCCTTTTCAAGCCGAACCGCCATTTCAGCTGAAAGCGCCGATCTGCCGTTCAGGAAGTTCGATAGTGCCGGCCGCCCGATCTTCATGCGAGCGGCGGCCTCCTTTACCGTGACGTCAGTCGGAATCACCACTCTCCGGACGAAGCTGCCGGGATGTTCGACGGTAAGGGCGTTAGAGCGATTCATACAGTGTAGCGTGACACGCTACACTGTATATTTCAAGACCCGTGGATACGGCCGGTGCTTGTGCTAGAGGCATGACTTCTAAATATTGTGCAAAATCAAAGTATTGCCTAAGGCACGTCAGGCAAATAAAATGCCCTCAGATTTCTGCGGGCGGTAAGTCATTGAAAATATTGGTTGCGGGGAGAGGATTTGAACCTCTGACCTTCAGGTTATGAGCCTAACGACCGACTGCCGGCATCGAACCGCTAGTCTAGTCACGAGCGACCTATTCTGACCGCCGGTCCAACCGCTAGAAAACTTCCCCAGAACAGAACCCAGACTGAAATGATTTTAAAGTCTGGGCCAATTCCGACGATACCCTGAAACGCATTTGTTTTGAGCTATCGGGCGCATTTGCGAAAGGTCGCACCATCGGACGAAACCACCGATTGACGCGCTAAGCTTTCCGTCTTTGCGACGCAAGGTAAGCCGCCCTTTCGTGGATGTGCTGGCGGCGGCATGTTGCACGCATGGTTGGTAGCTTCACCACTTCATTGGCCGTGGATCAAGAACCGGCGCGTCGGCGATATCGTCGCACTGATCGACGCCGCGCTGACGCAGGCCCGACGCGTCGGCTCCAATCCGGCGATCACTCCCGCGCCGGTCACTGCGGCGGCTGCTGCGCCAAGCGGGGGCGCCGCTTTTTCGACAACCGACGGTGCAGCATGAGGCCGGTCGATTCGCGCCGCGTCGATCACGCACCCGAACTCCGCGTGCTTTTCCTCCCTCCGGCGAGTGCCGCTGGAGCGCTGGAAAGGCCGCTGGCGGTTCGGCATCGCTTGGATCGGTGACGACGTGGTGGACCACCTGGTGGCCAACAACAAGGCCGTCCGGATCGGCGACCGGGTCATTCTCGCCCTGGTTCCGAGCGATGCCTCCGGCCGTTAATCCACAAAAACCGCAAAATCCGCTCGACGAGGACGTTCTCGCCGTGGTCAGAGCGCTTGCCAGACTGCGCGCTCGGATAGATCATGAAGCCGAAATCGCGCGCAGATTAGTTCAAGCCCGCGCGACCGAGCCGAGTGCATGATCCGCGTCGCCATCTACGCCCGCTTTTCCAGCGATCTACAAAACGACAAATCGGTCGATGACCAGATCGCGTTCTGCCGCGATGTCTGCGCTCGCAATGGCATGACTGTGGTGTTGACCTTCGAAGACCGCGCTGTGTCCGCGTCGTCAGCAAAGAATCGTCCCGGCTTCATTGCGCTGATGCGCGCTGCAGCAGCAAAGCTGTTCGACGTCGTCGTTGCCGAAGACATGGATCGCATTTTTCGCGACCAGGCCGATTATCACTCTGCCCGCAAGGAACTCGATTTTCTCGGCATCACCATTCATACCGCAACCGGTAAAGTGACCAAGATTGACGGTGCGCTGCGGGCGCTGATGGGCGAAATGTATCTCGAAAACCTGGCGCTGCATGTACGACGCGGACTCGAGGGCGTGATCCGCGATGGCCGCCACGCCGGCGGACGTGCCTATGGCTATTCTATCGTCCCCGGTTCGCCGGGCGAGCTCGTCATCGACGCCGCGCAAGCCGAAATCGTACGACGGATTTTCGCACGCTTTGTTGCCGGCGCCACGCCTCGCGCCATTGCTGCCGAACTCAACGGCGATCGCATTGCGCCGCCGCGCGGCGCCAGGTGGAACGCCTCCACCATCAATGGCAACAATGCGCGGGGCCACGGCATGCTGCTCAATGAGCTTTATGTCGGTCGCATAGTCTGGAACAAGGTCCGGATGGTCAAGGATCCGACCACGGGCAAGCGTATCTCGCGGATCAATGCGAAGGAGCAGCATCGCATTACCGAGGCGCCCCAACTGCGCGTTATCGATGATGCGACGTGGAACGCGGCGCAGGCCATCAAGCTGAAGCGCTCGCACCTCGGCGCACCTCAATCCCGCGCGCCGCGGCGTCCGCTTTCAGGATTGCTGCGGTGTGGATCCTGCGGCGGCGGAATGGTATCGATCGGCAATCACAAAGGGACCGCACGACTGCAATGCGGCACACACAAGGAAAGTGGATCCTGCACCAACAGCCGGAAGGTCAACCGCGACGCCATTGAAGCAGCCGTATTCGCGGGACTGAAGGACGAACTGGCCAATCCGATTGCGATTACGGAATACATCAAGGTTTATAACGAGGAGCGTCGGCGCTTGGCGCGCGAAGCTGCCGACCAGATGAGTAAGTTGACACGCCGCAATGCCGAGGTCTCACGCGAACTCGAGCGGCTGATCGACGCGGTAACGCAAGGCGTCGACCTCGCCACGCTAGTGCCGAGGATCAAGGCTTTGGAAGCCGAGCGCTCCGATATCGCCGGGAAGCTGCAGTGCGCCGGTGCCACCGATAGCGTCACGTTGCATCCTGGCGCGATTGAGCAATACCGCGCCGATGTCGAGAGATTGGCCGCCCTCGCCGCTGAGCACAGCGATTTTGCGGAATTGGTGGAACTGATCGGAGCGGTGCGGCGGCTGGTAGCGGGGGTTATCGTTCGCGCCGAGCCGCACGGCAGAGGCTTCAGCGTTGAAGTGCAGGGACGGTTGGCCCAATTGACGAATTCAGCTTTGTTCCCGAGCCGTTCTGAGGGAGGGGGGATTGGTGGTAGCGGGAGAGCGCTACCGCTTTTCCCCACACGACGCAAATCTGCGATATTTTCTCCGATCGTCCGCTTAATGTCTAAGAAACTTCTCAGCGGGACCGACCTCAGTAATTGGATCGTCGAACCTGCGACCCCTGCGTCCCGCACGTAAGTAGCAAACGAAAGATCAATAAAAACAATGAAGTTTGCTTGCGATTCACCACCTTTATCGCTGTTTGTTCAGGCGGTTTCGGTGGTCAATCGGTGGTCGGCCGCACAGACGTATCCTTTGTAAGTCACCAACCACGCTGTCACAGCAGGATGCGCCGCCGTGTGGCGGTCGCACCCTGGTCATTGTGGTTCAGGCTCACTTTGCTACTTGCATCACTCGCAGGCATGGCGACGACCATCGTAACCGAGGAAGGTGCCGGATGCGGGGTCGTAGGAATGATAGAGCTGGGCGCAGGATGAGGCAGTACCACGACGTGTTGCCGCATAAGCGTTGTTTGCCCCAAAGACAGGAGCCGCACCGCCAGGCAGCTCCAGGCCCATTCTGCCTGCAGGTGTCAGCGCGCCTCCATTCAGGACATCCCGGTCCGGGTATTGCGCCTGAAAAGCATCCGGGTACTGGGCCGCCCAATTCGGCAACTGGGCGCTTACAGAGGTTACCGCGGTCATCGATACCAGCGCTGCCGCGATCAGAGTTTTGAATGTAGTCATAGTCGTTCTCCGTTTTTTGTTGTTCTGTGCGGAGAATTCGCGCTTGCGATCACTGCTGCTCTCGGAGCGCTCCCTACAGATTTTCGCCAGCTTCTCTTTTGCCAGCATCCGAGTGCTCAGATGCATCGAGCTAGATGTAAGCGGGCAGCGATCTCGCCCCATTAAATTAGGCTTCACAAAGCTCAATTCGTTTTGAGGAGCTTGAGCTGGGTGAATGATCGCACGACCCGCCCGACCTCACGCGGCGTTGAAACGACATGAGGAAATTGTAACTTTAAGCCGTCGATCGCTGCCCCATTTACATTGAGGAGCCACACGGTGTTGGCTTTTCATATGCAAAGGAGAAATCAAATGACTAAGATTAAGCTTCTGTCGGCTGCACTGATCGCCGCAGCCATGCTTGCAACTCCCGCTATGGCTCGCGAGAGCCATGTAACCTCCTCGCGGCACCTTGCAGAGAACGCCAATGCGAGCGCCTCCCCCCGCGCCCGTTATGTTGACGGCCGTGTCTGCATTCCAGCGCCGCGCGTCGGCGCATTTGCTACGGCGCCCTGGGGCGGGGACAATGTCCCTTGCGAACCTCAGTCGTATTGAGTCGTTGAGCGGCCAGCGCCAGGGCTGTCCTTTCGGCTGTCCTGGGCCGCTCGATTAGATCGATCGGCTGCCGCCGTGCTGCAATGCCCGAAACGTCGAGAAAGTCGGGCTGGAAGGGACATTCCAGCCCGACTCGTTCTATCGCATCCGGCGATTTTTGGCCTGGATATCCCGGCGGATCGTACGATGACCCGGATTGCTACCGGCTCTATTACCGACATCCAATCTACCGCTGGCCGCCTTACTGCAGCTGACCTGCTCGCGGGCCACCACAGTTTCCTATAAAAGAGCGGTGCCCATCGAAGCAAACCGGCGAGATAATTTTGCCGTGACGCCAATGATCATGCGAGTTTTGGCCGTGGCCGCCTGGGTGGCGGCCGGGAATGGGATGCCGGCTTGGGTTCATGCTGAACCTGTGGCTGCAGCGCCGTTAACGGCCAAACTTGAACGCCTTTCCGAGTTCTTCGAAAATGAAGTCACGCCGGAAAGCTTGCCGGCGCGACGAGCCTGCGGGCCATCGCGGCGGGCCTCAACGAGCAAGGCATTCCGACGGCGCGCGGCACAGGCAAGTGGTCCGCGGTCCAGGTGGCGCGGGTCCTGGAGCGACTGTAGGGGTAGCGGCCGGCTTGGCCCTAGCCGGCGACCGCGAGCCACGTGCCCGCGCTCGCCGTCAGCACGACAGTTGCGACGAACTCCCAGCCCTCTTACCTCGAACGTTACGCCGCTGCACCGTTTCTAAACAGAAATTTAGCGGTGTTCGCAAAATATGATCCTATGTCAGTAGCACGAACCAAGAGTCGTCGCGCTCCGCGCACGGCGGTCGGTTTGATCAGTTGAAGCGCAGAGGCGCCACTAAGAAGGAGCAAGAAGATGCGTTTGATGCCTATCACAAGACTGTTTGCCATTTCGGTTGTCCTGTTGGGCGGGACGCCGGCATTTGCGGCACGGGCGATACATCCCGATACTCGTGATATCTGCCGCGAGCAGATAACCGAGTTTTGTCGCCGATCCCCTTTCAATGTCGAAATTCCGAGCGCGATCAGCGATGCGCAAGCCAAGGCGAACGCGGCCAGCAAAACCTGGCCTGGCGACATGATTCTGGACTAATTTTCACACTCACCCACCATCATCGGTGCACTGCTATGCGGTTGACGTCGGCGGCACTCAGGATATCGCCGGCGGCGACGCGGCGCTCGAGCTCGGCTTGAACTTCGGGCTCTGCCGACGCAAGCCTGTCGAGAGCCATCACGCCCAAATGCGCCGCCGCGGCGTATTTGGCACCGAACTCACTTGCGACGTTCATGCACCGCTGGGCGGTGCGAATTGACATTTCGGATTCCGCCTCGATCCGCTTGTGAAAAGCGCCGTGGGAAGCTGCGCTTTCTGCCTGATTAGAGCATTGCCCATCTCGATCAAGTCATCGGCGGTCCGCCGCATTAGGCCCTTGATTAGGGCGGCATCGGTGCGCGCCCCGACCTCAACCTCGCGCGAAGACTGCCAGTCTTATCTTCTTGGACGAACGACTTGGGCATCTTCGGCTTCCGGAGCTCGATCGCGAGCGCTTCATCAAATTCGAAAAGCGCGCGCACTGGAGGGAGCCGGTCCCGTGACGGTCGGCATCGATCTTGGATATATCAAAACGATCCTGTCTCACGCCGCCGCGGTGCACGGCGTCGTTGTGACAACTGAACCAATCGATCTCGCTCGGATCGCTCTCGGACGCCTCGGGCTCGTCGGAAAAGGCGATGAGCGTGATCGCCGCCCCACGCAGGACGAACTCGATCGCATTATCTCGGCATTGGAAGCAAATATTAAGCAACAGATTCCAGTTGGTCGTATCATCCGATTTGCGGTCGCAACAGCAATGCGGCAAGACGAAATTTGCAAGAGTTGAATGGCGCGACTTCGACGCCAACGGCCGAATGCTCCTCATTCGAAATCGGAAGGATCCCCCGAAAGAAGAAGGGCAACGACCAGCGAATTCCTCTGTTGGAGGTATCAGGCTATGACGCATGCAAGATCATTGAGGGGCAAGGACGGTTCTCGAATATTCGCGAAGGCCGGATTTTCCCGCAATTAGGCCGCTCACAGATTTAAAACAGGCCACTCTTGGATTCTAAAACAGAATTTAATGGTCTAGGCGGAACCCGGAGACCACATGAGAAATCGTGCCGGCTTCCCTCACCGGCACTTCTAAACTTCGGCCCCAGCTTCCCCCGAACTGGGGTCGATTCTTTAGGAGAGAACTTTGGGCCCGGCGGCGGGGGCCCGCGCTTCAAGTGCCAGTTTCACGAACGAAGGCCGGAGCGCCCTTGTTTTAGCAGGCATCTTGTCCTGCAAATACACGTTGCGCATCCACCGTCGAAATTCTCCTAAGCAACTATCCGGATAGCAGTAAGCAGGTTGAGGATTAGACGCGGACTGCGGGAAATAGCTTGGGTAGTTATGCTCGTACTGGATGCGCTCACCGTGGATCATCTCCAGACCCGCGTCACGCCAACGGTTAGCCCAATGCTGACCAACGCTGATGTCCGGAATAAATTTGTCATCAATGTTCGCACCCTGTCTGATTGGGGTCACGATGATGTCCGACAATTCCTTGAAGATGCTAAAGTAGCCATGCGGGACCCGTGTGGAAAACAAGCGACACGCGGTCGTGGAATAGACTCCGAAATCCGGCTGGATTGGCAGCGACTATCGGCCCAAGCCAGAGCCGGCGCTGCCGTTATACAGCCACTTCCGGGTCTCTTCGTCGGTCCAACCGGGAACAGCGTAGCCCCTGGGGACAGTAACATGTTGGCCGGGGCGCAAGTGGTCCTCGGATTGTTTGGAGCGATGCACCGTCGCGGCGTTGGCAGGAGCACACAAAGTGATCAATACGCCTAAGGTCAAAACAGATCGCATCGTATTTGCTCCATTCAGTCTACCGACCGAGCCGATCATCGCGCACGGGCTATCCCGGCAGCGTCGGCCGTGTCCCTGATCATGTGCGCACGGGCGGCCAAGGCCCCAAGCTGTAGCGGCTTCACGATCGGTCAAATCACATGCGCGCCCTTATGCCGCCGGATTGAAAACTGCTGTCAGGCCGCGCGACTGGCTGATGAGCTTACCGCGGGGCTGGAAACGACTCTTTGACGAACCGATACCGTTGCCGCGCGGGCCGCCTAGGATACCGGCCGGCCGGCGGGCGACCCTGACGGAATCTCGATTGCGCCGGCCCTGGACACCACCGCGGCCGTTATCATCCTCGCGTTGCCGCGACCCTGCGAATCGTTGCCCGCGCCGAAGTCGTTAAAGAGGATAACAGTTTGACCCACGACTGCGACAATTGCGGCTACTATCACGGGTATCAAGTCGCCGCGCCGATCTTTTCTTTGAGCTCGCATCTGCCCGTCTCCTAAGCCGCGCTGCGCTGCTTCAGTCGAAGCTTCGTGCTGTTTACACAAACGACAAATGGACCTTCTATTTAATCATCCCACTAAAATCTTCTTTAAGCGCGATAGGTCGCCTTCCATCGCGAGCCCTACATAATGTCGTGTCGTTGATTGCCGTGGGGGAAACCCGCCGGCGGAACCCGCGCCCTCACTCTCATCGTCCGGATGAGCACATCGGCGTGAACCACGGACCTTAAGCCACGGGAACGCGTTGCTGTGAATGTTGGGGCGATCCGGAACGGGAGCTTTAACAGTGAGCGCTATTCCTCTTCACATTCAAAGACGCTTCGAGCAGCGATGGGCTTCTCGCTTCACTCTTCCGGCTGCGTCAAACGCCCCAAGGAATGTTGGAACGAAAGCCGCACCATCAACGGGTCGCCGCGCGCGGCAGAAACCAAAGAAAACCCCGCCGGCGTGAACCGGCGGGCATCGTGCCAATCGCTTCAGGCTGCCATTGTTTGTACGGCCTCGCCAAAATTACGCAGCAGATAGAAATTCCAGTCGCGATGATGGCGGGACTTAGCTTCTTCGTCCTCATCCTCGATTTGCTCCCCGTCCGGCCACAGATGGCCGTTTTGGACATGCTGGGCTGCACATCTCAGGATTGCTTCCAAGCCGGCCAGCGACGTTGGCATGACGCCGAGCTTCGATGGCGATGCTATCGGCCTTTATTCCACCGCCGTGCCGCCGCTCAGTGCAGCGTTTCGAGATATGCGACCAGGTCGGCGCGCTCGGCGTCGTCCTTCAGGCCGGCGTAGACCATCGACGTGTCCGGCACCATCGCGCGAGGATTGGCGAGATATTTGTCGAGGGTGGTGGCGTCCCAGGCGACACCGAGCTTCTTGTGGTCGGCGGTGTAGTGGAAGCCTGGAACGCTGCCGGCCGGACGGCCGACCACGCCGAACAACGTCGGGCCGATGCGGTTCTGGCCCGCCACCACGGCGTGGCAGATGCCGCACTGCGCCTTGAAAATCTTCTCGCCGGCCGCGGGGTCGGCGGCGAGGGCGGCGGTGGCGTATCCGGCGAGCAGCAGGCCGGCAATCACGGTGCGCCTCATGCGACAGTTACTTTGCCTTCCCCTGATCGCCGCTTCAATGATACTTTGGGCCTTTTCCATTGTCATCATGACAGTCGTACTCCTGATCGAGGACAGTCAGGCTGCCTTCGGCAACAAGCCGTGCGGGTCGAGCACGAATTTGGCGGCGATGCCCTGGTCGAATTGGGCGTAGCCCTTCGGCGCATCCTCCAGGCTGATCGCTTTGGCATTGACGATCTTTGCGATCGGCAGGCGGTCGTTCAGCAGCGCCATCATCAGCTGCCGATTGTAGCGCAGGACGGGCGTCTGGCCGGTGTGGAAGGAGTTCGACTTGGACCAGCCAAGGCCGAGGCGAAGACTGAGGTTGCCGGTCTTGGCGGCCTTGTCGTGCGCGCCGGGATCTTCGGTGACATACAATCCCGGTATGCCGATGGCGCCAGCCGGCCGGATGATCTCCATCGCCTGGTTCAGCACGATCGCGGGCTGATCGCCTCCTCCATGGCCCTTGGCTTCGAAACCCACCGCATCGATGACCGAATCCACCGTGGGTTCGCCGACGACCGCGGCCACCTGCTCGCCAAGGCGATCGTGTTTGGTGAGATCGATCGGGACGAAACCGACCTTTTTGGCGTGGCCTAGCCGTGCCTCGTTCATGTCGCCGATCATGATCACAGCCGCACCCAGCAGTTGGGCGGAGGCAGCCGCCGCGAGGCCTACCGGACCGGCGCCTGCGACGTAGACCGTCGAGCCCGGCTTGACGCCCGCATTCAACGCGCCGTGGAAGCCGGTCGGCAGGATGTCCGTCAGCATGGTCAGATCCATGATCTTGGACATGGCCTGGTTCTTGTCCGGGAACCTGAGCAGGTTGAAATCGGCATAGGGGACCATGACGTAGCGGGCCTGCCCGCCGATCCAGCCGCCCATGTCCACATAGCCATAGGCGCCACCGGCGCGACCGGGATTGACCGTCAGGCACACGCCGGTATCGGTCTCGCGGCAGGCGCGGCATCGCCCACAGGCGACGTTGAACGGCACCGAGACGAGATCGCCCAACGCGATCATCTCGACATCCGAGCCCTTCTCTATCACCTCGCCCGTGATCTCGTGCCCGAGCACCATGCCTGCCGG
>Ga0209839_10000924_pt1 | contig 14943 bp, 12 predicted proteins | sample OrgsoiDNA2013050_FD_185800 | JGI IMG/M metagenome (GOLD analysis project Ga0209839, IMG submission 185800) | Permafrost soil microbial communities from the Arctic, to analyse light accelerated degradation of dissolved organic matter (DOM) -... | ecosystem: Environmental > Terrestrial > Soil >... | reverse complement strand
ATGGTTGCGCCCCGCTCTGAGCGCACTGACAGCTGACCCGACATACGGTCGGCCAGCTCACTGGCGATCGCCAGGCCGAGTCCCGACCCCTGGGCGTCGTCGGCGGTGTAGAACGGCTCGAAGATGCGCGGCAGCGCCTGGCGGTCGATGCCATCCCCGTCGTCGCGGACCGCGAGCTGCACACGACCGTTGTCGCGCCCGGCGGTGACCACGATCTGGGTGCCGGCGGGGGTGTGGGTGAGCGCGTTGTCGATCAGGATTCGCATGATCTGGGCGATCCGGACGGGGTCGCACTGCGCTTCGGTGCGGCGCGAGGCGAGTCGCAGCTCGAGGTGCGAATCGTGTTGGGCGAGGGTCGGCTCGAACTCGCCGGAGACCGACCGGGTCAGCTCCCCGAGATCGACCAGCTCGGGCCGCAGCTCAAGCGACCCGGCCTCCAGGCGCGAGAGGTCCAGCAGGTCGACCGACAGCTTGCGCAGCCGGGCGACCTGCTCCTTGAGTGCTTCCAGGAACCGCCGCCGAGTCTCCGCGTCGAGGTCCTCGTCTTCCAGCAGCTCGATGAAACCCCCGAGCGAGAAGATCGGGGTGCGGAGCTCGTGCGAGGCGGTGGCGATGAACTTCTTGCGCGCGAGCTCGAGCTGGCCCAGTTGCTGCTGCATCTCGTTGAATGCGACGGCGAGCTGGCCGAGCTCGTCGGCCGAGTCAACCGGAATCGGATGGCTGAACTCGCCCGCCGCGACCCGCTTGGCGGCCAGCTCCAGGCGCTTGACCCGCTGAGCCAGTGCGCGCGCGACCAGATAGCCGCCGATCAGCGCCAGCAACAGCGCGATCCCGCCGGCGACGAGGATCTCGTGGCGTACGATCGCGACGTTGCGCACGATGTCGGACACCTGCGCCGAGTACACGATCACCGCCGCGACGCGACCCAGGTACGGGATCGGGTAGACGGCCTCGGCAATCATCCCCGCCTGGCTGGACTCGGTCCCCGTCGTGAGTCTCCTGACGCTGATCGCGCGATACGCCACCGGGTAGGTCAGCCACCCCGAGGCGGCCGGATTGCTCGAGTCCGCCTGCACCGAGAGCTGCAGGCCGCCCTGGGCGCGGTTCACCGACAGCAGCGTTACCCGGTCGCCGGACACGCCGCCGGCGCGGACCACCGTCAGGCGGACGGCCGAGGCGGCGGTCGAGCTGCCGACCGTTCTGCGGATCGCGTTCGAGTCACGCCGTGCGGCGTCCGAGAGCTGACTCAGCTTCTCGCCCATCAGGCGCGTCTGGAGCCCGGGCGCCACGGCGACATAGAGGGCTCCGAGCGCGACCGCGGTGATGGCGAAGAAGATCAGCGCGAGCCGATTACGCAGCGACAGCCTGATCGGCACTGGTGCTCCTAGAGCTCCGTGTCGCGGAAGCGGTAGCCGACGCCGCGGACCGTGAACAGGAACTCCGGGTCCTTCGCATCGCGTTCGAGCTTCTCGCGCAGGTGCCTGATATGCACGTCGATCGTGCGCTGGTCACGGTAGGCGGAGTCGCCCCAGATTCGCGCCAGCAGCATGTCGCGCGTGAATACGCGTCCCGGAGCGCGCGCCAGCACGGACAGAATCTCGAACTCGACGTAGGTGAGCTGCGCCTCATCGCCTCGCACTCGGACTGTGCGCTTGGGGAAGTCGATCCGCAACTCGCCCACTTCCAGCGGCGCCTCGTCGGGCGCGGTCTCCGCGGGCCGGCTCATCTCGGCGCGTCGCAGGGCGGCCTTGATGCGGCTCGAGAACTCCCGCAGCGAAAACGGTTTGGTGATGTAATCGTCGGCACCCAGCTCGAGTCCGACCACCTTGTCGATCTCCTCCGACTTCGCGGTCAGCATGATGATCGGTACCGAGCTGCGGCTACGCAGGCGGCGGCAGACCTCGAGCCCGTCGATCCTGGGAAGCATCAAGTCGAGCACCACGAGGTCGAACGGCTGCTCGTCGAAGCGGTCCAGGGCTTGCCGACCGTCGGTGGCCTGGACGACGTCATAGCCCTCCTTGCGCAGTGGGTAGGAGAGCAGCGTCTGGATCGACTGCTCATCGTCTACCAGCAGGATGCGCGCTGAGTGATCGGGCACGTTTATCTCCTAACGACCAGCTAAGGGTAGTCGCCACGGCGCGACTGAGCGGCATCTCGCCGCTCGGAGGCCAGATAACCTCCTTGGCCGATGCTCGATCCGCGGATCTACCGCTCCGGCTTTGCAATCGTTGCGTTGGCCTTGGTCGTGCTCGCGTTCTCGCTGCAGGATCAGCCGGGGCCGCTGGGCACGACGCTCCCACCGGATGTATTCAACGGCCAGAACGCCTATGAGAGCATGGTCTCGCTGGCGGCCAGCGACCCCCTGCGCCGGCCCGGATCCGAGGGCGATGACGCGCTCGCCACGCAGGTCGCCAACTCCCTGGCCCACGACGGCTTCACGGTCTCCACGAACACGTTCACCGGTCGCACGGTTGACGGCTCGCGCACGCTCGAGAACGTAACCGCGATTCGGCCCGGGATCTCCAACGGGAGCATTGTCGTGATGGCACACCGAGATGCGCTGGGCTCGCCGGCGATCGCGGATCTGTCCGGCACCGCGGCGCTGATCGAACTCGCGCGCGACCTGGCCGGCGAAACGCTCAACCATACGGTCGTGCTCGCTTCGACCAGCGGCTCCGCGGGAACCGCCGGGGCGATTCGGCTTGCGTCAACGCTCGGCGGCCGGATCGACGCGGTGATCGTGCTCGGCGATCTCGCCGGCTCGCATGTGCGCGAGCCGGTCGTCGTACCCTGGTCCGACGGTCAGCAGGTGGCGCCCCCGATGCTCCGCAACACGGTCGCGGCGGCGCTTGGCGCGCAGGCCGGATTGCGCCCCGGTGCCACCAGCATGGCCGGCCAGTTTGTCCACCTCGCGTTCCCGCTGACGATCTCCGAGCAGGGGCCGTTTGGGGCTCGGGGAGAGCCTGCGGTGCTGCTGTCACTTTCGGGCGAGCGCGGTCCCGCGGCCGACGCGCCGGTCCAGGGGCCGGACCAGATCACCGCGCTTGGGCGGACCGTTCTGCAGACGATCAGCGCGCTCGACGGTGGCCCCGCGGTGGCCGCTCCGTCCAGCTACGTGCTGTTGGCCGGCAAGGTGGTGCCCGGATGGGCGATCGAGCTGTTCGTGCTCGCGTTGATCGTGCCCGTGCTGCTGGCCACGGTCGACGGCTTGGCCCGCGCGCGCCGCCGTGGGCACGTTCTCTGGCGCTGGGTCATCTGGGTGCTCGCCGGCGCCCTACCGTTCGCCCTGGCCGCGCTGGTGATCCTTGGCGCGAGGCTGACCGGCGCGATCGGCGCCGCGCCCGCGGGGCCGGTCGGTGCCGGTGCGGTTCCGCTCCACGGCGCCGGCATCGCCGTGCTAGCCGTAGCGGGCTGCGTGCTGCTGCTGTCGTTCGCGCTCCTGCGTCCGCTGGTCATCCGCCTCGCGGGGGGCGGCCAGGCGAGGTCGGCCCACCACGCTGGGGAGCCGCCAAGCGAAGGCGCTGGGGCGGCCGTGCTGCTCGTGATGTGCTTGGTGACGATCGCGATCTGGTTTGCCAACCCGTTCGCCGCGGCGCTGGTCGTGCCCGCGTTACATCTTTGGATGTGGGTGGTCACCCCCCAGGTGCGTCTGCGCCCATTGGTTGTGCTGGCGTTGTTCCTGGCCGGTCTGGCCCCTCCGGCGCTGGTGGTCCTGTACTACGCGCTGACGCTGGGGTTCGGCCCGCTTGGCGTGGCGTGGAACGCGGTCCTGCTGCTGGCCGGGGGCGAGGTGGGGATCCTGGCAGCGCTCGAGTGGAGCGTCGTCTTTGGCTGTGTGGCCAGCGTGGCGCTGATCGCGCTGCGAGCGGCACGCAGGGACCGTCCCGAGCAGGCTCCGGTGACGGTTCGTGGCCCGATCACCTATGCCGGGCCGGGTTCGCTGGGAGGAACCGAGTCGGCGCTTCGCCGTTGATGGGGATCCGGCGTAACCGAATCTCGCGAGGTTGGACTATCTGCGCGGTACGGCGATGCGACGACTGATCCGCGATATCTCATCGGTGCTGATCCTGTCGGGACTGCTGCTGGTGCTCGACGCGGGCGTCACGCTGGTCTGGCAGGAGCCGGTGACCGCCGCGATCGGCCTGATCATGCGCGGCGAGATCAATCAGCACTACCTGAGCTATCGGAGTGCCCCGCTGTCTCGGCTGGACAGGCACGCGCTGGTCAGCCTGCCCTCTCAGCAACAGCGGATCGCCTTTCTGGCTCGTCGCGAGGAGCGCCAGATCAGCACCGGAGACGCGATTGGGCGAATCACGATCGCGAAGATCGGCGCCAGCTACGACATCGTGCAGGGCACCGACACCGCGAGCTTGGAGAAGGGCCCGGGGCATTATCCGTCCACCTCGTTACCGGGCCTGGGCCAGACCGTCGCGATCGCAGGTCACCGAACCACATATCTGGCCCCGTTCCGGCACATCGACGCGCTGACCCCTGGCAACAGGATCGTGCTGAAGATGCCCTACGCCAAGTTCACTTACGTGGTCCAGTACCACAAGATCGTCCTGCCTACCGCAGTCTGGGTAACGAACAACGTGGGCTACGATCGCCTGGTCCTGTCGGCCTGTAATCCGCTTTACAGCGCCGCCCAGCGGATCATCGTGTTTGCGCGCCTGGCGCATGTGCAGCCGCTCGGCGCCACCCGGTCAGCCGCGTAGCGTCCAGCCGTCCCAAAATGCGGAGTGGACAAATGTTTGAGCTCCGACTCGGCGAAATTGAGCCGTGTCCAACCCACGCCGAAAAGGAGTCAAAGGCTCGCATTCCGGTTGAACTCTGGATCGCGAGCGCACCCCGGCGAAAGGATCGCGACATGCAGATGGTCGAACTTCAGGCGCAAGTTGGCCGAGGCGAGTATCAGGTTGACCCCGGCGCTGTAGCCGCCGCAATCGTGCGGCGGCTGCAGGAATTCACCCTCAAGCCTTCTGAGCCACCGTGGCTCAGAAGGCGTGCTCGTAGCCGGCCAGATCCCCCTCAGCGTCTGTGAACGTCACCCCGCCGGCGCGGTGCACAACCTGCCCGATGGGTGTCAGCCGAGCGTCCCCGCCGAGGCTGGCGCTCGCCGGCATGCAGGCGCACAGTTCGTAATCCTCACCTGCCGTCGCCGCGAACACTCGCGCGTCGACACCAAGTGCAGGAGCGAGATCAGTGAGTCCATCGGCGAGCGGCAGGCGCTGGAGCGACAGCTCGATCCCGACACCGCTGCGCAGCGCGAGATGGCGAGCATCGGTCGCCAGACCGTCCGAGAGGTCGATCATCGCCCGGGCTCCCAGCGCACTCAGGGCAAGGCCCTCGGCGAGCCTAGGTTCCGGTCGCGCGTAGCGTTCCCGGAGCGCATCGGCGACCGGCTCGGCCAGTGAATCCGCCCGTGCCGGCTGCTCGAGCAGCGCCAGCCCCGCTCCGGCGCCACCCAATGTTCCGGTGACGGCCACTACGTCACCGACCTTCGCCCCGTCGCGACCGACCAGCTCGCCGGGGTCCGAGGCCCAGCCGACGACGGTGAACGAAACCGTCAGAGCGCCGGCCGTGGTCACGTCTCCGCCCGCGATCGCGACCCCCAACCTCGATGCCAGCGACTGCGCGCCGCGAGCCACCGAGACCGCGTCGGAGAGCTGCATGCCCGCCGGCAGCCCGAGCGTCATATAGGCCTCGCCGGCATCCGCCCCCATCGCCGCGAGGTCGGACAGCGCGCCCGCCAGCGCGCGGTGGCCGATATCGGCCGGCGATAGCTGCTCGCGGCGAAAGTGCACCCCGTCAACCATCGAATCGACCGAGGTGACGGCGTAGCCACGGGCGCGTACGACCGCAGCATCATCACCCAGCCATCGCAGCACGCGGGGGCCCCCGGGACCCAGAACGAGCTCCAGCGCGTCGATCAGCTCGAGCTCGCGCATGCCCGCCGTTACGTGGACCGCGGTGCGCTCAGCGGTGGCGGTAGACGATCCGCGCGCGGTCGAGATCGTAGGGCGATAGCTCGACGCGCACGCGATCCCCGGGCAGGATCCGAATCCGGAAGCGGCGCATCTTCCCGGCCACGTGACCGAGCACGACTCGGTCCATGTTGTCGAGCTTGACGCGGAACATCGCGTTCGGCAGCGCCTCGACCACCTCTCCCTCCAGCTCGACCTTTTCTTCCTTTGGCATCCGTCAACGACCCTACCAGCCCGGGCGTGACGGACGCTAGTGAGTCTTGATGCCGGTGCCGCCGTTGGTGGCTGCGGGTGGGTTCCCGCGGCTGGTGGGCGAGTTGCCGGCGCCGGTCCCGCCCGTGGTCGAAGGGGGCTGCGACGGGCTGGTCGTGCTGGTCGTGGGAGTCTGGGTGGCCCCGCCCGTGCCGGTCGGGCCGCTACCCGTGGTGTCGGTTCCCGTGCCTACGCCGGAGCCGCCGGTGACCGAGAAGTTTCCGAAGAACGACGTTCCTTGGAACGGCTCGGCCGGCTGCGGGAAGTCACCGCAGTAGGCGCCGCTCGCCTCCTGCATGAAGTCGTGCCAGATCGGTGCGGCCAGCGCGCCACCGAAGCCGTCGGCCATCGGAATGTTTCCCTGGGGGAAGCCGACCCACACCGCCGTCGACATCCTCGGGGTGTAACCGACGAACCATGCGTTCTCCAGGTTGTTGGCGGTTCCGGTCTTGCCGGCCGCCGGGCAGCCGTAGCCGGCCGCGGTGCCGGTTCCGCTGGTGATCACCTGTTTGAGAACCTGGGTGGCCGCGTACGCCTCGCCGTCGCTGAACACCCGCTTGGGCGGCTGATCGCCGAGGTGGTCGACGCTGCCATCGGGGAACACGACCTTGTTGATGATCGTCGCGGGGTAGTGGGAGCCGCCGTTGGCCAGGGTCGCGTATGCGTCCGCCATCTCCAGTGGCGTGACGCCGATTCGCAGTCCCCCGATCGCCTCCGCCGGAAGCGCGTCCAGATGCGAGGTGACGCCCATCGCGTAAGCCGTGTCACGGACCTTGTCGGGACCGAGATCCGCGTCCAGTTGGGCGAATACGGTGTTATCCGAGAGCACCGTCGCCTTGGTGACGTTGATGTCGCCCTGGTAGGAGTCCTCGGCGGTGTGGACCTCGTAGTCGGGGAATCCGGGCAGCCAGCCCGCGCCCAGGAAGTGCGAGTTGTAGAACGTCTGGTTCGGGTCGCCATGGAAGTCGTGGATCAGCGTCATCAACACGAACACCTTGAACGACGAGCCCGGCTGCCGGTGGGCCTGGGTCGCATAGTCGAAGCTCGTCTGGCTGTAGGAAGACGATGACGCGATCGCCAGGATGTGCCCGTCGGAGGGATTCACGGTGGCCAGCCCGGCCGCCGGCTGTCCTGGGCCGCCCTCGTGGGCGAGGATCGCGGACACCGCCTCCTGCTGCTTGCGCAGGTCGATCGTCGTGTAGATCTTCAGGCCGCCCTCGCTCACCTTGGGGCAGTCGGTCGGAGTCTTGGGGCAGTACTGGCGCTCGAGCGACTGCTGCACGTAGTCGAACACGTATGGCCACTTGTGGACGATGTAAGCGGGGTCGCGCTTGACCTCCAGCGGCCGGCGGGCGGCCGCGCCGGCCTCGGCGTGGGTGATGTCGTGAGCCTGGACCATCGCGGTCAGGACCTCTAGACGACGACGGCGCGCAGCGCCCGAGTCGATGAACGGGTTGTACTCCGAGGGAGCCTGGGGCAGCCCGGCCAGTAGCGCCGATTGGGCCAGATCAAGTTGCGAGACAGGCTTGTTGAAGAACATCTGCGCGGCGGCTTGCACGCCGTATGCGGTCTGCCCACCGACCGTGCCGTAGGGCACGTCGTTCAGATAGCTGGTGAGGATCCAGTTCTTGTCGTGAATGTTCTCGAGCTGCTCGGCGAGCTTGGCCTGGACGATCTTGTACTTGAGGTTGTGATTCGCCCTGATCTGCGGGGGGAGGTACACGTTGTCGATCAGCTGCATCGTCAACGTCGATGCGCCCTGAAGGCTGTCGCCGCCACTGACCGCGTCCTTGATCGCCGCCCGCAGGATGCCCTGGTAGTCCAGCGCTCCATGCTGATAGAAGCGACGATCCTCGATCGCGATCGTTGCGGCCTTGAGGATGGGCGGGATCTGGCTCGCCGTCACGGCCGCATGCAGGTCCGGTGACCAGATGTAGCCGAGTGGCTCTCCGTCGGCGGCGAACACCTCCGACGGCTGACCCGGTACCGCGGGCTTGAGATGCGTGATGTCCGGCGCTGCGTGGGTGACGTTCACCACCCAGCCGGCCACAGCCAACCCTCCGACCGCGAGCGCGCAGATGGTCAGCATCAGGGTCAGGGCGAATACCCGTTTGATCGGAGATCCGCGATTGCGCCGGCGGCGCTTGTATCGTTCGCGTCGGCTCATGGAATAAGGGCAGGCAAAGGTGACGCTGGAGCGCGGAACGCGCGATCGCGGCGCCGAACTGGACGAGCAAGTCTAGCTGGGAGGATCTTTCGGCTCGCCGGTTCTGGCTCCTTCAATGGTGCCAAGATCACAGCGCCGATGCAGGCTGCCAACCGATCCGGTCCCCGAACGCTGCTCGTCGACGCGCTCGGCACGATCGTGGCGCTGGCGCCGCCGGCTCCGGCGCTGTGCCGCGAGCTGGCGGACCGCTTCGGGATCGAGGTTTCAGAAGCGCAGGCCGCTGAGGCGCTGGCGGCAGAGATCGCCTATTACCGCGCGCATCTCGACGACGGCCGTGACGGGCCGAGCCTGACCGCGCTGCGCCGTCGCTGCGCGGAAGTGCTCCGGGGAGCGCTGCCGACGTCTGAGCCGCTGGCGCGGTTACAGAACGCGTCGCTGACCGAAGCGTTGCTCGCTTCGCTTCGCTTTTCCGCGTTTCCCGACGCCCGCGGAGCGCTGGCGGCCGCCCGTGAGCGCGCCGAGCGGGTGATCGTGGTCAGCAACTGGGACGTCTCGCTGGGGGAGGTGCTGGCGCGGATCGGGCTCGCGCCGCTGCTTGACGGCATCGTCACCTCGGCCGAGGCGGGTGCGCGTAAGCCCTCGCCGAGCATCTTCAGGCAGGCGCTCGCCCTGGCCGGGACCAGCGCGGGGTGCGCAATTCATGTCGGCGACAGCCTCGAGGAGGACGTCGCAGGCGCCCGCGCCGTAGGTATCGCGCCGGTTCTGGTGCGCCGAGACGGCGAGCCCGGACCCCCGGGGGTGCGAACGATCGCGAGCCTGACGGAGCTCGCTGACGGGGTCGCGGATCCGACGGACCCTAATCTCTGCTGACACTGATGCCGAGCCTGCCTCCGCCGCTGTTGCCCCGTCCGGCGTCGGTCCCTGAGCCCGACGAGCCGCGGCTGGGGCCTGACCAGCCGCCGTGGCGGGTCTGGGCCGCCCCGGCGGCAGTCGCGGCCGGGTTCGCGCTGGGAGTGTTCGGGACGATCGTCGTCGAGCTGATCGGCCAGGCGGGCGGCTCGAGCGCGTCGCATCCGACCCCGGCCACGGCGATCATCGGTGACGTCGTGTTCGATCTCGGGTTCGTCGCGGCGGCGCTGTACTTCGCCTCGCTCCAAGGGCGCCCGAGTGCCGCGGACTTCGGGTTTCGACGCGTTCGTCTGCGCGTTGCGGTGAAAGCGTTCGCGCTCGCCGCGGTCAGCTACTACGGCCTGACGGCGATCTACGCCTCGCTGCTGGCGCTGCATGGTCAGGACAAGCTCCCCAGCGAGCTCGGCGTCGACAAGAGCACGGCGGCGCTCGTTGCCGCGGCGGCGTTCGTGTGCGTGATCGCGCCGATCGCCGAGGAGTTCTTCTTCCGCGGGTTCTTCTTTGGCGCGCTGCGCGGCTGGCGGATTGAAATTGCCGGGCGCGATGTCGGAACCTGGATCGCCGCGGCCGTGACCGGGGTTCTGTTCGGGCTCGCCCACACCGGCTCAGCGAATCCGCAATACCTGATCCCGCTGGGCTTTCTCGGCTTCGTGCTGTGCATCGTGCGCTGGCGGACCGGCTCGTTGTACCCGTGCATGGCGCTGCACAGCGCCAACAACTCGCTCGCGCTGGGGGTTACCCAGCTGCACTGGAGCCCGGTCGAGATTCTGGGCCTGATACTCGGCTCGTGGCTGTTGATCGGCGCGGTCACCGGCCCGCTCGGCTGGCGATCGCCGAGCATTGCGTGAGGTCTTGCAGCGCGCGAGTTGGTTGACTGGTTTACTTTCTCTTGATGCCACTCCGTCGCGTCCCGCTCAGAATCGCCGCGCTGCTCGTCCCGCTGACCGTCGCGCTGGTGTTCACGGGGCCCGCGGTGGCTCCGGCGAGCGCTGCCGGTGGCCCGGCCGCGAAGACAACCACGGCGAGCACGCCGCCACCCGCCACCAAGCCAAAGCCCAAGCCGAAGCCCAAGCCCAAGCCGACCAGCCCAGCAACCTCGGTGCCGCCGACCAGCACCGGACCGGCGAAGGCGTCAGCCCGCCTCTACGTCTTCGACACGTTCTTCGTCGACCGCCAGCCGGTCACGGTCCCGAAGCGGACGCTGCACGTCGGCGGAGTCGTGCGGCCGTTCGCGGCCGGTCAGTGGGTCTCGGTGCGCACGTTCCTCGGCCGCAAGCTGATCAAGACCGATCGATTGCGGATCAGGCGCTCGCGCAACGGCGCCTACGGCGCGTTCACCGAGTCGGTGTCGAGCCCCGGCGTCGGCGGCGTGAGCGTCGATGTGAATCACGCCCGCACGGCTCAGATGGTCGGCTGGAAGTCATCGCGGACGCTGACCGTGCTTGACGACAGCGTCGGCTTCGGCTCGACCGGACGGTTCGTGCAACTGATCCAGCAGCGCCTTGCCGCGCTTCACTTCTACATCCCGCAGACCGGGGTCTACGACCAGGGTACGGGCCTGGCGATCGACGCCTATCACCGGATGCTCCGCAGGGGCACCTCCCAGAGCCTCGATGCCGCCACGGCCAGCTCGCTGCTGGACGGGATCGGCACGTTCAAGGTCCGCGATCCCGGCGCCGGCACGCATGCAGAGGGCAATCTCTCCGTCCAGTTGATTGCCCTGGTCAACGGGTCGCACGTGTACCGGATCTACCCGATCAGCTCCGGTAAGCCATCGACGCCCACGGTGCTCGGACACTTCAGCGTCTACGAGCGCGTGCCCGGCTATCTGCCGGATGGGATGTACTACTCGGACTTCTTCATCGGCGGGTATGCGATCCACGGTTACGACCCGGCCCCGGATTATCCGGCCAGCCACGGCTGCATGCGCCTCCCGATCGTCGACGCGATCTCGGCCTTCAACTGGCTGAACTACGGCGACGTAGTCGACGTCTACTACTGAACCGCGTTTTCGGCGGCGCATGACGCTGGAGGCCAGCACCGCACGTGATCGCCTGCTCGCCGAGCTGCGCGAGCACGCGCTGGTGATCGGTGAGGTGGTCCTGACCAGCGGCGCGAGGGCTCAGTACCTGGTCGACGCCAAACGGGCGATTCTCCGGCCCAGCGGGTTTCTCGCCCTGTCCGAGCTGGTTGCCGGACAGGCGGATGCTTGGGGCGCGACAGCGGTCGGAGGGATGACGATGGGCGCCGACCCGATCGCCTGTGCGGCGCTCGCCGGTGGTGCCCGCGTGAAAGCGTTCTTCGTGCGCAAGGAGTTAAAGCAGCACGGTCTCGCGCGACGGATCGAGGGTCCCCTGCTGGAGCCGGGCGACCGCTGCATGTTGGTCGAGGATGTCGTGACCACCGGCGGCTCGACGATCCGCGCGCTCGAGGCGATTCGCGCCGAGGGTCACCAGGTGTGCGGCGTGCTGGCGATCTGCGATCGGCTGGCCGGCGGCGCGGAGGCGATCGAGCGCGCCGCTCAGGCGCCATTCCGGTCGCTGACGACGATCGACGAGGTCTACCCGGAGCGCCCGGACCGCAACGGCTGAGGGCTATGACGGTAGCGTCCGGCAGTCCGGTCGGACCTGATGCAGCGCCTGCACCTTCCAGCCGCCGGGCTTGGGCGTGAACAGCACGATCGGCGTTCCCCGGGCGATCGCCTCAGAATATTTGTAGCCGACCGCCGCGACGTTCACCCGCAACGTCCACGCCAGCACCGTCTGGGACTCGAGCCGGGTCAACGGCTCGCCGCAGCCGCGCAGGCGGGCTGCTCCGCCGAGTCGGCGCACGACACCCGCCAGACGGTCGATCTCCGTCGTCCGTGCGTGCTGGGTCTGCAGGTCCTTGTGCTCGGTGCGTGCGCTCGAGAGCGCAGCGGGGAGGAGGCTCACGATCAGCACCGCGACGACGGCGGCCCCCGACCAGACGGGTGCGCCCGCCGGTCGCGGCGGGTCGGCGAGGAGCCTGCCAACGGCGACGGCGGCGATCACGACCATCACCGCGCCGGCCTCGAACATGTAGCGCGCCAGTCCGGGCCATCCGTGCAGCGCGAACGCGATCTCGATCACCACCCACGCGAGCACCCCGCCGGCCAGCACCAGCGTGACCCGGTCCCGGCGCCGGAAGGCGAGCACCACCGACAGCAACGCGGCAAGCTCGAGCGGGAACGCATACAGGTCCAGGAAGCGATTGATCGTGCCCGACACCTTGTTGCCCGACAGGGCGCGACCGGAATCCAGGGCGTTGCTCGCGGCCACGAACGGCGTGCGGGAGGTCAGCGCCGGGATCCCAAACCACAGCAGCGCGACCGCCACCAATCCGGTGCCGATCAGCCACCGCGTCGAGGGAATCGCCCGCCAGGCCCAGATCGCGTACAGACCGACGAACGGCCACACCTCGGGCCGACCCAGCGCGGCCAACCCCCCGAGCACCAATGCCCATCGCGGACGGTCTGAAAGGTGGCAGTCGATCGCGCCCAGGCACAGCGAGACGATCATCGGGTCCGATTGCGCGCTCAGCACATAGTGGGAGTAGTCCTGGATCCCCAGCAGCGCGAGTCCCGCGAACACGCCGGCGGCGATCCCCGCCCAGCGGCGCTCGGGAGGGGCCGCGGTGAGTCGGTAGGCGATCCGCGCCGCGAACACCACGCCGCTGAGCGAGACCGCCACCGAGGTGATCATCCACAACCACATCTGGTAGTGCCCGGCGAGCGCGAACGGCACCGTGAACAAGTAAGGCAACGGCTTCCACGACGGCGCGGCATTCGTATCCAACGAGGCGGTCAGGGTCTGGTGGCCCCACACCAGCCACCCGTAGGGGTCGAACCCGGGGCGTGTGCGGGCCACGACCACGAGCCCCGCGGAGAGCGTGACCAGCCCGACTGCGATCGCCCACCAGGGGTGCCGGCGCGCGAACATACGCAGCGTCCACGGCTCGGGCGAGGGCGGTCGCTCCGGGGGCGTGGGCGCCGACTCCTGGATCGACGGTGCTTCTAGCGTGCGCTGTGACACGAGGACGCGCCGACGGTAGCACGGGCGATCGTCAGATCGTATTAGCCGTAAAGCGGGTAGCTGTAAGAGGTGCGATGCCCCCGGCAGGAATCGAACCTGCATTCCGCGCTTAGGAGGCGCGTGCTCTATCCGTTGAGCTACGAGGGCCGGCTGCGACAGCGTAACCGCCCGGCTAGCTTCGTTTAGGAAGGGTTAACCTTGATCGACAGACACCGTCGTGTGTGCTATCCCCGCTATGTGCAGGGATCCCTGGGGCCGAACCGAAGTCAGCATCGCCCATGAGCTATGGCTCGTCCGAGCTGCTGCTGGAATCCGATGCCACCGTCGAGAGCGTCGAGCTGGTCAGCGGCGAAATCGCCGCGCGCTCGCCCCTGCAGCTGTTCTGGCGGCGATTCCGCGCCGATCGGGTCGCGCTCGTGTCCGCCGCCTTCATCGTGTTCCTGATCTTCGTGGCGATCGCGGCGCCGCTGATCGTCGGTCTGTTCGGCGTCTCCGGTCCCAACGTCCAGAACCCGAACGCGCTCGACGTGTTCGGCAGCCCCACCGGTCCCAGTGCCGCCCACCCGTTCGGTGTGGACCAGCTCGGCCGCGACGTGCTGTCGCGAACGATCTACGGCGCCCGGGTGTCGCTGATCGTGGGAATCTTCGGCACCCTGTTCGCGGCGTTCTTCGGCACGATCGTCGGGCTGATCGCCGGCTACTACCGTGGCTGGGCCGACACCCTGCTATCCCGCGGGGTCGACGTGTTCCTGGCCTTCCCGGTGCTCGTTCTGGGGCTCGGCATCGGCGCGGCCTGCGGGGTGCGGGGCTGCCTCAGCGGGCTGATCCAGCCGGGCCTCGGGACGGTGATCTTCATCATCATCATCAGCAGCTTCACCTACATCGCGCGGATCGTGCGCGGCCAGGTGCTGTCGCTGCGTGAGAAGGAGTTCGTCGAAGCGTCGCGATCGCTCGGGGCGTCCAACTCCCGGATCGTGTTTCGGGAGATCCTCCCGAACCTGCTCGCGCCGCTGGTCGTCTACTCGAGCCTGCTGATCCCGCAGAACATCCTGCTCGAGGCCGGTCTGTCGTTCCTGGGCGTGGGCGTCCGGCCGCCGACCTCCAGCTGGGGCCAGATGATCTCCGACGCCACCCCGATCTTCACCACCGCCTGGTGGTACATGGTGTTCCCGGGCGTGGCGCTATTGCTTACCGTACTCGCGTTCAACCTGGTTGGCGACGGCCTGCTTGACGCGCTCAACCCGAGAGGGTCGACACGATGAGCAGCAACCGTATGGGGCGCCAACGTCCCAGGTCAGTCACACACAAGAGGAGGCACTACATGAGAAACCGTCCACGAATGGTGGTCATCGCGGTGATCGCCGGGCTGGTGGCGATCGGCCTGGCCGCCTGCGGCGGGTCGAGCAGCAGCTCGGCCAGTTCCAGCGGCGCCAGCGGCTCCGCCACAACCCAGAGCCTGCCGCTGAAGCCGGGCGAGAACCCGACCGGCCAGCAGCTGACCGGCAAGACCAAGGGCGGGGCGTTGACCGTCTATTCGAGCGAGGACTTCGAGCACCTGGACCCGGGCGAGTCGTATTTC
>Ga0209839_10000922_pt1 | contig 14958 bp, 15 predicted proteins | sample OrgsoiDNA2013050_FD_185800 | JGI IMG/M metagenome (GOLD analysis project Ga0209839, IMG submission 185800) | Permafrost soil microbial communities from the Arctic, to analyse light accelerated degradation of dissolved organic matter (DOM) -... | ecosystem: Environmental > Terrestrial > Soil >... | reverse complement strand
AGGGAGGACGCGTGAGCCGGGACGCGGGCCAAAACGCGGGCCCAGGCGCGCCCCGGGCCAGCGAGGAGCCGCTCTGCCAGGCCTACGACGTCGCCCTCCTTGACCTGGACGGAGTCGTGTACATCGGCGGCCACGCGGTCCCCGGCGCGAGCGAGGCCCTGCGCAAAGCCAGCGAGGCAGGTATGCGGCTCGCTTACGTCACCAACAACGCGAACCGTACCCCGGCCGCCGTCGCGGAGGTCCTGACCGGGTTCGGGATCGCGGCCACGCCCGGAGACGTCGTCACCTCCGCGCAGGCCGCCGCGCGGCTGCTGGCGGAATGGTTCCCGGCGGGCTCCGCCGTCCTCGTCGTCGGCGGCATGGGACTGCGGGTCGCGGTGCGGGAACGCGGGCTCCGTCCGGTGTCCACCGCGGCGGAACGGCCCGTGGCCGTCGTCCAGGGCTTCGCCCCCGGGATCAGCTACCCGCTGCTGGCCGAGGGTGGCCGGGCCGTCGCAGCCGGCGCGCTGTTCGTCGGGACCAATGCCGACAAGACGCTGCCCGGCCCGCACGGGCCGCAGCCCGGCAACGGCTCACTGCTGCAAGTAATTGCCTTTGCGACCGGGCAGACGCCGCTGATCGCGGGCAAGCCCGAGCCGCCACTGCACGAAGAGTCGGTGATGCGGACCGGGGCGCGGCATCCGCTGGTGGTCGGGGACCGGCTCGACACCGACATCGAGGCCGCCCAGCGGGTGGACGCGGACAGCCTGCTGGTGCTGACCGGCGTGACCGGCCCCGCCGAAGCCGTCCTCGCGCCCCCGCACCAGCGGCCCACCTACGTGGCCGACGACCTTTCCGGGCTGGTCGAGCCCCAGCCGGCGGTCAGCGCCGGGGGCGGCACGTTCGGCTGCGGTGGCTGGACGGCGCGCTGGGCGGACGACGGCAGCGAGCTGGAGCTGTCCGGCCAAGGCAATAAGGTCGACGGCCCGCGCACCAGGATCGACGGCCTGCGCGCCCTGTGCGCGGCCGCCTGGTCCCGCGATGACGTCACCGCCGCCCACATCAAGCGGGCCCTCCAGACCCTGGAGCGCAGTGACCAGACAGCCGACGAGCACGGCCGGTGACCACTGACCATCGCGTAGGCCCGCCCAGCTCTGGCAGCGAACGTGACATGCTGCGGAGCTTCCTCGACGACCAGTGTGCGACCCTCGCCATGAAGTGCGACGGGCATGCGGACTTCCTGCGTGAGGGTATCGACGGGACGGTGGGCGCCTGAGTCACCGTCCGGCGCGCCGGTTTGACACCTGGGCCGCGATGCGCTGTCCTATGTGCTGTGGACGACCGCCTCTGCCTGCCCCGCCGCACCGATTCACGCCGTGCGGCTACGGGCGCGCGCGGTCACTGTCCTTCGTGTTGCTGTCTCTGACGGCCGCCTGCGCGCTGACCAGATGATCGCCCGCCCTCGCTGAGGGCGCCGTCCGATCGGCCAGTCCTGGCCCACGCCGTCGCCGGGTGATGAGTCACTGGGCTCCCCGGCACCCCGGCGCTGACCGGGGGATTCCCCTGGACACCACGTGAAGGACTGGATTTCGTGAACCTCGACCTTTCCGTCGCCCCGGAAATCGCCCAGCTCATCGGGCCTGCCGGGCCTCCCGGGCCCGGACTGCCCGCCGGGCCCACGGCAACGATCGGTGAGCTGGCCCGCCAGTTGCGGCTCATCACGGCCGCCCCGGAGCGCTGGTGGGGACTGGTCCGGTTCGACCCGGAACGGCCCGTGCGCGCCGGTATCCCGCTGGATGGGCCGGCCGAGGCATGGCTCATGATCATTCCGCCCTCGGCGCAGGCCGTATCGAAGGACCGGGGCAGGGACCGGGGCAGGGACGGGGGCTGGGCGGCGGGCGACTGCGGCTGCGAAGTGGTGACCGTGGTCGCGGGGGAGGTCACGGAGCAGGCGATCGGCGGCGGCGGGGTCGCGACGACGCCACTGCTGCCCGGCAAGATGCGGGTCCACGGGACTGGCCAGCTGCACCAGGTCATCAACCGCAGCGCCGGCTACACGGTCAGCGTGCACGCCCGGCAGAGATGAATAATTTAACCGAACGGACGCCGGTGGCCGTCTTCCCCGCTGCGGGCGCATCCGCCGGGGGAGCCGGCGGCCGGACGGCGGCGGCCCGTCTTCCTGCTGCGAGCGAATCCTCGCCGCCAGCGATCGGACGTGCGGCTGACCGGAAAATCATCCGGCGGGTGCACAGCCGAATCACCCTTCAGGACGATGCTTCATGACATCCGTCATGCCACGCTATGGATGGACGGCACTTTGGCGGCCTTCCCGCGCCGCCTACCGTGGAAACGTTCGCGGGGACTAACCGCTGACGCAAATGAGCGAGAATAGACGTTGCCCGGATAATCCGGGCTTGCCCAGGGGCATGAAGGGATTACCAGATGATCGAGGTACGGGGCCTCACGAAACGATACGGCGACAAGCTCGCCGTCAACGACCTCTCCTTCAGTGTGGAACCCGGCAAGGTAACCGGATTCCTGGGCCCCAACGGGGCCGGTAAGACCACCACCATGCGGCTGATCCTCGGCCTGGACTACCCCACGGCCGGATCGGTCATGGTGCACGGCAAGCGGTACCGCGAACTGACCTATCCGATGCGCGAGGTCGGCGCGCTGCTGGATGCCAAGGCCGTGCACGGTGGCCGCACCGCATACAACCACCTGCTGTCCCTGGCGCAGACGAACAACATCCCCAAGCGGCGGGTGAACGAGGTGCTCGGGCTGGTCGGCCTGACCGACGTGGCGAAGAAGCGGTCCAAGGGCTTCTCGCTCGGCATGAGCCAGCGGCTCGGCATCGCCGGCACCTTGCTCGGTGACCCGTCGGTGCTGATGTTCGACGAGCCGGTCAACGGGCTCGACCCGGAGGGCATCCGCTGGATCCGCAACCTGATGAAGGCCCTGGCGGCCGAGGGCCGCACGGTCTTCGTCTCCAGCCACCTGATGTCGGAGATGGAGAACACCGCCGACGACATCATCGTGATCGGCCGGGGGAAGCTGATCGCCAACACCACGATCGAGAAGTTCATCGCGGAGAACTCGACCGAGACCGTCCGCGTCCGCACGCCGCAGGTCGACATGCTGGCCAAGGCCGTCGCCGCGGCCGGGGGCACCGCCACCGCGAGCGGCGATGGGTCACTCCTCGTCCAGGGCCTCCCCACCGAGCGCGTCGGCGACGTCGCGTTCGAGGCCGGGGTCCGGCTGCACGAGCTTTCGCAGACCCGCGCGTCGCTTGAGCAGGCGTTCATGGAGCTCACCGCGGACAGCGTGGAGTACCACGCCGGACCAGGCGGACCAGGCGGAACCGGTGCGCCGAGTCCCGCCGGCCCGGCGGTTGAGGCGGAAAAGGCGGCCCCGGAGACCGTGGGCCAGCCGGCCGGCACGGCTGCCACCGAGCAGGCCCGCGCAGGGAGGACGAGCTGACATGGCGGTAACCACAGAGGCCACACGCCTGTCGTCGCTGCCTCCCGCATCCGGCCGGGCCGGCCTGACGGGCACGCTGCGCTCGGAGTGGACCAAGATCCGGTCGGTACGTTCCACCTACTGGACGCTGCTGGCGCTGCTGGTGATCAGCATCGGGCTCGGCGCCGCGATCACCGGCGGCATCGCGGCGCACTGGTCCCAGACGAGCCCGTCGGACCGGGCGACCTTCGACGCGACGTCGACCAGCCTGGCCGGCCTCTTCTTCCTCGGCGAACTCGTCATCGTGGTCCTCGGCGCGATAGCGATCACCTCGGAGTACTCGACCGGAGCCATCCGTACGTCGCTGACGGCGATGCCCCGGCGCGGCGTCATCTACCTCGCCAAGGCCGCCGTCATGGCCGCCGTGATGCTGGTTATGGCGCTGATCGCCGCCTTTGCCGCCTTCTGGCTCGGGCAGGCGCTGCTGGCCAGTACCCACGACAGCGCGACGCTCTCGGGGCCGAATGTGCTGCGTGCCGTGATCGGCGCTGCGCTGTTCGTCACCCTGTGCGGACTGCTCGCCTACGCCATCGGATCGATGATCCGGCACACGGCCGGGGCGATCACCATCATGGTGGCCGTGCTGTTCGTCATTCCTATCCTGGTCAACCTGCTGCCGGACAGCTGGCACGCGGACGTGGTGCGGTGGCTGCCGTCGTCGGCCGGTGACGCCATAACGTCAACAGTCAGCGGCGCTCACCCGCATATGTTCTCTCCCTGGGGCGAGTTCGCCGTGCTCGGCGCCTACACCGTGGTCGCCCTGATCGCCGGTTTCATCCTCTTCCGCAAGCGCGACGCCTAGCGACCCGAGCCAGGAAACCCGAACGGGCCGCGGTACTCCCACCGCGGCCCGTTCAGCTAAAAAATTGGGCTTGCCCTAAGGAAAGGTAAGAATCTGGTGGCCGTCGTCGGTGACGAGAACGGTGTGCTCGAACTGGGCGGTCCGCTTGTGGTCCTTGGTGACCACCGTCCAGTTGTCGGCCAGGATGTCGTAGTCGATCGTGCCGAGGGTCAGCATCGGCTCGATCGTGAACGTCATGCCCGGTTCCATCACGAAGTCGTTGCCCGGGTCGTCAAAGTGCGCGACGACCAGGCCGGAGTGGAACGTCGTGCCGATGCCGTGGCCGGTGAAGTCACGGACCACGCCGTAGTTGAACCGGCGCGCGTAGGACTCGATGACCCGGCCGATCGCGTTCAGCGAGCGTCCCGGTGCGACGGCGCGGATCCCGCGCATCATGGCCTCGTGGGTCCGCTCGACGAGCAGTCGCGATTCCTCGTCGACGTCACCCGCGCAGAATGTCGCGTTGGTGTCGCCGTGCACGCCGCCGATGAAGGCCGTGATGTCCACGTTGACGATGTCGCCATCGCGGATCACGGTGCCGTCCGGGATGCCGTGGCAGATCACGTCGTTGAGCGAGGTGCACAGGGACTTCGGGTAGCCGCGGTAGCCGAGCGTGCTCGGATACGCGTCGTGCGCGATCAGGAAGTCGTGCCCGATCCCGTCGAGTTCGTCGGTGGTGACGCCCGGGGCGACGTGCCTACCGACCTCGACCAGGGCCTGGGCCGCGATCTTGCCGGCCACCCGCATCCGCTCGATGGTGGCGGGATCTTTGACGTCGGGCTCGCCCAGGCGCGGGCGCTTCTTACCGACGTACTCGGGCCGTGGGATCTGCGGGGGAACCGGGCGCAACTCGGATGGCCCGCCCGGGTGGAGCTTGGTCGCCATACTCTGCGAGTCTAATGTCCATGGACGATGACAAGCACTGGTGGTACTGCCTCAAGCACCACCAAGTCGAAGGCGACGACGGCTGTGCGGGCAAGGACCGCCTCGGGCCGTATGCCACCCGTGAGGAAGCCAGCCGCGCCCTGGAACTGGTGCAGGAGCGGAACCGGGAGTGGGACGCCCGCGACGGCGACGACGAGGCGTGAGCCGGCCTTCTGATGCGGGCGGCAGAGTATCGTGAGGTGACCCGCGAGAAAGGTGCGCCGTGACTGATGACCCGCGCCGGTCGGGACTGCCATCCACCGCCGAGGCGCGGATGGCTGAGATCCGGCGCAGCGGCACGTGGGGCTCCGCTTTGTCCACCGACGAGTTCACCTCGATCCGCAGCGTGGGCTTCGAGCCGGTCGGCCAGATCCTCGGCGCGGCCGTCTACAACATCGGCTACACCGGTGGGTACGGCTGCGCGGGCGCGTGGACCGGCTACTACGGCAATTCGTTCGGCCCGACGCGCTCCGTGACGCAGGTGTCCGGCCGTGGCGGCATGACCTCCTTCGCCCCGCTGGTGCAGGCGCTCTACGAGGCGCGGCACGCCGCGATCAACCGGATGATCGCCGAATGCACGGCCCTCGGCGGCCACGGTGTGGTGGGTGTGAACCTGTCGATCGGGCACTTCCCGGCGGGCGGCCTGGAGTTCAAGGCGATCGGGACCGCCGTGCGCGCCCCGGGCGCGCCGCTGCCGAAGAAGACCCCCTTCACCTCTGACCTGTCCGGGCAGGACTTCGCCAAGCTGATCACGCGCGGCTGGGTGCCGGCCGGTCTCGCGCTCGGTATCTCGGTCGCGGCCCGGCACGACGACTGGCTCACCGTAGGCCAGACGCGCTGGAGTTCGGGCAACGCCGAGGTGGCCGGGTACACCGAGCTTGTCCACGAGGGCCGGCACGACGCGCGGATCCAGCTCGAGCGGGAGGTACGGCAGCAGGGCGCCGAGGGCGTCGTGATCGCCGACATGAACATGCGCGTCAGCGAGCGTGAATGCCCCATGCAGGAAGGCAGCCGGGACCACATCGTGGAAACGACGATCATCGGCACGTCGATCGTCCGCTTCTCGGCCTCGGCGGCTCAGGAGCGTAAGCCGAGCCTTGCTGTGCTATCCCTCGACCCTCAGCGCCGGCAGGCCGCGCGCACGCGAATCGGACGAACGTAGGAGAACGCGGATGACCGACCAGAACCTCACCGAAGACCTGGGCGCAGCGGGCGTCCCGCAGGACGCCATGCGGCGTCTCGCCGAGCTCAAGCCGGGCCGCGCGGGCAGCATCTTCACCTCCGACCTGTCGGTGAACGAGTTCCTGCTCGTCCGCGAGGTCGGCTTCCGCCCGCTCGGGCTGGTGCTCGGCACCTCGATCTACCACGTCGGCCTGCAGCTCGGCCGGTGGGGCAAGAACCAGGAACTGGACGTGCTGTCGCAGGCGATGTACCACGCCCGGGAACTGGCCATGACGCGGATGGAGGCCGAGGCGGACGCGCTGGGCGCGGACGGGATCGTCGGGGTCCGGCTGGACGTGGAGCTGAAGGAGTTCGGCAGCGACATCGCCGAGTTCATCGCGGTGGGCACCGCGGTCAAGGCCGAGGAGGGCGCCGGCGGCGGGGGCGTCACGCAGTGGCGGAACAACAAGAACCAGCCGTTCACCTCCGACCTGTCCGGGCAGGACTTCTGGACGCTGATCCGGGCCGGTTACGCCCCGCTCGGCATGGTCATGGGCACCTGCGTCTACCACATCGCGCACCAGCGAATGGGCAGCATGCTGGGCAACATCGGGCGGAACGTCGAGATCGAGCAGTTCACCCAGGCTCTCTACGACGCCCGGGAGCTGGCCATGAGCCGGATGCAGGCCGAAGCAGAAGCGCTGCACGCGGAGGGCATCGTGGGGGTCCAGTTGCGGCAGCACAGCCACACCTGGGGCACCCACACCACCGAGTTCTTCGCGATCGGCACGGCCGTCCGGCCGCTGCGCCCCGATCATGTCATCGAGCGCCCGACCATGGTCCTCAGCCTGGATAGCTGAGCCTGGGCTGCTGCCCTCGGCTGCTGCCCGCACGGGCCGTTACGTGGACGGGCCGCTGACGACGTCCAGCAGGTGTGCCAGTCGCTGCCGCACGCCACGCCGCGGCTGCGGGACGCGTTCCCCGGCCGCCGCGCTGACCAGGTGCTGGGCCACGATGAACGACACCGGAGCGGCCCCCGGCGGTACCGTCAGCGTCTCGTGCGCCAGGTCGTCCAGCTCGCGATCGCCCTGGTTCAGGGTGAGGATCGTGGCCCCGGCCCGGCGGGCGTCGCTGACCCGTTCCAGCAGCGGGGCGGGCGCGGTCTCGGGCGTGACGATGAACAGCGTCTCCCCGCGCCGTGCCGCCTCCAGGCGCTCGAGGCCGACCCGCAGGTGCGGTGGCGCGTTCACCGGGGTGTTCCAGCGGACGAGGGTGGGGGCCAGTTCGGTGATCCCGGACAGGCGGCTCTCGTCGTCCAGGTGCGCCGCGAGATGCCAGGGCTCCGCAGCGGGCGTTCCGACCAGGAGCAGGCCGCCGCGCGTGCTCGTCGAGGTCCGCAGGGCACGTGCGAACACCCGGGTGCGTTCTGGCCATCCAGTCGGGTCGAGCAGGGCTCGAAGCGCGGCTACCTCGTCGCGATTCACACGTCCATCGTGCCCTAGCCCCTGATAATCCGCAGGGTCATCACACGATTGCACACGGTCGTGTCGCTGACTTCGCCCGGGTCTCCGCCCGGGGTCCTTGGTAACTCGCGGGCGGGCGTGCCGGCTCCGGAGGGTGACCGCGGGATGACCGGGCGGGACGGGCACCGCGGATGCGCGGGCGCTCGGGCCGCTTTGGTAGCGTCCTGAGGAGGTAAGCGTCGTCGCGGAATTCAGGGTGACCATGAAATTTGCCTGGCTGTGCAGTCATGAGGCCTATCAGCCCGAGGATCTGGTGGAGCAGGCCGTGGCGGCCGAGGAGGCCGGTTTCGACGTGGTCCTCGGCTCCGACCACTTCCATCCGTGGGTGGACGATGTATCCGCGGCGGGTTTCGTGTGGTCGTGGCTGGGCGCGGTCGCGGCGCGGACGGAGCGGGTCCAGCTCGGGACCGCTGTGACGTGCCCGCTGTTCCACTATCACCCCGGGCTGGTCGCGCAGATGGCCGCGACGACGGACCGGCTGTCCGGTGGCCGGCTGTTGCTCGGCGTGGGGACCGGCGAGGCCATCAACGAACGCCCGCTCGGCTTCCCGTTCCCCGGGTACGCCGAGCGGCAGGGCCGTATGCAGGAGGCCCTGGAGATCATCCACCGGCTTTTCGCGGGCGAGAAGGTCTCGTTCAACGGGACGTACTACACGACCGAGGCCGCGCGCCTTTATTCGCCGCCGGTGGGCTCGCTGCCGGTCTTGATGGCGGCCGGCGGCCCCAAGTCCGCCGACTTCGCCGGACGGTACGCCGACGGCCTGATTACGAGCGTCAAGCGGCCCGAGGACACGGTGGCCAAGGTCATCGAGCCCTACCGGCGCGCGGCCGCCGAGCGCGGTGCCTCCCAGCTCATCCTGGCCACCCGGTGGACGGTGCTGGCGGAGAACGACGAGCATGCCTGGCGGTGCCTGCGGCCGATGCGCGGCCTGCGCGCCCCCGGGCGGCTGGAGACGGCCGACCCCGCCGAACTCCGCGCGCGAGCCGACGAGATGGACCCGTCCGAGGTCCTCTCCAGCTACACGTGCATCCCGGACGCCGCCGGGCTGGTCGACGCCTACCACCCGCTGGTGACCGACGTCGGAGCGGACATCGTGTCGATTCAGGTCATGTCGGAGGACCCGATGGCGACCATTCAGATGATCGGCAAAGAGGTCCTGCCCGCACTGAGGTCCGCCGCTCCCTAGCGTCCTCGGGTCCGCCGCTCCCTAGCGTCGCTGGGGTCCGCGGAACAGACACCCGCTGCGCTCTGTTCTCGCTCTTGACTGAGAAGTGAGCCGCCCGAACCACGCGAGGAGAAGGTCATGTCCCGACCCGTTCTGCAGCCCACTGCCGAGCACCCGATCACGATCGAGCCGACCCAGGGCCGCGTCGTGGTCCGGATCGGGGGCACGGTCGTCGCCGATTCCCGGGGCGCCCTGACCCTGCAGGAGTCCACGTACCCGGCGGTGCAGTACATCCCGATGGCCGACGTCGATCAGAGCCTGCTGCGGCGGACCGGCACGGCCACCTACTGCCCGTTCAAGGGCGACGCCAGCTACTACAGCGTGGAGACCCCGGACGGCACGGTCGACGACGCCATCTGGACCTACGAGAAGCCGTACGACGCGGTCGCCGAGATCGCCGACCACGTGGCCTTTTACGCGAATCGCGCCGATGTGACGGTCGACCCCCGCGCCTGATCCCCGCGCACCGGATCCCCGCACCTGATCCCCCGCTGGGACTTACCCCGGCGCGGGCCGCGCGCGTTCGATGTCGTCCGCCTTCTGGTCGCGGCCCTCGGCGCGCAGACCTGCGATCACGCCGTCGATGTCGGCCTGCGGCCGGTTCTGGCTCAGCTTGGCCTTCGCCTCGATCCGCGTGATGGCCAGCTCCACGCCGACGATCGCGCGCAACTGCCCCGCAATAAACGGCGGCGGCGCGTCATCCACCCACCAGGGCTGCTCGCGGTGGCTCTCGTGCTTGTCGGTGAGCCGGCGCACGAGGTGCTCGACCCAGCCCGGGTCATCGTGGACGACGAGCCTGCCATAGACGTGGGCGGTGATGTAGTTCCAGGTCGGAACCACCCGGCCGTGCTCGGTGGTCGACTGGTACCAGGACGGCGAGATGTAGGCGTCCGCGCCCCGGACGATGACCAGCGACTCGCCGATGGACGGCACCTTCCACTGGTCGTTGTTGCGCGCCAGGTGGCCGAGCAGCGCGCCGTGCTCGCCGGCCCCGGGGTCGTAGACGAACGGCAGCATCGTCGCCAGCAGCCCCTGCGCCGTATTCGTCACCAGGTCGGCCGCGCCGTGCCTGGCGAGCAGTTCGCTCACCTGGCCTTCGTCGGCCGCGAAATGTGCGGGTACGTACATCCGGATCCCTGAGGGTGGGAGGTTAGCGGCAGGACTCCTGGGGGCGGGTATTAACGGTAGGACTCCTCCGGCCCGGGGAACTGGCCGGATACCACGTCGTGAGCGTACGCCGACACCGCGTCGTGCAGGACCGAGGCCACATCCGCGTACTTGCGCACGAACTTCGGTGTCCGCGGTGACAAGCCGGCCATGTCCTGCCAGACCAGGACCTGGGCGTCGCAAACCGGGCCAGCTCCGATGCCGATGGTGGGGATCGACAGCGCCTTGGTCACCTGCGCCGCCAGCGCGGCCGGCACGCACTCCAGGACGACGGCGAACGCGCCCGCCGCTTCCAGCGTCTTGGCGTCGTGCAGTAGCTGCTCGCCGTCCTCACCACGGCCCTGGACCCGGTATCCGCCGAACGCGTGCACCGACTGCGGCGTGAGACCGAGATGGGCCATGACCGGGATCCCGGCCGCGACCAGATCCTCGACCTGACGCGCGACCCGCTGGCCGCCTTCCAGCTTGATCGCGTGCGCGCCGGATTCCTTCATGAACCGGATCGCCGCGGTGAGCGCGTCGCTGGGCGAGGCCTGGTAGGAGCCGAACGGCAGGTCGGCGACGACCATGGCCCGGCTCGTACCCCGGACGACGGCGGCCGTGAGCGGGATCAGGTCGTCGACGGAGACCGGGATCGTCGTGTCGTGCCCGAACACCACCATCGCGGCCGAGTCGCCGACGAGCAGCACCGGAATGCCAGCCTCGTCGAAGACGTGCGCGGTGAGCGCGTCGTAGGCGGTGAGCATGGGCCACTTCTCGCCACGGGCCTTGGCGGCGGCGATGTCCCGGACGGTAACGCGCCGCCCGGAAGCGCCGCCGTACAGCGGCTCTGGGCTTGGGGTCCGCTTCTCGGTAGCGGCCACGCGTGGTCCTTCTGCCTGCAGATTCATCGATGAACCTCCACGTCTCGAGGCGCCCCAGCGGCGTCCCCGGACAACGTCGATCATTACATGCGTCCATGATCCAGCGGAACACCCGTGAATCGTCTGACTGTCCGTAACGAACCACTTCGCGCGGTGGCGCGCAAGGCCGAAAGGTCCCGGGCTGAGACACTAATGCCATCGGACCAGCGACGGGCGGCTGGCCACGGACGGGCGGCTGGCCACGGACGGGAGGCGGGCATGACGGCGGAGGCGGGCATGACGGAGGAGGCGGGGCCAGCCGACGGGACGGCAGATCTGCCCATGGCGGACCGGGAAGCGGTGGACGTCCTGGCCGAGAGTTACCAGCGCCGCGGGAGCCAGCCGGGCGTCGCCTACGGCGTCGTGGCGGGCGGCCGCCTCGTCCACTCCGGGGGATTCGGCCGGCGCCAGGCCGCCCGAGCGGGTGGGCCCGGCGCCGCGGTGGACGCCCGGGCCGCGGCGGGCGCCGGGCCAGTGGACGGCGGCGCACCGGACGCCGGGACGGTCTTCCGTATCGCCTCCATGACCAAGAGCTTCACCGCCTCGGCGATCCTGGCGCTCCGCGACGAGGGCGCGCTCAGCCTGGATGACCTGGCTGAAGACTACGTACCCGAGCTGTGCGGCTGGCCGGCGGTCACGCCCGACGCCCAGCGGGTCCGGATCCGGCACCTGCTGACGATGACCGCGGGGTTCCCCACCGACGATCCGTGGGGCGACCGGGAGCAGGGCACACCGCTGCCGGAGTTTTCGGAGTTCCTGTCCGCCGGCGTCAGCTTCGCCTGGGCGCCCGGTACCCGGTTCGAATACTCCAACCTCGGCTATGCGATCCTCGGCCGGGTCATCTCCGCGGTCTCGGGCGTGCCCTACCCGGACTTCATCAGGACCCGGCTGCTGGCCCCGCTCGGTATGTCGCATACCGGCTTCGAGGCCGCCGAATTCACCCCGGCGGAACTGGCCGCCGGGCACCGTCGCGCCGTCGGGGGGTGGTCGCAGATCCCGCCGGCCCCGTGCGGGGCGTTCGCCCCGATGGGCGGGGTGTTCAGCTGCGTACGGGACCTCGCCGCCTGGGTCGCCGGGTTCGCCGCCGCCTTCCCGCCCGGCCCGGAGGAGACCGGCGGTCCGCACCCGCTGTCCCGCGCAATCCGGCGCGAGATGCAGCTTCCGCAGGTCGCCACCGGTATGCGCTTCCCGATGCCGATACCGGGCAGTTCGGCGACCAGCAGTTACGGGTTCGGGCTGTTCGTCGAGGACGACCCGGCGTGGGGGCGGATCGTGCAGCACAGCGGCGGTTACCCCGGCTTCGGCAGCAACATGCGCTGGCACCCGGCCACGGGCCTGGGCGTGATCGTCCTGGGCAATAGCACCTACGCGCCCGTCGGGCCGTTCGCGGTGCGGCTGCTCACCACCGTCCTGGGGCAGCAAGCGCGCCGGGCCGTCCCGAACCGCGCCCCGCATCTGCACGGCTCCGCGCACGCGGACCGGGCTCTGGCACTGGCCCCCGCAGGTCCGTGGCCGGAGACGGTGGCCGCACGCGACGAGGTCGCCCAGTTGCTGCAGACCTGGGACGACGCGGTGGCGGGGAAGCTCTTTTCCGGCAATGTCCCGTTCGACGAGCCGTTTACCGAACGGCAGCACAAGATCGCCCTGATCCGCGAACGTCTTGGGGGCTTCCACGACGCCGGGACACGGCCACCCGAGTTCGACACGCCTGCGCACTGCCGCTGGTGGGTGGCCGGAGACGGGGGAGTGACCCAGGTCGAGATCCGGCTCAGCCCGCAACGGCCCGCCCGGGTGCAGTCGCTGATCCTGGCCGTGCCGCCCGCTGGGGGTTCCCCGCTGCGCCTGGCCCTGGACCGGGTTGTCGCGCTGATGAACGACGGTGCCACGTCGTGGCCCGCCTCCATCCCGGCCGTCCCGTCGCTCGACCGGGCGCTGCTGATCCGCCGCCTGCGGATGGCGGCCGCGTGGGCCGGGCCGTGCCGCACAGGCGCCTACCGCGCCGGGGACGGCGAGACCTCCGTCACGGTGGAACTGGACGGAGAGTTCACCCGTTTGCTGCTCACCGTGGCGGTCGACCGGGCCGGGGGATTGCTCCAGCAAGCCGAGGTCACGCTCGGCTCGTAAGTCCCAGGCTTTGGCGTGTAGTTTCCTGGGCACAAAATATTACGAATTGCGAACCGGTATCCCGTTCCGTTCGTGTTGAGGGTGAGCGCTGAGAGAGGAGCGCCATGCCTTCCCCGTAGCCGCCTGCCGGTGCCAATCATTTGCGCCAAGCATGTGGTGCCAATCATCGGGCCGACCTGTTGGGCCGACCCCATTGGGCCGATCATCAGGCCGAACGAGAGGTGGTTAAGGCGTGCCGAGAAGGCGGGGCAGTGAGTGGGCGGTTCTGCTGACGCTCAGCCTCGGCTTCTTTATGACCCTGCTCGATCTGACGATCGTGAACATCGCGATCCCGGACATGCGCCGCGCGCTGCACGCCTCCCTGGCGGAGGTCGGGTGGGTGATCAACGCCTACATCATCGTGCTCGCCGTCCTGATGATCACCGCGGGCCGGCTGGGCGACCTGCGCGGTCGGCGGACGCTCTTCCTGACCGGCGTGGCCGTGTTCACCGTGGCCTCGGCGGCCTCGGGCCTGTCGCAGAACGTCATCGAATTGATCGCCGCGCGGGTCGTGCAGGGCCTCGGGGGCGCTCTGCTACTGCCGCAGACCATGGCGATCATCATCGCGATCTTCCCCAGTAACAGGCGCGGCGCCGCGCTGGGGGTCTGGGGCAGTGTGGCCGGGCTGGCTACCATCGCCGGCCCCACCGTCGGCGGCATGCTGGTCACCTGGCTCGGCTGGCGGTGGATCTTCTTCGTCAACATCCCGGTGGGCGTCATCGCGATCGTGCTCGCCAGCTTCGTTATCCCGCAGGTGCGGACCGGCCGGCGGCAGCCGCTGGACCTGCCCGGCGTGCTCATCGCGACCGCGTCCCTGGTCGCGATCACGTACGGCCTGGTCGAAGGGCAAAGCTGTAACTGGGGTGTGGTCTGGTCGTTCATCAGCATCCCGCTGATCCTCGCGGTCGGCGTCCTGCTGATGGTCATCTTCGTGCTCGTCCAGGCACTGCGCCAGGACCGGCCGCCGTTGCTGCCGTTCTCACTGTTCCACGACCGGAACTTCGCGCTGATGAGCACGGTCAGCGTGATCATCTCGATCGGCCTGGTCGGGATGTGGCTGCCGATGAGCATCTACCTGCAGACAGTGCTCGGCTTCAGCCCCCTGAAGGCCGGCCTGACGATGGCGCCGTCGGCGCTGGTCTCCGGGTTCACCGCGCCGTTCGCCGGGCGCCTCGCCGACCGGGGCGGCAAGGTCCTGCTGGTAACCGGCTTCACGCTGTACGCGACCGGGCTGGCGGTGATCGTCCTGGCGGCCCGGTCCACGTCACACTGGACCGACCTGGTGCCCGGCTACCTGATTGCCGGGCTGGGCGTCGGCTGCACGATATCGCCGATGCAGACGATCGCCACCCGGAACGTCAGCCCCCAGCTCGCCGGCGCCGCCTCCGGCGTGATGAACACGGCCAGGCAGACCGGCTCGGCGCTGGGGAGCGCGATCTGCCTGGCCATTCTGCAGAACCGGCTGGCCGTGCACGACTCGTTCGTCACCGCGATGCGGGCCGCCATCGCCGTTCCGATCGGTGTCCTGCTCGTAGCGGCCTTCCTGTGCACCGC